>Ga0335395_10000162_pt1 | contig 42983 bp, 19 predicted proteins | sample MAT02_FD_205744 | JGI IMG/M metagenome (GOLD analysis project Ga0335395, IMG submission 205744) | Freshwater microbial communities from Lake Fryxell liftoff mats and glacier meltwater in Antarctica - MAT-02 (spades assembly) (version 2) ... | reverse complement strand
TTTGGAACGTCTGTTTCGAGAATTTCGGACAAAATCTGATGAAATTGGGGTATTTCCCAATGAAATGAGTTGTCTGACTGTTTTTTGGCTGGTGGTACAGCACGATCATGCCAAACATGACCGTTTCTCTACCGCGAATAATTCATGACACTAACGACTTCGGAGACTTCTGGAGCGGCGATCGCGCCCGTTACGATCGCCTGAATGCTATTGTCGTCCCGGGCCGTCACTTGCAGTAAATCCACGCCTTCGGTGGGGTTCGCTCGAACTCGCCACCGACGAGACGAGCGTTGTCGATGTCGATGATGAGGCGATTCTCTTCTACGGTTTGAAAGAGTTCGAGGGTTTCGGTTCCGTCGCCTTCTAAGAGAATTTCCAATCCTTCAGGGGTTGATTCGACGCGAACGTTGGTAATTTCAGCGATCTGAGCGAAAGCACTTGGGGCGGAAACGAGCGCGATCGCCGGAGCAAGCCAAAAAGCGTGCAAAGGAGGGAACTGTTTCATTCTAAATTTAATCGTGAGATTGTTAATATCGGGACGGGATGATTCAAACTTTTTAGAAAAAGAGATTAGTCAATCTGTCGCGAATCCGTCTATGGCGAGCGCGGATTTTTTTTGCCCTAAACGGATAACTTGAGCAAATGCTCAATTGCGAGTTGGAGCATGGGTCATTTACCGCAGGGATTGGCGATGAATTTTCCCTGTCGAGGTGCGCGGCAGGCGCTCGACAAAACGCCATAATTGAGGGACTTTAAAGTGAGGTAAATTTTGTTTGGAAAACTGATAGATATTTTTCTCCAAAGCCGGAGAAGCGCGACGTTCCGGCTTGAGTCCGATATGGGCGACGATCCGCGTCAGTTGAAGACCGTCTTCCGACTCCGGCGCGATCGCTACTTCGAGAATATCGGGATGCTGCAATAAGACCTCCTCAATTTCCAACGGAGAAATCCACTGTCCGTTCGCTTTAAAGAGATCGCCTTTTCGTCCCATAAACTTAAAGTAGCCCTCCCGATCGCAGATGTACTTATCCCCCGTTCGCATGGTATTGCCGCACAGGGCTGCGCGGGTTTCTGGCAGACGATTCCAATAGCCCAGCATCAAACTATCTCCTTTCACCTCTAAATTTCCGATAGTATTGGCCGGTTGGGGCTGTCCGCCATCGTCTACGACGCGCACTTCATAACCGGGAACGGGACTGCCGGAAGTACCGGGCTTGCAGGCTTCTGGTCGATTGGATAAAAAGATGTGCAAAAATTCTGTCGTGCCGATCCCTTCGCAAATTTCCAGACCAAAAGCCTCTCGCCATTGCTGCCAAACAATCGGGGGCAACTGTTCGGCGGCCGAAACGCACAGGCGCAAACTGGAAACATTGAGGGGGGCAATCTCGCGCACGGCTAAAAGATTGGCGTAGATACTGGGGATGCCAAAGAAAAGGGTGGGTTGGTAGCGATCGATATCGGCGAGAATATCGAAGGCATTGCCGGCTGCCGACAAAACGGCGGCGGCACCAACGGCCATCGGTAGATAGAGGGAGTTGCCCAACCCGTAAGCGAAGGCAAGGGGAGCAACGGAGTAGGTAATATCCGCTTCGGTGAGTCCCAATACGCCTCGACCGTAGACGCGATCGCAAATTACCATACTTTGCTGGTTGTGAATGACTCCCTTAGGTCTGCCCGTACTGCCGGAGGTATAGAGCCAAAAGGCGGGTTCGTCTCGATGGGTATCTGCGGGGGAAGGAAGATGAGTCTGCTCCTCAAGGAGGGAGAGGAAAGAGCGAGCGCCAGCCGAATTGCCATCGAGGGAGAGGGTATGACGCAGAAAAGGAGAGTCAATCTGCCCGATGCGAGCGTACCCCTCGCGATCGCTCAGTAAAACTTTCGCCCGCGAGTCGTGGAGAATGTAATGCACGTCCTCAACGCTACAGGTGGGAACAATGGGAACGGGAATCGCCCCCAGCCAAATCGCTCCCCAAAAGGCAAAGGCAAATTCTGGCGTATTGGTCAGTAAAATCGCAATGCGGTTCTCCCGTTCCACTCCCAGTTCGGCTAGTAAATTGGCCGCTTGTTGGACGCGATCGTGAGTTTGGCTATAGGTATAGGTTGCATCCTTGGCATAAAAAGCAATGTTATTTCCTTGACCCCGCAGCAGATTCCCATCCAAGAAATGGGCGGCGACGTTAAAGAGATTGGGTAAGGGTTCGAGAAAATCGTTCATGAATCGTTGCGAGTTGTAGATTGATAGGCGATCGCGCAAACGAGGAGATGGTTCTGCCAAGACAACCAACTCATCTCCCAATGCTGCCATCCCAGTTCGTCAGCTTTTTGGCGGGCAGAACCCGATAAGTTCACCACCAAACGCCCCCACGAGTCCAGTCGGGCAGCAATTTCAAACCAGTGAATCCCTGCTAACCCAGTCCCGAGGGCTTTGCCGATCGCTTCTTTACTGGCAAAACAAAGCGCCAGGTATTTTGCGGGGGCGAGGTCGAGTTGGCTGGCTTCGAGTTCCTGTGGGGCAAATATTAACGCGAGCGCATCGCTATCGTAACGGCGCAGAAAGCCTTCGATCCGGGCAATTTCCACCAAATCGATGCCGATCGCCGCGATTGACCCATGTTGTCCATTGCTTTGCCGGTTTGCTCCCGAGGAGTTATCCCAAACTGGAGCGTGCATCCGCGATCGCTTGGCTCACTTCAGCGAGGGTTTTGTCCTGACGGGTTTCTAATTTAACGGCAACTCCGAGTCGCCGTTTCAGTGCCAGAGAAATTTCCACGATCTCGGTCGAGTCGAGTTGCAGGTCGCGATGGAGTAAGGCATCGTCGTGCAACAACTCTTCGGAAATGCCCAAGTTTTTCAAAATGTCCTTCAGGGTATCTTGAATGTCAGGGAAGGCGTTCTGTTCCATGCCCACTTTTCACAATTCAGAATTTTTCTTAATAAGCTAGAGAAGGCTTGATTCAGCCCGAAACAGGATAATCCTATCAGAGGAAGGGGAAGACGTTCGACTCGAAACGGATTTTTTTTTGCCCGAACGGGATTATCTTCTCCGGAGAAAGGGAAAATTGAGAATTAGTCGGCGATCGAACTGACTGAAGCTATGGATAATAATCCTATTTTGGCAAATATCAGGAATCCTCCTTAAGGAATATTTTAGTTTTTGCAATCGCTTAATAGGATAGAATAATTGAAATTAATTTGCAATTACTGGAAATCAAGATTGAAAGCTAATGACTATAGAGTTGACCTTTCCACGGAATGGGATGCAACAGGGCTTTCCCAAACTTCTAGAACAAATGAGTTCGGCAAATCTGTATCTCTATGAGATCGGGAGAACAGAAGCGCGACTGGAATGGTTGCAGGAGATCGGCCAGGGTTCGTTCCGGTTCCCTTATTTGCGTTCGGGTTTGCAAATCTCGGTTGAAGATCAGCAAATGAAGGAGGATTTGGTACTGCAAGGCCAGCACCTGTATAGCGATCCCTTAAAATTTTATTTTTTGATTTCCGGGGAAATAAGCGGTATTGTCGGCTGGCCGGCCTCTTCTTTTGTTTTGCAGGGGGGACAGAATTGCTTGACGGCTTGCGGGGGCGATCGCGCTCAAATGACCTACTATGCCGATCGCGCCTATTCAGCCATAACGATTTTGCTTGCCCCGGAGTTTTTGAGAGCATTTCTGGAAGGGAAATCCGACTTGCCCCAGTCCTTGTTACGGGCGATCGAGCCTTCAGCCGAGACTTTTTTTCATGCCAGTACGACTTCCCCTGCCATGCAGATCGCCCTCCATCAAATTTTGCACTGTCCCTATGAGGGAGTGATCGCGCAAATTTATATTGAAAGCAAGGCCCTCGAACTCGTCGCCCTCAAACTGTCTCAAATCGGCGAAGGTGTAAAATTACCGACCAAAAATGCCCCCCTACAACTCCGAGACCTCGATTGCATTCATAATGCGAAGGAAATTTTAATGAGCAACATAGAATCTCCTCCTTCCTTATTGGAACTGGCCAAAAAAGCGAGAATCAATGATTACAAGCTAAAAATTGGCTTTCGCGAGGTCTTCGGAACGACAGTATTCGGCTATCTTCGCAACCAACGCATGGAACAGGCGCGCCAACTCCTCCTCGAACAACAGATGAATGTTTCGGAAGTTGCTCAAACCGTTGGCTATGCCAGTCTCAGTCAATTTAGTACGGCATTCAAACATTATTTTGGCATTACCCCCAAAACCTACCAAAAAGACTCCCGATCTCTTTAAATTTTCCTTCATTATGTCCCAATCTCAATTACAACTCGCGGGCGTACCCCGCACGATGGTGCTCACGACTCGAGCCAGAGCCGATGAAGATCAGCGTTCTAACGGTCTTTTTCGCGATCCCCACGCCCAAGAATGGAGCGCTCGCCTCGGTTGGAACTCAGAACTGGACTCCTTTTACAGCAAGTACACCCAAGCGGGTTGGGCCATTCGCGCGGATTACTTTGATCGCGCGGTGCAACGTCGCGTTGCCCGCAGCCAGAACCCCCTTATCGTCGAGTTAGGAGCGGGTTTATCCAGTCGATACTATCGCCTGCAACAGGAAAATTTATACTGGATTAATCTCGATTTGCCGGAAGTAAATGCCATTCGCTGCCAACTCGATCGCGAAACCGAGAACTATAAATTTATTGGGGCTTCGGCCTTGGATTTTGACTGGATGGAACAACTGCCGCCGAGATCCCCCGAGGAGATGATCATCGTTGCGGAAGGGTTATTAATGTACTTCGACTCGGAATCTGTGGCTCAACTCATCGCCCAAATGCGGAAATGCTTTCCGGGAGCAACGTTTATCTTTGATATCGTGGGAACGTCTTATCGCAGGCCTGCCAAGAAACTAGAAGCTCTAGGCGCTCCCCTACAGTGGTTCGTTAAAGATATTGACGAAGTGAGCCGTATGGGAGTCGAAATTCTAGAAGCGCGCTCGTTGTTCCAATTAAATCCCGAACGGTGGGGAATGATGCGCTTGCTGACTTGGTTGCCCTTCATTCGCTCGATGACTCTCATTATCGAGACAAAGTTAAAGCTATAAACTTAGACCTTTTCTTGAGTTTTGTAAAGATAGAATTATTTGTGTTCTCTCGATCGCAAACTGTTTTGTCCTGCCAATGTAAAAATCGATAAAGAATACGTTTGAGGTTAAAAAAAATCCGGATCCGAGAAGAATAAATCTGAGTAAGCTGATATCCTTAACAAGTAAAGACATTCAGTCATAGAAAATTACAAAATCAAATAAGAAGGTAAACACAGAAATTCACCATTATCTCTATTCGATCGTCAGCCTTTTAGTAGATACAGATTTAGCCGATTATGAGAAAAAAGAATGTTAAATCAAGCAAAAGAACGCGCGAAACGAAAATATCGAGAGCAATTCTTTCCCAATTATATCATCGAACCTCTCGTGGTTCTGAATAATTTTCAAAAAGCGGGACTCCTCGATCGATATCTTCTCTATGAAGGAGAAGGAGAAGTCCGAATTGCGATCGGCGAATATATAAAAATTGCGGTCAGCCGCGATCGCATTGAAATGTCGGGGAAGGAAACGAATTCGCAACCTATTCGCGATCCCTTCAAACAAGTTGAAGAGATGCTTAATGCCCTGCCTTTAGAACATTGGACGGCTTATGGTTACGTTTCCTTCGATATGGCAAGTTTTTACTCTTCGTACTCCAAACAAAGCCAAAACGAACTGCTTTACCTCATCATCCCCGAGATCGAATTAATCTTTGTTCCGGAGGGAATTTGTTGCCGGAGTATCGAAGCGATCGATGAAATTGGTACGCTTTTAACGAATGCGGTAAAACTCCCGACTTATACAGCCACTTCCGTCTCGATTGACTTTAGTGATCGCCAAGATTACGAACGTCGAGTAGAAGAACTCATTGCCGCCATCAAAGCCGAGCGCTTGCAAAAAGCCATTATTTCCCGCGCCGTCAAGTATTCGGGAGAATTAAACATTCTCGGAACCTATACGATCGCCAACCAAGCTAACAATGCTCATCGTTCTTACGCTTTCGATCTGGGAAAGGTCAAAGGAGTGGGTTTCAGTCCCGAAACCCTCATGAAAGCAACAGATGGGCGGTGGGTCGTCACCAACCCTCTCGCTGGAACACGACCGCGAGGAGAAACCCCAGAGGAAGATTTGCGCTTTTATGCTGAGTTATTTGCCGATGCCAAAGAAGTGAAAGAACACGCGCTTTCTGCTTGGCTGGCACAGCAGGAAATCGCGTCGGTTTGCTTACCGAACAGCGTTGGTGTCTTTAATTTTATGGAAATCAAGAAGTATCGTTGCGTTCAACACCTTTCCTCTCGCGTGGGCGGTCTCCTGCAACCCGATCGCACCCTCTGGGACGCTCTGAAAGTTCTCTTTCCTGGCATTACGGTTTCCGGGATCGACAAGCAGCAAGCATTGCACTGGATCGACCGCCTCGAAGACGAACCCCGAAGCCTCTATGCCGGTAGCATTGGCTGGGTGAGCGATAACGGACGAGCTGACTTCGCTCTTGCCATTCGCTCGGTTTTCCAATATGGAGATATCATTCATCTCAATGCAGGAGCGGGAATTGTTGCTGAGTCCGTTCCTGGTAATGAATATATCGAGTCGGTTAACAAGATGAACACGATGCTTGCCAATCTTGTCGTCGAGTAACCGGGCATTGGCAATTCCATAAAAGTATCGGGCAAGAATAACAAAAACGATGACAGAAAATTCCTGGAAACTTTACAACCCGATGGGCGATCGCGCTCTAACTTTAGTCGAAGTGGATAGCCTGCGAGCGATCGACGAAGAACAATACTTCACCCTCGCCGAACGCAACCCTCGAGAGAGAGGAGAACGACGGTTGCAGTATCTAGCAGGTCGTCTGGCAGCCAAACAAAGCATCCTCAGTTATTGGCCCGAACTCTCGCACCTAGACGTGGAGATTCGCAGATTGCCCTGCGGTGCGCCTGCTGTTGCCTTCAGCGATCGCAGTCAAATTGCCAACCCTAATGTCGGTCTGGGGGAATGGCTCTTAAGTATCAGCCATACCTCCCGCTATGCCGCTGCCTGGGCAAATCCCATTGGAGTTCAACCGGAGAAACTTTTATGACTTCCTCTCTCGAAAAATTTGATGTTATTATCCTAGGCTCGGGTTTAGCGGGTTCGATTTTAGCTACCATCTTGGCAAAGCAAGGACTGCGAATTTTATCAATCGATAAAAGCTCTCATTCTCGATTTGCCATCGGAGAAGCAATGACCCCCGATACGGACTTGATAATGAGCATTTTGAGCTATAAATTTTCAATTCCAGAATTCGGTATTTGAGTTCTTGTGAAAACATTTGCGACAATATTTCTTCTTCATTTTGTGTCTTAAAACGCTCCTTCAACTTTATTTATCATCGCGAAGGTTACCAGCAATCGCTGCAAGAGTACAATAAAGTTGGCGTTTAGCCCAGCAGCCACCTTTTCCGTCAAGAAATCGATCGATATATGGCTGAAACAGCAGTTAAATATGGCGCTCTACTTCTTGAAAACACCCAAATCAAAACTATCCAAATCGAGTCCGATGGCGTTAAGATTGAAACGAAAAATGGTGAATCTTTTCAGAGTCAATATTTGGTCGATAGTAGCGGTTATAAATCCCTCTTGAGCCAACAATTCGATCTGCGAAAAAAGCCAACTCGCTTGAAAACGCAATCCAGAAGTTTATTTACTCACGCGATCGGGGTCAAAAACTATGATGATTGCTTTAGTAAAAGCCATTATGATTCAACTTCTCTAGCTTGGTATCAAGAAAAGCCCATGAACGCTTCTATCGGCATTCGTTCCCTCAGCCTGACCTTTCCCGACACCATTCGCACCAATGATTATTGGCGCGAGAATTTTCCTCACCTGCTCCCAAAAGCGAGAAAGCGTCAGAGAAACGTTGCGACCCTTGCTGAGGAGGATACCGACATTTGGTCGCAAGCCGTTGCGCCCTATCTCGGCGATCCCTTCCGAGGGGCGAGGGAGCGACGCATTTTGCAACCAGAAGAGTCGGGTCTGACCTTAGAATGTCGGGCTGCCAAAGAAGCGATCGCCCTCGCTGGACTGACGACCGAAGCGATCGATCTCGCCCTAGTTGCCGCCCTGTTTCCCGATCGCCCCGGCCCGGGTCATGCGGCTTATTTGGCACGGGCGATCGGGCTGCATTGTCCGGCATGGCAGCTCGAATCCACCTGCGCGAGCGCCCTCGTTGCCCTGGAAACTGCTCGCACCTTTAGCGAGTCGGGACGGTACGAACAGATTCTCATCGTTGTTTCTCACTGCGGTTCAAATGCCACGGATAATACCGATTCTCTCTCTTGGTCTTTGGGGGATGGGGCGGGGGCCTTTGTTGTCAGTCCGGTTCGAGGAGAGGAAGGAATCTTGGGTATCGCGATCGCCCCCACCACAGAAACCTGCGATGCCTACCGCTATGAACTGGCTGACAATGGCAAGGGAAAAACCCAAACCCTCGCCCGAACCGGAGAGAATGCCATTGCTCTCGCCGAAACCGCCGCCGATGCAGCGCGATCGTGCTGCCAAAAAGCGGCTGAGGCTGCCGGAGTCAGCTTGGCCGACATTGACTTTTTCGCTTTCAATACCCCCACGGCTTGGTATGCCGATGTTTGCGCCCGTGCCTTGGGAATTGAGGGCGATCGCGCGCTCAACCTCTACCCCCGTTACGGCAATATCGGGCCGGTTTTCCCCCTTGCCAATTTAGAGCGTGCCGCTCGCACGGGCAAACTTAAAAAAGGCGATCGCGTTTTACTGTATGCCAACGGTGCCGCCGCCACCGCCGCCACCGCGATCCTGCGTTGGGGAGAAACCGTTCTGGGAGTGCCTCCCGCCCCGCCCCTCAACATTTCCCCAGCCGAAGAACGGATCGCGAGTGTTATGCAAGGGGAAGAACGGCGATCGCCCGCGCTGCTCTTGCCCCAACAGATATTAACCGCTCCCCCTTCAGACCGTCCCGCCCTACTGGAAACCTATCTTTTAGGTTGGCTGGCGGTTTATCTCCAATGTTCCCCCGAGGAACTGAGCGCCGATTTATCCTTTGGGGGTTTATTGGATTCCCTCGTGGCGATCGAACTCAAGCGACGCTTAGAAGAAGATTTTCGTATCTCCGTTCCCCTGCAACAATTCTTGAGCGAGAACAATAGCAAGTGCCTTGTCCTTTATGTGTGCGATCGCCTTCTTGTCAAGGAATTGAAGGATATCTCTGCAATTCACACCGACCGACCCCGAGAAATCCTCCATTTCTAAGCCGGATTGTCTCAAGCCTTCCGCTTAAGTCGGAGAACTGATGACTGATGACTGTTCACTGATAAACCGATGAATTTACAACTTCTCCTCCAAGAACTCCACGCCAAAGATATCAAGCTCGCCGCGACCGACGGCTCTCTGACCGTTGATGCTCCCGCCGGATCCCTAACCGTCGAGTTGCGTCAAATCTTGCAACAGCGAAAAGAAGAGCTTTTAGTACTATTGGAGGAAGAAGAAACAGAAGCAACATTTGCCGCGCTTCCTCCCCTGATTCGGTATCCTGAAGATCGCTATCAACCCTTTCCACTCACCGACCTACAGCACGCCTATTGGGTGGGTCGCTTGGGCGTGATGGAACTGGGGAACGTTGCCAACCACGGCTACTACGAGATCGAGGGTCGAGGCTTAGATGTTGATCGCTTGAATTGCGCCTTGCAATATTTAATTGATCGCCATGATATGCTGCGAGCAATAATTCTACCCGACGGTCGGCAACAAGTTCTCGAACGCGTTCCGGCTTATGAGATGGCGGTTTTAGATCTGCGGGACGCTTCCTCCACCGAAAGCGATCGCGCCATCGCCACCATTCGCGAAGCGCTTTCTCACCAAGTGTTAAGCGGCGATCGCTGGCCGTTATTTGAATTTCGCGCCACCCGACTGCCCGAGGAGCGGGTTCGCCTCCATATCAGCTACGACCTGCAAATCTTTGATGCGTGGAGTCTCTTTCGCCTCTTTGAAGAGTGGTTTCAATGCTATAACCAACCGAATATCCAGCTTCCCCCTTTAGAAATTGCCTTTCGAGATTGCGTTCTAGCCGAACAAAAGTTAGAAACGACGGCTCTCTACCGGCGATCGCGAGAATATTGGCTCGAGCGCCTCGACACCCTCCCCCCTGCCCCGGAATTGCCCCTCGCCCGCCATCCGAGCACGATCGAGCAGCCGCGAACCCGTCGCTACGACGCACGCTTGAGTCGCGAGAACTGGCAGCAACTGCGTCAGAATGCCGCCCGAGGGGGTGTAACGCCTTCGGTCGCTTTACTGGCAGCCTTTGGCGAAGTCTTGAGAACTTGGAGCAAAAATCCCCGTTTTACCGTCAATTTGGCACTTTTCAATCGCTTGCCCTTTCATCCCCAAATCAACGATCTGATTGGGGACTTTACCTCGACCACGCTTTTGGCGATCGATGCCCCTGCCGATGCTTCCTTTCGCCAACGAGCGATCGCCATTCAGCAGCAATTATCCCAAGACCTCGAACATCGCTATTTTAGTGGCGTGCGGGTCGCGCGAGAACTCGCCCGCGCCAACGGCACGGCTCCCAATGCCTTTCCCATTGTTTTTACCAGTACCCTCGGCATGGCGGCATTGGGTCAGGAAACCTCCAGTTTTACCCGTTTTGGCGAGTTAGTCTATGCCATCAGTCAGGCATCGCAAACATGGATGGACGTGCAGGTTTGGGAAGAAAAGGGAGCGCTGACGTTTAACTGGGATGTGGTGGAGGAATTGTTTCCCGAGGGTTTAATTGCCGAGATGTTTGCGGCATATTGTCGCTTGCTGGAAACCCTTGCGACATCAGCAACGGCTTGGCAGGAAACGCCCAGGTTGCTTCCTCCCGCACAACTCGCCCTTTACGATGCCATTAACCTTACGGATGCACCGATTTCCGAGGCTCTATTGCACGAGTTATTTGCCGCCCGAGTGGGAGGGCGAGCCGACGAACTCGCGGTGATTGCTCCCCAGAAAACTCTCACTTATCAAGAATTATTCTCATTGTCCAACCAACTCGCCCATCGCTTGCAGAAACTCGGAGCCGATCGCGATCGCTTGGTTGCGGTTGTTATGGAAAAGGGATGGGAGCAAATCGTCGCGGTTTTGGGGATTTTAGCTTCGGGGGCTGCCTACGTTCCCATCGATCCATCCTGGCCGGAGGAACGCCGCAAGTTGCTCTTAGCCAATAGCGAGGCGAGCATTATCCTCACTCAATCATGGCTGTACGAGAGCCTATCTTGGTCGTCGGGAATTCCTCACCTGTACGTCGATTGCGATGATTTAACCGCAGAAAGTTCCGACCCTCTCACTCCCCAACAAACTCCCGACGCTTTGGCCTATCTCATTTACACGTCCGGTTCGACGGGGATACCCAAAGGAGTCGCCATCTCCCATCGGGGCGCGGTGAATACCATCGAGGAGATTAACCGACGCTTTGGCATTGGGGCGGGCGATCGCGTGCTAGCACTCTCTTCTCTGAGTTTCGATCTTTCGGTCTACGATATCTTCGGGGTTTTGGCTGCGGGAGGAGTAATCGTGCTGCCAGAAGCCAAGCGCGATCGCGATCCCCAACATTGGGCAGAATTGCTGCAACGCTACGGGATTACCCTTTGGAATTCCGTCCCGGCTTTGATGCAGATGATGGTGGACTATACCCCTAACTTAGAAGATTTGCGATTGGTTCTCTTGAGTGGCGATTGGATTCCTCTCTCTTTACCCGAACAAATTCAAGCAGAGGAGCGAAACATCAAAGTTGTGAGCTTGGGAGGAGCGACAGAAGCCTCAATCTGGTCAATTTACCATCCGATCGATCGCGTCGATCCGACTTGGAAAAGCATTCCCTATGGCGTTCCCCTTGCCAATCAGCACTTTTACGTCTTGGATGAGGCGCTGGAATCTCGCCCCGTCTGGGTTGCCGGATCGTTGTATATTGGCGGCATCGGTTTGGCACGGGAATATTGGCGCGATCACGAGAAGACGGACAAGCATTTTCTCATCCATCCCAGAACGAAGGAAAGGTTGTATAAAACCGGAGATCTGGGGCGCTATCTTCCCGATGGCACGATTGAATTTCTCGGACGGCAAGACTTTCAGGTTAAAGTTGGAGGCTATCGCATTGAGTTAGGGGAAATCGAAGCCGCTTTAACCCAACATCCTCGCGTGAAACAAGCGATCGCGGAAGTTTTGGGGGACGACCCGCGCAGCAAGCGTTTGGTCGCTTATCTCGTTGGCGATGGTGCAGAAATTCCCGGAGCAGATCTGCGATGTTTTCTGAGCGATCGCCTCCCCGATTACATGATTCCCTCGGCCTTTGTCATTCTCGAAACCTTTCCTTTATCTGGAAATGGAAAAGTGAATCGCCGTGCCTTACCCGCTCCCGATTATATAAACACCCAAAATCGCGAACCCAATATCGCTCCTCGCGATCCCCTCGAACAAACTATTGCCACAATTTGGCAGGAGGTTCTCGAACTGGAACGAGTGGGGGTCAATCGCAACTTTTTCGATCTGGGAGGAAATTCTTTATTACTCGCTCGAGTTTATGGAAAAATCTTAAACCAGTTGCCGGATTTGCCACAAAACATTACTCTTGTCGATTTATTTAACTATTCAACAATTCGGCAGCTCAGCCAATATTTGTCCGGACACAATACGGCTTCCGATCGAGAAAACGATCTCGAAACAGATTTAGCCTTAAAACAAGGACGACAGCGATTAAAACAAAGATACAAACAATCTTTATTATCCCATTAAAAGATTTTAAACCCTCACCGAGATATTCCCATGACTTCCGAATTAAATGGTTTAGAAATAGCAATTATTGGTCTTTCAGGTCGCTTTGCCGGCTCTGCAACGATTGAAGAATTTTGGCAGCATTTGATTGCAGGTGAAGAATTAATTTCTGTCTTCACTGAAAACACAACAGGTAAAAAATCGGTTAAAGCTGGATCGATTCTAGATAACGTTGAATATTTTGATGCCTCCTTCTTTGGCTTTTCTCCGAGGGAAGCAGAAGTCATGGATCCCCAGCATCGACTCTTTTTGGAATGTGCTTGGGAAGCCCTAGAAAATGCGGGTTATGATTCGTCCCGAGAAACGCGACCCATTGGCGTATATGCGGGGGTCGGCATGGGCTATTACCTCTACCATAATTTACTGCCCAATCCAGAATTACTCAATTCCATTGGGGGCTTGCAGCGCTTGATTGGCATTGATAAAGATTACGTTCCCACCCGCGTTTCTTATAAACTGGATTTGAAAGGCCCGAGCGTAAGCGTGGGAACGGCTTGTTCGAGTTCTTTGGTCGCGGTTCACCTTGCTTGTCAGAGCTTGCTGGCGGGAGAGTGTTATATGTCCCTCGCGGCAGGGGTTGCAGTCAAAGTCCCTCAAAACGAACTCACGTTATCTCCCGATGAAATTATTTCCCCCGACGGTCATTGTCGCGCCTTCGATGCGGGAGCAAACGGGACTTTAGGGGGGAATGGGATCGGCACCGTCGTCCTCAAACGCCTTGAAGACGCGATCGCCGACCGAGATTATATTTACGCCATTATTAAAGGCTCGGCCATTAACAACGATGGAGCCGGGAAAATCGGCTACACTGCCCCCAGCGAAGAGGGTCAAACCCGCACCATTCAAACCGCTCAGATGGTTGCAGAAGTTCATCCAGAGAGCATTTCTTACATGGAAGCTCACGGAACGGGAACGCCTTTGGGGGATTCCATCGAGATTGCGGCTGCCACTCGGGCTTTTCGCAGGCAAACCCAGAAAACCAATTATTGCGCGATCGGTTCGGTGAAAACCAATTTAGGACATCTCGATGCGGCGGCGGGAATTGCCGGACTCATTAAAACCACCCTCGCCCTCAATCGCCAACTCATCCCCCCCAGTCTCAATTTTTCCCAACCCAACCCCCGTATTGATTTTGCCAACAGCCCTTTTTACGTCAACGATAAATTACAAGACTGGACGCGCAATGGCAGCCCCCGTCGTGCTGGGGTGAGTGCCTTCGGGATCGGCGGAACGAATGCTCATATCGTTTTAGAAGAGTCCCCCGCTTTCACTCCAGCTAGCCCTTCCCGACCTTGGCAGTTGCTTTTGCTCTCGGTTAAAAGCGCCACAGCACTAGAGAAAGCAACAGACAATTTAGCACAGTTCTTACAAACCGATTCCGATCACAATCTAGCGGATATTGCTTATACCTTACAAGTCGGACGGTGGGAATTTTCCCATCGCCGTGCTGTCATTGCAGAGAATGCCGCAGAAGCGATCGCGACTTTAACGAATGGTGCAATGTCGGCAACCCCTACTTTAGATAATCCCCCCGTCGTTTTTCTTTTTCCTGGACAGGGTTCTCAGCATATCAATATGGCACAGGAGGTTTACGAAAGCGAACCTTTCTTTCGCCAAGAGTGCGATCGCTGTTTCGAGATTTTGCAAAACCACCTCGAAACCGACTTGCGATCGCTCCTCTATCCCTCAGAAGAACAACAAGAAGAAGCCGCAGAACTCCTGAAGCAAACCGCGATCGCGCAACCCGTTCTCTTTGCGATCGAATATTCCCTCGCTCGCTTGTGGATGTTGTGGGGAGTGCGTCCCCAGGCATTATTGGGTCACAGTATCGGAGAATACGTCGCCGCTTGTTTGGCGGGGGTCTTTTCCCTCGAAGATGCTTTGGGAATTGTCGCCCTGCGCGGTCGCCTGATGCAAGACTGTCCGGGGGGCGGGATGCTTTCGGTAGAATTGGGCGCGCGGGATGTTGAAATTTATTTAGAGAAAGATCTCGCGCTGGCGACGAGTAACGCTCCGGGGGTTAGTGTCGTTTCCGGGTCTTATGAAGCCCTAGAAGCCCTGCAAAAGCGCTTGCATGAGGTGGGAGTGGGTTGTCGGGCTTTGCGCGTGTCTCACGCCTTCCACTCGCCTCTGATGGAAGGGGCGATCGTGCCCCTCATTCGCCATTTAGAAGGGGTTTCCCTGCGTCCTCCCCAAATTCCCATCATGTCCAATGTTACAGGCAGGCAACTGACCCCCGAGCAAGCCATCGATCCTCAATATTGGGGACGGCATTTGCGTCAAACCGTGCGCTTTAGCGAAGGGGTGGAGGAACTTTTGCGAGATGAAAACTCCCTGTTCCTCGAAGTCGGACCCGGAAAAACGGCCAGTACCCTCGTCAAGCAGCAAGGAAGCGAACGGATTATTATTCCCTCTCTCCCCCATCCCAAAGACCCGATCTCTGCGGAAAAATGCCTCTTGAGCGCCCTCAGTCGCCTGTGGTTGGCAGGGGTTGAGGTGGACTGGTCGGGATTTTATCGGGACGAGAAGCGCGATCGCGTGCCTTTACCCACCTATCCTTTCGAGCGCCAGCGCTATTGGGTGGATGCTCCCGCTCCTGCATCCCAACCGATCGCCGAGTCAGAGGAATCTCCGGTGCCAGAGCATTTGTACGCGCCACAATGGACTCTCGCGCCCTTGGACAAGGGATCGGAAAATGGGAAAAAATTAGGGCGAGTGCTGGTTTTGTGTGATCGTTGTGGTTTGGGAGAACATTTTCTACAGCAGTTGCGGAGTCAAGGTAAGACGGCGATCGCGGTGGGAATTGGCGATCACTTTACCCGGCACAGTCAAAAGGGTTATGCAATCGATCCCCGTTCTTCGGAAGATTACGAAGCCTTATTCGCCGATTTGCGCGATCGCGATCTGCTCCCTACCCATCTCGTCCATCTCTGGACAATTGACCCGACAGGCTATCCTCAAAAGGGATTGACGGACATCGATCGCGATCGAGATTTGGGCTTTTTCAGTTTGCTGGAAATCGCTCGGACAGCCGGGAAACACAAATGGAGCCAGTCTTTGCTGATTGCTGTCGTCACGAACAATATGCAGCCCGTCACCCCTGACGAAATCGTGTATCCCGAGCGTGCTACCGTACTGGGGGCAGTGAAAGTGATTCCCCTCGAATATCCTAAATTTATCTGTCGCAGTCTCGATTTCGATCGCTCTGCGTTGGAGGAGAGCGATCGCGCTGCCGGACAATTATTGGCAGAACTCACGGCTTCCGATCCCATCTGTGCCTATCGCCAAGGGGAGCGATGGTTGCAAACCTTTGCCCCCGTCACCCTCGAAGCGGTGGCAAAACCGCCCCGCATTAAAGAAGGGGGAGCTTACTTAATTACAGGGGGTTTGGGCGGTATCGGTTTGGTTTTGGCTCGCTATTTGGCAACAACGGCAAAAGCCAAACTCTTGCTGACTGGACGATCTCTGCTCCCCCCGCGACAAGAGTGGGAGACATGGCAGGGAGAGGAAGCGATCGCCGAGAAAATTCGCGCCGTCCGAGAGCTGGAAAGCCTCGGAGCGCAAGTCACGCTCGCCCGAGCCGATGTTTGCGATCGCGAGGCGATGGAAAAAGCGATCGGTGAATTTCGCGATCGATATGGAGCGTTGCACGGAATTGTCCACGCGGCGGGAGTTCCGGGAGGGGGAGTCATTCAGCGCAAAACTTGGGCAGTTGCCCGCAAGGTTCTCGCCCCGAAAGTTTGGGGAACTCTCGTTCTCGATGCGATCGTCAAGGATATGCCCCTGGATTTCTTTGTTTTGTGTTCTTCTTTAGTTTCGATTAAAGGCGGATTCGGACAAGTGGATTATACAGCAGCCAATGCGTTTCTCGATGCTTTTGCCCATTATAAAACCGCCGCCGATGGAACATTCACTGTGGCTATTAATTGGGATGCTTGGCAAGATGTTGGTATGGCAGCGCGAGCCTCTCAACAAAATGGCCAGGAAAAACCATCAGTTTCATCTTTACCCTTAACGCCCAGTCATCCATTATTCGAGAATTATAGCCGCGATGACCGACAGATTGTTTATCGTTCTCTACTTACTCCCCAACAGCATTGGCTGCTCGACGAACATCGCTTGCAAGGTCGAGGTATTATTCCCGGTACGGGCTATTTAGAAATGGCTTTAACGGCTGGCTTGAATGAACTCGGTAGCGATTGCACTATTGCCTTAAACAATGTTTACTTTCCCACTCCCTTGGCATTCGAGGACGGACAAAAACAGGAAGTACAAACCATTCTCCAGCCCAATTCTCAAGGATTTAAGTTTCAAATTACTACCACAGGAGAAACGCCGACAGAGGTAGCCATCGGCAACCTTTTTGAGACTAAACTGCCGACCGAGCGGTTGAATTTGCAAACCTTAAGAGAACATTTAAACGGCGAGATCATTAAAACTTCTGACACGAATTACGATCCTCTTAAAGGCTTGATAAAATTTGGAGACAGATGGAAAAATTTAGTCGAGTTTGAATGGACAAAATCGGCAGGATTAGCAACTCTAGAATTGTCCAAGCGGTTTAATTTGGATTTGGATTCTTATCATCTCCATCCTGCTTTGCTGGATATCGCCGTTCATTTCTTGCTCGGACAACTAAAAGACGATTGTTTTTACTTGCCTTTCTCTTACAAGCAGTTGATTTATGAGGGACGTTTGCCCCGTAAAATTTATAGCTATGCCAAGCTGCGCGATCGCACTGCCGATAGCTTTAAGTTTGACATTACAGTTTTTAACGAAAGCGGTCAAATATTAATCGCAATTGAAGAATATACTTTGAGGAAATTTTATGCAAACTAGATCCCTTGATAATAAAACAATTGAGCCGCAAAAAAACACCAATTTTGACGGAGCAAATCTCGAAGAGAATTTCGCGATCGCGATCGCCAAGCCCGGTTTACTGGACAGCTTAACGCTACGAGAAGAGGTGCGAAAACCGCCCGATTGTGGAGAGGTTGAGGTTGCAGTCACTGCAACCGGACTCAATTTTAAAGAAGTTTTAATTGCCTTGGGTTTAATGCCTGCTCCTAATAACGCTCCTCCAAAATTCGGTCTGGAATGTGTGGGAACAGTCGTTCGTATTGGGCGAGAAGTTGAGGGCATTAATATCGGCGATCGCGTTATTGCTTTCGGTCAGCCTTGCTTGCAAAAATTTGTCACCCTTTCCAAAGATTTAGTCACTCTTAAACCCCCACAATTAACAGCAGAAGAAGCCGCCGCCCTTCCCGTTGCCTTTATGACAGCTTATTATGCTTTAGTCGTACAGGGAAGATTGCAGGCAAAAGAGACGATTTTAATTCATTCTGCCACGGGAGGCGTGGGTTTGGCAGCCGTTCAAATTGCTCGTTGGTTGGGTGCGGAAATATTAGCCACTGCCGGTAACGAAGAAAAGCGCAATTATCTGCGATCGCTGGGTATTGAATGTGTGATGAATTCTCGTTCTTTAGATTTTGCTGAAGAAGTTCAAAGTTATACAAAAGGTCGCGGTGTTGATGTTGTTTTAAATTCTTTAGGCGGAGAAGCGATCGCCAAAAATCTGGAAATTTTAGCGCCCTATGGTCGATTTCTCGAACTCGGTCGGCGAGATATTCTCAATAATACCCAACTGGGCTTGCTTCCTTTTGAAAAAAGCCTCGCTTTCTTCTCGATTAATGTCGAACCCACTCGCTCCAATTTTAGACAGTTATGGCAGGAAATTCTCACCCATTTTCGCGAAGGAAGTTTTTCTCCTCTCCCCTATCGCAGCTTTCCCATCGCATCGGCAGCCGAGGCTTTTACCTATATGTCCGAGGCGAAACATATCGGGAAAATCGTTCTGCGTGTTTCTGAAGAGAGCGAGTCAGTTCCATCCTCAAGAAACTCTCCCATTCGAGGCAGAGAAAAAGAGCAATCTGCTCCTCTAGATACAATCTTTGGGAAAGGATTATCACCCGATCGCGGAGTCGATATCTTTGCACGAATTCTGAGCGGTTCTCTTTCTCAAGTTCTGGTTTCTGTCGAGGATTTATTTCTCTCCGCACCCGCAGAAAATGGGGATATTGTTGCCAGTACCGCTTTAGATGCAGAAATTCCCGCAACCGCAACAAAATCCACCCATGCTCAGCATCCCCGACCTCCCTTAGAAACGCCCTATATTGCAGCGAGAAACGCGATCGAACAACAAATTGTCGAAATATGGGAGAATTATCTCGGGATTTCTCCCATTGGCATTCGCGATGATTTCTTTGCCTTGGGAGGTCACTCTTTGTTGGCAACTCGCCTCGTTGCCAAACTCAGCGATACGTTTAACACTGAAATTCTTTTAAGCGAACTTTTTGATTCTCCCACTGTCGCTCGCTTGGCAGAGGTTATCGGTGCAGCACCTTCAGAGGCTGCGATAACCCCTGCATTGCCGGAAATCGTCGCCGATTCGCAACAACGCAACGCTCCCTTTCCTCTCACCGAAGTTCAACAAGCTTACTGGATCGGTCGTCAGAATGGATTTGCACTGGGAAATGTTTCGACTCACTTTTATGGCGAAATCGATGCGATCGACCTCGATCTCTCTCGTTATAACCGAGCTTGGCAGCGTTTAATCGATCACCACGAAATGTTAAGAGCGATCGTGCGTCCCGACGGACAACAGCAAATTCTCCCAGAAATTCCCCCTTATGAAGTCAAAGTGTTGGATTTGCGTGGCAAATCCCCCGTAGAAGTCGAACGAACCCTCGCAGAAGTCCGCGATCTCCTCTCCCATCAAGTCATCGAAAGCGATCGCGCGCCCCTCTTTAAAATCTGCGCCACCCAGATGGATGAAGGGCGCGTCCGACTGCACCTGAGTTTCGATGCCCTCATTGCCGACTTGGGCAGTGGTGAAATACTTTTTCGAGAACTCTACGATCTCTATCAAAACCCCGATCGCGAACTGCCCCCGCTTTCTCTTTCCTTCCGAGATTATGTCTATGCCTTGGAAGCCTTAAAAGAGACAGAACTCTATCAACGGGCTTTTGACTACTGGCAGCAGCGCCTCCCCGAACTTCCCCCCGCCCCAGATATCCCCCTTGCCAAGCCCCTCGCCACCTTGGATGAAGTGCGCTTTCACCGTCGCACCCATCGCCTCTCCTCGGAACTGTGGCAGCCCTTAAAGCAGCGTGCCAGTCGCTTCAATTTAACCCCTTCCGGCTTGCTAGCCGCCGCTTTTGCCGAAGTTCTAGCTGCTTGGAGCGGCAAACCCCGCTTCACCCTCAATCTCACCCTATTTAACCGCCTTCCCCTTCACGACGAAATCGATCGCATCGTCGGGGATTTTACCTCTCTCACCCTCTTAGCGATCGACTGTCGGGAAAAAGAATCTTTTATAACTCGCGCTCAACGCTTGCAAAAACAACTTTGGGAAGACCTCGATCGCAGTGCAGTCAGTGGCGTAACTTTATTGCGGGAACTCAGCAAATTGCAGGGGGATCGTTCTCCCGTCTTCATGCCTATTGTCTTTACCAGCAATCTCATTCAAGAAGGAATCGAGGCAAAACCCACTGCAATCTCGCAATTCGGGGAGTTAACCTACAGCATCAGCCAAACCCCACAAGTGATTCTCGACCATCAGGTTTACGAGGATGGAGGGACTTTAGTATTAACGTGGGACTGCGCGGACGAAGCCTTCCCCGATGGCGTTCTCGATGCCATGTTTGCCGCCTACGCAACGTTCCTGCAAGATTTGGCAACGGTAGAGAGGATCTGGGAGACAGAAGGGCGACAATTGCACATTCCCCAACTCGACATCCAACAAGAAAGCAACCGGACAGAAGCGCCTCTTCCAGCCGGAATGTTGCACGATGGGTTCTTCCAGCAGGCACAAAAGACCCCCGACGCGATCGCCATTTCCACCCTGCATTGCACCTTTACCTACCAAGACGTTTCTCGCCTCGCCCGTCAAGTTGGCCATCGGTTGCGAGAGTTAGGGGCAATGCCCGATGAATTGGTTGCCGTAGTGATGGAAAAAGGCTGGGAACAAGTCGTCGCCGTTTTAGGAATTCTCGCCTCGGGAGCCGCCTATTTGCCCATCGATCCGGAACTTCCCCCAGAACGTATCGCTTATTTACTGGAGAATGGGGATGTGAAGGTGGCGATCTCGACAGCTAAAGTGCGAGATAAGATTGCCTTCCCCGCCAATATTACCGTTATTGCCCCCGACGACAACCAGTTTGATGAGCGAAGCCGAAGCAAACACCCCGACGCGCCCCTAGAAAGCCAACAATCCCCCGAAAACTTAGCTTATGTCATTTATACCTCCGGCTCTACCGGCAAGCCCAAAGGAGTCGCCATCGCTCATCGCTCGGCATTAAATACCGTTGCCGATATCAATCAACGCTTCCAAGTCGGTGCGCGCGATCGCGTTCTCGCCCTCTCCTCCCTCAGCTTCGATCTCTCGGTCTACGATATTTTCGGCACCCTGGCAACCGGGGCAACCCTCGTTATCCCCGAAGCAGAAGTCGCCAAAGATCCCGCCCATTGGGTCGAACTGGTCGAGCGCGATCGCGTCACCATCTGGAACTCGGTTCCCGCCCTCATGCAGCTCTTTGTCGATTACCTCGAATCTCGTCCCGACTTAAACGCTAATTCTCTGCGAGGGGTACTTTTAAGTGGAGATTGGCTGCCCCTCACCTTACCCCCACAAATTAAAGCCATCGCTCCCGCAGCCGAGGTGATGAGTTTGGGAGGTGCGACAGAAGCTTCTATTTGGTCAATTTATTATCCCATCGACGCGATCGATCCCGCATGGACGAGCATTCCCTACGGTCGTCCTCTGCTCAATCAACACTTTTACGTCCTCAACCCAAACCTCGAACCCTGTCCGATCTGGGTGACAGGACAACTCTACATCGGCGGCGTTGGTTTAGCCGAGAGGTACTGGAAAGACCCAGAGAAAACCGCCGCCCGCTTTATCATTCATCCCGAAACGGGAGAACGTCTCTACCGGACTGGAGACTTGGGACGCTATCTTCCCGATGGCAATATCGAGTTTTTAGGTCGAGAAGACTTCCAACTCAAGATTCGCGGCTATCGCATCGAAGCAGGAGAAGTGGAAAGCGCGATCGCCGAACACCCCCGCGTTCGCAAAGCTATCGTCGCGTCCGCAGGCGATCGCCGCAGCAAAGAACAATTGGTGGCTTATATTGTTGAAGAGGAAAAAGATGCCACTTCCAGCAACTCCGTCACTCCCAAGCCATTAACGAAATATCTGGTTCTCGATCCCGTGGAACGCTTGGAATTTCGCCTCGAACAACGGGGAATTCAAACGCTAAAAGGAAATGCAGAGATCGAATTACCCACCTCCACAGAAGTGCGGCGAGAGACCTATCTCCCGTGTCAAAGCTATCGCCAATACCTGCAAGAACCCTTCCCCTTAAACGACTTAGCCAACCTGTTAAATTGCTTGCGACCCCTGCAATTAGAAGGCTCGCCCTTGCCCAAATACCGCTATTCTTCGGCAGGTCATCTCTATCCCGTGCAAACCTACCTTTATGTCAAACCGGGACGCATCGAAGGGTTGGCAGGGGGAACGTATTACTATCACCCCGTCCGACATCGCCTCATTTTACTCTCCTCCGAAGCGCGTTTGCAGCGAGATCTCTACAACTATTCCAACCAAGAGATTTTCGATCGCGCTGCGTTTGCTCTCTTTACGATTGGCTCTCTCTCAGCTATTGAACCGCTTTACGGCGAATACGCCCGAGACTTTTGCCTGCTGGAGGCAGGACATATGGGTCAGTTGTTGAGGGAAGAGTGCCATCGCTACAACATTGGACTCTGCGCCATTGGCGACCCGATGGAAACGGAGGTTTTCCGGGATTGTTTCCACCTCGATCGCGAGGATATCTTACTCTACAAATTCCTGGGCGGCGCGATCGCGCCGGAACAAAAGCAGCAATGGTTGCAGCCCCAAGTCGGGAATTCAGAAGAAACAACGGCAAAACCCCTCTCTTTCGAGCAAGAATTGCGGCATTTATTAACGACCCGACTGCCAGATTATATGGTGCCTTCTGCTTTTGTTTTCTTAGATGAATTCCCCCTGACCGCTAATGGCAAAATCAACCGCAAAGCGCTTCCTTCGCCTCAATTCCAACCCTCTCAAACGACCTACATCGCACCGCGTAATGCCCAAGAAGAACTCCTCGCACAAATTTGGCAGGAGGTTTTAGAAATCGATCGCATTGGCATCAGTGAGAATTTCTTTGAACTTGGGGGCAATTCCCTACAAGCGACGCAAATCCTGACGCAAATCCGAGAAGCTTTGCCCGCAGCCGATTTGAGCCTGCGCCAACTTCTCAATGCGTCAACAATTGGCGAATTGGCCGAGGCGATCGAAGCCAATTTACTGGATCAAATCGAGGGTTTATCCGATGACGAAGCCGCGCGTTTGTTGAGTAACCAATAACTAATAACCAATAACAAAAAAAATGAAAAATAAAGAAAATTTATCACCCGCCAAACGAGAATTACTCGAACAACTGTTGCAGGGAAAAGTCAAACAATCCCTGAAATCCGATCGCGCCACAGCCGTTTCCGTGCCGCAAATCGTTCCCGATCGCGCCGGACGCTACGACCCTTTTCCTCTCACGGAAATGCAGCAAGCTTATTGGTTGGGAAGAAGCTCGGCTTTTGAGTTGGGCAATGTTTCCATGCACAACTATTTGGAATTGGAAGCGAAAGACTTTGATTTCCATCGCTTTCAACGGGCTTGGCAACAGTTAATCGATCGCCACGATATGCTGCGGGCGGTGGTTTTAAGCGACGGTCGCCAACAAGTGTTAAAGTCCGTCCCCCCTTACGAAATTGCCGTTACCGATCTGCGAGATGCGGATGAAACCGACATCTCGTTTCATATTCAAGCCATCCGCGATCGCCTCTCCCATCAAGTCCTTCCCCTCGATCGCTGGCCGCAATTCGAGATTGTTGCCACTCAATTGGGCGATCGTCACTTTCGCCTGCATTTGAGTTTGGATGGTTGGTGTACGGACTTTTGGAGTACCTTAAAGCTCTTTCAAGACCTCTCTCATTTTTATAACGAAAGCGATCACCCGCTTCCTCCTTTAGAACTGTCCTTCCGGGACTACGTGCTGGGGACTCAGGTTCTCGAACCCACCCCTCGCTACCAAAAAGATTTAACCTATTGGCGCGATCGCCTTGCCAGCCTTCCTCCCGCCCCGGATATCCCCCTTGCCCAAAATTCCGGCAGTATTGCCCAACCCCGCTTCAAACGCCTTAGAGCCGTTCTCAATCCCCAAACGTGGCAAACTTTAAAACAGCAGGCTGCCCGTCGGCATTTAACCCCCACAGGCTTGCTCCTCGCCACCTATGCGGAAGTGCTGGCACGTTGGAGTATATCTCCTCACTTTACCCTCAACGTTCCCTCTTTCAACCGCCTGCCCTTTCACCCGCAAGTTAATGAAATTATTGGGGAATGCGCCTCATTTATCTTGCTGGAAGTCAATTGCACTCCCAACGAACCCTTTGCCGCCCGCGCTCAGCGCTTGCAGGAGCAATTGTGGCAAGATTTGGAACATGGGGCGGTGAGTGGCGTTCGCGTTTTGCGAGAATGGGTGGAAGCGCAACAACGAGATGCCGGGGTGTCCGCGATGCCTATCGTTTTTACCCACGGGCCGCAACAAAGCGAAACCAATCCTACCGCGATTGCCTTCCTCGAACAACAAACCGAAACCGTTTACAGCATTTCCCAAACCCCCCAAGTTTGGCTCGATTATCAGTATTACGTCCGGGCGGATGGTTCTCTCGATTTCAACTGGGATTATGTCGAGGGACTTTTTCCCCCCGGTACGATCGAAGAGATGTTCGAGACCTATCAGCACCTCCTCGATCGCTTGGCTAACAAAGAGGAGACGTGGCAGCAACAACAACTGCACCTCATTCCCGTCGCTCAATTCGCGCAACGGACGGCAATTAATGCCACGGAGGCGATCGCCCCCGAGGGATTGCTACATCAGTTCTTTAGCGATCGCGCCCGCCAACAGCCCCAACACCCCGCCATCGTTACCCGCGATCGCGTTCTCACTTACGAGGAAGTCTCCCGTCGCGCCTGTCGATTGAGTCGGGATCTGCGCCAACTGGGAGTTCGCCCCAATCAAATCGTTGCGGTCGTTATGGAAAAAGGCTGGGAACAAATCGTCGCCGTCTTGGCTATTCTGGCTGCGGGAGGCGCTTATGTTCCCATTTCCCCCACTTGGCCGGAACGCCGCCGACAAAAGATACTGACTCGCGCTAATGTTACCTTCGCTCTGACCCAATCTCACCTACAAGATCGCCTTGCTGTTTTTTCTGAGGTGCAATGGCTGTTGGTGGATAAGGCAGAATTAGCGGACGATCTGCTCGATCCTGCCGACACGGTGCAACAACAAGAAGATTTAGCCTATGTCATCTATACTTCGGGATCCACGGGAGAACCGAAAGGCGTGGCGATCGACCATCGCGGTGCCGTTAATACTATCGTTGACATCAATCAGCGCTTCCAAGTCACTCCTCGCGATCGCGTTTTCGCCCTCTCTTCTCTCACTTTTGACCTGTCTGTTTACGATATTTTCGGCGTGTTGGCTGCGGGGGGAACTCTCGTTATTCCCAAACCCTTGCATAGGAAAGACCCGGCTCATTGGTTGGAGTTAATCCAGCGAGAAGGGGTAACGATTTGGAATACGGTTCCCGCACTGATGGAAATGTTGGTTGAATATGCCAGTAAAGAAACCGATGCCAACCTCGCTTCCTTGCGCTTGGCACTGTTGAGCGGTGACTGGATTCCCTTGAGTTTGCCTGATCGCCTCCATTCCCTCATCCCGGATCTGCAAATTGTGAGTTTGGGCGGAGCGACGGAGGCTTCCATCTGGTCGATTTTCTATCCCATCGAGACGGTCGATCCGCAATGGCAGAGCATTCCTTACGGCAAGCCCTTGACAAATCAGCAATTTCATGTGCTGAATGAAGCCCTCGAACCCGTACCAATTTGGGTTGTCGGACAATTGTATATTGGCGGCATCGGTTTGGCACAAGGATACTGGGGCGATCTCGAAAAAACGGAGGCGAGTTTTATCATTCATCCCACTACTGGAGAGCGCTTGTACCGGACGGGAGATTTAGGACGCTATCTTCCCGATGGCAATATCGAGTTTCTCGGACGGAAAGACAATCTCGTGAAATTGCAAGGATATCGCCTCGAATTGGGAGAAATTGAGGTGGCACTGCGCCAGCATCCGGGGGTTCGGGATGCTTTGGTGATGGTGAAAGAGAATGTCAAGCACCAGCTTGCGGCATATTTAATTGGCGAATCTTCCCCAGAGGGAAGTTTATTTGCCATTGGAGATCGGGATGCGTCGGAAATCGAGAGGGCATGGAAAGCGCTTTTAACGGCGTGCGATCGCCAAACCCATCGCATTTTACCCAAATTCGATCTCGATACCCTAGCAGAAACCGGAGAACGATTGGAAGCATTGAGCGTTGCTTATATGCGGCAAACCTTCAAGGATTTGGGGGTTTATACCCGATCCGGAGAAAGTCATTCTAGCAGCGAACTCATCCAACAGTGTTCCCTGCTCCCGCGTTACGATAAAACTCTCCGTCAATGGTTGAGCGTCCTTGCAACCCGAGGGGATTTAATCTGTGAAGAGGGCGATCGCTGGGTCAGTCCTCAACCTTTAAATGCCGATAACCTGAAACAACTCTGGCAAGATGCTGCCGGACTGAAGGATCCGATTTCTCGCGATCTCCTCTCTTATCTGCAACGCAGTGGGGAAAATCACATTCCCATCTTACAAGGCGAGAAAAATCCTGTCGATCTTCTTTTTGTGCAGGGAAGTCGGGAAACCGCCGAAAGTGCCTATGAAAGTTCTCCTTCGGCTCGCTATTCTAACGCCTTGGTGAAAGCAGCGATCGCGGAACTGGTTCGCACTTGGCCCGAAGATCGACCCCTCCGCATCCTCGAAATTGGCGCGGGAGTCGGCGCGACAACGCGTTCTCTTTTACCGGAGTTACCCACAAAAAATACCAGTTACACTTACACGGATATTTCCCAATTTTTCCTCAACCAAGGACGACAAAAATTCAAAAACTATCCCTTTGTCGAATATCGCCTCTTCGATATCAACCGCGATCCGCAGGAACAGGGCTATCAACTGGGGAATTTCGATCTCATCCTTGCGGTCAATGTCCTCCACGTAGCACGAGATTTAAACGCGACCTTACCTTACGCGCGATCGCTCCTCGCCTCGGGTGGATTCTTACTGTTAGTAGAACTGACCGAATTTCGTCCCTCTCACATGACGACGATCGGTTTAACGGAAGGGTTTAGCGACTACGAAGACGAACGCTTAACGGTAAATCTTCCCACATTATCGCCACAACAGTGGTGCGATCGCCTCTCAACCCGAGGATTTGAACAATGCGCGTTTTTCCCGGAAGCAGGATCGCCTTTGGAGATATTGGGACAGCACCTCATTCTCGCCCGAGGGGATGGAGAAAAACAGTTCAAACGCCAAGCATTGCAAGCTTTCTTACAAGAACGGCTGCCGGATTATGCCATCCCCACCCAGTATATTCCCCTCGATCGCTGGCCCCTCACGGCGAACGGCAAAATCGATCGCCAAAAGCTCATCAAGATCGAGGGGATTGATCCCTGCGAAACGCGATCGCTCGCGCCGCCGAGTAACGAACTCGAACAGGCAATCGCCAAGATTTGGCAATCCGTCTTAAACCTCGTGCCTCCCCTCGATATCCAGCAAAAATTTTTCGACTTGGGGGGTAATTCCCTCGCTGCGGTGCAAGTTCGCGGTCAACTGGCAGAAACCTTACAACAGGATATCTCGGTGTTAACCCTATTTGAGTATCCCACCATCGAGTCCCTCGCCCGCCATCTCAGCGAAACCCAAGGCAGCGATACCTTGATGCAAACCGTGCGCGATCGCGGCGATCGTCGCAAGCAAGCCGCTTTTAAACGACGGCAAAAAAACCGTCATTTCAGTGAACAGTGAACAGTTATCAGTTCCGACCGCTAAAGCAGGAGGCTTGAGACCTTATTATTTTGGTCAAAGCTAACGCAAAAATACTTTAATTCCCTTTCAGGAATTACCTTTAACCCCTCGCATTTATATCCCTATCAATCATGAAAGAAAATATTAATTCAATTGCCATCATCGGTTTAGCTGGACGCTTTCCTAAAGCCAAAAACCTTGAAGATTTTTGGCAAAATCTGCGGGATGGCGTAACGGGAAGAACGGAATTTTCTCGAACCGAACTCGCCGATCGCGTCCCACCCGAGCTCCTCGAAAATCGAGACTACGTTCCGGCAAGCTATATGCTCGAGGATGTGGAATGGTTTGACGCGCATTTTTTCAACTTCACCCCCAGAGAGGCAGAAATTACCGACCCCCAGCACCGCGTCCTGCTCGAATGTGCTTGGGAAGCCCTCGAAACTGCAAATATTGTCCCCGATCGCTTTGACGGGGCGATTGGGGTTTTTGCTGGAGCCGATCTCAATACTTATCTCCTGTTTAATTTAGCCGATCGCAAGCCTTTAGATACTCAAAATTATTTTGAGATGTCCGTTGCCAACGATAAAGATTATTTAGCCACAAAAATTTCTTATAAATTGAATTTAACTGGCCCAAGCCTGACAGTACAAAGCGCTTGCTCGACTTCTTTAGTGGCCGTTCATTTAGCCTGCCAAAATCTTTTAGACTATCAATGCGATCTGGCTCTGGCGGGAGGGGTTTCCATTACCGTTCCCCAAGAACGCGGCTATCTTTATCAAGAAGGGGGGGCATTGTCTGCCGATGGCTATTGTCGCGCCTTTGATGCCAAAGCGGGAGGCACCGTCGGCGGGAATGGCGCGGGTTTGGTGGTTCTCAAGCGACTGGAAGAAGCCCTCAAGGATGGCGATCGCATCTATGCCGTCATTCGCGGCTCAGCCATCAATAATGATGGAGCGGCAAAAGTCGGTTATACTGCCCCCAGTATCGAGGGGCAGGCGAAGGTGATCGCGGAAGCTCTTGAAGTCGCGGAAGTGAATCCGGAAACCATTAGTTATATCGAGGCTCACGGAACGGGAACGCCTTTAGGAGACCCCATCGAAATTGCCGCGTTAACCAAAGCCTTTCGGGGCAGTACGGAGAAAAAACAATTTTGCGTGATCGGGTCGGTGAAAACCAATATCGGTCACTTGAATACGGCGGCGGGAATTGCGGGTTTGCTCAAAACCGTGCTGGCGATGGATCGAAAGATGTTACCCCCCAGCCTGCATTTTGAAACCCCCAACCCAGAAATTGACTTTGCCAGCAGTCCTTTTTACGTCAACGATCGCCTGCTCGAATGGCAGCGCAATGGTACGCCGCGTCGGGCGGGGGTGAGTTCCTTTGGGTTTGGCGGTACCAATGCTCACTTAGTTTTAGAACAGGCACCGGAGAGAGAAGCTGTCAAATCTTCTCGCACCCATCACCTCCTCCTGCTCTCCGCCAAAACTCCCTCTGCCTTGGATGCAGCAACAGCCAACCTAGGCGACTATTTAGAACGCCATCCCGAGCTGGATCTCGCCGATGTTGCTTACTCCCTAAAAGTCGGTCGCGCCGAATTTAACCATCGACGGGCGATCGCGGTACGAACGAGAGAAGAGGCAATAAAAGCCTTGGCTGCTCCCTCTGCGAGGACGGGAGTTCAACAAGGAAAAGACTGTTCCATCGCCTTTATGTTCTCCGGTCAAGGGTCGCAATACCCCGACATGGCAAAGGAACTTTACGAGAGCGAACCGGTTTTTAAAACCCATCTCGATCGCTGTTGCGAATTGCTCCAACCTCACCTCGGGTTAGATTTGCTATCGCTCCTTTACCCCGAGACGGAAGCCCGAGACAGCGCCGGACAGCAACTCCAACAAACCGCGATCGCCCAACCCGCCCTGTTTGCGATCGAATATTCCCTTGCACAATTGTGGCTAGCTTGGGGCATTCGACCCAATGCTCTCATCGGTCACAGTATCGGTGAATGGGTGGCAGCAACCTTGGCGGGGGTCTTTTCCCTTAAAGAGGCGTTAAAGTTGGTTGCGGTGCGGGGAAAATTAATGGAGCAGATGCCAGAAGGGGCAATGTTGGCGGTTCCTCTCTCTCCTTCAGAATTACAACCTTTTTTAAGTTCCGAACTCGTCCTTGCCGTCCATAATGCTCCCGATGCCTGCGCGGTTTCCGGGACGAAAGCAGCGATCGCGCGTTTGGAGGAAACATTACAAGCGAAAGAGATGAAAACTCGCCGCCTCCACACCTCCCACGCTTTCCATTCTCCCATGATGGAGCCGATGCTCGCCCCGTTTCTCGAACAGGTCAAAACCGTTTCCCTCTCCCCGCCGCAAATTCCTCTACTCTCTAATGTAACGGGAACGTGGCTCGCAGCCGAGGAAGCTATCGATCCTCAATATTGGGCGGATCATCTGCGTTCCACCGTGCGCTTTTCTGAAGGGATCGAGACTTTACTGGAACGCCCCGAGCAAATTTTACTGGAAGTCGGCCCCGGTATCGTCCTCACTCAACTCGCCAAACGCCATCTCTCCCGAGAGCGAGAGAATGGGATTTTTGCCTCAACCCACCATCCCAAAAATACCCAAGCCGATCGCGCTATCCTACTCGATACTCTCGGTCAGTTATGGTTGCGAGGTGCGGCGATCGATTGGTCGGGCTTCTATGGCGACAAACCCCCTCAGCGCGTCCCGTTACCCACTTATCCCTTTGAACGCCAACGCTACTGGATCGAAGCTCGAGAAAGTTCTGCCAAAGCTGAAGAAAACAGCGCCAAATCTGCCCCGAGTTTGACCAAGAACCCCCATCCGGCGGATTGGTTCTACGCCCCTGTTTGGAAGCGTTCGCAACCGCCAGTAGCAACTGCAACCGAGACTCAATGTTGGTTGCTGTTTGCGGATGAATGCGGCGTGGGGGCAAAGCTGGCGCAAAAATTGACAGAAAACGGCGATCGCGCCATTCTCGCTAAAGTCGGGATGGAATACGCTCAAACCGGAGAAAATACTTATACCCTCGACCCCTGCCAACAGGAACATTATGAAACCTTGCTGGCAGAACTGCGCGATCGCGACCTGCAACCCGATGCGATCGCCCATTGCTGGAGCATTACCCCTCCAAAAACGGGCGAGACAGATGCCCTTTTAGACCGAGGATTTTACAGCGCTTTACACCTCGCCCGCGCCCTCGGCAAACAAGCGCGAACCCGAGAGATGCTGGTAACGGTATTCTCGAACGAGATGCAGCCCGTAACGGGAGAAGAGTCCCTCTGTCCAGTGAAAGCAACGGTGCTGGGTCCGGTGCGAACCATTCCCCTCGAATTTCCCGATCTGCGCTGTCGCAGCATCGATCTTGCCCTCCCCGCCGGGGAAAACTGGCAGAGCCAACAACTGTACGATCGCCTCGCGGCAGAATTGCAAAACCCTGACAGCGAGACGATTGTGGCTTACCGCACCATTCATCGCTGGGTGCAGCGCGTCGAACCGTTGTCTTTACCCAAGCGAGATCCCGTACATCGATTAAAAGAGAAAGGCACGTACTGGTTGGTGGGCGGACTCGGCGCGATCGGCTTAACTTTAGCCGCCCATCTGGCACGGGAAGCGAACGCCACCCTCATTCTCACCGGACGTACGGGCTTGCCGCCTCGGGAGGAGTGGGATCGATGGCGCAATGACTATCGCATCGGCGAACAAATTCGCCAAATCGAAGAGATCGAGGCATTAGGGGCAGAAGTGTGCATTGCCGAGGCGGATGTCTGCGATCGCGATTCCCTGCAACGGGTTCGCGATCTGGCGCTCGAGCGGTTCGGTAATATTAACGGGGTCGTTCACTGCGCGGGGGTACTCGAAGATGAAGCCATCGAACGGGGCGATCGCGATCGCCAGATGCGGGTTCTTGCTCCCAAAGTCAAAGGAACTCTCTTACTCGAGGATGTGTTGTCGGATATCTCCTTAGATTTCTTCATCTTTTGTTCTTCAGGAACGGCATTTCACCCCCTCTTCGGACAGGTTGCCTACTGTGGAGCCAATAATTTCCTCGATGTTTTCGCTCACTACAAAACCGCGAAAGATGGCACATTTGCCCTTTCCATCGACTGGGAAGGCTGGCAGGGAAGCGGTATGGGGGTGGAAGGCACGAAATATCTCGCTCGTTCCTCAGAAAATAATGCGCCTGAAGCGTCGCCGTCTCATCCCCTCCTCCATCGCTACCGAGTCGAAGGGGAACGCAGAATTTTTGAATCGGACTTAAGTTTTGAAAATTGGGTCTTGGACGAACACCGCATCGGCGATCGCGCAACTTTACCAGGAACGGCTTATCTGGAACTGGTGCGAGCCGCTTGCGAGTCTTGTTTGGGGTATTCGGTTCTAGAATTTCGCAATCTCTATTTTCTCGCGCCTTTGGTCGCGCCCAAAGGGCAAACCGTTACCGCTCAAACCGCCCTTTCCCCTCGGGGTGAAGGTTGGGAATTTACGGTGCGAGATTTAGGGACGGGGCAAGAATGCGCTCGGGGCGAGGTTGAAGTTCTCGATCGCCCGACTCCCCCCGTTCGGGATATGGAAGCCTTGCGATCGGAATGCGGCGATCGCGCCTTTTCAGGGTCGGAAATCGATATCTCGCATCATGGCGGGATGGCAACTTATGGAGCGCGGTGGCAGAACTGGTTAGAGGTTCGCTGGGGAAATCAGAGCGGTTTGGTGGCTTTAGAACTCCCGGCGAAATTTACAGGGGACTTAGAGTTTTACGGCTTGCATCCCGCCCTGTTGGACAATGCCACGGGGGCGCTCGTCCGCCAACGGGAGGGGGCTTACCTACCTTTTTTCTACAAGCGCCTGTCTTTGTACGGCAAATTCCCAGCCCGAGTTTACAGCTACATTCGCGAGTCCCAAGAGAGTCCCTGCACCGATGACATTTTGCACTTTGACATCGCGGTGATGGATGCAGAGGGCAAGGTTCTCGCCGAGATTGAAGATTATACCCTCAAGCGATTGCAACAACCCGCCAGTTCCCCTGCGGAAGCGGTGGAAAATGCAGAACTGGCGATCGCGGTACCGGGAGATTTAAGCACTTTGAGATTTATTCCCACCTCTCGCCCTACTCCCCAACCTGGAGAAGTGGAAATTGAGGTCAAAGCGACGGGGGTAAATTTTAAGGAAGTTTTGTTAGCGTTGGGATTGATTCCGGGATTGGGAGAGGAGTCCTTGCGCTTCGGCCTTGAATGCGCGGGAACCATTGCTTCGGTGGGCGAGGGAGTAACGACATGGCAAGTCGGGGATGCGGTGATGGGTTTCGGCGCGTCCTGTTACAATCGCTTCACCACTGTCCCCGCCGAGTTTCTCGCCACCAAACCAGAGCGCCTGAGTTGGGAAGAAGCAGCAACCCTCCCCGTGGCGTTTATCACCGCCTATTACGCCCTCATCCAATTGGGGCAGTTAAAAGCGGGAGAAAAAGTCCTCATCCATGCGGCGGCGGGGGGAGTCGGACAAGCTGCCGTACAAATCGCCCGAGGGGTGGGGGCAGAAATTTGGGCGACGGCGGGAAGTCCGGAAAAGCGGGAATTCTTGAAATCTCAAGGGATTCAATGGGTGATGGACTCACGATCGCTATCCTTTGCGGAAGAGGTGATGGACTCTACGGACGGTCGCGGGGTCGATGTCGTACTCAACTCCTTGGGGGGCGAATTTCTCACCGAAAGTTTGCGGGTTTTAGCCCCTTACGGACGCTTCCTCGAATTGGGTCAGCGCGATATTCTCAACAATGCGGCGATCGGTTTGCGTCCCTTTGCTAAAAATCTCTCTTTCTTTGCCATCAATCTCGATCGCGCTCATCCCCATTTCGACCAATTGTGGCGGGACGTGATGGAGCGGGTCGAGGCGGAAACGTTTCTTCCCCTCGCTCGGAAAATCTTTCCCAGCACGGCGGTTGCGGAAGCATTCGAGTTTGTCGCCAACGCCCGCCATATCGGGAAAGTCGTCGTGTCTTGGCAAGGATGCGAATCCCTCGAAAAATGGGTAACGCGCGCCACTCCCTCTCCTCAAAAGCTGATCGCTTCCCCCGCGAAGAAGGCGGAAATATCCGAGCTAAATCACTGGTTATTGCCCTCGGAAGGGGTGGAAGTCTTCGATCGCGTCTTGGGTTGTTCTTTGCCTCAAATCGTCGTGTCAACGATTGATTTTGCGGCTCGGGGACAACAAAAATTATACCTTTCGCCTCAACCTTCAGAAAGCGAGGAAACCCAGGCATCGAACTGCTATCCCCGCCCTCAATTGAGCAATCCCTATCAAGACCCCAGCACCCCCCGGGAGGAGATTCTCGTAGACATCTGGCAAGAGATGTTGAGAATGACCCCCATTGGCGTTGGCGATAACTTCTTCGAGCTGGGGGGAGATTCTTTAATTGCCGTGCAGATCATGGCGAAAATTCGCACAGCTTTTAATGTTGACCTGCCCGGAAGCAGCTTGTTTGAAACCCCAACGATCGCCGAATTAGCCGAAGCGATCGAGCGCGTCCAGAGCGATACCGGAGCCTTATCCGGCGATCGCGTCGAAATCGAATTGTAACCCCAAAAATAAGGTTTCAAGTCGGTCGGAACTGATAACTGATAACTGAATTGCCATGCAATCCGTTCAAACCCTCCTCGACGATCTCAAACAGCAAGATATCAACCTCTATCTCGAGGGTGATCGCTTGCGGTGCAATGCACCAAAAGAGAAGCTCACCCCCTCGTTACAAGCGCAGCTCAAGGAACGCAAGAGCGAGATTCTCGACTTTTTACGCAGTCAAATTGCCCTCGAGAGCATCGTTTCCCAACCCGAGTCGCGCCATCTACCTTTTCCTCTGACGGACATTCAGCAAGCCTATTGGTTGGGTCGTCAGGAAGGGCTGGAGTTGGGAGGCTTTTCGGCTCATATTTACTGTGAAATCGAAACCCGAGGGATTGAAGTGGAAACCCTAGAACGGGCAGGGCAGCGTCTCATCGATCGCCACGATATGCTGCGGGCGATTATTGAAGAGACTGGGCAGCAGCGCATTATCGAGAGCGCCCCTCTTTATCGCGTCCCCGTCGTCGATTTGCAAGGAGAAAACCCGACAACTCAAACCGCCAAACTGGAAGAAATGCGCGATCGCCTTTCCCATCAAGTTTTCCAGAGCGATCGCTGGCCGCTGTTCGAGTTGCAAGCGGTGCGTCTCGACTCCCAAACCGTCCGCTTTTGCTTCAGTTTCGATCTCATTCTCGGGGATGCTTGGAGCGTGAAAATTTTAATCCGAGAATTAGCGCATTTCCTCCGTCAACCCACCCTCGCTTTACCGCCTCTCAAACTCTCTTTTCGCGATTGCGTCTTAGCCGAACGAGAAGCGAGAAAGAGCGATCGCTACCAGCGCGATCGCGATTACTGGCAAACTCGTCTTGAAACCCTTCCTCCTCCGCCCGAAATCCCTTTGCAAACCAATCCGGTTGCCCTTGCTCGCCCTCAATTTACCCGCCGTCACCGACAACTTCCCCCTGAAGTTTGGCAAAGGCTCAAACGCCGAGCCAGTCAAGCTCAATTAACCCCATCGGGGGTATTGTTGGCAGCTTTTGCAGAGGTTTTGGCAACGTGGAGCAAAAACTCTCACTTTACCCTTAATCTAACTTTAGTCAATCGTCCCCCCTTACACCCGGAAATCGGGCAGATTGTCGGCGATTTTACCTCCATTACCCTCCTCGATGCGAATTGTACGGGAGAGGAGGCATTTTTGGCGAGATCGCAGCGCTTGCAAAAGCAACTCTGGCAGGATATCGATCACCAAACCTATAGCGGGGTGCAGGTTTTGCGAGAATTGGCTCGTCGTTCCCAACGGCGATCTGCCGCCTTGATGCCCATTGTTTTTACCAGTATGCTCGGGTTGGGACAAGCGGATCGAGAAAAAACCGATTTACTCCAAGGTTTGGGGAAATTTGTTTATATGATTAGCCAAACGCCGCAGGTTTACCTCGATAGCCAAATTTCCGAGGATGCGGGCAGTTTGATTATCTGTTGGGATTCTGTAGAAGGATTATTTCCCGAGGGGTTGCTCGATGAAATGTTTGCCGCTTACGGGGATTTTCTGCAACGTTTAGCCGATGAAGAGGAAGTCTGGACGGCGACGAGGCGATCGCTGCTTCCTTCCTCTCAAAGGGAATATCTGGCAGCTTACAACGATACCGCTACGGAAGTACCAGAGAACTCTACCTTACTCCACACTCTATTTTTCCGGCAAGCGATCGCCCAACCGGAACAGACGGCGGTTATTGCGGGCGATCGCGTTCTCACCTATGGCGAATTGCGCGATCGCGTCCTTACCCTCGCCCATCAACTGCGCGAAAAAGGAGCAAAACCCGATCGACTCGTTGCCGTGGTGATGGAAAGGGGGTGGGAACAAGTTGTCGCCACTTTAGCAATTCTCACCGCAGGGGCGGCTTACGTTCCCATCGATCCTGAATTACCGGAAGAACGGCGATTGTATCTCTTAGCCGAAGCAGAGGTTTGCGGAATCCTCACTCAATCGAAGCTGGAAAATGCCCTTCACTGGCCAGAAAATATCGAACGGTTTTGGGTTGACGCGATCGCTCCCGATCCACCTTGTGTCCCGATAGACCCCCAACAGGTGGCAACAGATCTCGCTTATGTTATTTATACGTCCGGTTCGACGGGCAAGCCGAAAGGAGTCGCGATCGAGCATCGCGGAGCAGTGAATACCATTCTCGATATCAATCAACGCTTCGAGGTAACGGCAGCAGACCGAGTGTTAGCGGTTTCTTCTCTTAGTTTCGATCTTTCGGTCTACGATATTTTCGGAACTTTGGCTGCGGGGGGGACAATTGTGGTGATCGCGCCTCGAGCCGCTAAAGACCCAGCAAATTGGGCAGACCTCGTTCGCAAACATCGCATCACCCTCTGGAACTCGGTTCCAGCCCTCATGCAGATGCTCCTCGACTATACTGCATCCCGTGCCGATTTCGATCTCTCGTCGTTGCGTTTGATTCTTTTAAGTGGCGATTGGATTCCCCTCACTTTACCCGATCGCATTCAAACGGCAACGGGAGGGCGTGTCATTAGTTTGGGAGGGGCAACAGAAGCCTCAATTTGGTCGATTTTCTATGCGATTGAAACCCTCGATCCGGCTTGGAAAAGTATTCCCTACGGTCGCCCTTTAGCCAATCAGCGCTTTTACATTCTCGACGAAATTCTCGAACCCCTTCCGGTTTGGATACCGGGACAATTATACATCGGCGGCATCGGTTTAGCGCGAGAATATTGGCGCAATGAGGAGAAAACGGCAGGTAGTTTTATCCAACATCCAAAAACGGGAGAACGACTGTATAAAACAGGAGATTTGGGGCGCTATTTACCCAATGGCAATATCGAGTTTCTCGGACGAGAAGATTTTCAAGTTAAAGTTAATGGCTATCGCATCGAATTGGGGGAAATTGAGTCGGCATTGCTTCAGCATTCTTCCGTTCAAGAGGCTGTCATTTTAGCTGTTGGCGACTCCCACGAAAAAAAGCATCTCGCGGCTTATATCGTTCCCCAAAAAGAGGAAAATTCCGACTTAATAAAGGCAGAAATCGCACTTTGGCAAACTGTTGTGGGAGAGGGTAAAAAATGCTCGCGAGAACGGTCTTGGCACATCGATCGCGCTACTTTTGAAAAGCTTTGGGAAAGACAGAATCAACGTTATCTTCTTTCGGTTTGTTTGGCTTTTGATAACCTTGGCTTTTATCGATCGCCGGGAGAAACTTACGCGATCGAAGAAATTCTCAATCGACACCAAATTATTCCTCGCTATCAGAAATGGCTTTCTCGCGCTCTTCAGGAATTAGTAAAAGCCGGACTATTGAAGCAAGAGGGAGAGTACTTTACCAATATTAGTCCCTTATTGGAACGAGCAAAATCTCTCTTTTCGCTAACTCTTAGCGATCGCCCCATCTCCGGAACTTGGCTCGATCTCGTCCCCAAAGAACCCGATGGAGCTTTAGCCGACATTCTCGTTGAAAAGATTCATTCAGCAGAACTCTATACTTCCGATACAACGCTCGGTATTTATGGAGAAATCTTTGCCGATTGTAATGCGATCGCCGCCGGAATTGTCAAATCTTTTGTTGAATCGTTCGATCGCAATCGACCCCTTCGCATTCTTGAAATTGGTGCAGGATATGGAATGACTGCCACACATTTACTGCCGTTATTGCCGCGCGATCGCACGACCTATTATTTTACCGATATTTCCCATTTCTTTTTACAAAAAGCAAGAGAAAGGTTCGGGGAATATCCTTTTGTTCGTTACGATCTTCTCGATATTGAAAAATCTCCTCAACAACAGGGCTATAATTTACATGAGTTCGATCTTGTCGTTGCGGCAACCGTTCTACATAATACTCGCAACCTCAAAGAAACATTAGATTGGACGCGATCGCTTCTCGCTCCCAATGGTTTACTATTGGCGATTGAAAAGACTCAGTTTCATCCTTGGTTCGATCTAAACATGGGGCTACAACAAGGATTTGAACGCTTTGAAGATTTTGAACTGCGATCGGTGCATCCCGTCTTATCCAAAGAGCAATGGCAAACTTTACTCATGCAAAAAGAATTTAGCGAAAGCCTTTTCTTTAATCCTCCCCATTCAATTCGCGATCGCATCGGTTTTGATGTTTTTCTTGCTCGCAATTCGCCGTTTATAACACCTTTTAATCTTCATACTCTGCGGGATTATTTAAGTCAAAGACTCCCCGCTTATATGCTTCCTTCATCCTATACTTGCTTGGATGCCATTCCGCTCAACATTAATGGGAAACTCGATCGCAAACAATTACCAAAACCAGAGATAGAAAGCGATCGAACCTCGCAAAAATATGTCGAACCGCAAACTCACACTGAAAAACGACTCGCTCGAGTCTGGTCGGAAGTTTTACAAGTTGAAACCATTGGAATCCACGATAACTTTTTTGAAATTGGTGGCGATTCTTTACTCAATATCCAAGTGGTTACTCGTGCTGATGAATGCAACCTAGAACTCAAACCCCAATATATTTTTCAGTATCCAACTATTGCCGAACTTTCCTCTTTTCTAGAGAAGTCATTGTCAGACACTCAAGATGTCGATTTCAGTCCTCCTCTTGCTATTAAACCAAGTGGCTCTAAAAATCCCTTGTTTTGCATTCATTCTTCAACAGGAAGCGGAAGTTCTTTTATCGAAATGGCTCGATACTTCGATCCAGAACGTCCTGTATATGCCTTACAATCGCGAGGGTTTGCTGGTGAAGCTACCCCGCTTGTAACCATTGAAGAAATGGCAACAGCTTACATTAAAGCCATACAAACCATTCAACCCAAAGACCCTTATTATTTATGCGGGTGGTCGATGGGAGGAATTGTCGGTTTCGAGATGGCACGACAACTGCACCAAAACAACCTTAAAGTTGAGTTTCTCGGTTTAATTGATATTATGGCAGACGAGCGCGATCGGCAACTCGAATTACTGAGTCAAGCGCACCCTAATGCCGATCTCAATCTAGAAGATATTTCTCTCGAACAGCAAGCAATCCTTGCGAATTTGAGTCAAACGAATACCCAAGCCATGCTTCTTTACAAATTGCAAGAATATTCGGGAAATGTAACACTTTTTACAGCCCGAGAGCAACCTGAAAAAATGCCAAATTCCGATCGATTTGGCTGGGATAAATATATTTCAGGAGAATTAGACATACGAGAACTACCGGGAAATCATTTTTCAATGATGAATCTTCCCCACGTTCGAGTTCTAACCCGACAGATTGAGGATTGCCTATCGCAATCCCCATAATACAATGCTAAAAATCACAAAATTCAAACTTTTTTTAACAAGAAAAAATGTCGAATTTATGATTGAGAGCAAGTCCAAAATGTGAACTCTATCCCTTCTTTTTGAGAAGCAAAATAATGAATCTAAAATCGTTACAATCTCTAATTTCTATCGGGTTTGTCAGTAGCTTGATCCATCTAATTTGGGGCATCAATTCTACCGTGCGAGCTTCTCGTTTTGCTCCTCTTTATAGCAATATCAATAGCTATGAAACAACGATCTTGAGTAGCGGCGACTTGACTGATATCTACTTTCCCGATCTGAGTAACGAAACAAATCCCGATTCGCTTCCTATTGCCTTACTTTTACAAGGTTCTTATGTAGATAAAATACACTATTCGCAGTATGCTAGTACCGTTGCCAGTTAAGGATTTGTCGTTGTCGTTCCCAACAATGTTAATATTGCAATTGAAACGATCGCTTGCTGGAGTTCTGTTTTTCTCCGAGCCAATCTTCTCGATGATGAAGAGGCGATCGCGTACCTCTACAACACGGGAGACTTATAGATCCTAACGTTACCGTCACCAGCCAGCGTTCTGTCCCAGAACCGAGTGCGATCTTGGGATTATTAGCGTTTGGGTTAACGGGTTTTGGCTTAAAGCAACGACTTAAAAAGTCAAAAAATTCTTCAACAAGCATTGGCTCTTAGCAACTAAACTCGCAACCCTTCTCAAATATTTCATTCCTGCTTACCGTCATTTGGAATCCAACTATGAAGCTCCCTCAAGGTCCCAAGACTCCCAAATTATTTGAACTCATGAAAATGGGCAATGATGCCTATGGATATCTCGATCGCCGCGCCAGTCAGTACGGAGATTGCTTTCGGATAGGCAGTGCTAAGGAACCGACTATTTTCTTCAGCCATCCCGAGGCAATTGAAGCAATTTTCACCGCCGATAATGTCCGCTATTACGAAGAAAAACCCAATATCGAAGTTCGGAACTTCTTTGAATTTCTACTCGGAGAAATAGCGTTTATGGACACGAGTGCAGCCAACCTCAAACGCAGTCGCCAATTATTAAGAACGGTTTTCACGGGAGGCTTGTTAAAAAGTGCTTCTATGGGAAACTGTATGCAGCGTTACGGGCAACTCATTTGTGACGTTACCGATGATGTTATTGCTCGCTGGCAACCCGGACAACCTTTTTACGTGCAGTCCTGCATGAAAACCATTACGATTGAGTTTATGTCTCGGGTCTTGTTTGGACTAACTGAAGGAGAGCGTTACGAACAACTCAAGGCAAACTTAATTCCTTTAATGGAACCGTTTAAATCGCCCTTTTATCTTAGCTCCGTCCTTTTTGGCTTTTTGAAGAAAGATTGGGGAAAATACAGTCCTTGGGCTAAGTTACGACAAGCTAGAGGTCGAACCCACGAAATCATTTTAGAAGAAATTAACGAACGCAGAATGCGAGGCGATGTCTCTGGCGTTGATGCGTTAAGTCGTTTTATGGCTTATCGCGATGAGAATGACAAAGCCTTGACGGATGAAGAATTACTGATGTTTTCTATAATCGCCCTCTTTAATGGTTATGAGACGACCTCTTCTGCCATGACTTGGACATTATACTGGATTCATCGCGAACCCGGAGTTTATCAACAACTTCAAGCTGAAATCGATGCGTTGGGAAGCGATCCGGATCCGGTCGCGATTTATCGATTGCCCTATCTGACAGCTGTTTGTAAAGAGGTGCGACGAATATGTCCGGTTGTGGTCAATCCCAACGGACGCATTCTCAAGTTACCGATGGAAATTATGGGCTATGAATTTGAACCGGGGACGCAGTTGATCCCTTGTATTTACTTAACCCATATGCGGGAAGATTTATATCCTCAACCCAAACAATTCAAACCCGAGCGATTTCTCGATCGAAACTATTCAAAATATGAATATTTTCCTTTTGGTGGCGGTCACGCTCTTTGCAGTGGATTTGCTTTAGCTGAGGCTCAAATTAAACTGGTTATTGCTACGCTATTATGTCGTTGGAAAATGACATTAATTGACAATAGTTATGTCAAAACCGAACAAGTAGGAGCTTTTGAAGTTCTCCCCCACAGAAGTTTGCAAATGGTCGCCCTGCAACCCAAAACTCAAAATATTTCTGTCGCTGTTTAACTTTTTTCTCTAGGTAAATTTCTGATGGTTGCTTCAATTTCTCACAATACTTGGATTAAATATTTTACCCCCAACCCATATGCCCAACTGCGACTATTTTGCTTTCCCTATGCAGGAGGAAGTGCGGCAATCTTTCGCGACTGGCATAGAGAACTTCCGAAAACTATAGAAGTTTGTCCGATCGAGCTTCCAGGACGAGGTTCTCGCATGAGAGAACCTCTATTTGAGGAACTTTCTTTCTTAATAGAGGCATTGGGAGAAGGATTACATCCTTATTTAGATAAACCTTATGCTCTATTCGGTCATAGTTTTGGAGCTTTAGTGAGTTTTGAATTTGCTTGTTATTGTCGCGAACATTATCATCGTTTACCGCACTGCTTGTTGGTCTCTGGTCGCCAAGCCCCTCATCTTCCCGATCTTTCCCCGATGCACGCTCTCCCTAAAGAGAATTTTATTCAAGAAATCGAACGTCTCAATGGAACCCCAAAAGAAATTATGCGAAATCCTGAAATGATAGAATTACTCCTACCTATCTTACGGGCGGATTTAAAAATTGATGAAACCTATGAATACAAACCCAAACCTCCTTTAGAAATTCCTTTAACGGTCTTTGGAGGAGAAGGAGATTCAGAAGCTAATCGGACTCAGCTTGAAGCTTGGTCCCAACACGGAAGTCGTGAGTTTTCCTTACAAATGTTTCCGGGAGATCATTTTTTTATCAATACGGCACGATTACATCTACTTCAGACGCTTTCCCAAAAACTCCGGTTTTTAACTCTTCGTTAGAAATGAGAGAAAGAACAACGTATACGGCGTGTGAGGAGTGGGTGAACGAAAAAATGCGTGGGGAGGGATTGAGTTAGCGGCTTAATTCCGCTAACATAGACAAAACTGAGCGCGAGACTCCCCCCATGAAGACCTTAGGGACTTGCGGACAAATAAAATACCAGTCAAAATGAGATAATCGTGATATCCCATTTTGGTAAAGTTTCAGAACGTTGCCATGAGGGCAAATACTGTTTTAACTCATGAGGTAAGACTTTTACGCCTTTCTCATAAGTTGTCTCAATTAAGTTTACAATGGGA
>Ga0335395_10000160_pt1 | contig 43390 bp, 39 predicted proteins | sample MAT02_FD_205744 | JGI IMG/M metagenome (GOLD analysis project Ga0335395, IMG submission 205744) | Freshwater microbial communities from Lake Fryxell liftoff mats and glacier meltwater in Antarctica - MAT-02 (spades assembly) (version 2) ... | reverse complement strand
GGGCGATCGCATACAAAGCCATTACACTCAACGTAGTCCCGATTATCGTGTGCGGCCGAGAAAACTCCCAAAATGCACTTACCCAGCTTTGCGGAGCCGGCCCATCTTTATCAATCCAAGACTTGCCAATCGAATCGTTTCCCATAAATCCTACAAACGCACCAGAAATAATATTAAGTAAGGTGGAAATTATCTACCTTACTTAATTGAACTTGCCGCCAGAAATATCATCGACCGAACCCTCTTCCTTCTTCCTTCTTCCCTCTTCCCTCTTCCTTCTTCCTTCTGCCTTCTTCCTTCTGCCTTCTGCCTTCTGATTTATTTCACAGCACAAATCAGCCCGAAACGAATCAATCCGCTTTGATATCCCCGGCTCATCAACGAGAGAGCAAGAGCAGCTTGAATAGTCGTCCAACCGCTAGTTAGCAAACCCCAAATCGCGCTTGGAGTAAAAGCAGAATCGATCACCACATCCCAAAAAGGAGCAACAGCTTTTGACCAATCAGCCGTGCGAATACTTGTGAAAGGCAAACTGCGCACAATTTCCTCATATTCCGGCAAAGAAATCACGTAAGGCAAAGCATAAACCCGATAAATTTCTGCCAATTCTTTTCTCTCTGCATCTGTCAATTCTCCCGCCGATTCTCCCAGCGGGCGGTGGCACCAAGTCGCCAAAATTAAAGTTCCTCCCGGCTTCAACACGCGGCAACATTCCTGCAAAAACTTAATTTTGTCTGGCATATGTTCGCCACTTTCGAGTGACCAAACCAAGTCGAAGGACTCGTCAGGAAAAGGCATATTTAAAGCATCTGCTACCAAAAAGTTAACATTACTTTCCAGTCCAGCGATTTTAGCACGTTCGATCGCCCTATTGGCCTGTACCGGACTCAGCGTAATGCCGGTGGCTGTCACCCGATCGACCCCACCATCTAACTTTAAATTATTTTGCGCGATCGAACCAAACTTTTCGGTCAAATACAGCGTACTGCCACCAATCCCGCAACCGACATCCAAAATGCGGTAAGGTTCACAGAGTGCCTGATTTGACGGTACTCCAGCCCAGCCCAGCAGTTCTTCGATCAAATCTATCTGAGCCTGTCGGCGCTCTTTTTTCAAATTGCCATCTGCGCCGTAGTAGCCGTGGTGCATATGTTCGCCCCACACCTGCTCCCACAAACCGCTAGAAGCGTCGTAGAGTTGCTGAATTTGCTGGTAAAGTGTTGATGTCATCGCACAATCGCAAGTAATTAAAAGAATTCTACCGTTATTTTCCCAATGTTGTCATCTTTTGCGATTTGAGTTCGATCGCCCGCAGGCATAGTTCAGACAGAGATGTCCTGATTTCAAGCCTGAAAATCCATTTGTGGGTTCCCTCTAAAATCTAAAATCTAAAATCGAATGACTGTCTCGCGAACCATTTGCTTAGGCTTTCTCGCCGTCATCACCGCAGGTGCTCTATTATTGATGATGCCATTTTCCACAATTGATGGAACTTGGAGCGATCCAATCACAGCACTCTTTACCTCTACTTCCGCTGTCTGCGTCACAGGCTTGTCGGTTGTGGATGTTGGAAAATATTACTCTTTTTGGGGGCAACTGTGCCTAGTTTTACTCGTGCAAATAGGAGGCTTGGGCTACATGACAGCCACGACTTTCTTGCTGCTGTTATTGGGCCGCCGCTTTGGTTTAAAAGACAAAATTGCCCTGCAACAATCACTTGACAAATCGGGACTAGCCGGCGTAGTACAACTCGTGCAGTCAATTCTAGCAACAACCGCTTTGTTTGAATTGACAGGAGTGTTTTTGTTCATGTTGGTTTTCGTCCCCGAATACGGATTTAAAGACGGTCTGTGGTCTGCCATCTTTCACAGCGTTAATTCCTTTAATAACGCCGGATTTAGCATCTATTCAGATAATTTGATCCGCTACGTCAATTCGCCTATAATTAACTTCACAGTCACCGGTTTGATCGTATTTGGGGGCATCGGCTATCAAGTAATTATGGAAATGTACCTGTGGCTACGCGATCGCTTCAACAAAAGTCCGATCTGCACAGTTTTTTCCCTCAACTTCAAAGTTGTCACCAGTACAACTGCTTTCCTTTTAATTTCAGGAACCCTAGCATATTTAGTGCTGGAATACAACAACCCAGGAACTTTCGGGCCTCTCAATTTTCCGCAAAAGGTAATGGCAGCTTGGTTTCAATCAGTTACTCCTCGCACGGCGGGATTCAATACAATTGACATCAGCAAAATGACCGAAGCCTCGTTATTTATGACCATCGTGCTGATGTTTATTGGCGCCAGTCCCGGCAGCACCGGCGGTGGCATCAAAACCACAACTTTTAGGATATTGTTTAGCTGTACCGCAGCAGTTCTCGAAGGTCAGGAACAGGTGCAGTGCTATCAGCGTCAAATCCCGGCAGCACTGATTCTAAAAACTATTAGCGTAGTCTTTGGTTCGCTGTTGGTCGCGATCGCATCTGCAACTTTAATCGAACTCACCAATCCCGAACTAGAATTTATCCAAGTGCTATTTGAGGCAATGTCAGCTTTTGGCACAGTCGGCCTTTCCACAGGGATTACAGCCAAGATTTCGGCGATCGGAAAATTAATTTTGATTGCTACCATGTACATAGGCAGGGTTGGCGTGCTACTGCTAATGAGTGCCGCTCTCGGCGACCCCAAACCCAGAACTTTTAAGTATGCTGAGGAAAGTTTGTTAGTCGGCTAGAAAAATTCTGCCTAGTTGCTGATAATCTAAACAATGGGTGACAACCCAAATCAACTTTTACTATTTACTCAAAAACAATCACAAGGAGGCGGCGCTGTCTATGCTAAAATTTGCCAAGCAAGACCTTCAGCGCTGGATATGAGCGTGCACCTTTCATCTTTAAAATTTTTTCGCAGTTTGCGCGCGGAAAACAAGCAGTTTGCAGTTATTGGTTTGGGACGCTTCGGCAAAGCTGTGTGTTCGACCCTGCATGACTTGGGTTACGAAGTCCTCGGGGTTGACACCGACGAAAAAAAAGTAACTCAAGCTTTGAACGATCGTATAGCTGCTCACGTTGTGCAGTTAGATTCTACAGAACCTAGTGCTCTTCAGGGAGCGGGTATATTTGAATTTGAAACAGTGATTGTGGCGATCGGCAATTACCTAGCAGAAAGCATTACCACCACCCTCAACCTGAAAGAAGGCGGGGTAACTCACGTAATCGCCAAAGCTTCTTCGGAAACTCACTTAAAACTGTTGAAAAAAGTCGGCGCAGATCATGTAGTTTTTCCCGAACGAGAAATGGGTTGCTCTTTGGCCCGCATTCTTACAAAACCCAGCATTCTAGAACGCTTTGACCTCGACCCAAATCACAGCATTGTTGAGTTGCTAGTTCCAGAAAAGTTTGACGGCAAAACCATCTCGGAGTTGGAACTCCGGCGCCGGTACGGTTTGAACTTGCTAGCAGTCGGTCGCGCCGAAAAGTTCGAGATCAATCCCCAGCCAAACGAACGCTTAAAAAAGGGCGAGGTAATGGTAGTAGTTGGTTCTAATAAAGATATCAATCGCTTGCCAATTTAATAGCTCGCCCTGTTTACTTACTCCATAGTATAAGGTGCTGACGTTGCACCTTATACTATCTGAGATCGAACGATCGCCTCGATCTTTTAATTTTTAATCGAGATATCTCAATTGAATTTCAACGATACAGGAGTCGCTTGAGCCGTTCCAGCTTCCTTTAAAAACACAACCCAAACAATAGCCAAAACGGAAAATTATTAAATAAAATTAGAAGCACCCGATCGCGCTGTCGCAACTCTCGATCGCCGGAGACCCTAAAAATTCATCCTAATTTCAAAATATCTTGCAAATAAGCTTTGCCCACAACCAGCACCGCCAATACTAGAGCGAGTTCAACAGGCCAAGGACATACCGCCACAAACCAGATTAACGAACACACCCCAATAATTGCAGCTATCGGAGCCGGAATTCCGTCTAGCGTTCTTTCGTCAGTCCCCGCAGTCACCCACCCAGCGATCAAGCAGAGCGTCAACGGAATCAAGCAACTTGCGATCATGGTTTTTACCTCATCAAAATTTTTTACATATGGCATTTGAGCATATTGTAACGATACATTAAATATTAGGGAATGCACCATTAATTGCGATATTGTTTAATGTTGAGTAATTTGTATGCTGTACCAATATTTTGGTAATTTTTAGCTCCTGCTCTCTCCGAAGGCAGAATTAGGTCGGAATCAGGTAGGATTAGCGGATTTTTCTTCTGCACAAGTGATGAAAGCCTTCTACCTTGAGATCAATTGCGATGCACCCATGTCTGGAAGTTATACTGAGGATTGCCGTCAGTTACCAGAAAGAATTGGTTGAAAGCCTCTCTCTTGTAGGGAGAAATTAAGGCGTTGCTGGATTGAGGTATGAAACCTTGGGTAGGGGCAATTCATGAATTGCCCCTACCCAAGGTTGTAGCGATCGCATAATTGATGAATCATACCCAGAATCAGCAACGCCGAAATTAAAAGCAGACTATTCATTACTCCAATCCTCGGACTTCCAGGTAAAAGTCGCCCTCAACTGTCAACTGTCAACTGAATGTAGAGCGTGAATCAATGCAGGGCAAATTTTTTCGCAAACCAGAATCAGAAAACCGCGATCGCGTCCCCCCGGGTCAATACCTCGCCAACGGATTTCCCGTCCTCACCTACGGCGATACACCCTCCGTCAGCATTGAGAGTTGGGAATTTAAAGTCTGGGGATTGGCAAAACCAAAAACCTTCACTTGGTCGGACTTCCAGGCCATGCCCCAAAGTAACTTTACTGCCGATTTTCACTGCGTCACTCGGTGGTCAAAACTCGACGTACAGTGGACGGGAGTCAAAGTCACAGATTTTATGAACTACATAGAAGTCGATCCGAAAGCTCTGCACATCTTGGAACACTGCTACGGCGATTACACCACTAATATTGCGATCGGCGACTTGATCCGAGCAGAAAACTTTTTCGCCCATACCGTCTTCGGCGAACCCCTAACCCCAGACCACGGCGGCCCGATGCGGCTGGTAGTTCCGCACCTCTACGCCTGGAAAAGCGCGAAATGGATTAACGGCCTAGAGTTTACAGAAACCGAACAACTCGGTTTTTGGGAACGCAACGGCTATCACCAGCGGGGCGAACCTTGGGCAGAGGAACGCTACAGCGGTTTGTTTTGATTTGCTCGGATCGGGATTAGGACTTGCCAGAGCTTCTATATACGGTATTTGTTGAGGAGCAATCCGCTCTTTGACCGCTTCAATCTGCGGAAATCGCATCTCGATCGCCTTTTTGGGGGCTTTCACGGCGAGGCCTCCCTCCAATTTAATCAAAATACGTAAACTAGGGCGATCGCCGTTTGTACGTAATTTCCCCGATCGATCGACTACTTTAACTCCCATACGCAAGTGTTAAAAAACCAAGATTCTCAATTTCTGGTTAATATAAAACTCCCATAACTGTCAGTTAGTTATGGTATCACCGTGTTTACACGTAAGTGTTTACTATTGAGGATTTAGACTTGAGCCTAAAATAAAAAATTAGCCTAACCAGCCCAAAATTAGTTTAGCCACTCGGCGCTCCGATGCTTTGCAATGCAAGGTTTTCAGCCATGTTTCATATAATTATTTGGTGTGTGTTCTTGGGGATCGATCGTCCTATAGTCGATCGAATCGACAGCATTTGTGAAGGATCAATAAAGGCTTGATAAAGAGTCTGTCAAAATTTACCTAAAGTGCCAAAAACCCAAATAAAGTATTCCATAATCAAATCATTAAGATACAAAGCACCAAAGGTACAACTTATGAATACCAAAGTCTTCTCCGCTTTAACAGCCACCGCAGTCGCCACAGTTCTGTTGGGTGCCGGAACTCCAGCGCAGGCCTTCTCTTTCGGTACCAACGGCATCACATTCGCCCAAGACCAACAGGTCGAATTTAACTTCAAAGAATCTCACGGTGCGTACACTTCATCTTTGGGCATCTACCAAGTAAACAATTCGGTGGCATCTCTAGTCAGCACGCTGTTTTCGGAAACTAAATCCTCAGACAACGGCGGCGCCAACGAATGGAAAGGAACCTTGGGCAATACAGTCCGTTCAGGCCCCGTAAGGTTCCAATTCCTGGCAAATCAAGTTTACACTTTGGGACTCAGCAGCCTCTACAATGGCGCTAGGGCGGGCACTGTCTACTCGACCTCTTCCTTGAACGGCGGCAGTCAGCAAGCCGTGTTTGGCGGTGCGTCCCCGCTGTGGAGCGCACTAGGCAAAGAAACAACGAACGTCTTCCAAACTGCTGGACAATACACAGACGGACTAAGTTCTCTGTCTAAGGGAGGCACCCTAATCTCCTTTGACGATCGCGGTAACCGTAACGACAAAGACTTCCAAGACTTCACCGTGAGCGCCGAAGCAGTTCCCGAACCGATTACCATGACTGGTTTGGCTCTCGGTTTCGGCGGCTTGGTTGCAGCACGTCGCCGCCGCGCGAGCAAGACAGTAGCCTAATTTTTTTAGCTAGAACGATCGGCTCAATTTACAAAAAAGAATAAGATTTGCAGGCGCGCTGATGGGAAATCGGCTCGCTTTTTGCTTGACTGAACAACAGAAATGGAAGTGGTCAAGCATAATGTCCGATCGATCGCGCGTCAGGTTCGCCAGTCCTGCCGTCCGCTCTCGCGCGGAGGACTTGCATGGCGCGCGATCGGTTTTTGTTAGGATAATCGAGCGGACATGATATTAGTTAATTCCCCAGAAAAACAAAAAAATGAATTTTGATTTGCAGCAACTGATTAAAACCTTCGGATATTTGGGAATTTGGGCTATTGTGTTCGCGGAATCCGGATTGCTGTTCGGTTTTTTCTGCCGGGAGACAGCTTGCTGTTTGCTGCTGGAATTGTGGCTGCTGGGCCCAACTCTCTGAATATTTGGACGCTAATTTTTGGATGTTTTGTCTGTGCGGTGGCTGGCGATAATGTTGGCTATGCAACCGGACACCGTTGGGGCCGTCGCTTATTTAATAAGGAAGATTCGTGGCTGTTTAAAAAATCATATTTAGAAAAAACCGAAAACTTCTACCAAAAACACGGTCAAAAAGCAGTTGTACTGGCGAGATTTACGCCAATTGTCCGCACTTTTGCGCCGATAGTGGCGGGAGTGGCGGCAATGAAATACAAAACTTTTATGTTTTACAACCTGATCGGCGGCTTTCTGTGGACGGTGGGGCTAACGCTGCTGGGTTATTATTTGGGAAAAATGATTCCTCCCGATCGAGTTGATAAATATTTACTGCCGATTGTTTTCGGAATAATTGTACTTTCTTTTGTGCCTTCGATTATTCATATTAATTCAAGAACGCCGCGCTAATAAAAAAGATTGAGTGGCCCGAATGCGAGACTGGTATGTGTCAAAAAGGTCGATCGGGCACAAGATAAGATCGATAAATCGGGAAACTTGCAGCGACTTAGGTTAATCTGGTACAACTGATAAAGTTGAATAATTTCCGAGAAATCACATAAAATGGTTGCAACATTAGTTCAGATTAAACACGAAGTCAAAGACCTGTCCCTAGCCCCCTTGGGGAAACAGCGCATCGAGTGGGCCGGCCGGGAAATGCCGGTGTTGCGCCAAATTCAAGAACGCTTCGCTAAAGAAAAGCCCTTCGCAGGCATCCGTATTTCAGCTTGCTGCCACGTAACCACAGAAACAGCGCATTTGGCGATCGCCCTGAAAATGGGCGGCGCAGACGCTGTACTCATCGCTAGCAACCCCTTGAGCACCCAAGATGACGTAGCAGCTTGCCTAGTTGCAGACTACGGCATTTCGGTCTACGCCTTGAGAGGAGAAGACGCAGCCACCTACGAACGTCACGTTAACACAGCCCTCGACCACCGTCCAAACATCATCATCGACGACGGTAGCGACGTAGTAGCAGCCCTGATCCAACACCGCCCCAACCAAATTGCCGACTTGATCGGAACCACCGAAGAAACCACCACAGGCATTGTACGTCTGCGGGCAATGTTGAAAGACGGCGTGCTGACTTTCCCAGCCATGAACGTCAACGATGCCGACACCAAGCACTTCTTTGACAACCGCTACGGCACGGGTCAATCCACCCTAGACGGCATTATTCGCGCTACCAACATCTTGTTAGCCGGTAAAAATATTGTGGTTGCAGGCTACGGTTGGTGCGGCAAAGGCACGGCACTGCGCGCCCGCGGCATGGGCGCTAACGTAATTGTCACCGAAATCGATCCAATTCGGGCGATCGAAGCAGTCATGGACGGTTTCCGCGTCATGCCAATGGACGAAGCAGCAAAAGTCGGCGATATTTTCATCACCGTTACCGGCAACAAACACGTCATCCGTGCCGAACATTTCGACACCATGAAAGACGGCGCAATGGTTTGCAATTCCGGTCACTTTGACATCGAAATTGACCTCAAATCCCTCGGTGCAAAAAGCACTGGCGTCAAGACAGTACGTTCTTTCACCCAAGAATACCGTCTCAATAATGGCAAGTCGGTTATTGTCTTGGGCGAAGGCCGTTTGATCAACTTAGCAGCAGCCGAAGGACACCCCAGCGCTGTCATGGATATGAGCTTCGCCAACCAAGCCTTAGCCACTGAATATCTAGTCACCAACAAAGGCAAACTAGAGCCAGGTATTCACTCAATCCCTGTTGAAGTTGACAGAGAAATCGCGCGTCTCAAATTGGAAGCAATGGGTATTTTCATTGATACCTTGACTGCCGATCAAATTGAGTACACCAACTCTTGGACTTCGGGCACTTAATCATCGCTCTATCTATCCCCACCGTAGGGACACGGCAATGCCCATAGGTGTCAACTTAAGGTCAAACCCAGTCAGAGACTGTTGTTTGACTATTAAATCTAGATCCCCCCTAACCCCCCTTAACAAGGGGGGGACAAGAACTTACTCAAAGTCCCCCTTGCTTTCGGGGGATTTAGGGGGATCTGGACTCAGGTAAAAACGAGATTTATCAAGGCTTTCAGACTTAAGTTGACACGAATGGGCTCTTGGAGTGTCCCTACTTCATGAACTTCCTGCTTCCAACTTCGGCATTCGGTCTTCCTGACATCCGTTAAATCCGTTACATAATCCGTTGCCGAACTTCCTTCTGCTGTACCTATTACCAATTATTAAATCAAAATGGTTGAATGGATAACTAACACAATGCAGTCCATGGGTTATCTGGGAATTGCACTGTTGATGTTCTTAGAAAACCTGTTCCCGCCCATCCCCTCAGAATTGATTATGCCGCTGGCAGGATTCACCGCATCCAAGGGCGATATGCAGTTGTCACTGGCGATCGCAGCAGGGACAATCGGCACAGTTCTGGGAGCACTTCCCTGGTACTATGCCGGTAAATTATTGAGCGAAGAACGCTTGAGAGATTTAGCCGACAAATACGGCAAATGGATCGCAGTATCCGGCGCAGATATTGACAAATCAAATAGATGGTTTAACAGACACGGCAACAAAGCCGTATTTTTGTGTCGCCTCGTCCCCGGAGTCCGCACCCTGATTTCCCTGCCCGCAGGCATCAACAATATGCCTTTAATTCCGTTTTTGCTCTACTCAACAGGCGGGACTATTTTGTGGGTGAGTTTCCTCACTTTTGCCGGATATAAACTAGCCGAAAATTATGCGCTTGTCGATGATTATTTGGCTCCAGTTTCTAAAATAGTTGCCGTGACTATTGTCATCGGGTTTATTTTGTGGGTTGTCAAGAAGAATATGCAGAAGGAAAAATATCGCAAATAAAGATATCCTCAAAATTATCTGCGTTTATCTGTGTTCATCTGCTGTCATCTGCGGTTAAAAAACAATCATCATTGTGACTCGCTTCCACGATGTCCCAAAAAGTAGCATCAAAAGATAGACATAGATAACGGAGAGAAACTTCTGCTATCTTTGCTACCTTTTGAAATTTAGTTTTAAATTTACGATCGCCAGATTAGCACAGTGACGGGCAGCCGATCGCTTCTTCCTTCTCTTCTAAATAACTAAAGCCTTCTCCTTTCCTTCCGTTACACCCATTACATCCGTTAAATCCGTTACATAATCCGTTGCCGAACTTCCTTCTGGTATAATCGTGGCAAAATAAGAAGAATTGCTATCCACACTGTTAAGATATGTACGAAAAGATTGTAGCCCCCACAACTGGTTCTAAAATTACATTCAAAGACGGTTTGCCGATCGTCCCCAACGACCCAATTATCCCCTTCATACGCGGCGACGGTACCGGCGTAGACTTGTGGCCAGCATCCCAGAAAGTCATGGATGCTGCGGTAGAAATAGCCTACGGTGGCGATCGTAAAATCAACTGGTTTAAGGTTTATGTCGGCGACGAAGCCTGCGATATCTACGGTACATACCAATATTTGCCCCAGGATTCCCTAGACGCCATCAAAGAATACGGAGTCGCCATCAAAGGCCCGCTGACAACCCCAATCGGTGGCGGAATTCGATCGCTCAACGTAGCTTTGCGGCAAATCTTTGACCTTTACGCCTGCGTCCGCCCCTGCAAATATTACGATGGAACCCCATCATTGCATAAAACTCCAGAACTGCTGGATGTCATTATTTACCGGGAAAATACAGAGGATATTTATCTCGGAATTGAATGGAAGGAAGGCAGCGAAATCGGTCTGAAACTAATTGAATATCTCAATAATGAGTTAATTCCAGCCACACCAGAACACGGCAAAAAACAAATACGCCTCGATTCAGGCATCGGAATTAAACCAATTAGCAAAAGCGGTTCTCAACGTTTAGTAAGACGGGCAATGACCCACGCTTTGCGGTTGCCAAAAGAAAAGCAGCAAGTAACATTGGTGCACAAAGGCAACATCATGAAATACACCGAAGGAGCTTTCCGAGATTGGGGTTACGAATTAGCAACCACCGAATATCGCGCTGAGTGCGTGACAGAAAGAGAGTCTTGGATTCTCGGCAACAAAGAACAAAATCCTGAGATTAGCTTAGAAGACAATGCCCGCCAAATAGACCCGGGATACGATGCTTTGACGCCCGAAAAACAAGCCAAAATTACTCAGGAAGTCGCCGATGTTCTGGCTGCAATTTGGGATAGTCATGGCGGTGGCAAGTGGAAAGAAAAAATTATGGTCAACGACAGAATTGCTGACAGTATTTTCCAACAAATTCAAACCAGGCCCGGTGAATATTCGATTTTGGCGACAATGAATTTGAACGGCGATTATTTGTCCGATGCAGCAGCCGCAATTGTCGGCGGATTGGGTATGGGCCCAGGCGCTAATATTGGCGATGAATGTGCAGTTTTTGAGGCAACTCACGGCACTGCACCGAAACACGCTGGTTTGGATAAAGTCAATCCCGGTTCCCTGATTTTATCTGGGGTGATGATGTTGGAATATATGGGATGGCAGGAAGCGGCAGACTTGATTAAAAAGGGTTTGGCAGCGGCAATTTCTAATGGTGAAGTTACCTATGATTTAGCTCGCTTGATGGAGCCGCCGGTGCCAGAATTGAAGTGTTCGGAGTTTGCTGAGGCGATTATTAAGCACTTTGCTGATTGAGTTTTAAAGATTTTTTAACCGCAGATGAACGCGGACAAACGCCGATCGCATTGGTGATATCTTTGTCTGTCTGCGGTTAAATTTTTTGATCTTTACATCGCTGGCACAGCCATGCCGCGCTCAACCGCTGGGCGCTTCTGCAAGGTTTCTACCCAACGTTTGAGGTGGGGGTGGTTGTCGAGGGTTAATCCTTGAAATTCGTAAATAGCAACCCAGGGATAAATAGCCATATCGGCAATTGAATAGTCGCCACAGATGTATTCGGATTTTGCTAGTTGAGTGTCTAATACTCCGTACAGCCGCAAGGTTTCTTTTTCGTAGCGTTGAATTGCATAGGGGATTTTTTCGGGTGCATAGCGTTTGAAGTGGTTTAGCTGACCGAACATTGGCCCGACACTGGCCATTTGAAACATCAGCCATTCCATGACTTGAAAGTATTTTTCTTTGTCTGTGGGCAGAAATTTGCCTACTTTTTCTGCCAAATAGATCAGGATTGCGCCTGACTCGAAGATGGTGATGCCGTTATCCCGATCGACTATCGCGGGTATTTTGCTGTTGGGGTTGATGGCGATGAACTCTGGGCTAAATTGGTCGTTTTTGCTGATGTCTATGACGTGCACGTTGTAGGGTAAACCTATTTCTTCGAGCATGATCGAGGCTTTCCGGCCGTTGGGTGTGGTAAAAGTGTAGAGGTCGATCATAAGTTGTCCGCCTTTTCTCAAGCAGGTATAAACTATATTATAATAATTTAACGCGAATAATTAATCATAATGGATATTATTGAAATTCTCAAAGACGACTATCAAAGATTTCCCCAAAATCAGACGTACAGCATTTATGCAAAAGATGTTTATTTTGAAGACCCGGTGAATCGATTTACAGGAGTCGATCGCTACCGCAAAATGATCGGGTTTATGGGAACTTTTTTTCAGGATATAAATCTAGACTTGCACGGAATTTCGCAGTCGGGAGATAGCATAGAAACCCGCTGGACTCTGAGTTGGTTCGCACCGTTACCTTGGCGGCCAAAAATGGCAATTAGCGGTAGAAGCGAAATGAAAGTCAACAGCGATGATTTAATCGTTTCCCACATCGATTACTGGAACTGTTCGCGCTTTGATGTTCTCAAACAGCTTGTGTTTCCCGTCGCAACTAAAAAGTGACTGTCGCTTGCTGCGTTACCTTTACTTGCTATGCAGCAGCTAAAACATTTTTTAATTTGCCCGATTAAAAGCGACAGATGATTGCCGATCGGGCGATCGCAGAATTTGCCAGCCACGACTGTGACAGCGCCTCAATTTCTCATCTAATCAAACAGTCCTGGCTACAGCGTTATAATGACAGCTTTGGTGGCGAAACCGCCGATCGAACTCAACGCTTTAGTCGATCGAGTCAGGCCTCACCACCATCATTGGCTCAATTGCTCTGGCTTTGAGCGATCCCACCTCAAGGCCACCGTATTGCGCCATCATCCTTGGCTTAATAGCGGCCGCGCAGATTGCGATCGCCGTCAACTGCATTCTGTAGCAATCAAACCCAGGTGAGACCTTGATACAAATATGCAATGTGTAGAAAAATGTCTTGCTTGAACTGGATAAATCTTAATTCTCGTCGAACTAATTACCTGTGGCGCAAAATTGCTTTGGGAATTGGTGCATTCATCTTCCTCTTGGGCGCGTCAATAGTGCCAGTGGCCGGACAACCCTCATCTCCACAACCACAGCGATTATTCAATATCTATTCCGCCAACGATAGCACCAACTTTGTTGTCGGTGATGTTCATTTAGATGGTCGTCAGATATTTGCTTTGACAGCTCCTGCGCTCAACACCAAGCAGCAAGAAGCAATTTCTATCTCACCCATTCAGCAAAGAGTACAAACCGTTACAAATCAGCTTCAAGAAATTGCTAATACCAACTTTGAAACAGGGAAATTAGAAGTCGATTACAACGTAGACCAAACCAGTCAACTTCCCATTATCTCTGTTAATGGAAACTATTTGATGACCGTTACCACTGACGATGCTCGCCTGTACGGAGTCGAGCTAACCACTCACACTCAAAACTTGACTCAAATTATTAAGAATGCCCTGCTTGCGTCTCAACGGGAACATCAGCCAGAGTTTTTAGCAAAGCAGGCATTGCGATCGGGCGGAGTCATCCTATCTATGCTCCTGATCAGTCTGGGAATGCGCCTCAGACAGCGCTATATCAAAGCCCGTTATGGAGCAGTCTTAACACAAATCGAACAACTCAATGCTTCCCAAGAGCAACAAGTAGAAGATTTGTCAGAACAGGAGCAGGATGAAGCAGCAGCGAGTGCTTCCAAACAGCAACAAAAAATTGCTCAGAAGCAGCGGATCAAATTTTGGTACGAAGTACGACAGCGGTTATTGCAACTGGGACAGCTTGGCCTGTGGGGAGGCGGAATTTCATTTTGCTTGAGCCTGTTTCCGCAGACTCGATGGCTGCAATCACTATTGCTGAAGGGTTTGAGCGTCACCTTACTCAACTTAATCTTAATTGGGGCTGCAACTTACCTAATACTTCGCATCAGCTTCGTTGTAATTGACCATTTTGTAGCAGCTCTGAGTCAGGGGCAATTCCTTCCCGACAGTGCATCAGTCCGAACGATTCAGCGACTACAAACCTTTTCCGGCGTGATGAAGGGAGCTAGCGCTTTCTGTTGTATTATTGTTGGCGGATTGACTGCTTTGTCAATTTTGGGTGTTAATATCGTGCCGCTTTTGGCAAGTGTGAGTATTTTTGGGGTGGCGATTTCCTTTGGCTCTCAAAGTCTTGTCAAAGACATGATTAACGGACTTTTTGTTCTCTTGGAGGATCAGTATGGCGTGGGTGATGTAATCACTGCTAACAATGAAAGTGGAGCGGTGGAAAAAATGAACCTGCGGGTAACTCAATTACGGAACCAAGATGGCGATCTAATTACTATTCCAAATGGCAGTATTACGATGGTCAAAAACCATACGAGCAGTTGGTCTCGTGTGAATCTAGGTATTGAGGTTGCTTATGATACCGATCTTGACCATGCGATCGCCGTAATTGAGAAAGCAGCGACTAAAATGAGTTTGGATTCTGAGTGGCAAGAATTAATATTAGAACCTCCCAAGGTACTGGGCGTTGATGCGTTTGGTAACAATAGCATTACGATTCGCCTCTTGATTCAAACTCAACCGCTGAAACAGTGGGAAGTCGGACGCGAGTTTCGCCGGCGATTGAAGCAAGTATTTGATGAAGAGAAAATTTCTATGCCATTCCCCCAGCGCTCCATCTGGTTTAAAAATTCGCTGCAAGAAGTCTCAAACGGTGATCATAATTCCAATGGAGCGCACGTTTTAGATGGAAAGCATGACCAAAAAACGCGATGAGTTCGCCGTCGATTGACGCGCGATCGGACACCATATAAATCTTATTGCTATTGACATCGCACCGATTTCGTGCTTACCGACAAATTGCTGTGTCCGGCGGGCGATCGACCAAATTGATTCCCCGGCTAAATTAATCTCTGTTACATCCCGTTACAATATAGGAGTAAAGAACTTTCAGGCGAGCTAAACAATCAATGCGCTTAATATTAATGACCGGAAAAGGCGGCGTTGGCAAAACCTCCGTAGCCGCTGCTACGGGCTTGCGATGCGCCGAATTGGGATACAAAACCCTAGTGCTGAGCACAGATCCCGCCCACTCCCTAGCAGACAGCTTCGACATGGAACTCGGACACGATGCTCGACTGGTAAAACCCAATTTGTGGGGAGCAGAATTAGACGCTCTCAGGGAATTAGAAGGCAATTGGGGAGCAGTCAAACGCTACATTAGTGACGTTTTGAGAGCGCAGGGACTTGATGGCGTGCAAGCTGAAGAATTAGCCATTTTGCCGGGAATGGACGAAATATTTGGTTTAGTGCGGATGAAACGCCATTACGACGAGGGAATTTATGATGTTTTAATTATCGATTCCGCACCCACAGGTACAGCTTTGCGATTGCTAAGTTTGCCGGAAGTTGGCGGCTGGTACATGAGAAAATTTTACAAACCATTGCAAGGCATATCAGCCGCCCTCAGACCTTTAGTTGAACCGATTTTTCGACCAATTGCCGGTTTTTCTTTACCGAACAAAGAGGTGATGGATGCACCTTACGAATTTTACGAACAAATTGAAGCTTTGGAAAAGATTTTAACTGACAATACTGTGACTTCGGTAAGGTTAGTTACGAATCCTGAAAAAATGGTAATTAAAGAATCTTTGCGCGCTCATGCCTATTTGAGTTTGTACAATGTTGCTACAGATTTAATTGTCGCCAACCGCATTATTCCCGAAGAAGTAACCGATCCATTTTTCAAACGGTGGAAAGAAAGCCAGGAGCAGTACCGTCAGGAAATTCACGAAAATTTCAGGCCGCTTCCCGTAAAAGAAGTGCCGCTTTATTCCGAGGAAATGTGCGGTTTGCCAGCTTTGGAACGCTTGAAAGAAACGCTTTATGCAGATGAAGATCCAAGCAAAGTTTATTACACAGAAAATACGATTAGAATTGTGCAGGACAATAATCAATATGTTCTAGAACTCTATTTACCGGGAATTGCTAAGGATCAGATTCAGTTGACGAAAACGGGAGATGAGTTGAATGTTCGGATTGGGAATCACCGCCGCAATATGGTTTTGCCACAAGCTTTAGCGGCGCTGCAACCTTCCGGGGCGAAGATGGAGGATGATTATTTGAAGATTAAGTTTGCTTGATGCTACGGGTAAGGACACGGCATTGTCGTGTCCCTACAATTAATCGGGCGGTAATTACATCATAAGCAGGTTAAGTATATCAAGGGAAAGGGATGAAAAGAATTTGACCTTCATATTCATCAGGCTGACTGCAACAAATAAATAGTTCTAAATCATCAATTATCTTACCAATGGGTGCTGTTGCAATAACCTCAACAACTCCAAGCATAGGTAGTCCTTGATTGACTCGCTCGTAGGCATACATCGTAATAGTGGCTACATCATGGGTAAGTAAAATGCGTCCCTCATTAGCCGCCCATTCTAAAATATCTGGATCGTCAGTGTGAATCAGTCCTACATCTTGGACACGAACAATATCCAATTCAGGCAAACGTCTCACCAGCCCACGCAATATGGCTCCATTAAAATTTTCATCAGTTAGAAGGCGCACTTGGTATCGACTCCCCTTTTGACTGATAACGGGTAAGCAAACGTTGTCTCAGATCGACTAAGTTGTGTTTTTGAGAAAGTTGTTGTCTCAGTTGTTCAGATTGTTGGTTGCGCTGTTCCAAATAACTGTCAATTTCCTGACGATGATTTAGATAATAAGCAATGGTACTATATATGTCTTCTAAGCGAACAACTGAATACTGAATAGCGATTTCTTCGGGAGTGGAGCCATTGTGGTATGAAGCAAGTATGCTATCTAGGGTCACTCGACTCGAACCTATACGGATACCTCCCGCTTCATCCCAACGGAAAGGGGGAGAGGTTGCTTGGAATTTTGCTGGGGCGCTCATTAGGGACATATTGTGCCTGACTTGAACTGTATAAAAATATTGTATCAAGAAGCCTAATGCTTTGCGTCGATTCTAGCCCAGTCGGTTTTTGAGTTATTATTCATAGCATCTGCGTTCATAAGACAGTGACTTTCGTTGAGAATCATAGATTTACTGCCGGAATGCTTCTCCCCTACGAATATATTTGCAAAAATGAGATGCACCTACTTCACTTTTCAATACGCTGAAGTTCTTCTCGTACAACTCTTCGCAAAGTTTCTTCCAAAGGCTCAGAACTCTGCTGAATATATTGACGCAACGCTTCATTAATCAAGGTTTGGTAGTTCCCTCCATCTCCTAAATGAACTTGTTCGCGAAACCACGCTAAAACCTCATCATCTAACCAGATTGCGATCCGAGTTTTCCCAGGTAATGTTGGATCGATCGCCCCTCGCTTACCCTGACTAAAATCATACTCTGTTTCCATAACTATGCTCCTCGTACTGCTGTCGCTATGCTGGCTTTGCTACGAATGCTGGATAGGTTTTGTGTGCATCTGCATAAATCCTAAGTGCTACAGACATTTGCTGTTGGGCACTTTCTCCTTGTGCCTGAAACCAAGCAAATGTTTCAGGATCGACTTGAACTGGCATAGTAATAGCCGACTGAGGCATTCGTAATTGCCCTCTAGTAAAGAACCCCTCCGATAGTGGTGGAATATCGGAAGTATCGATATCTTCATCGCTCATTGCGTCGATTCTAGCCCAGTCGGTTTTTGAGGTATTGTTCATAGTGTCTGCGTTCATAAGACAGTGATTTTCGTAATGATATAATGCGAACTGTTTCCTCATCAGGCTCCGTGTAGACAACAACTACAACTCGTCCATCAAGTAAACCAATACCGATACATCGATCTTCACCATAATCATCCCGCTCATCTAATTCGATAACCATCGGTAGGTTGAAGATACGAAAAGCATCAGCGAGGTCAAACCCATGCTTTGCAAGGTTGCTTTTGTTTTTACGATCGTCCCACTCAAACTTCATGAACTTAAATCTAGCACATGAGTCAAGTTTAGAGCAAAAGTACCAAGATTTGACCACCAAGCAGAATTAAAATTCGATCGCCCTTTGCTTACTCTGACTAAAATTATACTCTGTTTCCATGACTATTCCTCTCCCTCGCGATCGCCTGTAACGTAGATGGCAGAACGACCAATCTCACCCATCGGAGAGTTGTTAGGCTGCTGTCGCTGAGCAATTTTGAGCAATAACCTTAACGCTTCATTGACTGCTTCATCATTGGGAAAAGCCTGAGCAACATCAGGATCTAAAAGTATGATGTTTGTACCGGAACGGTATCGCTCGACATATTTCCCCCGCACTCCTCCCTGTAGCTCGGAGAAGTCATACTCTGAAAGTAGCTCATCTTCCATTTCGTTCTCAAATTCCCTCTTCATAAAACCTCTGTTCCTGGCGAGTGGCTTTTATAGCACTGATAATCCGTAGCTTTTTTCCTCGATCGGTGTGTGAAACCACCAACAATTGTCCAAATCGAGATAGACCTATGATAACGTAGCGGGTTTCGCTGACAGAATGAGCGAGATCGGGAAAGGTTGTAGACAATGGATCGTTAAATACTGTTGCAGCTTCTGTAAACAAAACACCATGTTTCTGAAAGTTAAGTGCTGCTTTTTCGGGATTCCACTCAAATTCGATTCAAGATAAGTAGGTAGGCGTAAATAAACCTTGCTATGTAACAAAGTGTAAAGCTCCCATAACCCCTGCGATTGCTTCACTTCACTTCGTTTCGCTCGCAATGACATTTGTGTATTTTCCCACTCATCTACTTACTCTTTCCACTAACTGCTTCTATTGTAATACGAGTTTTCCCAGGTAATGTCGGATCGATCGCCCTTCGCTTACCTTGACTAAAATCATACTCTGCTTCCATGACTATTCCTCTCCCTCTTCTTTTCCATCCTCTGTGCTCTCTGGTATAGATGCTATATGCTTGCACTTTTTTGCTCAAAAAAACCTCAAAACTCATGTACCGCATATTTTTCAACTTAATGCCCTTCTGCACCACCTTGACAGGACGGTTAGGATATATTCGTTCAACCTTAAACAATTGAGAAACAATGGCTACGATCAACATTTCTAATAACCCCAATGCACAGGGTACGGATAGTAATGACGTTATCAATGATACTGATAATGGTCGTCGCACCTTTGGCTTTGGTGGCAATGACTTCATCAATGGCTTTGGTGGCAATGATGAGCTGTTCGGGAATCTTGGTCGTGACACACTAAGGGGCGGGGCCGGTTCCGATACGCTCTATGGTGGCCAAGATGGAGATGATCTATCCGGGGGATTGGATAACGACTTCATTTTCGGCAATCTTGGCACAGACGATCTGACGGGCGATGGAGGTGATGATCGAATGTTTGGCGGACGAGACAATGATCGGATCTCTGGAGGTGATGGAGACGATTTCTTGTCTGGTGATGGCGGGTTTGACTATTTGATAGGTGGCGCCGGACGAGACACATTTGTGATTCAAAATGAGCTAGCTACCAACTCTTTCGATTTCATATTTGACTTCCGTCCCGGTGAAGACAAGATTGCTCTTGGCAGCGGTTTATCGTTCAACGACCTGGAAATCTCGACTGTAATAAAAGAGCCTAGTAGTAGCGCAAATAATGTTTTACTTGACAGACAGTTTCAGCCGTGGTCGGGGGCAATCTCTATACAGAATTTTCTTGACCTACTCATTACGGTCAGATCAACGGGGCGGACGATCGCTCGTTTGAATAATCCAGAAGTAGGATTCAAAATTACACCAGCTAGCGTGACAGCAGCAGATTTCATCGGTATTTAGGGCTTGATTGCTCATCTACTTAGGACTTATCCGCTGAGATAAATAACCCGGTTTCGTCAATATCTCTTGATTTGGTGTAGGGTTTTGGTTTTGATCGGAAACCGGGTTGTTTGTGGCATATTCTTGAATCTCTCACCGATGTCACTGGTACGATCGCCCTTTGCTTACCCTGACTCAAATTATACGCTGTCTCCATGACTATTCCTCTTCTTCTTCTTTCCCCTCCTCTGCGGCCTCTGCGGCCTCTGCGGTTCGTTCAATCTTTCCCACATTTAGCTCAATCTTTTGCGGATGATGTTCCGACGCACTTGTTTGCAGCATTTTCAATTTTTTCGGGTCAGCATCCGATCGCCAAAACAAGCGATGTCCCTTAATTCTGACACAATTTTCATCCAAACAGTTAAGCAATTCCCGCTCTTTAAATCCACCGGACTTATCAAAAATCCCCAACTTTTCCTCTTGACGGCTGAGCTTCGCAAACTTCTGATAATGCGGATAACTCACAGCTACAAAAGCTTCTTTTCTAACTAAAATTGGCGGATTAGGCAAATGAGAATAGTCTTGATAGCTGACAGAAAGACCGCGCAAGTTGATGTGCATGGAAGTGTGAAGGGCTGGATGTGGATCGGTATCAAAATCGGGATAAAATAAATAAGAAATTTGAGGCTTGTGAGCATAAAATTTGATGATTGTCGCGCCGTCAAGCCTGCCGATTGTCCGGTTAGCGCAGCCTTCGTAGAGTCGCAATAAAGGGTCTAGTTCTTCTAATGCAGAGACGTGAACGGAAAGAGAACCGGGGAGTTTGTAGCCGATCGCACTATCTTCGCAACAATCCGCCACAATATCAGCTTTGCCCAAACTGTATAGCATTAAATCTGCCAAAGTGCAAGCTTTTTGGTAATTGTCAAACAAACCCTTGATGTCATTGCGGATTTGAACAGGAAGCCGACGCATCGAAGGACGCGCCGCGTCGCTATCTTGTAGGGAATCGCCCAAACGGTTGAGAGCGAGATATACTAGCAAATCCTGGCGACGCTTGTCGGCGATCGTCTCCCAATCATCCGCGTCGGTAGCTTGCAAAATCACCCGCCAAGCGCGATTAAAACTGTGAAATTCCCCCTTAATCGCCGATTCTTCAGCTAATTCATTTTTAACGGGAAGACGACCACGATCGCTCACAAAGGCCATCAGAGGAGCCAGCATTTCCTGGTAATCCTCAAAGCGCTTGACTTGCGATCGAACTCTGGGAGTCAATAAGTGCGATCGTAACCGAGAAGCGCGAAAACTTTGAGCTTCCGCTGCATCTCGAAACACAAAATAAATCCCCAAAGCCACAGGAATTGCATCAACATTCAAAACTTGGTCGATATAAACCTTCAACTCTTCCTGTTCATAATACTTCTGAAAAGTATTCCAAGAAGTAATGATTCCATCCCCATAAGCAATTTGACCTCGCTCGCCATCATCAATCAATACCTGAGCCGCCACTATTAGTAATTTGTTAGTTAATCCCCAAGCATTCAGCAAAGCTTCTCGCCTTTCCCCCAAAGATTCAATCACATTAATTACATAGCCAATATTCACAATATCCGCAGAAATTCGGGGAGTATCTGGTTGATAATACGGATCCCAACCCGCAGCAGCATAACCTTCTTGTCCAATATGTTGAATATCCCCACCGTAGCCACAACCGTAATCAAAGAAAGTATCACCATCAATAAATAAATCAGCTTCCAAAACCAAACGCACAGGTTTAGAAATAGAGTTGCGTATTATTGCAGCTTTATGTCGATCGATCTTCGGCATCGATAACTGGCTATTTTCCTGTTTTGCACGTTCAACTACAGCATGATCTCGGATTTCAACGCCGCAATATCCCAAGTATTTCAGCCAACCTTCACGAGTACCAATAACACTGGTATTGTCAAGTAGTCCCCATTTTTCTTCGGAGCGAGTCAGTCGAGCAAACTTTTCGTAATTGGGATAATCCGCAGTCACAAAAGTTTCCTTTCGGTGCAAAACTGGCGGATTTTCGCTGTTGCTATAGTCGATAGATTTAACTTCGCCTGTTTCCAGATTAATTTGGATGCTAGTTTTGAGGGCTGGGTGAGCATCTGTATCAAAATCTGGGTAAAAAAGATAAGAGATTTTTGGTTGACGAAGCTGAAATTTAACTAAGGTTGCTTCATCAATATTTGGGATATTTTGTTTGGCACATTTTTCATAAATTATGAGTACAGGATTGAGTGTTGCTAAAGCTGAAATGTGTACATAAAAAGCCGTAGGTAATTTTTTGCCAACTTTGCTTTCTCGACAACAGCGAGCCACTTTTTCCGCAATCCAATCCACTGCAACTCTCTCGTTACCAGGCTCTGCTTGGCAACGCAGATCCAGAGACTCTGCCTCTTTTTCATCTAATAAAATTTTTTGAATAAAACCCATCAAAGGTGTTAGCGTTTCTCCATCATTTTCTAATGGTTTGCTATCTGAAATAGTGTTTGTACTGGTATTGTAGGTCATAGCTAAATTAATTATTTTTTTTGAATTAACCGCAGAGAATACAGAGAACACAGAGTGAAGCCGTAGGGTGCGTCAGGGAGAACATTGTTCGTCTGTTGTCAAAAAAATCCGCCCTGACGCACCCTACAATAACTAAAAAACAGACTTAAATATTAACTAAACATTCGAGTTTCGACAAATTCTTGAACTCGGGCTAAATGACTGGACAAACTAACTAATATATTCTCAATCTCCTCAAAGGTTAATAATTGGGTGGCTGGTGGTTCAGATTGAAAGCCTCGGGCTTGATGTTCTAATTGTGCGGCTAAATCTGACATCAGAGCAACTCCCACATTAGCAGCAGTTCCCTTGAGACGGTGTGCTTGATATTCCACAGTTGGCCAATCTTTAGCTTCTACGGCAATTTTGGCAGCATCTACATCGGCTTGCGCGTTTCCGACAAATGCTTGCAAAAGCCGATCGGGCAATTTAACATTAACCCGTCGGAGTTGCTCCAATCTGCTCCTGTCGAACAGTCCGTCGCAGTCTGCGTGTTCCCAAGTTTGAAGTGCGGCCCTTGGTGTCACCACAGGCTCTACTTTGTCGGAAACTTCTGTACTATCTGTTACTAATTGAACATTTTCCTCCAAATTCATACCTTTAGCTCCATACTTATTTTCAAACTCCACATTTTGCGCTTCATACTTTTTCAACACCACCGCCAAATCATCTAAATCTACAGGTTTGCTGAGATAATCGTCCATCCCCGCCGCCAGACACTTTTCTCGTTCCCCCGGCATAGCGTGAGCGGTTAAAGCAATAACAACAGTATGCCGATCGCCTTTTTCTCCCTTTTCTCGTTCCCTCAACTTTTTCGTCGTTGCATAACCGTCAAGTATCGGCATTTGACAGTCCATTAATACCAAATTATAGCCTTTTTCTGCCAACCGTTCCAGCGCTTCTTGACCGTTAGCGGCGCAGTCAGCCTGATAGCCTAAAACTGCCAACTGTTCGACAAGAACTTGTTGATTAATCGGGTGATCTTCCGCCAGCAAAATTCTCAGCGATGAGGGCGAATTGGGAGTAACAGATTGAAAATTAACTGATGGCACCTTGCAATTATTAGCAGCCTCCAAACCTTTAAATTCTCCCGTTTCCTTCACAGAAGCTAGCAAAGCTTCAAGCAGGCGGGAAGGCCGCACTGGCTCGATCAAATAGCCACTAAAACCGACACTGCAAAGCGCTTCAGCTTTCGGCTGTTCCCGCAAAGCAGTCATGGCGATTAACCAGCCAACTCCCTGGATCGATCGCACTTTCAGACCAAATTCCTCAGCATCAAAATCCGGCATTTGCAAATCCACAAGCACCGCATCGCAGAATTTTCCCCCTGACGCGGAATGCTCAGAAATCGCCTCCTGAGTATTTTTCAACCAAGTCAAAGCAGCAGCAGGGGTTTCTGCTTCGTCGCAGTGAGCACCCCAACTTTGAGCGAGCGATCGCACCGCCGCCCTCCTCAAAGCACTTGCAGACACTACTAACAGCTTCTTACCCGCAAGTTTGGTAGCCCGAGACTCAGATTGCAACTGTTTTTCCAAAGGTACAGCGAACCAAAAAGTCGAACCGTTGCCGAGAAAACTGCGAACCCCAATTGCGCCTCCCATCATCTCGACTAACTGCTTACAAATAGCCAAACCCAAACCCGTACCGCCATACATCCTAGTCGGAGAACCATCTACCTGAGAAAAAGATTGGAACAGCTTTGTCTGCCCTTCCGGCGAAATTCCAATCCCCGTATCCCGCACCGAAAATAGCAATTTTGGCGATTGTTTGTCGTCTGCGAGTCGATCGCCTCGCTTGACAGTTATGTGAACAAACACTTGACCGCGATCGGTAAATTTGATCGCATTTCCCGTCAAATTTAGCAATATTTGCTTCAATCTGCCCGAATCGCCCACCAACTTTCGCGATACCGAACTATCAACTAAAATATTCAATTCAATACCCTTTTCCTCTGCTAAAGGTGCAACCATTTCGATCACTGATTCAATGCAGGTATCCAAATCAAAATCAGCCTTCTCCACCCGCATTTCTCCAGCTTCAATCTTAGAAAAATCGAGGATATCATTAATCACGCTCAGCAAATGTTCAGCACTGCGGTAAATAGTGTGAGCAGACTGCCGCTGTTTCGGTTCTAGAGGAGTGCGCAGTAGCAATTGAGCCATGCCCAAAACCCCATTCATCGGAGTGCGAATTTCGTGACTCATATTCGCCAAAAATTGCGACTTCACCCGGCTCGCTTCTAGGGCAGTTTCCCGTGATTCCACCAACTCATTAATCTTGTCAGCAACCATCACCATTCCCGCGACTTGGCCATCGGGATCGTACCAAGGGTGAGCGGCCCAACGCAGGTAAATCACAGAGCCATCTGCTCGTTCCCAAGCATCTTCGCTCACAGAAACTAGCTCACCCTTTAACACTTGTTGATACAACATTTTCCAGCGATTTGGTGTATCGGGAAATAATTCGTAATGACTGAGGTGGGTCAGGGACTGCCACTCAAAATTAAATTGAGTCAGCCATTGCTTAGAGTTCGCTAAATATCGCATTTCTGTATCGAACATTGCCATTGCTACGGGGGCGCAGGCAACAATTTGTTTCAGTTGCAGCCGTTCTCTTTCTACAGCATCTTCCGCCTGTTTGCGATCGGTAATATCGCTAATCATGCCGGCCATCCGCACCGCTTTTCCTTCGGAATTCCGCTGAGCTTTTCCCTGAGAAGTGCAGTAACGATAAGCACCGGATGAGTGCAGCAGCCGGAATTCTACATTGTAGTCGATTTCTTGTTCTAAATGAGCGTCGATCGCCCGGACGATACCATTCTTGTCCTCGGGGTGCAGGCGGTTGTAGAGAGCATCCATCGTACTGCCAAATTGCTCCCGCGCCAAACCGATAATTTCCAAAAGGCGATCGTTCCAATAAACCTCATTTTTAGTTAAATCCCAATCCCAAATTCCGTCATTTACTCCCTCTAAAACTAACCTGTACCGTTCCTCACTTTCCTTAAGTTTTTGACTCGTATGAAACGCATCTGATTCCGCGCGGTAAACGCGAATGGCATGGTACAAACTGCGAGACAAACTCTCTGAAGACATCTTGCCTTTAGCGATATAATCAGAAGCTCCAGCCTTCATCAATTCCACAGCAATTTCTTCGTCGCCTTGACCTGTGAGCACAATTAAGGGAACTTTCAGCCCAGATTCCCGTACAGCTTTCACCAAACTCAGTCCGTCTCCGTCCGGCAAGCCGTAGTCGAGGAATACGCAGTCAAATTTGCACTCAAATATCTGATTTAACCGCGAATTTTCTGTCTCCTCAACTTCGCTTAAATGTTGGGATTTATCTTGTTTGGACAGTTTCGCTGCCGCAGTGCTAGAATTTTTGCCGATCGAGAGTTTGGCCAAGGCATCGGCGCAGTCTTCTGCTTCAGTAACTTCTACCGAAACCCCAGCGGACTTGAGCAAGCGTTTGACCGCCATCCGATCGACTTCATCGTCATCAACTATCAGAATTTTGATAAATTTGTTCATAACAACCGAATTGTGGATTAATCCGAAAAAGCTGCGGCATACAAAAAGTAATTAAGTAGGTGGACATAAATAAATGCCATCTGTCCGAAGAGAGGAACGAAGCAATCCCAAAGCCTTGCGATTGCTTCGTTCCTCTCTTCGGACAGTAAATATATATGTCCACCTACTTACAACAAATGCACCGCTGAAAAATCACAAAAGCCACCTTGAATTTTTTCTGTTAAGTTTTACCTAAATCAGGGAATCTCGCTCAGCATCCAGTATCTGTTGAAGGTAGCCATAACTTCCACAAAGTTAGAAAAAGTGACAGGCTTAAGAATATAGCCAGCTACATTCAAATTATAAGCTTCTACCTTATCTCTATCTTCATTAGAAGTGGTGAGGACGATCACGGGAATCGACCTCAAACTTTCATCCTGCCGCAATTCTCGCAAAAATTCTATCCCGTTCATTTTCGGCATATTCAAGTCCAGCAAAATCAACCGGCGTGCTTGAGGCATTGCCGGCTCTATTTTGTTTTCTTGGCGCAATACAGCCAGAGCTTCTAATCCGTTGGCAGCCATGTACAAGGGATTGAGGATGTTACTTTTTTTGAACGCTCGCTGGACGTTCATCACGTCAACCTCATCATCTTCCACTAAGAGGATATGAATTTTTTTGTCTTCCATAAATCAGCCATTTTATAGATATTTTTTAAGCGACAGTCTGCTTTGGAGGTTCAGTCAGCACCGATCGCGAACCCAGCAGATCTAATCTCTATTGTGCTTTGTAAAGAATCATTTAGCCGTTGCCGATCCGCAGTATCTATCCGCAGGCGTAGTCGCCCCTGCTGGGGCATGAGTTTTGGTCGATCGGCAAAAACTCGCCAATTATGCCCTCAGAGAGCTACGGTAAAATCTCAAACTCATCTACATTATTAATCGCCATGTCAGCCGGACGCAAACTCTACGAAGGCAAAGCCAAAATCCTCTACTCCACCGAAGAGGGCGAAATTTTGCTAACCCACTTCAAAGACGACGCCACAGCCTTTAACGCCCAGAAACGCGGCAGCATCGCCGGCAAAGGCGAAATCAACAATGCCATATCAGCCCACCTGTTTCGGATGCTAGAAGCCAAAGGCATTCCCACCCACTTCATCGACACTCCCGCCCCCAACCAAATGCGAGTCTGCCGCGTCCGCATCTTACCCTTAGAAGTCGTCGTCAGAAACATTGCCGCCGGTAGTCTTTGCAAACAAACCGGACTAGCCCTCGGCACAATTGTCAATCCGCCGCTGGTCGAGTTTTATTACAAAAACGACGATTTGGGAGACCCGCTGCTAACGCGCGACAGATTGCAGTTAATGCAGCTAGCCACCCCGGAACAAGTAGACCAACTAGAAATCGCCGCCCGCAAAATCAACGAAATACTCAAAGAATTTTTCACCCAGTGCGGCATCACCCTGGTAGACTTCAAACTGGAATTCGGGATAGACCAACATCAAAACCTCATTCTCGCCGACGAAATCAGTCCCGACACTTGCCGCCTCTGGGACAACGCAGAAACCGACCCCGACGCGCGTGTGATGGACAAAGACAGATTCCGTCGCGACTTGGGAGCGATCGAAACCGCTTACCAACAAGTTCTCCAACGGGTTCTGGCTCAGAAAGTCTAGAGGCCTTGGAATGCGCTAGAATTGCACAGTTTGTCACGGACATTCAGCACTCAGCAGTCAACAGTTAGCAGTCACCGACAAATTCAACCGACTCAATAACTAATGACTAATGACTAATGACTGATGACTGATGACTAATGTGGTGTGTGGATTCCAAAAAAGTGAACAAAAATGCGTTTATCTGCTGTATTGGTGGCAGTTTTTACTGCCTCAGCAACATTCGGGTTATCAAATTCGGCAAGCGGCCAAACATCCTACTCTGAATCAGGAGAGGAAGTTGTGGCCGCCGTTCCCGAAGCCCAGTCGATCGAATTATCCGATCGCCCCATTCCAGAATTAACTCAAAATCCTCCTCAAAACCGCAAAGCCGCTAAAACCAGCAAAGCCGAAGCCCTAAAAATAGTGGCAGCCCCTGCCAGAGGAGAGAACGATCGCGAACCCCCAAACCGAGTCACCGACCCGGCAAACCCGGTTTCGCCTGCGGGTGTTCAACTCAAATCCGAGCTATCCGCCAACCCATCCCCCGCCTCTAGCAGCGAAAACAGCCTGCCAGACGACGTGCAACTGGCTAGCCCTATCCCCCCATCGGTAGCGGCTATAATGCCTGCCTGGGTTGCAGTAGAGCCTCTCAAACAGGATGAATTGGAGGCGATCGCTCAAAACCCCGAAGTTACCCCTGCGCCAGCTAGACCTGCGCCAATCAGACCTGCGCCTGTCAGACCTGCGCCTGTCAGACCTACCCCGGCAGTCCCTCCGACTAACAGCGTTCCCCCATTGCCGCAGGGCCCAGGAGCGCAGCCCAGACAAAGCCCCGCACCCGCCGGGCCAGCCGAACCGCAAGTGCTAGTGGCAGAAGTTACCATCACCGGCGCGACGGGAGACCTGGAGAGCGAGATTTACCGAGTCATCAGCACCCAACCGGGACGCACGACCAACCGCAGCCAACTGCAACAAGACATCAACGCGATTTTTGCCACAGGCTTTTTCAAAAATGTGCGCGCTGTACCGGAAGACACCCCGTTGGGCGTGCGGGTAACTTTTATCGTGCAGCCAAATCCGGTACTGCGGGGAGTGACAATCACTGGCCAGCAAGTGCTTCCCCAAACCGTAATTGACCAAAGCTTCGGCGATCAATACGGCAAAATTCTCAACCTCCGTCGCTTTGAGGAGGGAGTGAAAAAAATTAATGCGTGGTATCAAGACAACGGCTATGTTTTGGGCCAAATCACTGATGCGCCGCAAGTCGCAGATGACGGAACAGTCACTCTGCTAGTGGCAGAGGGCCAGATCGAATCTGTTGATGTTCGCTTCCTGAACAAGGAAGGAGAACCAACGGATGCCACCGGCCAGCCGATTCGAGGCAATACCCGCCGCTTTGTCGTTACCCGTGAAGTAGAACTCAAGCCCGGAGACATCTTTAACCGCACCAAGGCGGAAAGGGATTTGAGGCGGGTGTTTGGTTTGGGGATTTTTGAAGACGTGCGGCTTGCCTTGGAACCGGGAGCGACTGACCCTCGCAAGGCAAGGGTAATTGTCAACGTCATTGAGAAAAATACTGGTTCTCTGGCCGCGGGTGCGGGTTTGAGTTCTGCGACGGGTTTGTTCGGTACGCTGAGTTACCAGCAGCAAAACTTGGGCGGTAGAAATCAGAAGTTGGGCGCTGAGGTGCAAATTGGGGAACGCCAAAATCTGTTTGACGTGAGTTTTACAGACCCCTGGATTGCGGGCGATCCTTATCGGACTTCTTATACGATTAATGCGTTTAGAAGACGATCGATCAGCGTGATTTTTGACGGCGGCGATCGGGAAGTCTTCTTGCCCAATGGCGATCGACCCCGCATCAATCGCACCGGCGCTGGCATCAATTTTACCCGTCCCCTGTCGCGGAATCCTTTTGCCAATTCTGAGTGGACTGCTTCTGTGGGCTTGCAGTACCAGAGAGTCTCAATTACCGATCGCAAAAGCCGAGGAGAATCCGAAGATGAACTCGGCAACCAGTTGAGTTTTAGCAATTCCGGTTCCGATGACTTGACAACCTTGCAAGCAGGTGCTGTGCGCGATCGGCGGAACGATCCCCTCCGCCCCACTAGCGGTTCCCTGCTCAGATTTGGGATGGAACAATCAATTCCTGTAGGTTCCGGCAGCATCCTGCTCAACCGTCTGCGGGCCAGTTACAGCTTTTACCTACCAGTCAAGTACACTAACTTTACCCCCGGCCCTCAAACCCTGGCATTTAGTTTTAAAGGTGGCACCATCTTCGGAGATTTGCCTCCCTACGAAGCTTTTGCCCTGGGCGGCGCCAACTCGGTGCGCGGATACAACGAAGGTGAAGTCGGAGCCGGCCGCAGCTTCCTAGAAGCTAGTGTAGAGTACCGTTTCCCGATTATTTCGTTTATCGGCGGAGCACTATTTATAGATGCCGGTACTGACTTGGGTACGGGCAAAGATGTCCCCGGCGACCCAGCCGGCACTCGCAGAAAGCCCGGTAGCGGTTACGGTTACGGCCTCGGCGTGCGGATTCAATCTCCCTTAGGCCCGATCCGCATTGATTACGGTATCAACGACAGCGGCGACAATCAAATTCACTTTGGGATTGGTGAAAGATTCTAATTGAAGAGTCAGTAGTCAGTAGTCATTAGTCTAAGGAAAAGTCATTAGTCAGCAGTCATTCGTCATTAGTTAGGAGTAATTGGTAATGGTAATTGTGTCACAAATCGCCTGAAACTCTTACGGGTGTTTTGGGTTAAGTTGACACATATTGGTAATGCGTGATAGGTGATTTTCAACCAATGACCAATAACCAATGACCAATCACTAATGACCAATCACTAATGACCAATCACTAATGACCAATCACTAATGACCAATGACCAATGACCAATGACTAATGACCAATGACTAATGACCAATGACTAATGACCAATGACTAATGACTAATGACTAATGACTAATGACTCAAAGTACCTTAAAATCTGAATTTGAATTGTCGGGAATCGGCTTGCACAGTGGCGAACAAACTCGCGTCCGAGTCTTGCCCGCCGCTGTCGGGGAAGGCCGCTATTTTGTCAGAATTGACTTGCCTGGTGCTCCGATAATTCCGGCAAAAATTGAGGCGGTCGGTCACACTGCACTTTCAACTGAACTGGCAGGTATCGATGCTCAAATTCGCACTGTAGAGCATCTATTAGGCGCTTTGGCGGGGATGGGAGCGGATAATGCTCGAATTGAAGTTGATGGGCCGGAAGTGCCGTTGCTGGATGGTTCTGCCCTGGTTTGGGTGGAGGCGATCGCCCATACCGGCCTCATTCCTCAAGCATCGCAGCAAGATTCAACTCCGTCATTCGTCCTGACTGAGCCGATTTGGGTGCGTCACGGGGATGCTTTTGTCGCGGCCCTGCCGTCGGCCGAAACTCGGTTTAGCTACGGAATTGATTTTGAGGAACAGGCGATCGGCAATCAATGGTACAGTTGGTCGCCAGAGGTAGAAAGTTTTGCGACGGCGATCGCCCCAGCCCGCACTTTTGGACTTGCCCGCCAAGTTGAACAATTGCGACAAGCAGGTTTGATCAAAGGTGGTACCCTAGAGAACGCTCTAGTTTGCGATCGATCCGGCTGGCTCAACCCGCCCTTGAGATTTGCCAACGAACCGGTGCGCCATAAAATCTTAGACTTAGTAGGCGACCTCAGCCTGCTGGGAACTTTGCCAAAAGCTCACTACTTGGCTTACAAAGCCAGTCACAACCTGCACGTCCAACTCGCCAAAGCCCTGAACTCCCAAGCTTCAGTCGTGCTACACGCAAGTTAGGCATAAAAAGTTCTAGCCAATTTACAGTTATAGTTTACAGTTAGAATTCACAACCCAAGACGCGATCCCTTGCGTTTTTACCACACTCAAAAGTCTTCAAGCAATGTCCACGCTGACTGAAGTTAACACCCTCAATACTGCTAATTCTGAATCCGTTCCCACCGAAAACGGTAAAGATTCTCTAGCGGTTAAATCTACTTTTACTCTCGAAGAAATCCATAAAATATTGCCTCACCGCTATCCTTTTGCCCTGGTAGACAAGATAGTAGATTATGTGCCGGGAGTGCGGGCTGTAGGAATCAAAAATGTGACTTTCAACGAACCGCATTTTCAAGGGCATTTTCCCGGAAGACCTATTATGCCTGGGGTCTTGATTGTCGAAGCGATGGCTCAAGTTGGCGGTATTGTTCTCGCTCAGTTACCGGACATCGAGCAAGGATTGTGGATGTTTACCGGGATTGATAAAGTCAAGTTCCGCCGTCAAGTGGTACCGGGCGATCAGTTGCTGATGACTCTAGAATTGCTGTGGGTAAAACGCCGCCGCTTCGGAAAAATGCAGGCGATTGCTGAAGTGGACGGACAAAAAGTTTGTGAAGGAGAATTGACGTTTTCGATGGTAGATTAAATTTGCTAATGAGGAATGGAAAATGGGGAATCGGTAATGGGTAATAGCTAACAACTAAGAACGGTTGGGCGAAGCAAAATTGCGACTTATCAATTACCAATTATCAATTACCAATTGCCAATTACCAATTGCCAATTATCAATTACCAATTATCAATTATCAATTACCAATTACCAGCAAAGAACTGACAAATGCTTACTTTGATTCACCCAACTGCTGTGATTCATCCCCGCGCCGAACTGCACCCGACTGTAGAAGTGGGCGCTTATGCTGTAATTGGGGAAAGAGTGAAAATCGGGCCGGAGACTAAGATTGGCGCTCATGCAATTATCGACGGGCTAACAGAAATAGGCGCTCGAAATCAAATTTTCCCTGGTGCGGCGATTGGTTTGGAACCTCAAGATTTGAAGTACGAAGGTTCTCTGACTAGGGTGACAATTGGCGACAACAATCTGATTCGGGAATACGTGACAATCAACCGCGCTACTGGAGCCGGGGAAAGTACCACAATTGGCAATCATAATCTATTGATGGCCTATGTTCATGTTGGTCATAATTGCGATATTGCCGATCGAGTAATCATCGCCAACGCCGTAGCCCTAGCCGGACACGTTAAAATTGAGTCCCAAGCCAGACTGAGCGGGGTTTTGGGCGTGCACCAGTTTGTCCACATCGGCCGCTTGTCTATGATCGGTGGCTTGAGCAGGATCGATCGAGATGTGCCTCCCTATATGCTAGTTGAGGGGAATCCTTCGCGAGTGCGAGCTCTCAACAAAATAGGCCTCGAACGCGCCGGTTTAACCCCAGAAGATTTGCTAGTTCTGAAGAAAACTTTTCGGATTTTATACCATTCTGGCTACACTCTCAATCAAGCTTTGGAACAGTTGGATTTGTTGCCGGAAAATCACCATTTGCAGCACCTACGGAGATTTATACAGCAGTCTATCAGCAAAGGGCGGCGCGGTTTGATTCCTAGCAAGAAGTGAATCATCCTAAATCTGGGTTAAATAAGACTCGGCGGTTGAAACCGCGACTATACAAACGATGTCCCAGCTCAGAGGGACTCAAGAATTAAGACTCGGCGGTTGAAACCGCGACTATACAAACCATGTCCGCCTCCGCGGACTCAAGAATTAAGGGGTATTAAAGCCAAATTGGATATGAGGTAGAATAAATCTATTAACTAAACGATTGTTAAGCTATGAATGTATATACTTCAGTCAAATATACATCTCCTGAAACAGAACAAGATGCCTGCATCAGATTTTCAGATGTTAGCTGGGAGCAATTTGAAGCGATAGAATCAGCATTTAAAGATATCGGCGGTGTAAAATTTTTCTATCTCGATCGCATTCTGCAAATTATGACTGTCTCGCCGGAACACGAAACAATCAAAAAAACTCTCTGTATGCTGCTAGAGGCATACATGAGAGCAAGCAGGATTCGATTTTATGGCAAGGGCGGGCCGACTCTGGGTAACAGAGATTTGGGAGGTAGAAAAGAGCCGGACGATTCCTATGACATAGGAGCCCCAAAAATAGTCCCAGATATTGCTATTGAAGTGGTAATTACTAGCGGTAGAATAGACACTCTAGAATTTTACAAACGATTGGGAGTTCGGGAAGTTTGGTTTTGGCAAAACCACCAGTTATCTATCTACTGCTTGAGAGGTGAAAATTACGAGCAAATTACCCGCAGTACATTTCTGCCCTACCTCGATTTAGAATTACTCCTGTGCTGTGCGAATATGCCAGATCAATACGATGCTGTGACTGAGTTGCTACAACAAATCTAACCCGTTTAAAATCAGAATATGAAAATTTTCATCAGCACTGGTGAGGTTTCTGGAGATTTGCAAGGATCTTTGTTAGTTGCTGCCTTAAAACGTCACGCTGTCGCCGCTGGTTTGGAGTTGGAAATAACTGCATTGGGCGGGCCGCAAATGGCGGAAGCTGGGGCTACTATTTTAGGCGATACTGTAGGCATTGGTTCTATGGGTATTATAGAATCTATACCGTATATTTGGCCAACGATCGCAGTTCAGCAAATAGCTAAACAATATCTCAAAAAATCACCCCCCGATGTGGTTGTATTGATTGATTATTTGACTCCAAATCTCGGTATTGGTAGCTACATTCGCCGCTATTTGCCGGATTTGCCTGTGGTTTGGTATATCGCACCTCAAGAATGGGTTTGCTCGATTTCTCCTCGCAATACTGAATTGATTATCAATATTGCCGATCGCATTTTGGCGATTTTCCCCGAGGAAGCTCGTTATTATCAGGAAAAAGGAGCTCAAGTGAGTTGGGTTGGTCATCCTTTGGTCGATAGAATGCAATCTGCGCCGGGCCGGGAAGTTGCCCGCAAAACTTTGGGAATTGAGCCGGAACAGGTGTCAGTCGCGCTAATTCCCGCTTCTAGAAAGCAAGAACTCAAGTACCTGATGCCGGTTATATTTGAGGCGGCTCGAATTATTCAAGCTAAATTGCCGCAAGTTCATTTCTGGATTCCGCTTTCTCAAGCAGCTTTTCGCAGCAAAATCGAACAAGCTATTGGGAATTACGGTTTGCGGGCTACTTTGTTGGAAAATCAAAATCTGGAAATCTTGGCTGCTGCCGACTTTGCGATCGCCAAATCTGGTACTGTTAATTTGGAATTAGCTTTGCTCGACGTTCCGCAAGTTGTCGCCTACCGCGTCAGTCGGATGACGGCGATGATTGCTCGCCACCTGCTGAAATTGTCGATTCCTTTTATCTCTCCGCCCAATTTAGTGCACATGAAGCCGATCGTCCCGGAGTTGCTGCAAGACGATGCTACTGTGGAAAATATAGTTTTTCACGCCCTGGAATTGCTGCAAAATGCCGATCGACGCCAGCAAATCTTGGCGGGTTATCGGGAAATGCGGGAAAGTCTCGGAGATGTCGGTGTGTGCGATCGCGCGGCTGCCGAAATCATCAAAAATGTTAAATTAAATACAGCAAATTAAAACAAATTTAGTATTAAAATGTTATGCCAAGCTATCGGAAAAAGCGACCGATCGCTGTTGATTTATTTGCAGGCGCAGGCGGCATGACGCTGGGCTTTGAACAAGCAGGTTTTGATGTACTTGCCTCAGTCGAAATTGACCCCATTCACTGCGCTACACACGAGTTTAATTTCCCGATGTGTTCTGTATTGTGCAAAGATGTCTCAGAGCTGACGGGATCGGAAATTCGGAAAAAATCGGCGATCGGCAGACGCGAAATAGACGTAGTAATCAGCGGTTCGCCCTGTCAAGGATTCTCGCTGATGGGCAAGCGCGATGTAGACGATCCGCGAAATTCTCTGATTTTCCACTTTCAGCGCTTAGTTTTGGAGCTAAAACCCAAGTTTTTTGTCATGGAAAATGTGCCGGGAATTGTGGCAGGCGAACACAAAGAACTCCTGAATCTTTTAATTAGCTCTTTTCTGGAAGCAGGCTATCAAGTAGAAGAAAAATATCAAGTTCTCAACGCCGCTCATTACGGAGTGCCGCAAGCTCGCAAACGATTGTTTCTGATTGGTTCCAAAGAAGGTTATGAGCTACCAAAATACCCTCAGCCAACTACTTTTTTGCCTAAAAAGAAACTTCCTAAACGCTATAAAAAAGTTAATTTACCTGCGGTTCCGACAGTTTGGGATGCGATTGGAGATTTGCCGGAAGTAGAAAAGTATAGCGAGTTGCTGCACCGAGATTGGGTAATGGCGGAGTACGGAGAGTGCAGCAGCGATTACGCTAGTTTTTTGCGCGGATTCGATGATTTTGAAAATGATTATGCTTACGATCGCCAGTACGATCGGCAAATCCTCTCTTCTAGCCGGCGCACCAAACATTCTCCCGAATGTATGGAAAGGTTTGCAGCCGCCAAACACGGCGAAAAAGAGCCGATTACCCGTTTTTACAAGCTGCACCCCGACGGAGTTTGCAACACTCTCAGGGCTGGAACCGACAGGGCTAGAGGGGCTTATACGTCGCCGAGGCCGATTCACCCGATCGCGCCTCGGTGCATTACAGTCAGAGAAGCTGCGCGGCTGCATTCATATCCTGACTGGTTTAGATTTCACGTCACAAAATGGCACGGTTTTCGCCAAGTCGGAAATTCTGTACCGCCACTATTGGCGAAAGCTGTAGCAGCACAGATTGTTTGCGCTTTGGGGATGAAAGTAACTAAGCCAATTTTCAAACTTCCCAGTGGAGATGATTCGTTACTTAAACTGAATTGGTCGGAAGCGGAAGAATATTATTTCACAAGATCAAACGGCGGTTGAAACCGCGTCTATACAAACGATGTCCGCCTCCGCGGACTAAAGAAGATAACGTAAAATGTAATTTTCACTGCCCGTTCTTCAACCCGCGTCGGCGGGTTTTGTTTGTATCGACGCGGTTTCAACCGCCCGGTCTTCTGATCCCAAGCGTATTGAATTAAAAATAAATTTCCAATCTTCCTTTCAACAAATAAGCTGCCATTTGTCCCTTACCTTTGACACTAATTAAACCGCGTTTTTCAAACTCATACTTGTCTTCTATGAGCAAATAAGTTGCTTCCGTAATCTGAATTCCGTCGGGGATACCGTGAGATTCCATACGGGAAGCGGTATTTACCGTATCTCCCCACAAATCGTAAATAAACTTTTTCGTGCCAATGATTCCGGCTACCACTGGCCCGGAATGAATGCCGATGCGGATGCTGAGACTGATGCCGAGCTTTTCTCGGTATGTGGCGATGGCTTCTTGCATATCTAAGGCCATTTCGGCGATCGCATCTCCGTGATCTTCTCTCGGATTTGGCAGTCCGGCTACTACCATATAACAGTCGCCAATAGTCTTAATTTTTTCTAAACTGTGCTTTTCGGCGAGTGCGTCGAATTTGGAAAATATATCGTTGAGTAAATGTACTAATTTTTTAGGCGATATTGATGCTGATAACTGGGTGAAGCCAACTATGTCGGCAAACATGACGCTGACTGCTGCAAATTCGTCGGCGATTACACCTTGTTCTTTTTTTAATCTTTCGGCGATCGCCTCTGGTAATATATTTAACAGCAACTCTTGAGATTTTTTTTGTTCTATCTCTAATTTTGCTAAATAATCCTGCATGGTTTGATAGGCGAGATTCCTTTCCAACAGGTGCATATAAGCTTTGGAGTGATAGCGGATTCTAGCTATCAGCTCGACTTTATCTGGCAATTTCACCACATAATCGTTAGCACCCAAGGAAAATGCTTGCGCTTTTAGTGAGGCTTCTTCTTTACTGGAGAGCACGATCATCGGAATGTCTCGTGTCAGTGAATTCGCTCGAAAAAATCGCAGCAACTGCAATCCATCTATTTCTGGCATTACTAAATCTTGGAGGATTACTGTTGGTTTCACCTCTAAGGCTTTATGAATTGCTTGAGCCGGATCGTTACAATAATAAAATTTAATATCTTTTTCACTAGCAAGCATTCGGCGCACCGCTTCGCCGATCATTTCCTGATCGTCAATCAGTAAAACTGTCACACTATATTCGGTCAAGCTAGATAATTTTTTGCTTTCTGAATTTAAGGGTAAATTTAAGTCAATAGAGTGGCGGCTGTTCTCAAACTTGGTGTTACTGACAATTGCGCTATCTCTGGCTGTAACTGGGTTTTTGGCCTCGTTTGGCGTATGTTTAAACTTCAACGTTACCATGTTGCCGTTGAATTCTTGGCTTTCTTGTTGATTTACTGCACAACTGCGATCGAATTCAATAGCCTTAGAGTGAGTTAAGTTCATAACTAAATCAGGCAACGGCCATTATCTGGAGAGGATCAAAACTTTTACTTGAAATTTTGTTAATTGTTAATAGCGACCCAGTGTTATTTAATTACCCTTACCACTGATAATACCACCTTGGTAAGATGTTATCGGCTCATTTTTGTGAAATCTTTACATAGCCTAGCACGCTTGACATTGATTGCAAAGGCTGCGGGTGCTAATTTTTGGGTCAGCGGGCTTCTGCGCGGAGGGCACTTGTGGAGTACCCGCAGCACAGAAGCCCGTGAACCTACGGACTTCTGCAAGATACAAGCACGATCGACAAAATCCCAAAACATCTCCCCATAGATAGATGATCCTCGGCGAGAGTCTCGCACCTCATCGGCCATTGTGCTCAAGAGCTTAAGCTATATGGCCCAAAGGTCTCTAATATTTTCTATACTAGGTATTTGATGCAGGCTGGGCCGATCGCCTCAATCGACAAAATCTGCACAGCCGCATTCAACTCAGCCGCCGCTTTGGGCATCCCATAAACGACTGAACTTGCGCGGTCTTGGGCGATCGTATGCCACCCTGCCGATCGCAAAACTTTGAGTCCTTTAGCGCCGTCTTTACCCATGCCGGTTAACAGCACAGCCACCCCTTTGCCCGGCCAGTATTGGGCGATACTCTCAAAAAAACTGTCTACTGAGGGGCGGTAAGGATAGTCTAAAGGTTCTTTTGTATACCTAAGTGTTAAGTTCGATTGTAATACTAAGTGGTCGTTAGTAGCGGCAATTACCACCTTACCAACTTCCAAAGGTCGATCGGGCACAGCGACACTCACCGACAAATTAGTTTTCTGACTCAGCCATTCTGCCAAACCAGGAGCAAACTCAGCATCTACGTGTTGGACGATCGCCACAGCCGCCGATAAATTAGCAGGTAAAGCCGATAGCAAAGTTGCCAAAGCTTGGGGCCCGCCAGTCGAAGAGCCGATCGCCAACAGCGGCGGAGTCAGGGATTTAGGAGTTGCGCTGCGAAAAATAGAATTCGAGTTAGTTTTACCAATCAATCTAGCAACTTTAGAAATAGTTTTTAACAATTCCAAACCACCGCTTTGGGAATTACCCATCGACCCCAAAATCGGCGTATTAATAGCATCCAAAGCTCCATATCCCATAGCTTCAAAAACCCTGCCAGAATTACCTGTTACCGAAGATGTCACCAGCAGAATCGCGCAGGGAGATTGCTTCATGATCAGGCGCGTCGCCTCAACACCATCCATCACCGGCATAATCAAATCCATCAAAATCAAATCCGGGGTATTGCGGGCACACTTTTCTACAGCCTCAGCCCCATTGCCAGCTATCCAAGCAATCTCATACTCCGGTACTGTCACCAAAACTCGGCGCAAGGCTTCAGCAGCAATCAGCGTGTCGTTGACGATCGCTATTTTCATGTTGAAATTGGTCATATTTTTATTAATTTTCAGTTGTGAATAGTTGTCGAAGTCGGCTGATACAGTTTTTTTGCGGAAGTTTATTTAAAACAAAACTTGCAGGGTGCGTCAGCAAACAGCTTTTCAATTAGCGATCGATACTGTTGGGCTAACACTGTTGATTGCCCGGAGATCCCCCTAAATCCCCCTTAAGAAGGGGGACTTTGAGCAATTTCTTGTCCCCCCCTTCTTAAGGGGGGTTAGGGGGGATCTCCGGGCTTCACCCAAGCGTATTGAATTACCGATTGAATTACGAACGATCACGCACCATAAGTAGGTGATTGCGAAAAAACAATAGTATTTTGTAGGGGCGGGTTTAGCTAAGAATCTATGATACCAGCCAGTTTTTGAAGGCAAAACCCGCCCTCCCCATCTACTGTTTATTTGTACCCACCTACTTACCACTATTCATACCACATTTGGGTCTCATTTTTATTTTTTAATTTAAAAAACTTAACCCAAGATTTTTTTTCAAGCCTCACCGATTAAATCAACCACCGCATTTAACAGCGTATCGTCATGAAAACTGCTTTTAGTCAAATAATAATCCGCTCCCACTTCCAAGCCTCTAATTCTATCTTCCTCGCGGTCTTTGTAAGAAACAATAATAACCGGAATCGACTTTAAAGCAGAATGATTTTTAATTTGACTAACCAGCTCAATTCCCGTCATGCGCGGCATATCAACATCGCTGATTACCAAGTCAAAATTCCCAGTGCGTAGAGCATTCCAACCGTCCATACCATTAACAGCTATTTCTACTTCATAGCCTTGATTTTCTAAAAGTTTGCGCTCTACTTCTCGAACAGTAATCGAATCATCCACTACCAAAACGCGCTTGCGAGTTGTTGATTCAGCAGTTTGTGCAGTTTGACTAACTTTCTGCAACCGAGATTCAGTCAGCAGTTTATCAGTCGATCGCACCAAATCCTCAACATCGATAATCAGCACCGGCGCACCATCTTCCATAAAGGCGGCGGCGCTAATATCCGCTACCTTACCCAAACGCGGATCTAAAGGCCTGACAACTAAATCGCGTTCACCCAAAAACTTATCTACAGCTAAACCATAACTGCTAGATCGATCGCTGACAACGATCACGGGCACCACATCCAACTTCTGAAGCGGCGCAGGTAATTCCAACACTTGATAAGCTGTCACCAAACCAATGTTTTGGTTGTCCATAGTAAAATACTGTCGGTTTTCGGCGATCGCAATTTCAGCAGTGTCAACCATCAAAATGCGATCGATCCGAGTCAGCGGAAAAGCATAAGGTTCCCCCGAAATCTCCACCAACAGCGTGCGAATTACCGACAGAGTTAGTGGCAACTGCAAGTGAAAACTCATACCTTTTCCCGGCACAGATACCGCCCGCAAAATGCCACCAACCTCCTGCACCATACTCTGCACAATATCCAAACCAACACCGCGGCCCGAAATTTCCGTCACTTGACTAGCAGTAGAAAATCCCGGCAAAAACAGAAAATCCATCAGTTCCGGTTCAGTCAATTTCGCCGCCATTTCCGCACTTACCATGCCCTTAGTCACAATTTTTTCGCGCAGTTTTTCCGGTTCTATTCCCGAACCATCATCCGAGACAGTAATTGACAGCATCCCGCCCCGGTGTGCTGCTTCCAGCCGGATCGTACCTTCGACCGGTTTCCCCGCAGCTAAACGCGCTTCTGGCAGTTCGAGTCCGTGGTCAAGAGCGTTGCGCAAAATGTGTGTGAGCGGTGCTTCTAATTTTTCTAAAATATCTCGATCAACCTGAGTAGATTTGCCAACAACTTCAAATTTTACTTGCTTATCCAACTGTCTAGCCAAATCTCTGAGCATTCGCGGAAAAGCTTGCACGCCATCGGCAAACGGTCTCATGTTACTAGCAATAACTTCTCGGTACAAGCGATCGGACAAGTTGGCAGAACGGCGGGCAAAAAGTTCTAGTTCATTTAGGCGATCGGACAAAATGTGGCGGCAATCATTAGCTTTTTTGCGAGCACTACCGAGATAATCTTCCGACCGCTGATCCAGCACAGAATCGCCTAAAGATTCCTGCAACTTTTCCAACAAACTATATAGTTGTCCTTGATGCGTTCTCAGTTTCAATAATGAATCAGCAAACGGTTGCAGCCATTTTGCTTCTACTAAGGATTCGCCCGCCAAACCCATAATCCGGTTTAAGTTTTCCGCATTAACTCGCACTACGCGGTCAGCAGTTTTAGGTTTTTGAGCGCTTTCCCTGAGATTGGCAGTTGCAGTTTTACCTATCGCCCTTTGAGTCGATAGTTGCTCTACAGTGACTGCGGTAGAGTTGCCAGTTTGGGAAATTTGACCGCTGCTTTCTGTTAGTTCAGCAGTAGTATTTTGAAGTTGTGGTTGCGCTGTCGGTGTTATTTGGAAATTCGTTTTATTGGCTGGAATTGCTACTTTTTGAGTTTTTGCTGCTTCAGAAATCAGATTGATAGCTGCGACAATGCGATCTATTTTTTTCTCTCCTTCTTCTAGCCAAGTTTCTATTTCCAGAACCGGAATTTTCTGCATATCTTCCAGAACATTGACTCCGACAAGCAGACTATCAATTTGACTAACATTTAAGCTAGCTTTGTATTTTTGAAGTGCCACAAATGTATCTTCTATTGCCCAGGCAAGCTTGATAACTTGGTTAAACTGAACTATTCTAGCAGCACCTTTAATTAAGTGAGCAGATTTGATCAGGGAGTCCAAGTCTAAGTATTCATTGGGATTATTTTTAAGAGCTAGTAAAGTTTGGTTTAACAGTATTGATTGCGCTTCTACTTCTGCTAAAAACAAAGCTAACATGGGTAAATCAGTTTTTAGCAGCCGAGTTTCGGGAGTTTCAACCTGCGGCAACTCTGGCAATATTTCTTGAGAAATATCTGAATTAGATTGTGGATAATCTGTTGTTTCTATGGTAAAAGCAAGATAGGATTGCGAGGCCAGTTCTGGCGTAATTTCGCTCTCAAAAATTGTCTCTGGTTCTATTTGTTCGGTTTTATATTGGCTGTCAATATCTAATTGTTGGTTATTGATAATTGCTAAAATGGCAGTTTCTAAGCTTTCAATTTGCGATCGATTGATCGGCAGCCAATTCTCGATCTCGGTTTCGGGAATCTGGCTGATTTGGGCCAAAAGGTCGATCGCCCGCAGCATCACATCAATCTTATCAGGTGAGTCTAGGGCGATCGATCCAGCCTGCGCCGCCACAAAGCAATCCTCCATCACATGAGCGACTCGCACAGCAGCATCCAGTCCCACAATCCGCGCCGCGCCTTTGAGCGAATGAGCCGCCCGCATCAAAGATTCCAATTCAGCAGGAGAACTCGGGTTATTTTCCAGTACCAAAATGTTCTCATTTAATATTGCTACTTGCGTGTCCGCCTCCATGCGAAATAAATCCATCATGGAGAAATTGCTCATATCTTGGTTGCTCATTTTTTATTAACCCTTAATTTATTTCAACCCGCGGAGGCGGGTTTCGTTTGTGTAGACGCGAATTCCATTCGCCCGGTCTTCTTCAACCCGCGGAGGCGGGTTTCGCCTGTGTAGACGCGAATTCCATTCGCCCGGTCTTCTTCAACCCGCGGAGGCGGGTTTCGCCTGTGTAGACGCGAATTCCATTCGCCCGATTCCATTCGCCCGATTCCATTCGCCCGATTCCATTCGCCCGATTCCATTCGCCCGGTCTTCAACCCGCGGAGGCGGGTTTCGTTTGTGTAGGCGCGAATTCCATTCGCCCGATTTTATTCGCCATTCGCCCGATTCCATTCGCCCGATTTTATGTGTGTAAACATGAATTACATTCACCCAATTTTGCATCAGACAATCTTCTTATTCAACGTATAAAACAGCAAATCATCATCCAGATAACAAACACTTTGCCCCTGCCAACTGATCATCCCTTTAGTATAAGTTTCTGGCACCTTAGAAACAGTAGCCGGAACATTTCTT
>Ga0335395_10000159_pt1 | contig 43411 bp, 55 predicted proteins | sample MAT02_FD_205744 | JGI IMG/M metagenome (GOLD analysis project Ga0335395, IMG submission 205744) | Freshwater microbial communities from Lake Fryxell liftoff mats and glacier meltwater in Antarctica - MAT-02 (spades assembly) (version 2) ... | reverse complement strand
GTGACAGCGCCTTTGATCGTTGGCGTTTCGTGGTCCAGGCCGAGAATGCGCGGCTCGCGCGACGATCCGCCGCGGCTCAGCCACTTGGCCGGAAGCTCTGGCGTTTCGGCCTCGATGTCGGTGACGGACAGCGCCAGCGGTGCGGCCGGGGCGGCATACGAGAAGACGATGAGCTTGACCCGAACGTCGGTGCCCTCCGCGCGGAACAGGCCGCCGGGCAGCTCAACGGTCGCTGCGTGGAACGGCGCAATGTGCCCCCAGTCCATCGGTTCGAACGTGCTGGGCACGATGGCCAGCACCAGCGACGCGGCTTCAAGCGCATGGGCGATCGCATACGGGATAGAGGGTGCGGCCGTCATCGGGCCATCGGCGCCCCACCCGGTAATGCCGGCGTAGGGTCGCAGGGCAAGCCCGGTGAGCGTCAGGCCGAAGGGCGGGTTGATCAGCGCCACGTCAGCCCGGCCCGGGTCGGTGTCCTGCATGGGTGCGTTCAGGACCTCAAGGTCAACGCCCTCGTTGGCCGCGGCTTCGGTCAGCGCCTCGCAGGCATCACCATCGAGCTCGATGGCATACAGGCGGCAGCGGTCGACGGGCGCCGGCCAGAACATGCGGCCGACGCCGGCGGAGTTGTCGAGCACCGAAAGCGGCCCGCGATTGCCCCCCAGCATTGGCGCGATCATCCGCCACATCAGCGCGGCCAGCTCAGGCGAGGTGAAGAACTGCCCGACGTGCTGCTTGCGTGCTTCATGCAGGCCGGCAAGCGAGCCCGGGCGCGCAGCTTTACTGCCGCGGCTTGCGTGATCGATCAGCGGGGCGAACCAGAGCGGCGAGGTATCCATGACCCGGATTCTCCGGATCCGGGGTGCCGCTGAAAGTTGCGCGCGTTACGCCATCTTCTCGATGAGCACGAGGATCGCCGCTCGTCCCTTTTCGCTGATTTCTTCCCCCTCAAGTCCTGCGCGAACGGCGCTCACCAGCTCGATCGGAGACCAGGTGCGGCCGGCTTTGATGTCCATCTCGGCCAGCACGACGGCGGAAAGCAGGCAGGCCGTCCGCAGGTCGTCGACATCAATGCCTTCGAACAGGAATCCCTCGGGCAGCGCCTCGATCGCGGCGCGCGCCTCCTTGCCGGCGAGGTACTGGCACGCGCTCATGAACGTCCACTGCCGGCGGAGCTCTCGGCGCATCCACAGAGCGACCTGTTTGGGATCCAGGCCGGACTGAATGGCCAGCAGGGCGGTGCCGGCCACCGCGGTCTTGAAGGTCGGCGTCGGGTTAAGTCGGGAACGGTTCGACCTGGGCATCTCCCAGCGACTGAAATCTTTTGCGTTCGTGACTTCGCTCATTTTTCACGTCCATACCGCAGGCCCAGCGTAGCTGCTGCATCTTCGGGCAGGTCCGAGCACAGGATGAGGCCGTCCCGGTTCTTGAGCGGCTTCAGCGCCTTCCAGAACGCCGCATAATCGTCGCGCTTGTGCAGCTCAGGCGATACGACGCAGACCTCCAGGCCCTTGTCGAGCAGCTGCGAGATCGTGTCGACCGTGAACCACCGGGCGTGGAATCCATCCAGCCACACCCCGCGGGCCTTGCCCTCGAACGCGGGCTGATAGGGCTCGTACTCGCTCATGCGCACGAAGACCGGATTGCCTGCCTTCAGCTGCATCAGCGTGTCCGGGATCGACATATCGAACACGAACCACGGGTGCTTCACGCCCCGCATGGCTTTTGCAAGCGGCTCGGCCAGCCCGTCGGCCTTGATATTGATCGCTTGCGTCAGCGGACGCTGAGCGTTTCTTGCGAGGCTTGCGAGGTAGTCGCCGAATTGCATCGGGCTACCCTTCGGCAGGTCGTGGCAAATCACGAGCTTCCCGTTGTGGTCGCGCACATCGGTCTCCGTGCCAAAGCCCAGCGAGAACGAGCGGTCGAACGCAACAAGCTCGTTCTTCTCGTCGGGCATGACCCAGTAGCCGCGGTGCGAGATGACTTCCATGAGGGACGCGTTCTTTCAGGGGTGTGGATTGGCGCGCCCGGCAGGATTCGAACCTGCGGCCACCGGCTTAGAAGGCCGGTGCTCTATCCGACTGAGCTACAGGCGCGTGTTGGTCAGCGGTCGTGATTCTTGTGCCAGCCAAACCCGGCAGCACCCCAGCAAAACGTGCCCGGGTCAAGCAGGCCGTTCTTGGTGACGACCTTGGTGATCGCCAACACCTCGTCGCTGGAAGGGTCTTCCCAAACACGCTCGGCGGCGGCGCCTGCTGCTTCGCCAGAAGCCCGGTTCTCTTGGGAAATCTGCCAGATCGCGGCCATCAGCTCATCGGCGGTGCCACACGCATCGGCGCTCGCGAGGAATTCGGCCTCCTCGTCCTGCTCCTCGTCCTGCTCCTCGTCCTGCTGGTCGTCCTCCTGGTCGTCCTTCTCGCCGTCCTGCTCGTCGACCTCGTCGTCGTCGATCATGATTTCCGCAACGACACCGCGCACTCGAATGGGGTTGCCGTCCTCGTCGTGGGTCGAGACTGTCGTCATGTCGCCTACGGAAACAGAATAAGGAGCCAAGCCTGTCGTTTGGCAGGTGAGCACTACTGTTTTAATCAAGGTGGTCATCTTGGCTCGTCTTACGTTCGAGTGATGCCCTATTTCAGCACACGGCCGCCACACTACAAAGTTACCGCAGGCGAAGCCGATACTGCTCGGCATCGCGCCGCAGCGCCGCGTTCTCAGCCTCAAGCTCCGCGATGCGCTCGCCCTCCATCGTTTGCGTTAGTGGCATTACGCCGGGCTTTTTCACGGCTCGCAGCTCGCGAGTGGCGTGGATCGAGCGTGCGAGCTTGCCGGCGATGATTTCTATCGGGTCGTTCATGGATTTTCCTTGAGAGCTTTCAGGGCGGCATCATGGTCTGCGACACGCGCCGTCAGCGCCGCGAGCGCGACGTTGCGGTTCTGGAGATGGCTGCGCTCTGTTGTGCAGGTCGCTGTCAGCCCCGTTGGAATATGGGTCAGCTTGACGCCGATGGGCACGCCGACGCGAATCCCGCCCTTTATCGGAGTCTCATCCCGCACCCCGCACCACCGGTTCCATCCCGGCGTTTCGAGGTGAGCCCGCTGTGCGGGCGATAGACGAGTTCGCGGTTCCACGAGCCCGGCGTTTCGTCGTACTGACCGATCCGCTTGTGGGCTCTCCCCGCGCGTAAGTTCCCCCGCTCCTCGGGGTACTGGGATCGGCGAGAAGGCGCAAGCCTTCGCGCTCGATGTTCTTGGCCGCGTTGATGTCGCGGTCGTGGTGCGTGCCGCAGGCCGGACAGTCCCAGGTGCGCTCTTTCAGATCGAGCGCCTTGTTGACGTGCCCGCAGTCGAAGCAGGTCTTGCTGCTTGGGAAAAAGCGGTCGATGCGGATGACCGCACGCCCGGCCCACGCGGCTTTGTACTCGATCTGCCGGCGAAGCTCGCCAAGCCCAACGTCCGCGACGGACCGGCGAAACGACTTGCGCCCCATGCTCTTCGCCATCGCCGCGAGGTTCAGATCCTCGATCAGGATGACCTGGGCGGTGTCGACGATCGTGCGGCTTATCTGGTGCTGGAACTCGCGTCGCTGGTCGGCCACCTGGGCGTGGAGCCGGCCGATCATCTGCTGCGTCCGACGGCCGCGGTTCGATACCGGCAGGCGCGTGCCCTTGGGAATCGGCTTCTCGGGGTCGAGCCCCATCAGCCGCAGCTGGTGGTCGCGCTGGCGACTGTGGCGGCGCTGATAGCGCCGCAGCTTGGCGAGCTTGGCTTTGAGCGGCTTCGGGGCAGCGATCTTCTCGCCGGTGCTGAAGACCACGGCGTCCTTCAAGCCCATGTCGATGCCGAGCGACGGCATGGCGGCTGACGCCGCCGTCTTTGCCGGCACGCCATCGGCCGTGAAGCTCGCGAACCAGCGGCCTGCGCTGTCGAGCCGCACGGTGACGCTGCGAAGGCGGCCGATCAGATCTTCGGTCACGCGAAAGCGCACCTTGCCGACGCCGTCGATCTGCACGCGGCCGGAACGATCGACCTGCTCGCGCCGCTGGTCGAGGGTGAAACGCAGCGCGTTCACCGTGCCGCGGCTCTTGAAGCTGGGGAACGCCGCTCGTTTGGCGAAAGCGTTACTGAAGGCGCGCTCGAGGTCGCGCAGCACCTGGCTGAATGGCTCTCTAGGAAGCTCGTCCAGCCATGCCGTGTCAGGCGCCTTGCGGAGCGCGGTCACGCCGCTCGAGAGGTCCTTCAGCGGCTTGCGCTTTCCCGTCTCGCGGTACTGCGCGTTGCTCTCGCCCAGGGCCCAGTTCCACACGAAGCGCTTCGCGCCAATCAGGCGACGCAGCATGCGCTCCTGAACCCGGTTCGGGCTCAGTCGCACGCGGTACGCACGCTCAATGGTCGGGGTCGCCTCGGTCATGGCCTGATGAAAGCACTTTCGCTTATGTGGAAAAGTTACAGATCGCGATCTCGCGGGATGAGACGGCCACTAACAGCCACCCGACGCCCACGTCACTACCGGCCATGCCCTGTGCCGATGGCCAGGCCGGTGCGCTGCGCTGCGCTGCGCTGCGCTGCGCTCCGATATGGCTTACCGGGCGGGGTCGTCGGCATCCGTGCCTCCTTCGTGGTTGCTGCAGCGAGAGTCGACTCACTTCAGCGCCTCGATGGCGCGCTGTTGTTCCTGCATAGTGGCGGCGTTGATCTCTGCTTCTCGGCACACTTCGCTAAACATCTGCAAATCCCTCAACTGCAGGGGTTTTTGCAGCGCGAGGCGGGCCGTAAGCTCTCTCTCAAGAAAGGAAGCCACGCAAGGATCCGCACCCGCCGTAGCAATGTCGGCGGCGGTTGCTTTGGCCTCTAACTTATCCGCCGACCTGCCCGACCTGTCTTTAACGTAAGCCAGAGCGAGCAATATAAAAGCAGTAGCTATAGCGACTGTCATGACGGGGATCAGCGCGAAACGCACAATCTGACGTATCGGTTCCGTTTTCATCTTTCTCTCTCCACGTTGATGCAGCGGCTCTCTGCGGGTCGTAATTAGTTCAGCACTCGGTCGGCGATCGGCGAAAACGCCCACGCCGCATTAGGCAATTCCGTTCCCCCAGGTAAAGCCGTCGAAACGTCGGAAGCGCTCGCCAGAGCCGCGGACGTACTCAAGCACTTTCTCGGCGACGATCCAGCGCCGCCCAAGGCGTTCGGCGGCCATGCCGGCCTTGAAGGTTCCACCAAACGGGTCGACGATAAGGTCGTCGGCCTTACTCAGGAATCGGATGAGGAAGTCTGGAATGGACAGCGGTTGCATCGCGCCGTGGACAGGCAGGCTGAGCCGCTTTGCGTCGGCGCGGTACTGCCGCGTGTCCGCGCAGGCGTGGCCGCGGGCGATGACGTTTCGCGGGATGCGGCCGGAAGTCAGTTCGCCGTACGCGCCGGGTCGCAGTCGGTACGCGCCATCCCCATAGTCAGCCTCGCGCTTTTCTCCCCCAGCCTTCATCAGCTTGAGCTGGCGCTCCGTGTGCGCCTCGAGCACGCGGCGGTTGTCGGACGTGATGCGCGTAGGGTCGTTGGTGAACCACAAGATCGGCTCCCACGCGACGTTCAGCTGCATGCGCTTTTTTGACGTCCAAGCGCAAGGGCCTGGCGGCTTGCTTCCGTTGTGCCAGATAAGGCGATCCATGAGCGACATTCCGAAGCGATCGGCGATGGCCAGCGTCAAGCGCTCGAGGTAAAGGGATCTGGACGGCAAGCCGGGCTCGAACACGTCGTTCGACACGTTCAAACAGAGGCTTCCACCAGGCGCCAGTCCGCTCACGGCAGGCTCAATGGCCCGGCAGATGAAATCAATATAGGCGGCGGTATCCGCGGTGCCTCCATAGGCACGGCTGCGCTGGATGGGATACGGCGGACTGCTGACGATCAGGGTGATGGGCTGGTCGAGGCCTGCAAGCACGGTCGAGCAGTCGCCCCACACGGCCAGGCCCAAGTTTGTGCTGAAGCCGAGCAGTGAGACGCCCGGCTTCGCCATGGACAGCCCGCCCTCCTGAGTCGCGAGACGCCACGCGCCGCGTTCGCCCGGCACGCGCTCGAGAACGCCCATGGCTTTCAGCGTCTGCTGCTGCCAGCGCACCTGGCGCTTCCACACGGAGCGCCTGACGCCGGCCTTGCCGATCGGTGTCGTCGAATCGAGGTCGAGCCCTGTCGCCCCAGCAACGGCCGCGTAGAGCTCGCTGTTGGCGATGGCGCCGGCGGCGGCGTACGCAGCGGCGACGGCGGCGAACAGGTCAAGTTGTTTCATTGGCGCGTGCACAGCAGCTCCCTATTCATGCCTGCATGCTTGCCTATCCGCGCCGGCTTGAAAAGTTATCGCTGCGAGGCGGCGAGCTACTCACACAAGCGCTGCGTGCGCGATTACGCCGATAACTACAGCGAGAAAAAGGAGCACGAAAAAGGCGCGTGGCGCCCGGAACACCGATACACCACAAGCAGAAAGAGCGATTCCGCAGGCGAATCCTGCGAGCGTGGCGCTTGGCCAGGCCGCGAGAGCAGCCACGATCAGGGCAAGGAGCGCCATTTCGAAATGGCAAGGCACGATGACGTCTGCGTCCAAGAACCGCCAGCTTGGATTTTTCACCGAGGTTCGATCTCCCATAACGCCTACTTCCGAGCCCGACGCCGGAACTCCGCCGGCTCCTCGAACTGCCCTGCGAACAGGCCTTGCCGCTGGGCGCGCGCGCGGTCAACGTCACCGACGTAATCACGTGAGTACCGCGGCATGGCGTAGACGTAGCCGGCCTGGGCAAGCGCGCGATTCATGGTCCCTGTGATTGCCCCACTGCGCGCGGCCGGCACATCGCAGCGGCCAACGAAGCGGCCCCAGCGATCCACGTCCATCACCTGGCATGCAACGTTCCTTCGCGCGATGTGCTCGTCGAGCGCGCGAGTCACCATCACGCCGCAGCGAATTGACTGTCCGGACTGGTCAGTGCAGCTCTGGTTGCGCTCAGGGGCGTCGATGCCATGCAGTCGGATCCGCTTGCCGCGGATGTCGATCGTGTCGCCGTCGATGACGGTCGCCTGACCGATGATGATGTCGCCCTTGGCGGCCACGGCCGTGAGCGGGAGCGCCATCGCCAGTACGGCGGCTGCGAGGAGGAGCTTTGGGGTTTTGGTTTTCATGCTCCCAGTCTCATGTTTTCTGGCGTGCGTATTGCCCCCCAACGGTGCCTTCAGCTGGGCGGGTTGTCTGGCAAGAGTCGACACGCCCCGTCAGCGAGCGCTCGACACTCGGAATGTTGCGTAGATCGACGCCGCGGTCTTGGGCCCGATCTTCTTGACGGTCCTGAGATCCGCCTCGGTCGCGTTGGCGATGGCCTGGATCGAGCCGAAGTGGCGAATCAGCTCAGAAGCAAGGCCAGCGGATACGCCGGTGATCCCTTCGAGCACGTAGCAGGCGGCATCGAGCAGCTGCTTGGGCTTGTCCTTGCGGAGCGGGAGCTCGTAGCCGAGTCCGTTCTTCTCATGCTGCGCGAACTTTGCCAGGACGAAGGCGGTGTGCCGGATGTCGAGGGTGTTGATGACGGTCATGCCCTGGATCATGGCGAGACAGGACACGGCGCCGGTAGTGGCTGAAAACAGCATGCCGGGGTTGCCGAGGAACACGTCACCTTCGAGCAGGACGATGCCGAGCGCATCGGGGCTGAAGCCAATCCTCTGGGCCTGGTCGAAGAGTCGGCCGTCCTCGATGGACGCCTTGAAATCAGCGGCGGCCTTGCGCTCGACGAGGATCCGGCCGTTGATGCGGAAATCGGCGACATCGAGGGTGGTCCGCGTGACCGTGCAATTCTCGACTTCAGAAAGGTACGCATCGAACTCACGCGGCTCGCGATGATCGATCTCGATGTGGATGGGGTGTTCGTTTCGAATGTTAGCGAAGCTCAGCTCGGCCATACCGAGCCTGGTCATGGTCGTCGCAGAAGAGGAGCTTCCGGGCGCCACGGATCCTGTGGGGCCCGATTGCTTGGGCGCTCCGCGGGGCGCGCTACAGCGCTGCTTCAGGGCTTCGAAGGCCTCAATGCTACTGACGGCAGCGGGAAGGCCGAGCCAGAGGATGGTCGCTGCGATGATCCGCGGCTTCGGGATAACGAACTCATCGGCCACCACCGTGAGCCGGCCGGCGGAGAGCACGAAGTACGCTTTCCCAGCGACGCCTTCAAGTCCGGATACGTAGATCCGGGCGGTAGTGCCTGCGGACCAGTAAGTCAGTTTCATGGGCTATCCGTCGACGACTTGGTCGGATTAGACAGGAACCCGCCATGCCCGAAAAGAGCATGGCGGGCTGTGCATCAGGCGACTGTCAGACAGGCACCCTCGGGGCGTTGCGCCCACCCCTTGAACGCCACATCGAACGCCGCCGACTCCGCATCCAGCCACGCCGCGTGGTGAGCGTAGTTGCAGTGGGCTTCCTCGATTTTCTCGGAGCTGTGTGTTTCGATCCAGTCAGCCAGTTCGGCCTGCGCCGCGGTGACACCCCTGCTTTCAAGCACCGCCATCGCGGCCGAAACGCCTGCTTCGATCTCGGCGGTCGAAGCCTTGGAGTCTTCGATCCAAAGCCTGACGGTCGGCAGAAGCGCAGCATCCGCAGTCGCCTCCGCAACGCTGGTCAGGTCGGCTTTCGAGTTGACCAGCCACTCGGCGTAGTCGCCAAGCGTTCGGGTGCCCTCGATCACCAGCTGTCTCGCGTAGTAGCGCGGCATGGCGTCGCCGTCGTCGAGGCATCTCAAGGCGCGAGCAAGAATAGCCTCCTTGATGTCGGCCTCGTCACTTCCGCTCTCCAGCGCGCCATCGCCGTTGTCCATGCCGTCCATGCAATCTGCAAGCGCTTGCTGAAACGTGGTGTTGGACGGGCTGCCTATGTCGGTCAACCGGTTATAGCTTCGGACCCACTCTGCGGCGGTGTAGACCGGGGTTGTCTCGAGATTGCTGAGCATGCGCTGAAATTCCACTACGGCCTCTTTCGCGTCATCCGTCAGCGAGCCGACCTGGTTGCTGCCGTTCCAATCGACCTCGTGGCCCGCATGGATGCGGGCAAGTAGCGGCCTTCCGAATTGGAGGAGGTAGTCGAACAGGCTGGTGCCAGACACTTCCGGGCTCACGCGGAAGCGCAGCGTGCGGTCGTGATAGACCGACTCGGGAACGGCATTGCTGATCTCTCCCGAGTAGTCGGCAGTGACGTTTCCGCTCGAGTCGATCTGGACGTAGGCTGGCTGCGCCTGGTACTGCATCTCGTACTTGCAGTACAGCGGCGCCGGATGCACATCTTCGTCCGTGAGGCTGTCCACGTTGAGCCTTACGAGGTTGTCGACGCTGAAGGTGAGCCCGTCTTCGACGGTTTCCTCTTTGCTCTCCGACGCCACGACGAAGATCCCTGCGAAGATCTCGCCGTCAAGCCCGTACTCGGCCGCCACGGCCGCCGTGCGTTCAGCGGTTGCGCTGAGCTCCGGCGGGGTTCCCGCAGCTTCGGCGGCGATCACGGGGCTGTAGGGCCGACCGTAGAGCGCCTTGGCGATTGCATCGTTGAGCTTGGCCATACCAAGCGTGAGGCCGCGATCAGCGGCGGTGCGGCGCAAGGCCGCGATGTTGTCGCGAATGGACATTTTCTCGTCTCCAAGTTGTAGGCGCTTTTGGCCTCTCAGTTAATCCAGCGCCCCAGGGAGCGAGTGCATGGATGGCGGGTTCTTGCATTGGCGGTCGAGGTTGAGAGCCCTGCCCTGCCCGGGCCTGCGTTAGCAGCTGAAATAAATATAGCCGATCGTGCCGGCCACGAAAGTTAGCGCCCGTCTCGGGCCTGAACCACGCTCGCGATTTTCCTACGCCGCCTCATTTACCTGGGCGCTCTCCAGGGCGCCACGGCGCCGCACGTCCCTGCTGGCGGCCTCTTCGGCGGTCCACGGCGCATCGGGCTGTAGCACGCCGGCGTCGTTCAGCGCGGCCAGGTAGGTCAGATAGGTCTTCTCATTTCGGAAGGGAGCGATGGCGGCAAAGCGCGGGTCACGCCGCAGTCCAGCAAGGATGTCGACGCCCTGTTCTGGATCGCCGCCCGCTGAGGCAAGGCGCAGATTCATCTCGAAATATCGCCTGCACCAACGCGGCGTGTGCTGGGGAAGCATGTACGTGCGGCCGTCGGGGCCCGGCCACACCGGCTTCCCCAGCAGCTGGCCGATCGCGAGGCCCGCGGCGTTCAGCGGCGCATCGATCTGGGTTGCTTTGCCGGGATCGAGCCGGAGCCATGCGTGGCCGCCATTGTCGAATTCGATCTCATCGGGGAGCCGCGCTCGGGAAACCCCGTAAAACGTCCACCAGTTCGATCCCTCGAAGGACTGGAAGGCGCGGATCACGATCGCCCCGGATGCGGTGACGCGGCACCAGATCGGCGCATAGATGGCGGCAGCAATGCCCTGCCCCTCCAGGTGCTTCGGGATCCCTGCGTCGAGCGGTGTCGTCGCAATGACGAGGCCGCCTGTCGTGAGCATAGCGACGTAGGCTGCGCCCTCAACGAATGGCGCGACGCTCTTCGACTCGAAGGTGCCTATGAGCATTGTCCCGTCGGCATTCTTGCGAACGAATACCTGGCCGGCGGTTGCGTGGATGTTGGGCATGGGGTCTCCTTTCCCGCAATTCTCCGGATCCTCCCTGCTGCCAAAAGTTACCGGTCGCCTGCGCCGTCCGGCGCGATCCCTTCGGCGACTTCGCGTCCGGTCGCGGTCGTTGCGAACCTGCTGGCACCCTCCCTGATTGCCAGTCCTCTTCGGACAAGGGCCTTCGCCGCCGACACGAACGGCGCGCGCCTGAAGTCGCCAACGAACACCCAGCCACTCCCGCTGCTTGCGTGTATGTGCGTCAGCACTCGCACCTGGGGGGTGGCAGCTCGGCCTTTCTTCGAACGTGCACAGCGTCATGCATGTGCATCACGGTCCTGAATCGGTTCCGCAGGGCGTGCTGCGGGCCTGTTCTTCAGCCTCCCGGCTGGCGAGCTGCCGCTGGCATTCCTCTTTCAGTATTGGGTAGGCGTTGGTGATTGCCTCGTAAACACGGCGTCTAATGATCCGTCGCGCTTCGATAACGCCGACCTCCCCCTCCCGCTTGTCGAGAAGGTCGTCGTACATGGTTTTTCTGTGGCGGAGGTAGTTCACTTGCAGTCTTTGGGCCATCTCATCAGAGATTTCCGTCTGGAGGATCTCGTCCTCTTCCATCATCCTTCGCCGATTTCCCCACGATGCTATGGCGCTTGATCGCAACCTCTCATGTCCAATCTTGGCGACGTGGATAGGAACGGTCCTCGCCCACTCAAGGACAGTCTCGGCCCGCTTCTCACTGCCCGCCTTGGCGCTGGCTTTCCTGCGCTGGGTCTTTTCGTAATCAGCTTGGAAGTCCGGTTTGGACTGTGCCCTTTCAATCTGATCGATCGTCCACCGCGCAGCCGAAACCGTCGTTCCGGATCGTCGGACCACTGCGGGGATCTCAGGCGGTCCCAAATGCTTTTCAATTAGAGCGTCCGTCCAGCCACGCTCCTTGAGCTCCTAGCGATAGGCCGTACCGTCTCTCCGAAGGGTGTCAGTCATTTTCAGTTTCATCATGCATTGAGGTTGGTTTTCTCGATGCAGTGTTGCATTCGCTTCGCCCTCTTGAAAGTTACCCTCAACCGGCCACTTTCATCACCCCGGCCTGATGGCGGAGCTGAACCTCATCTTGCCAGATGGCGTGAAGATTTCCAGAGATCCGCCGACCGGAACGTACATTGCGTTAGGTACTATCGATTTCCACCCGCCGGACGATTCACCTTCATTCAGGAAGATTCGGAAAATCCCATGCATAACGAACTTTCCGGATGGTATTTGAAAGCAGCTCATCATTTCAAATACCATTGCGCGATGCCGCGGCAGCGCCGGCTTTGTCTGTTCCACAACTAGGAACGAATACTCTGGAGGTTGTTCGCAAATGACAGCGGCAGGCAATGGCTGGCGGATAATCAATCTTCCGCCTATTTCAATAAGATCACCCTCGCACGAAAGCGTGACCTCTGATCTAGGTATGGATTCAACAGTACTTATATCCACCGACGGTAAGTGATGTAATTCATTGTCACCTTCAAACCACGCACCTACAAGGTTGTCCTCTTTCTTGATTGCGTCAGATGCTCGGTCTTCCACTTCTTCTCGGAGGCTTTGATCCATCAATAACGCTTCCCCATCAAGCCTCATATCTTTTGCAACACGGCTTACGACTTCCCGGAAAAGCGATGGATCGCTCCGTGTGAGCCAAGTCCCTTGACTATCTTGTACATAGGAGCGAGCTTTCTGCACCCCCACTGACGCAACCTTTGTCCAGAAAAGCCATGATGCAATGTCATAAACGACTATATCCCTTGGGACATTCTTCATTTCTTGATGCTCGTTTTTGTTCATCTTTTTTGGGCTTTCGCCGTTACCTTGTCGCGATCGCTCTCATCGCAGCTTTCATGAAAGTCGATCTTCGATATGTCCGGGTAGCGCCTCATCGCTTCTATCCAGCGCGCTTGACGACCGTCCTCTGGATCCGCGGAATCAAGCTGGATCACGCGGGTATCGACCCCCTCCCCAGCTTGAATGTTTCGGACATCTGCTCCGGCTGGGACAAAGAGGATTCGCTCCGGAAAGAGACGGGCTCCGTGCAACCTCATGTAGCGAGACAAGCGTGCGGTCGGCTCTTGTCCGCCTGGCTCAGGTGTCCCGGGGACGACACGCATGATGTTGCAGTTTCCGAACAGGACGAACTGTTCCTTGGCTCGGGACACAGCGACGTTCACCAGCTTCCCGCCATCGCGATCGGCAAAGAGTGGTGCCATGGTCTGGGCGAGACTCATGGCCACGACGGGACGCTCTGCGCCCTGAAGGCGATGGACAGTGCCGATGATCATCCTTCCTACGACGTCATCGCCGAATTCCTGCGCCAACGCCGGCCTCAGTACATCGGACAAGAGGCGGGCCTGTGCGGCCATCGGACTGATAATCGCCAGAACTTCATCGAGTTTCTTGCCGTCACCTATCGTCTGGCAGATCTCCCTGCCCTTGGCTCTCACCCACATGGCGATCGCTTCGACTTCCGCCCGATTGGTCCATGACGAACCCGCCCTTTCAGCGTTACCTTTGACGTCGACCCACGCCATGCGCTTGAGCTTCGATCCTTCAGCGTCGAACGCCCGCGCCATCTTCATCCGCCCCTGGTAGCGGAGCTTGTTGCAGAACTCGGCAATCACCGGCGCGCAGCGGTAGTGGGTGCGCAGCATGATCCCAGGGGGCTGGCCACCTCCTGCTGGCGTATCCGAATCGGTCACCGCGGTGTAGCGCTGGGCAATAGCCATCATGGAGCCGGCGTGCGTGGTCATTTCCTCCGGAACCTGCGACTGATCAAGTCCGGCCAGGCTCATGTGGCGCTCGTCTTCCTTCTTCGGCAACGGATAGATCGGTTCAAGTTGGTGGGTGTCTCCGAGCAACAGCGCGCTCCTTGCGCTCCCGAACAACCAAAGCCCGCCATCGACCGTGGCTTGTCCAGCCTCATCGACGATCAGGACGTCGATCATCGTGTTGAATTCTTTTGCGAGGTTCGAAAGCCTCGGCAACGTCCCAACCATGATCACGCCGAGCTTCATCCATGCGGAGGGGTCGAACTCTTTGGCCGCGCTTCTCGTGCGGCCGTCCTCACGGTCTTTCAGTCGGTCCTGGAGCCAGCGTCCTTCCCAATAGCGTGCCGCAACATGGAAGAGCTCAAAACGATGCTTCTTGTCTAGGATGGATTCGATGGCCTGCTCGAAGCTGCATCCCGGCGTTTTCTTGTGCCACGCGTCCCGAACAAGGCTTCTGAAGCTTGCCGGGGCAATGTCCGTCTCTAGCGCCGTGGAGAGCTTTAATAGGGCCTCTCTGCGGCGCTTCGCCTCTCCGCGGAGTCTCGTTTCAGCCGTGAGTGCTCGGTTGTACTCGAGCACCGCTTCCTTGGCAGCCTCCTTTGCCACTGACAGCATTCGAGCGACGAGATCGTGGTCATAGAGCGTCCTCCCATTGAGGGTTGCTCGCTCTTCGGCTCTCGTCCCCTTGATCGCTGACAGGTAGGCCATCTCTGCCACATTCACTGCCTCTCCGAGCAGGGCGCCGCGCTTTCGAAATAGCCATGCGAACCACGAGCCCTCGAAGGTGGCCTGGTCGCTTCGAGCTGCATGGAACGCCTGTCCGGTCCGGATGACATCCTCCAGCTCCGTCGCTTCACGCTCGTCGCGACGGGCGACATCGGCCTGGCGTTCTGTCTCGGCCGCAAACCGCCTGACCCTACCCGTGGCGATTTCCGGCCGTCTGGACATTCGGCCACCAGCCTCGCCCATTCCCTGGAACGCGGCCCACAGGGATCGGGCCAACCGCCCTCGATCCGTCTGAAGTGCCTGATGTTTCGACTTGAGCACTTCACGCAAGCACAAGACGGCATCGTCGAGCTTTATCTCTGGCTTTCTGAAGTACATGCCTGCATTGGAGCGCCACGCCTCCACCATCTCATCGAGGCTTTTCTCGAACTGGATCTGGAACGGTGCCGCGGCGAAATCTGCGGCCCACACCGTCTCGCGGACCTCGTCATCCGCGCCAATCGGCGGGTCCTCTTGAAACGGCCGCTCCTGGTGTCTATGCATGACCATAAGCGACCGGGTCGGGATCGTTTGCGTGGCGTTACCCTTCTTTCTTGCTGCTCGTACCCTTTCGGAAGAGGCAAGGAACCAGCCGTAGCTCGGTAGGCCAGGGATCCAGCGCGTTGTAATTTCGCCCGGCACCTTCCCTGCAACAGATCCAAAGGCCTCGATCACATTGGAGACGGCTTTATTGGTCGCGCCGGTCGCCACGACCCAGCGCGGGGATGGCTTCCCGTCGAGTGCATCGCGGACCCAGAAGGACGAAAGAACGGATCGAAGAAACGAAGTCTTCCCGGTCCCAGGCGGCCCATTCACAGCGATGATCTTCGGTGCTGCTGGATCGTCGCTCCCCAGGGCGCTTGCATGCCATGCCGCCAGCCTCTGACTGGCGTCCAGCGCGAACCCCTGTCGCTCCTGGTCCTTTTGCTCATCCATGTGCCCGAGGTGGTCGACGGAGTCGCGCTCTTCTGATGCCAGATCGACCTGTTGCGGCTTTGATGCCGGGGCCACAGAGACATCCCCCACGACAAGGGAGAGGAGGCCTGACAATCGCTCTACGCCGGATGCTTTCCGATAAGCCTCGACAATGCTGCTGTCCGTGTTGGGCGCCTTGATGATGTCGAAGGCCAGCTTTCTTGATCCATCTAGCCATTCACCGGCTTCGCCCACGCGACATCCGGTTACGCTCGACCACCATTCATCGAGCTTCGATAGCGCCTCTTGCCAGCAGTCCCCCGACCATCTGATTTCATCAGCGCCGAGAAGCGCATCGGGATCAATAAAAACCGGGCTGTTCTGGTCAGGCAGCCATTTCGCGGTAAATAGCCTTGGTGATCCACCCACTGCTGGGCGTATGGCTATCTCCCCATCTACCTCCACAGGCAGCATCAGCAGGGGCCTGCGGTCCTCGGTTCGGTTAATTGGTGCGATTGCGATCACAAGCGCGAGAGCTTCAGGTCCGGATGCATCCGGCTTCAGCGGATGCCTCAGTCGTCCCTCGCGGAACTCGTCGACCATCAAGCATCGAACGGCAGGATCTTTCGCTGGAGCGGTGTCGGCAATCGCCTCGGAGACGCGCTGAAGGTAGGCAAGATAGGGGCGCCTTGTCCTGGCTATTGCCCGATCAAGCTCGTCGCGAAACTGCGGCATGAAAGCTTTTGCCCAGGCGTGATCGCCCAGCGATTCCGGCAGCTCTACGGCACCGCCGAGCTTTACGTGCAGCCTTCCCCGTACCGCTGCATATGCGGCATCGGCAGCCATGTCCGAACGATTCCTTTCGTACCAGCCCACATCAGCGGATAGGATTGTCGCCAGAACACACTGATAGTGCTGATCGTCGATCTCCTCGCCAAAAAGTACCCACGGGAACTTCTGCGCTTCTGCGACCTTTCGGTGCATCGGCGTGGGTAGTCTTTTCGGTTTTCCGGGGGGCATGCGGCAGAATTGTTGATGACGGATCACCATTATCCGTCGATCCCAACTCCTGCGTCACTCGTAACCCTCCCCTCTTGTGGCGCCGTTGCCTGGCCGGAGACAGTGAAGCAACGCCCGCTCGGCGGAGGGGCCGCCCACACAGCCAAAAGTTACCGGTCGCCTGCGCCGTCCGGCGCGATCCCTCCGGCGACTTCGCGCCCGGCGGTGACGTTGAGATGTCGGTCCAGGGGGAGGGGCGGGCTTTGATGCCGGGCAGGGTTGCGAGCTTTCCTGAGGTCCTGAACTCGTCCACGCACAGCAATGATCTGCTCCTTGGTGAAACCTCCGGCCCAGAACATCCGGATGTCCTTGTCCAACCTCGCCAGCTCAAGTCGACGCCAGCGCTTGAAAAGCCACGTCGCCGGAAGGGCGCAGAGAAGCGCGAGGGTGCCTGCCTGCTCTGGGTTTGGCATGAACACTGAGGCGCCAAAGACGGCCACTACGAATCCGGACACGAGGGCAGTCCGCACCCCGTGAGCGCGATCTGCCAACACGTACTCCTCGCGCTCAAAGTATTCCGCCGCGCTCTCGATGCGCTCGGCTGCCTTCTCATCATTCATGAATCACCTCAGAGTTAGTTTTCGTCGATAGGCCGTTCTTTCGCCGCGTGGGATCTGCGGCCAGCGCGCGCATCAAGAATCCGGAGTCGGCTCGCCAAGCGCGCGGTACACGGCAATCATCTGCTCGAGCCCAATGCCCTTCGGCCGCTCCTTTGCGAAGCGCTCGCGCAGCAGGGCCCATGCGGCATCAAGGGAGAGGCTCTGCTTTGCGCTCTCCTCGCTCAGCCAGTAGACGGCCGGCACGCTGTGGCCCTGGCCAAGGCACTCTTCCTCCATCGTGTCCATGTCGAATCGAAGCGTGCGTCCCCCGCAGCGGGCACTGACCCACTTGTAGCCCAACTTGACGACGGTGAACTCATCGCCCCGCTCGGTTCGCTCATGCGGCTGCCGCCAGAGCTTCTGGCCGACAACGATAGGGTTGGTAACGGTGCCTGTCATTTTCTTCGCTCGCGCTGATGATCTACCGATAGTAGCCAAGCGCGGGCCAGCTGAAAATTACGCTCCGCCCGCCTGCTTTCAGGCCGCCTCGGCAGCTCTGGCGGCGAGCGACTCGGGGTGCAGAACCTCGACCGCGTCACCGCGCGGCGGCTTCGCCCACACCGTCACGACTCGATCCAGGTCATGCCCCTTTGCGTGGAGCTGCACTGCCACAAAGCGCCAGAAGTCTTTTCTGAGACCGAGCTTCTCGATCCCGAACGACTCGACGCTGCAGGAGAATGTGCCGAGATAGACAAGCTGCAGCTGGTCAAACAGCTGCACGTTCACGACATGCGGAACGAGCGCGCTGGTCGGTATCCAGTAGTCCGCCGGCGCGAAGCCTGCGGCCACCATGCCGTTCATCACGAACCGGATGTGCTCATCGGCCAGGTCTTCTGGATTGAACTTCTGGTACATCTCGACCGTCAGCGCAGTGATCACCGTGCCACTCACCACGTCCTGGATCAGCACGAACAGCGCGCGGTCAGGCGGGCTCCAGATCAGGTAGTGGGAGCGCTCGGTGTTGATCTTCGCCCGCCCCACCCACTTAGCCATGCCGGCGTTGAAGATCCGCAGCAGCTCGTAGGGGCAGATCTTCATCCGCTCCCTGATGCGCTCTTTTGAGTGCGCGCAAAGGGTGGCTCTTGTGTACCTGGGCATCGGCCATTCCCCTTGATCTGAAAGCGACAACCTCAGCTTCCTAGATCCCGTGTCCGGCGATGACCCCCAACCCTGCGCGCGGCTGTTGGCGTTGAGCGAGGCTGTTTGGCTTGCCGTGTCTGGTACGGACACTGGACTACGCGGTGGGTCGTCCTGCAGCAGCGGGTTGGCAGGCCATGCAATACACCTCACCTCCGAACCGGCTTTTGTTGAACCGGCAGAAGGCGGCGACGCGAGCATCAACGCCAGCGCCACACTTTTTACAGGGCTTCCCCTTCGCATGGTCCGCTGGGACCTTCGCGAATAGCTTCACCGGTGGGCTCGCGATCTCCTCAGGCTTGGCCTGCGCCGGCGACGGGGTGTCGATTCCGAACTTCCGCTCCCAGTCGATGCTTATTGGCGAGTGGAGCGACGCTAACTGCTTCGCCAGGTCGCTTATCGTCTGACTGCTCACAAGCTTTGCAAGCCCGAAGGGACTGTCGCCGTCGCTATTAAAAATTCGCGACTTGAGCTGATCTGCCTTCACGAGATCGTTCGTCCACCATCCCTTTTCCTTGGGTCGGCTGATCCGGGCACCTTTCGACACCACGACGAGCCCTTTCAGCTCTGGAGAGATCACCATTCCAAGTCGCCTTGGGAGGTCGACAGCGCCGCCACGGAACACCGCTTTCAGAACAGCGATGTGCCTTTCGTTTTGCTCGTGCGGTGACGCGATCCCTTTCGGACGCCCATTCCAGAACATGACGCACTCGCCAGAGCTGTTGATGCCGATGCCGTCTGAAAACCGCTTGGTCTCAAGCACCCATACATCAAGGGTCCGGCCGATCAGCAGATGGTCGATCTGGGCAACGCGACCAGCGTGCTCTATTCGAAGGTCGTGGATTACAGCCCAGTTGTCCGATGCGCCGAAGTTGAAGTTGATCTCGTAGGCCGCCTCGGCCTCGCCTGCAGCGCCTGCGTTCACCATCCGAATCTCTGACTGGATCTTCTCTCGCGTCACCTCACTGAGCCCAGGCTTGGCCAGAAGCTCCTTCAGCTTGCCGGTGTCCGCGTCCTTTTTCGCCGCGCTCTTTATGATCATGCGCCAACCCCTTCGGCACTCAGTTCAGCCGAAAACACCCGCAGCGCGATGTCCTGCAGCGCGACGTGGTCTGTGCCTTGAGCTTTGCCGAAAGCGTAGCGATGCAGCACCATCTGGTCCGCGTCGGACAGGCCCGGTATGTCCATCGCCACATGGATCGCATTGCCGTAGTACGCGTCGCCCTGCGCTGTGCGATCGAGCTCCCAGGCGATCCTTTTCGCGGTGTACGGACTTGCTGGCTGTTGCGCTATTCCCTGCATTTTTGACCCCACCTCTCGCCACCGGACGCCGGGGCTTTTACGACTGTCATCCTAGACAGCGCCGGCTTTCGCGAGGCCCCCTAACCGACACATCCCCCGCGGGGGTTCGCTGATTGCCACAGGCCACGGCCCATGATCGCTTCAGGTCTTCCGCCTCTGTCCCCGAGTGAGGGATTCTTGCCACAAGCCATAAGCCCATGGTCGCGAAATCTTTGGTGCGCAAGAGCTAAGAGCTATGCAATTTTTGCCACAGGAAAAAACCCATGGTCGCGGCCCAGCTCGCGCCAGTAGCGGTCGTCACTCCAGTTCTCGCCACAGGCCATAAGCCCATGACCGCGATCCCGCATTCGTGACTCTGGTGACTACTTCTCGCCACAAGCCATAAGCCCATGCTCGCTACGCCCCACGCGTGAACATGATTACAGACCCAGTTCTTACCACAGGCCAAAAGCCCATGACCGCGACCGAACGCGGACATCCTGTAAGGACTTACCCATTTCTCGCCACAAGCCATAAGCCCATGACCGCGACCCACGATCTGCGCGAGCAACTCGCGGTGGCGGTTCTTGCCACAAGCCATAAGCCCATGACCGCGACCCCGCTGGGACGTGGCTTCCGAGGGTGCCCAGTTCTCGCCACAAGCCATAAGCCCATGATCGCGACCCATGGAGTATTTTCAGCTGACGGCGGCTCTGTTCTCGCCACAAGCCATAAGCCCATGACCGCGACCCTCTTACTACGCTCCTCGTGCGAAGAAACTGTTCTCGCCACAAGCCATAAGCCCATGACCGCGACCACCTTCAAGTCGTTGAGATGGAGGCTGTGGGTTCTCGCCACAAGCCATAAGCCCATGACCGCGACCGCCGAAGGCCACGAGGCGTCGACGCGAATGGTTCTCGCCACAAGCCATAAGCCCATGACCGCGACCCGTTCGTTAATTGAGCCGAAGGCCGTGGTGGTTCTCGCCACAAGCCATAAGCCCATGACCGCGACCGGCTAAGCTGATGGACCGCGCCGTTCGTAAGTTCTCGCCACAAGCCATAAGCCCATGACCGCGACCTGAAGCCTCCCAACACGCTGTCCTGCATGCCGTTTCTTCGCTACACGCCCACAGGAACCAGCGCGGGAACAGCATTCTCGCGCTTCCAATACGGCGCGCGAAGCGGCGACATCATCGTTGCCACCTGCTCGCTGGAAACGCTGCGCGGTCCGGTCGGCAGTACGCGGCGTGCCCACAGGCGCTCAGCGTTCTGGTCTTCGACCAATTCAATGAGCTTCACGGCACCACTCGCTCGTCGGCGCAGCTTCCCGATGCTCGTGATGTGATGCAGGAGCGCGCGAACGCCCTCGATGTCGCCGACGCCATAGGCCACCGCTTCGCCGAACCACTGTCGCCGGTGGATGTAATTGCCGGCTTTGTGGAGTCCGCGCTGCGAGTCGTAGTAAGGCACCTTTGCTCCAATCGATCCGGCCTCCCAGGCTCGGGCAACCTCGGTCACGCTTGAGCGCTTGACCATGTGGAGCAGCTCAGGCGCGGCCGGCGCGGAAGGGTCGAGCTGGAAGTCGATCCACGAAGCCTTGAAACACCATCCGCCGGTCGACTCATGCCTGGCGATCGGGATCTCGTGCTGCAGAGCGATGGGGTCGTCAGCCCCATCAGCAGCGGCCTGCTGCACGCGGGCCCAGCTCAGCAACCCGTCGAGGTGGATCGGCAGGTTCGGCACGACGGCGGGCGAGTTGAACGCCCAGCGGATCCGGAAGGGCGTCATGCTCAGCCCGCCGCTTTGATCTGTGCGGGCGCGTCATCGCTCGCAAGCATCTCGAGCTCGCGGGGGTCGACGGTTTCGATCCAGCTCTCTGCTGCAGCAACGGCGCCCGTGAGGTCGTCATTGAGGTTCCAGTCGTAGCCGTTGCCCTCCGTGCGCAGGCCGAAGATCGGCGACTCGATGGCTGCTTCATCGCTCTGGCGAATCGTCGCCCGGCTGGCGATGACGGCGAAGCGACCGAAGCCGCGCGCGGCCTTGCCGCCGATCTGTCCGGAATCGACAAGCCGCTTCAGGGCCAGCAACAGCAGGCCGACCTGGCGGTCGTTTCGAGCCCGGAGGGTGAACGCGAACTGGTATGCCAGGCCGGGCCGCACGGCTTCCACCGCCGCGATCGAGCGGAGCGATTCTTTCTTGCCCGTCTCCCCTGCCTCTTTCTTTGCCTTCTTCGCCAGGTTCCGGCCCATTTCCGCCTCGTGGTACGCATTGACCTCATCGACGCCGACGATGGCGCCGACGTGGTCCGGCCGGGTCAAGTCAATGAGCGCGTCCTTTCTGATGATCGGAATCGCGTCAACGTAGGGCCCCTCACGGACGGGCTCTGCGGCCATCGGCGCGACAGTCAGCAGCGACAGGGTGTCTTCAAGCACCGGCCAGCCTTCGTTGACCACGAGGTTTGCGTCGATGCCGTAGCTGGTCCCGCCGAAAATGCCGATGATCGGATGGGAGGCGCCGTACTTCGCCATCAGGATCGTCTGCTCCGAGCGGCGCAGCTCGGTCGTGGCCGTGCCCTTTCGCAAGGTATTGAACGTCCGCGGCGTCAGCTTCAGCCCGCGCAAGACGAGCGACTCTTCAACTAGCTCGCACGCGGCAGTGCGGAGCTTGCCGCCCAGCGTGTTCGCGGGGATGACGGGGACTCGGGTGAACTCGATGACGCGGCCGTCTTCAGTCTCGATCGGGGACGCGCGACGCACGTTCAGCGTGCGGGTCAGCGCACAGGGGATCGAGGACTGCGAGGTCATGCCGCGGACGATCTTGTTCTGCTCGGGGATGTAGCGGCCCGATTCGATCGCGGAGATGTGCAGCGGCGACTGGGTCTGGATCTCGATGACGGCGGTGATGGTCTTCATTCGGCTTTTCCTTCGATGGACGTGATCAATTCAGGGCGGGTGGGCGTCGGTGCGTTTGCTTTTGCAAGGGTGGCCAGCGCCCAGGTCTCGCCGGGCCAGAGCTTTCGAAGCAGCTGGAGGTCTTCTGCGTGCTCGGGGCCGAGCTGGCCGGTTTCAGGGTGCAGGACGCCATGCGCCGGGTCCGTCGCGCTTCGGTCGAGCGCGACGTAGGGGTGGCGGAGACTTTCGCGCTTCCGGCTCTCGGGGCGCATTGCCTGAAGGCCATTGGCGACGCGCTGGCAGGCGTCCAGCGCTGCGAGCAACACTGGCCTGCGGATGTAGATCGCCTGATCGTCGAGCTGCACGACAAGGAAATCCCGGTCGATCGTGATCTGCGCTTTCCAGTGCAGGTGGAACGCCGCGGTCGCCGATCGAGTACTCACCACCGCGGCAAAGGGAGGCTCAGGTGGGGTGAGGAGAAACCAGGCACGGTTGTCGTCGCTGCCGATCGGATAAACGCCTTCGGCAGTGATGACGCCGCGCTGCAGCTTTCGCAGGACCGGCTGATGCGTGGTGGCGTTGCAGTCACCGCACGCGCGCCCGCTGTCCCCGATGGACGCCCAGTCGGTGAAGGCGGACGAGAACTCGACGGGCGCCGACAGCCCGCCGGTTGGGATCAGCGCGCGGCACAGGCTGCAGTGGAACGCTTCGCCGGTGTTCGGGTTGCCCTCCTGCTCGAGTCCAAGGGCGGATCGCGCCAGGGCGCTTGCGCTGGTCATGCGGACTCCTGAAAAGCGACGTCGCCAGACATCTCACGGCGGATGATGCCGTCGCCGCGGGAGGCGAAGCGGCCGACGGCCCAGGGGCCCGAAAGCGCTGCGTTGGTCGTGATCTCGACGCCCTTGAGCGCCAGGGTCCGGCCCTTGCCCTCTTCCATGAACAGGATCCGGCGCGCGCTGTCGACGCGGACGACGAGGCGGCGCTCCAGCTCCGCGAGGCTGACTTCCGTGTCCCCGCCAGTCTCCAGCGCACCGGTGCCGTGGCACTCGACGATCGCGCGGGTCAGCGAGCGCTTGATGATCCCCGCGAGCTCGTCGCGCACACCTGGCGCATCGAGGAACGCGCTCACATCCTTTTTGGCCTGGTCGACCTGACCCCACCACCACGCTTTCTTGTGCTTGTAGACAAACGACAGTGCGCCGGTGACGTAGGTCGTCGGGCGCCCAAGGCCGATCGTGCACTCGCCGCTCCGGGGGACGATGGCGACGATGCCGCCGGCGCCGGCCGCGATCACGCGATGCAGCGGCAGGATGCTTTCAGCGAGGAGCGCCGCGCCCGCCGGGCCGACGGCGGTGACTCGCACGCCGTTCTTGTACGTCTGGAACCAGACCGGGGCCTGGCCGTCCATCGGCGTGCCCTGCGCGCTGTAGTGCAGGAGGCCGTGGACGCCGTCCCAGCCGATGGCCGTCGCGCCGCGCGCTACGGCCTTTCGAAAGCAGTGGGCTCCGGATTGCTCTTGCCCCAGAAGCCGCTGGCGCTGCTCGGGCGTCAGTGGGAAGTCGATTTCGCTGTACATCGTGCCGGGTCTCCTTTTTTTGACGTAGTCGGGATCTCGGGTTGAGTAATACCATTCGCCCCCCGTCTTGAAAGTTAACTTTGTCACAATCAGATTTCAGCTATAAAAGCAGTAACTCCCCTCAGGCCAGAATCCAGCCCATGTACCTGCTCTGCTACCTCGCCCCCGAAGACCTCGCCCTCGACCGCACCCTCGTCCGGCAGCGGGTCTTCGATGCCGTCCGCGCCGGCGAGCCCGTCCCGCCGATCCCCGGATCCACGACGCGGATCACCGTCCAGCTGCGGGCCGAGGACTACGAGCTGCTCGAGCCCGTGTCGCTCGCAGCGCGCATCAGCTCCGGCCGGGCCTTCGGCGCCTACGCTGCCGCCGCGCGCCGCGCGCTCGCAGCGACAGCGTCAGCCCGCCCCGAGATCTCCGGCATGCGCCCCGAGCAGACGGCCGCACTGGACGAGATCCTTCCCGGGCTGGTCGCTGGTCGCATCGTGATCTCGGAGCTCGGTACCGGCGTCGGCAAGAGCCGCATCATCGGCGCCAGCGCCGCCCATCTCATCGACGAGCTGCGCGCCGGCCGCCGGCCGCCCCCGCCGGCCGCGGTGACCACGGGATCTTTAAGCGCGCGCCGCGGCGCAGATCGCGCCCAGGCCGCGGCCGAAGAGAATGCCGAAGGCGACCTGGTCATCGTCGCCGCGCCGACCGTAGCCAACATCGCCCACCTTCTCCGGGAGTTCGCGACGCTTGGCCGCGCCGATGTCCGCGTCGCCGTCCTGCTCGGACGCCAGCAGTTCGTGAGCGCAACTCGCCTTGGCCTGCTGCTCGACTCCCTGCCCTCACCCGCAATCAGCGCATGGATGGCCTCCGGCATGCCGCCCCGCTCCGATACCGGGCGCTCGATCGCCGCGGTGCAGGCCGGCATCTGCGGGCTGACCGAATGCCTTCGCTCCATCGATCCCGGATTCCCGGTTGCCGACGTCGCGCTGTCCCGCGAAGAAGAGGAGTCCGACTCGGCGGTGTATGACGCACACCGGGCCGTCGCGCGCCACGCCGATGTCGCTTTCACGACGCACGCCATGGTCTGCCTCGACGCGCTCAACCTCGCCTCTGAAGACCGCGACCGAACGCTGCCGCCCCTGCTTGCGCTCATCGTTGACGAAGCGCACCGCCTCGAGGACGCGCAGGCCGGCGTGCTGTCCTCTGGCCTCCACCTCTCGCTCCTTCGGGCCGCCCTTCAGGACCGCAATCGCTGGTCGGGCACCGCGGCGGCCGTCGAGAAGGCAAAGTCCGCGGCGCAAGCGCTGTTCCTTGCACTCCAGGGCCTCGGTGACGACGTGACCCTTTCGGCCTCAGGCGCAAACGGGGCGAACGCCCGGATCCGCGGCCTCGCTGCAGCGCTCCATTCGGCGCTGAAGGAGGCAGCGAAGGCGAAGCGCGGAACGCCTGCGGATGGCCGGCCGTCTGGGATCTATGGCGAATCGCTGCGCTGCCTGCAGCAGATCGCGAGCCCACAGTCCACCGTCCACGTCCGGCTTTCTCCGGTCAAGCGCTTCCCCTCGCTCGTTGTCGGGCCTGCGACCGTCGCCCCCTTCCTTGCCGCACGCTGGGCCACAACGCCCGCGGTGCTGCTGACCAGCGGGACGCTGCTGCTCCCCACGCTACAGGGCCTGTCCCATGCGTCGATAACCACGAGCCTGGCGCTGCCCGGCGAGCGAATCCTTCGCTGCAAGCCCATCCACCCCAACTGGCTGACCCACTCTCCCGTCGTGTATTTGCCGACGCCGGCGGACGCCGCACGCCTGCACCCGCCGCGCAGCGAGGATCCCTCTTCGATGGACGCCTGGGGATCGGCGCAGGCCGACATCATCCGCAAAGTGGCCGACAGCGCGGCCGGCGGCACCCTGGTGCTGTGCTCGGGCTATGAGCGCATCGCGGCCATCGCGCGCGCGCTCGCGCCCCTCGGCAGCCGGCTGATCGTGCAAGAGCGAAAGACGACGCCGCTCAGCGCCTGCGACGCGCTCTTTCGAACGCATGGCGATCGTCCGGTCTGGATCGCCACCGGCGGCGCATGGACCGGTCTCGACATCAGCGATGCCGGAAAGGATCCGGCAGACGACCTGCTGCTCACGGATCTCGTCATCACCGCCACGCCGTTCGGCATGGCCCACACCTCGACGCACCTGTCGCGCGTGGCTCGGATGGGGTTCTTAACCGAGAAGCGCTCGGCGCTGATGATGCTGCGTCAAGGGCTGGGGCGGCTCATCCGCAGGCAGGGACTCCTGCACCGCCGCCTCTGGCTGCTTGATGGCCGCTACGCGAACCCGAAGTCGGCCTCGCTGATGTCCGAGGTCAAGGGGCTGATGCAGACCTTTGCGAAGCGAGAGCCGCTCCCGCCGATCTCTGACGCGGCGTAAGCCTGGCGTCATGCGAATGGATCCGGCTCAGGCCACGATGGCCGCGATGGCCGTTGGCTGTCCCGCCTCGACCCCGCCTTGCGCGCCCAGGTTTGAGCGCGCGTCGGCGGGGAGCGTTACGCCGCTATTGCCTCGGCTTTGACCTTGAGGCTCGCCGCGGTGTCCGGCGTCTGCTTGTCCGGTCGCGTGCGGAGGTAGACCGGCTGGAACAGCGAGCCGCCGCTGCTGTATCGGTACAGGTACTCCACCTCGATCAGCGCACCGGGAGCGGGGATCGCCGCGTTGGCCGGGATGGTGACGTAGCCGACGCAGACATCCGCGCCGTTTTCGCAGAGAACCAGCATCTCGACCGAGCGCTTGCCGTCCTTCGCGTTGCCTGCTCGCACCGTCGCGCTGGCGACGAACTTGAACTTGAGCGCCGGGCCGCCGGAGTTGGGTCGGCCTGCGCTCCACGCCGCATTGGCGTGCTTGAAGACAATGCCCTCAGCGTTCTGGTCGCGAAGGTCTTGAAGGAGCTTTCGCTTGCCCTCGGGGCTCGTGGGGCTGACCGGGGTAATCAGGAAGGCGTCGGACTTCATAAGCAGCCTCTCAAGCACGACGAGGCGATCGACGTAGGGCTTTGAGCGAAAGCACTGGCCGTCCAGCTCCAGCAGATCGAAGGCCGCGTAGCCCGCATCACCCAAGTCCTCGCCGTCGATGACGGTTCGGCCTGCCGGGGGGGAGGTGAACATGCTGAGGATCGAGGATTCCAGACGCGAGCTGATTGGGACGACCAGGCCGTTTCGATTGGTTCCGACGACGCCCGACTCGCTAAAAATGAGAATGCGGCGCTCCCCGTCAAATTTTTCTTGGGCGACAACGCCAGGGTCGGCGATCAGCGCCTTCAGCTCCTGCTCCTCGACGGCGTTGAGCAGCTGGGGCGAAAGTCCGGTGGTGCGGCCCGCGTTGCTCGTGTCCTGATAGCGCTCGCCGGACTCAGCAGGCGTGTAGCCCTTGGCGGTCTTGGCCTTCACCAGCTGGTCGTAAATCTTCTTTGCGTTCACATAGGGCACCGGGTACACGGTCTTCGTGCCTGCGGTCAGAGCCGACCCACGACGCCCGTACTGGAAGCTCACCGAGAAGAGATCGCCTGCCTGCGTGAGCTGCGCGCTGTAGACCTTGTCGCTGCCGGCGTCGGTGAAATAAAGGGTGGCGGATTCCTGCTGCATGGTCATCGCTCCGGGGGTGGTCATGTCCCCATAATGCCGACGCGACCCGCTCCCGAAAGTTGTCCGACAGGCCCGATCGACTGGGCGTGTCCATGCCAACCTTTTGTCCACGAAACATGGACGTGCGTTATTTTTGGACAGGCCGGGTGAACCACGGCGTCCGGCCTGGTCAGCGCCGCGGCTAATCGGCGGCCTTGCAGGTTATCTCGCCGTTCGTCCAAATATCGCAGCGCTGATTTATTTTCGAGTCGAAGAAGCTATTGGTGATCGTAGGCGCTACGGACGCCGGCTTCTGCCTCGCCATCTTCCAGCCCGTCTCTTCGAATGCTTCGCGCTGGGCTGCGGCGAGCAGCCCGTCCACGCTAAGGCCGGCGTTGGTGTTCGAGTCGATCCGGCCCAGGGCCTCACGCATGGCCCGCGCTCGCGACGGGTCGGCCATGAAATCAGCGTTCTTCTCCTCCCAGACCAGTGCCGCCCGATTCCACGAATCAATCGATTCAGTCGAATCACTGACAGGTGCCGGAGACGGCTTCCACGGATCGACGATCGTTCCCGCTGGAGGGGTCACATCGTCGCTCTGGGTTCGTTGCGCTGGCTCGCGGAACTTCGCGAACGGGTTTACTTCTCCTCCTTGCTCTTTAGCAACCTCTTCGATCATCGCCTGCATTCGCATGTGGATGGTCTCCGAAACGGCTTGTCGGTAATCTTCGCCGAGACCAACGAGGCCAATCGTCAGAACGCTGAAAGCGGCGGCCAGCACCCACTTGCCGCGCGTAGTTAGCGCAAGGCCCTTTGCCGCTGAGCGATACAGCTTTCGATCAAGGACAAACACCAGCCCAATGACCGCAATGGTGAGCCAGGTTCCTGTGCCATACCCCGCCTGCGCCGCCAGACCCAGCAGCACGGTGTAGCCGAGGAAACGCCACTTGCTCTGCACAACACCTGGCCCGCGGTAGCTGAGCCACCAGGTAGGCGGGGGTACTGCGACGTATTCGGTGTCCGACATTCAACAATGCTCCTCGGAAAATGCCCGGCGCAGCTTCAGGGTCGCTCACCCCCCCGTGGCGGCCCCCCGTTCATTCGAACGAGTGGTGAGCGGCGACCTATCGGGCCAAGGCCTGAACCGTCGCACCGCCGTGCTGCCGGGCACTTATAGATTCGCATGGCCCCGGCTTCGTCTGTGTAGGAAAACAACTCGCCGATGAGTCGGCCGGCGTGCTTTGAGGCGTAGCCTCAGCGCCAGCGTCGCGGCTACTGCGCGCTTAGCCACGCGGTATGCCCCGCGTAATCGGTCAGCCCCTGGCGTTTTGCATCTTCCACGAGCTTTCCCAGCACCCGAAACAAGACCTCGACGTCGGTGGTTGCCTCATGCAGGCGCCCATCGCCCCGCACGCCGTAGAAGTGCGCCAGGTCGCCCAGTCCGTTCTTTCGTCCGATCGGGGCGGTCCTTCGCGCGAGGTGCAGGGTATCGAAGCCGCTCGTCTCGCGAAGCGGCACCGACGCGCGGTCCAGCTCGGCGCGAATGAATCCGCTGTCGAAGTTTTTCCCGTTGTGCGCGACCAGCAGGTCGGCGCCGGCCCACCGGCTGAACTCGCCCAGCACGCTGATGGCGTCGCCCGCATTCCGCACATGGCTGTTGCTGATGCCGGTCAGGTCGGTGATGAAGTAGGGGATCGCCGTCGGCGGACGCACGTAGCGGCTGAAGCGCTCGACAATCCGTCCATCGCGGACGCGCGCCGCGCCGATCTGGATGACGTGGTCGTTGCTTCGACTGAGGCCGGTGGTCTCCAGGTCGTAGATGACCGAGGCCGCCATCAGATCCTCGAGCCGCACGAGATCCGCGCGCTGGCCATGGTGAATGCTGTCCCGGCGACTGCCGGCCCTCGCGGAAGGCAGGGTCACGTAAATGAGTTCGGGAGAGCTGCTCAACATCTCAGCCGGCGGCTTGGCCGCGGCGACGGGCGCCGGCCCGCGCGCCTGCTCGAATGTCCCGCCCTCGCCGGCAGCGGCCCACAACGAGCGTTCCATCTCGCGCTCTTCCTCGCTCTGGACGACGTCTGCGACGGACGCACTGGCTGGCACCTGCTTGGCGCGCTTCACCGCGGCCGGCTTGGCCAGCTTCACCGCGGCTGGCTGTGCGCGCGGAGCTGGAGCTTTCATCCGGCTGCTGGCGCGGCGCGGCTCAGGCTTTCGGACGACGGGCCGCGGCTCGCCTGGCATGTCGTCCAGGCCCGCCAGCCAGCGCACGAACGCGACGAGCGTCCCGCCGACGCCGTCTTTTTGCGGCCGGGTGGTTTTCAGTACGGTGGTCATTTTCTTTACTCGACTCGTCTGTTCTCGTGCCCCTCGGGGTGAGGTGGCTTGAAGAGTTATCCACAGGCGCGGTGGACAACCCGGGCTTGACACTTTCGTTACGCCTTGTCGCTGCGGCCTGTGAGGTGCTTTGGTTAAATCTTGACCAGTTTTTACGCGGGCTGAGCCTCCTCGGCCTCCACGAAAAACTCGCCCTCGCGTTCGACGAGCCGCATCCTGCGCTCGCGCATCACCAGCGTCCGGCACCCTCTTGGCAGGATGAAGCCCGCCTCGCGAATGAACCGCTCGCTGCAGCTGACCAGGATCAGGTGCTTCAGCGCTTCTGCTCCAGCGAGTTCGGACAGAAGAGTCTTGAAGGCCGCGGGCGACATCTCGCCCAGCTCATCGAGCTCATCGATCGCGAGGTAGGGCGTGCCCGCGGCTACGGCGGCCTCGATCGTGAAAGGCGTCATGCCCGGCTCGTCGGACGTGGATAGGATCACGAGTTCCCCAGGGCGCTCAATGGCAAACGCCTGGAGGGCGTGGGTCTTTCCCACGGACGTGCGCCCCGCGACAACGGTGGTTTTGAACGAGCGTTTCGACATCGACATGCAATCTCCTGTGCATGTCTATTGTTTCGCCGTCCGTCACGGACAATCATCGGTAACCGGGGTGTCCTGCCCCGCGGTTGCTGACGATTCGGCTATCCCTCGAAGCTGCCGCGCTGGTCCCTTAATCCGTCGAATCTTGTCAGCTCTCCGTGGAACCGAAGCCGGAACGTTCCCGTCGCGCCGTTTCGGTGCTTGCCGACGATGATCTCAGCAAGCCCCGTGTCCGGGCTGTCCTTGTTGTAGTACTCGTCGCGGTAGATGAAGAGGATCAGATCGGCGTCCTGCTCGATCGCACCCGACTCCCGCAGGTCCGACATGATCGGCCGCTTGTCCCCTCGCGACTCCAGGCCGCGGTTGAGCTGGGACAGCGCAATCACCGGCACGTTCAGCTCCTTGGCCATGGCCTTGAGCGATCGGCTGATCTCGGAAATCTCCGTGGCGCGGTTCTCGCTGTTGCCCGGAACGCTCATCAGCTGCAGGTAGTCGACGACGACCAGCCCGATGTCGTGCTCGCGCTTGAGCCGCCTCGCCTTGGACAGCAGCTTCGCCGGTGACAGCGCAGGCTCATCGTCGATGAAGATCTTGCTCTGGATCAGCGCGTTCATCGCCGTAGTGACCTTCGCCCAATCCTCGTCTGCCAGCTGGCCGGTCTTGAGCTTGGTCGCATTGATCCTGCCGATCGAGGAGACAAGCCGGAACGCAAGCTGGGTGGCCGACATCTCCATCGAGAAGATGGCTACCGCTTTCTTGCACCGGATGGCCGCGTGCTCGGCGATGTTGAGCGCCAGCGCGGTCTTTCCCATTGCCGGGCGCGCCGCGAGGATCAGCAGGTCCGCAGGCTGCAGGCCTGCCGTCATCTCGTCGAACTCGTGGTAGCCCGTCGCAAGCCCCGTCACCGATCCCTGGTTCTCATGGCGCATCTGCAGGATGTCGAACGCCTCCCGCATGATGTCCTTGATGGCGACCGTTTCCTTTCGGCCACTCCGGTTGAACTCGGCGATGCGGAACACGCGCTGCTCAGCGCTCGCCAGCACGTCGGCGACTTCGCGGTTGCCCGGCGCCAGCCCGTCCTCGGTGATCTGGGATCCGACCTCCACCAGGCTTCGAAGCACGGACTTGTCGCGGACGATCTCGGCGTACGCCACGATGTTGGCCGCCGACGGCGTGTTCTGCGCCAGCTCCACCAGGTAGCCGGTACCGCCCATCTGCTCGCCGAGCCCGTTGGAATCAAACCAGTCGCCCAGGGTCACGGCGTCGTAGGGGCGGTTCTTCTCGGCAAGCTCGCCGATCGCCTTGAAGATCAGCTGATGGTCGCGGCGATAGAAGTCCTTGTAGGACAGCACCGGGATCACGCGATCAAGCGCGTCCGGCTCCAGCATCAGCCCGCCCAGCACCGACTGCTCGGCTTCGATGGCGTGCGGTGGAACGCGCAAGCCATCGGCCTGGCTGGCCGTCACCTTCGCCCTGCGCTTCGGTTGGTCTTTTTCTTCGCTCATGCGCTTCGGCTCGATTCCTTCGGTCTTGCTCTATTTCGCCAGATCGCACCCATCGCCAAAACTTATCGGCGGCAGCGTCAGGCCGCGCTTCGAATCGCCATCGGCGCCGCCGCCGGCAGCCCGTACAGGACCACATCGCATCCATCAGTGCCCGGAGCGTCCCACAGAACGACATTCTTCCTGCCGTAGCGCTCCATTCCGGACAGCTCACTTGCATGCACGTACCCGATCGGCGCCTGCGCGCGCATGGCCATCGCCTCAGCGATCATCAGCGCCGCCTGCGGCGTGGCGGCCGTGCAGAACGTGCTGATCGAGCCGTCATCGGCCTTCAGGCGCACGGTGGTTTGGTCTGCGAAATACATCGGAGATCTCCCTTCCCTTTCAGAAGTGAACGGTACCGCCCGGCCGCGCCGGCGCTCAGGCTTAACCGGCAGCGCAGGCGGGCTCGTTGGCCTTGGTTTCGATCAGCGCCTCAAGCAGTTCGCATGGATCCAGCGCGCCCCAGCCCACCGCGTCGGCAACGGCCGCCGCTGCGGTCCTGACCCAGGCCACTCGCAGGATCATCGCAGCAGGCGAGGTGTTCCCAGCCGCACCCCAGGCAGAGCCCGCGGCGGCTGACGCAACGCCGTCCACCGCGGCTTCCTTCGCCCTTCCAGCAGCCTTGGCGGTGCGCTCAGTGCACATGTGCAGCCAGTGATCACCGAACCCGCGCGCATCGGCCGTCGGCTGCAGCGCCGGCAGCACCACGTCCCACATCCACCCCATCAGCAGCTCGACGCGCTCAGCCTCCAGCTCGCGGCCAGTACCAGCGGCGCGCGGCAGAAGAGAGCGCCAGCGCGCGGAGTTGCGAAGCTCATCGGGGATCTCGTCTTGCACGCCGATGATCCAGCGGCCAACCACGAGAGACATGCAGTCCGGCACGGAATCCGTCAGCTCGCCGCTCAGCGCCAGGTTGATCGCAGCGATCGAGCAGGCGCGCTCCTCGTCGCCCACCCCAACGGACAGGTGCACCATGCGACTCAAGATGGAGGTGATGGCCGACTGCTGGTCCAGGGTGATCGTACTCACGGAGCTGCCTCGCTGACGGCGATCAGTTTCTCCAGCGTCCCGCATGGATCCACGTCGCTCCAGTCCAAGCTGCCCCTGAGTTTCATCAGCGTCCGCACTGTCTCTACAGCTTCGAATTCCGCCTCTGCATCGCGAATAGTTCTGCTGTTACAGCACAGCGCTTCCCAAGCCGCATCACCCAACAGGACCACCTGCGTTAAGGCCCTGGCCGCTTCGGCGCTACGCGGCGGGCCGCTCTTGGCGCCCCTGATGTACTCATCGTGCACAGCAAATGTCGCATCCATCAGCTTCTTGGTGGACGCCTCAGTCCGCTCCTTGAGCATCTCGCGCCACTGGTCGCCGACCTTGTGGACGTCCGCAATGGACTGGGCGTTGGGCATGGCGGTCTCCCACATCCACGTCATCAGCACGGCGAGCCGCTCTTCCTCGTGCTTGCGCCCTGTCCCCGCAGCGCGCGGCAGAAGATTCCGCCAACGCTCAGAGTCCCTGATCCAAGAGGGGATTGCGTCCTGCATTGGGGTGATCCATCGGCCGATCACCAGCGACATGCACTCCGGCACGTCTTCCGTCAGCTCACCGGTCAGCGCCAGGTTGATCGCAGCCATCGAAGACGCTCGGTCTTCGTCGCCAAGGCGTACGGCCAGCGTTCGCATGCCCCTGACGGTTTCGGCGATGGATGATTCCTGCTCTTTCGTGATCGTGCTCATCGTCAGGCTCCAGCGGGTGCGGCAGCGCCGATGGCTGCGTTGAGGGCGATCAACGCGTCGTCGAGGTCATCGAGTGCGCTGCGCGCTGCGGCGATGGACTTCTCGGTTGGTTTGGCGTGTATATCGGTTGGTTCGGCGTGGATAATTGCAAGGGCGGCATCGAGGGTGGCGCGCGCAACGCGCACTTCGTTCTTGAGGAACTCAATTTCCTTGCTCATGGCCATCCTTCGGCTGGCTCGCCGGCGTCTCAGGTGTCGCGGCAGGCTGTGTGCGCGGAGCCGGTCGGCGCCCCGTGTCTACGACGAGTGGCATCTTCATCATTGCGGGGTCTTCCGAGGTGCGCTCAGCAGCCTCGCTCGCCGGTGTCGCGGCAGGCGGTGGGGTCGGCGGCACTGGCGTCGGCGATGGCGAGGAATCCTTGGATTGATTCATGCGGGCGATGCCGGCGCGGATGGCAGTGCGGATGGCGGCGGAATTAGTCATGGCGTGGCGTCCTCGTTCGGGGTGAAGGTGTAGGTGAGCTCGAAGCGCAGGTCTTGGAATGCGTGCTTAGTCCGCGACGCCTCCGCGCAGGCCGCAAAAGCCAGATCGCTTGCGGCATCGTATGCGCCTCGATCGACCGCGACGCCAGCTTTTCGGGCGTCTTGTAGAGCGCCCAGTTCAGCGAGCGCAGGGCGTACGGCGTCGAGCGCGGCGTCTGCAGCAGCTCGCAAGGTGGCGAGTGCGGCAGGAGTAATAGGGGTGGCGGCAAGGGCTTCTGTCATCTCATTCTCGGCGCTGACTCGTTGACTCATTCAACCATTCGAGCCCGCGTCAAAAACTTATTCGGCCGGCCGCTTCCCGCGCGATCAGTCGGAGTCTTTTTATTTAGGCATTTTGTTGCGGATTTCGTTTGCCCAAGCGTATGCAGCTTCATCGGCTTCACCGGCCGCTTCCACGGCGGCATCGGCGGCGTGCTTGGCCTCCCAGGCCTGCTCATAGTTGTGCGCGGCTACGTCGATTACCTCCTGGGCTGCTGCTTCCACGGCTGCGACTGCGGCTGCTGTGGCGCGGGCGGCCTCACGCACCACGGCACGAGCAGTGGCACGAGCAGTGGCCCGCTTGGAGGCTGCGGAGCCGTTGGTTGCCTGGAAGGTCCGGAGATCGAAGAGTGCGGCCTCGGCGCGACATTCGGCGACGCGGACGGCTTTCTCGGCGGCCGATTTAGCGTTGGCGTCAAAGCAGGAAATGACGGCGTCTTGGGCTGCGCGGCTGCATGCGTGATCCAAGGCGAGGCGGGCGGCGTTGGCGCGGCGGGATGAGGTTGCGGCGCGGTCGGCGGCGATGGCGGCGGCGGCGATGGCTTCTACGAGAGCGGCATCTTGTTTTTCGACGTTGGCGGAGACTGCGGCGAACGAGTTGGTTCGCACGCGGCGTGCTGTGGTCATGATGGCTGTTCGATTGATTCAGTAAGCATTCTGGCCGCCTCAAAAAGTCATCCGGCCGGCTGCGTGGCAGTCCGGCATGGACTACGCGGCGAGAGCTTCGGCATCCGCGTTTTCCTTTGCGGGGAACGCGGTGTTGAGCCATTCAAGCCCTTCGACAGGAAATTCTTCGCGAGGAGCCTGGTCTTTGCTGTCATGCCTCGAAGTCCGACGAGGCATCACGAAGACAGCCACTGGTGCATCGGTGCCGAGGACAAGGCTTGTTCCTTCACCGTTGGTGTACATCACCACGCTCGGCGCGAAGCCAGCCTGCCGCTTGCCTAGCGCAAGCGATGCGCCGGCGACGCATGCGAAGGCTGCTTCGAGATTGTTCGGATCGAAAGCGGCAGGTAGACCAGACGACTTCGGGTTGGCGAAGACGGAGACATCCAGATATTTGCCATCAATTCGCCCCTTAGGAAGCGACGACTTCAATCCGGTCGCCTCCCACTCGATGGAGCACGCGGTGCCGTCATCTTCACAAATGAAGCTCAGGCGCTCGTCGAGGCCTGGCTTGAGCCGCGCGACGTCGGCGAGCAAACCACCCTCCCACTTCCTGCCTTGGCGAGCCAGAATCAGAGGTTCATCCGATTCGCTCTCCCAGGCGCCCTTCGGGTCATGCGCGATGGCCAGCACGTGACCATCGGTTGCGATAGCCAGCACGCCACCCTGTGCGTGCGGGCGGATGGCCAGCCCATTCAGGTAATACCGGATGTCAGAGACCCCGGCGGCGGGCATGACGGCGCGAAGCGTTGCGGCCGAGATGGTGACTTTGATCGCTTTCATGGGGTGCAGTCCTCGTGGATGGTGCTGGATTCGTTCAAGGCGGCGCGCTAGGCGACGTTGGCGCGCGCGCCGGCAATCGCGTTGTTCACGCCCATATCTCTGCGAAATCAGCGTCAGCTTTATCGAAGTGGGCTTTTTCAATGGCGCGTGCGGCCAGGGCGAGCGCTTCAGCAAGGCGATAGTCCGAACGGGCGGCTGATGCGGTTCGGCAGGCATCGACGCGGCGGGCCGCGAGGGCCGTCTTGTCGCCGGCTTCTGCTGCGTTCTCGGCGGCGATGGCGGCCAGTTCGGCAGCTTCGGCGGATCGACAGGCAACGAGGGCGGCGGCAGCGGTGCGGCCGGCGTTCTCTGCGGCGAACTCGGCAGCGGCGGCGGCGGTGCCGGAGGAGATGGGCGCGGCGTCAGTGCTGGACGTTTTCATTTTCAGGCTCGGCGCTGACTGGTTGACCCATTCAAGCATTCGAGCTCCCTTTCAAAACTTAGCAACCGGGCCACATGCAGCGCAGGTTGCCGCGTCATCCCAAACGAGAACGCCCGGCGCTGGGCCGGGCGTCTCGTGTACGGCAAAGCTTCGATCAGAACGAAGCGCGCAGCCCGGCCTTGAACGTGGTCTCGTCTTTGGTCACCTCGGACGTGACGCCCACCGACCAGGCGCGATCGATCAGCCAGCGGATCCCCACTTCGCCAACCGCGCCGTCGTACAGCTCGAGTCCGTCGACCTCGACCTTCTGGTAGCCAGCCTTCGCGATGCCCTCGATGTTGTCGGCCAGCAGGCCACGGAAGCCGATGCTCGCGCGGTAGCCGTCTGCGCTGTCCGACGCGCTGTCGAAGCCGTCGTCCGCACCGAAGTCGTAGTCCAGATAGGCGGCCTCAGCCAAGAAGTGCGCGCGGTCGGTCAGCTTCAACACGTAGCCCAGGCCAAGCGTCAGGCGGTCCACGTCAAAGTCGACGCCGCCGATCTTCTCGCCAATGGACTCGTAGGAGCCCAGGCCGTAGAGACCGGTGTCGCCGAACGCGAAGTTGCCACCCAGGCCGAAGCCGTTGCCGGTGATCTTGACGCCGTCGATGACTTCGAGATCCGTGGTCAGGTAGTTGGCTTCGATGTGCGTGTAGGACAGGCCTTCCGCGTTTGCGGCCGGGACGGCGATCAGGGCGAGGCCCATCAGGATGGACAACGTGGACTTTTTCATCGGGTGAAACTCCTTGGGGTAATAACCGGCGCGAGCGCGCCGGCGGGGATTCCCGCCTTCTCCGGCGGGATGCGTGTGCCGCGGAGGGTCCGCAGCGAATGGGTTGTCTGGATGGCCGTCGCCCGGCCTAGACGCGCATTAGAAAGATCACCGTCGACTTGTTGGCGCTCTTTTCGAGCCGCGCGGTCAATCCGCCACGGCGCAGCACGTCGTTCACCTTGCCACTGGCGCGCGCCATGATCCCGGCAAGTACCAGGTTCACTATCGGGTCGTTCGTCTGCGAGACCGCGCGCAGGCGAAGGAGCACAGGCGTTCCGACTTCCGCCGCGACGGCGGACAGCCGATCTGCGACATCAACCGCCTTCATCCTTGGCGTCATCACGCGGACTCAGCCGGCTCTGCTTTCAGCTCTGGCCACATGAACATGCGCGCGCCCTCGAAGCCCATCCGAAGCGCCTCGATCTGCTCATCGGTGACGCCCACCACCTGGCGCTCGTCTTCGAGCAGAGCTCTCAGGTTCTCGTACTTCCAGCTCAAGAGCCGCGTTGACTGGTTCGCCAATGCCACTTCGTCTGGCGTCGCGTCGCGCCGGTAGCACAGCCGTTCAAGCGTCCAGCCTCGACCGTCAGATACGCGCGATGGCCACGGGCCCAGTGTGACGACGATTCCAGCATTTCGGCCGCCGGCATCGCGCCTGTCGTAGTAGTCGATCTTCATTTTCTGTCCTGATCTATGGTTGCGCCCGAAAGCGCGTAAAGCATGCGTGCATCGGTTTTAGCGTCTTTGTACGTAGCCATCAGCGAGCCCACGCAACGGACTGGAGGTCCCGCATCCGTGCGTAGGTCTGTTCGCACCGACCTTCAGACAGTGGCGAGCGCCAGTCAGGGCACTCTTCGTCCATCAGGGCGCACAGCTCCGGCCAGGCATCGACCAACCCGGCCCATGTCCGCGAGCACAAGCGCATCCGATCAAAATCAGCCTGCAGCGCCGGCACGGCCTCGAGCAGCAGGCGGCACCGGCGAAGGTCAGCCGGGTCTCGCGGCGAGGCCTCAAAGGTCCGCAGGGCCCCGGTCAGGGCGGACACGATGAACTCAGAGCTCGCGCCAAACTCTCCACCGGCTATCCATGCGGACAAGCCGGGCCAGTCGGGCCAGGTGGGATGGGATGGTCCATTCGGAAGCGCTCTCGAAGCCTGGGTCATGAAGATCTCGGTTCCGCCGCATGCCGGGCACATGGCGCTCTTCAACAGCTGCGCCATCAGCCCCAGGTCCATCGGCAGGTACAGGCCGATCCAGACGTGCTTGCAGCTGCCGCAGCGGAGGTGTTGAGGCGTCCTGTCCATCAATCCGACTCCAGCATCGAGTGGATGCTCACCAGCAGCGATGCCTGGATCTTCGGATCTTTTGCCTCGACGCGAATCACGTCGCCACGCCTGATGGCGATCGCATCACCCTGGTAGTCCGGGTCGTGCGCCTCCAGGTGCTCGGCATACTCGGCGATGAGTTCCGCATCGGTCGGGCAAACGTCATGGGGCAGATAGATCGTGATCATGGGGATGGTGTCCGGGCTGGTCAGGTTTCGGCGTTCGGCCGGAATCGCAGCAACGCGCCGCGGCGGTCTCGCATCAGACCTTCTCGCCCTGGGATCGCAGCACGTCGACCTCGTGCCGCAGGTCTTCAAGAATCTCTCGCGTGAGCCCGATCCATCGAGGGATACGATGTCTGTTGGGGAAATAGCAGCCGATGATGTCCACCTCGGCCGCCACGTTCTTTCGCTCGATCGCGAGCTGGCCTTCTGGCGACAGGGTGACTACGTGCGCGTCGGGTGCGCTCAGCTCACAGAGCCTGAGTGCCGCTTCGGATGCGAGCTCCTCGAGCGTGCCGCGGCCCAGCCGGCCAATGCGGATCACGCGGCGCTTCCCGCGGGCTCAACGTTCGCTGTGCTGTCTTCGCTGATCATCAATCGTTCCTCGGTGTTCGTTATCAGGATCCTAGCCACGACGGCGCGCGCCGAAAGTTAGCCAGGCTGCTGCGTTCTCTCATGGAGCCTAAGTACGCGCGAGCGCGCTGATGCGCCCTAACCTCCCGGTTTACGGGTGGGACAAGGAACGTCTTCGGATCGATTCAGCTCGGCCTGTCTCGGGCTTTACTCAAGGTCTCGCCCTGGCGAGCGCCCCGCTTTGCTGTCTCAGTCGGTCGGCGCAGCTGGCGATCGCCACTGGCCGACGAGCGCGCGCACCTTCTCCCCTCGGCCTCCGGGAAGCGACGTCGGGTAGCTTTGCCAGCGCGCGATCAGGCCGATCACGACGATCGTGTCTTGGCGAAGCTTTTCGTCCAGGCCCCACAGATCAGTAAGGTCGTAGCCGCCGTTTGCTCCCGCGTTCCACCAGGCGAGAAGAAAGCAGGCGCACTTGCGGGACATGCCGGTGTCGCTTTGCGCCACTCGAAGCAGCCGATCGAACGCGGCAAGCTCGCCCTCCGTAGGCGGGTCAGGCGGAAGGTGTCTTGCCGTCAATGTCTCGCGCAGTTCCATCACGCCCCCCGGATTGACCACACGGGCCGGGCGGCCGGCGCCCTGTGTGCTACTGGTGCCTTCGGAGTGGGGCCCCTAAACGTCCGCCTTTGGCTGTAGCCCTCCGCGATCCTCAAGGCCACCAGCTTGTCATAGGCCTTTTTCGCTCGGGAGTACACCACCGGTCTCGGCGTCTTGGTTCCCATGTCAAAGACCCCGCCGAGGCGGCCGTGCTCAAACCGGACCACCCATCCCTCGCCTTCCGGAGACGGCATCAGGTCGGCGTTGAACTCCTTGGTGACGCTGAACGTCGTGCAGTACAGCGTGATGGATTCTTGGCCGGGTTCCATGGGTCACTCCGTGTTGGCTATACCTCCCATACTGCCAATTCGCCCCCGCTTCTCAAACTTGGACGGGCGGCCTTTGCGGAAGCCCGTCAGGCGCCCCGGATTGACCACATGGGCCGGGCGGGCGGTGGAGGCGTCATGCGTGCGGCTGGCGCTGCGGCTGCTATCGGCATCGGCGCCACAGGCTGCGCGCTCGGAGTCGGAGCGGCGGGCGTCTGAAAAGCTGGCGAGTAGCCCTTCTTGATCTTCGCTGCCACCAGCTTGTCGTAGATCTTCTTCGCGTCGACGTAGGGCACCGGGCTCGGCGTCTTCATCCCAACGTTCAAGCTCCCGCCGCGGCGGCCGTACTCGAACCGGACCACCCATCCCACGTTTTGGGACTGCGCCAGCTCGACGTTGTATTCCTTGTCGGACCCAAATTTATTGGAGTACAGCGTGATTGATTCTTGGCCGGTTTGCATGGCTCGCTCCGCGTTGGCTATACCCCATGATGCCAATGTGCCCCGCTTCTAAAACTTAGCCGCATCGCCTTTTTCGGAAGCCCGTCAGGCGCCCCGGATTGACCACAGTGGTCGAGCAGTCGGGGCTTCATCCCATTGCTGCCTAGCGCCTGGCGTGTAGCCCTCCGCTATCTTGTTTTCGACCAGAAGGTCGTAGACATACTTCGCTCGGGAGTAAGTCATCAGATTCGGCGTCCTCTTATTAACCGCTTTCACTGTCTCGCCAAGAAGGCCCTGCTCAACCAGGACTCTCCATCCCGCGCTTTGCTTCACCAGTTCGAAGCTGCAATGCTTGACGAGCATCTCGTCGTACAGCGTGATGGATTCCTGGCCGGTTTGCATGGGTCACTCCGCGTTGGCTATCCCGCTTTAATAAACGTAGCCTCACGGCCTTTTTTGTACGTCCGTCATGCGCCCCGGATTGACCACGCGGGCATGGCGGCCGGTGGCGGCGCCCTATGTGCGCCTGGCGCTGCGGCTTCTATCGGCGTCCGAATCCGCTCCTGCGTTTTCCAGCGCTGTGGTGTGTAGCCCTCCGCAACCTTCGATGCCACCAGCCTGTCGTAGAGCTTCTTTGCTCCTTCGAGCGGCACCGGGCTCTCCGTCATTGCCCCGAGGTACCAGCGGTTGTTGCCGCCGAAGGTTTCGTAATTGACCACCCATTCGCCGTCCATCGGCACCAGCTCGAGATTGAACTGCTTGAAGACGTTTTCACCAGTGAAGATCAGCGTGATGGATTCTTGGCCGGTTTGCATGGCTCGCTCCGCGTTGGCTATAACCCATAATGCCAAGTAGGCGCGGTCCGGAAACTTAGCCGCTCGGCCTTTTTAGGAAGCCTGTCAGGCGCCCCGGATTGACCACACGGGACGGGCGGCCGGTGTCGGCGCTATCGGCGCGATGTCCAGCACAGAATTTTCTATTGGAGTGACATCCACCGGGTTCACGGCCGGCACGTAGCCCTTCGCGATCTTCGAGGCCACCAGATTGTCGTAGATCATTTTCGCGGTGGTGTACGGCACAGGGTTGTTCGGTTCGACGATGCTGCGGCCATGTGGGACGTGCTCAGACTGGACCAGCCATCCCCGGCCTTGTGGCATCAGCTGGGCAGTGAACTCTTCGTGGCTATCGAGCGCTGAAAAGACCAGCCTGATGGATTTTCGTGCTCGCATTGGGCCGCTCCGGCGCTCTCTGTGCCCCCATGATGCCAATGCGCCCGGCTTCTAAAACTTAGCCGCACGGCTTTTTTCGGAAGCCTGTCAGGCGCCCCGGATTGACCACGCTGACCGGGCTTCGGATGCCGCAGCGTCTGGCGTTGCCTGGTCAACCGGAACCTTTTCCACTTGCTGCTGAGCAACTGGCGTGTAGCCCGACGCTATCTCCGCGGCCACTCGTCTTTCGTACTCATTTTTCGCGTCACTGTAGGACATTAGCCCCTGCGGCGACCTGCTGTGGTGGAACGTTTGCCCGCTGACAGTGTGATACGAATTGACAACCCATATCTCGCCTTTCTGCACTATACAAAATCCGACCAACCTGTCGTTTGTTAAGCTTATCAGCGTGATCGATTCGTGCTCGATTTCCATGGGTCGCTCCGGCTTTATCTGAGTCGCTGTTATGCCAATGCGGCACGATCAAGAGACTTGACCGCACGGCCTTTCCACCGGCCCGTCAGGCGCCCCGGATTGACCACACGGGTCGGGCGGCGGGTGCCGGCGCCTCTGGCTCGACCGGTGCAGCGGGCGCAACGGGCGCGGCGGGCGCGACGGGCGCGACGGGCGCGAAGTCCAGCGCAAAATTTTCTGTTGGATCGACATTCAACGGGTTCACGGCCGGCACGTAGCCCTTCGCGATCTTCGAGGCCACCAGGTTGTCGTAGATTTTTTTCGCAGTGAGGTACTGCACGGGGCTATTTGACCCCGTTCCCTCATTGTAGCGGCGCCCCTGTCGGCCACACTCAGACCAGACCATCCATCCCAGGCCTTGCGGCACCAGCTGGGCGGTGAACTCTTTGTGGCTATTGGACTTTGAAAAGACCAGCGTGATGGATTCTTGTTTTCGCATTCGGCCGCTCCGGCGCTCTCTATGACCCCATGATGCCAATGCGCCCCGCTTCTAAAACTTAGCCGCTCGGCCTTTGCGAAGGCTCGTCAAGCACCCCGGATTGACCACGCCTGGCGGGCTTCAGGTGCTGTTGCAACTTGAATCACGGCTGGCGCTGCCTGAGCAACCGGTGCTTTTTCACCCTGGTGGTGGACGGTTGCCGTGTAACCCTGGGCGATTTTCACAGCCACCAGATCGTCGTAGATCTCCTTTGCGTTGCGGTACGTCACTTGACCAAGCGTCTTCGCCATGTGCATTTCCAACTTCACCTTCCCGCCGCGGCGGCCACGCTCAGACCAGACCAGCCACCCCTGGCCTTGCGGCGCCAGCCGGACAGTAAACTCGTTATCCGACTTCGCTAAGAACAGCGTGGTGGATTCTTGGCCGGTTTGCATGGCTCGCTCCGCGTTGGCTATACGTCCATGATGCCAACGCGCCACGATCCGGAAACTTAGCCGGCGCGCGCGCCCTCGCCCGCCCAGCCCGAGCGCACCGCCAGCGTGCACGTGCCTAACCCTTCGTCGCTGTCGCCGCCCTGATGTTGGCTGCCGCGTCGCGTGCCGCGGCGAGGATCCCCGCAGGCAGCACGAATTCGTCAAGGCCTATCCTCAGCTCGACACGCTCACTTGACCCGATCTCGACCAGCTCTTTGAGCGAGAGCGGCTGCGTAAACGACTCGCTAACCCACCCGCTCGATACGTCCCGGTTCGTCATGGCCGGACTGAGCGTTTTCGGCTTCCCATCGAACAGCCAGTTCATCGTATCGAACCCAAGGTAGCGCCAGCCGCCGCCCCGGCCAGACCGGTTGGTCGTCCCTACCCGAAGGAAGATGACAACCATTCCGCCAGGTCTGGGCGACGCGTACAGGGTCACCGTGTCCGGCCCGATCGAAGCGCGCGAGTGCCGCTCAGCAAAAGGTTCGTTGATGGACCAGCTCTCAGCGCCTGTGAATCGGTCCAGCTTGTGTTCGAGGGCAAGGCACAGCTGGCTTGCCAAGAATGCGGCGGCGATGATGATCAGCTTCATGGACTGCATGTGCTTTCCTTTGCATGACCCTTTCGGGGGAAAACCCG
>Ga0335395_10000158_pt1 | contig 43516 bp, 42 predicted proteins | sample MAT02_FD_205744 | JGI IMG/M metagenome (GOLD analysis project Ga0335395, IMG submission 205744) | Freshwater microbial communities from Lake Fryxell liftoff mats and glacier meltwater in Antarctica - MAT-02 (spades assembly) (version 2) ... | reverse complement strand
CTGGAATGCGGCCTGGCCCGACAAACCGGCGAGCGCGACGCGCTGGAAACCGCGATCAACCGGCTTCGGGGCTCCATTGGCACACTGAACCGCGAAGGCCGAGCCCGGCTCATGACTGCCTTCGCCGAAGTGGATCGGCATTTCCGGGACCTGTTTGTTACCCTGTTCGGCGGCGGCTCGGCAGAATTGCAGATGATCGAAAGCGACGATCCTCTGGAAGCAGGTCTCGACATTCGGGCTCAGCCGCCGGGCAAGAAGTTGCAGTCGCTGTCGCTGCTGTCGGGTGGAGAACAGGCGTTGACCGCGATTGCCCTGATCTTCGCGCTGTTCCGAACGAATCCGGCTCCCATCTGCGTTCTCGACGAAGTCGATGCTCCGCTCGATGATGCCAATGTCGAACGTTTCACGCGGTTGTTGAAGCACATGGTCGACGCAACGGACACGCGCTTCCTGATCGTTACCCACAATGCCGTCACAATGGCGGCCATGCATCGTCTCTATGGCGTCACCATGGCCGAGCCGGGCGTCAGCCAGATTGTGTCGGTCGAACTGCGGGAAGCTGAGGCACTCGTCGCAGCCTGATACGGTGCGCTGCAACGGCCACACCTACGGCGAACCGCCTCAAACGCCCCCATAAAACACCGAGGCGCGACTGCGAACCTGACTGCCGGTGCAATTCGATGCTTTTCCCCAATGCGGCCCACAGGATGCAACGCAGCATGGGCCAGCAGTCTTGTCCTGTCGTGCTTGACCTTTGGCTGACGCCCCTCTAACGGAACCCCGCTTCTGCGGCTCAAAAAGCCAACGGAGACCTTGGCGAAACCAGCCGATGGCCGACCAGTTTTGTGAAGGGCCTTGCCACCTTGCCCGACCCTGCCGACAAGCGCGACCTCGATCCTTTCGAGGCCCGGCTGGAAGCAGCCAAAGCAAGGCATGTTCCTGAGCCCAGGCAGGTCGTCATCTCTGCGCTGGCCAAGGGCACGCGGCACGCGTTCGAGATCGCTGCGACCACCATTGTCGGTGCTGGAATCGGGTGGATGCTCGATCGCTGGCTCGGCACAGGGCCTTGGTTGTTCCTCCTGTTTCTCCTCTTGGGGACCGGAGCGGGCTTCTGGAACCTGATCAAGGCGGTCAACATCGAAGCCGCGGCCATCCGCAAGGATGCCGAAGACACAACGGCCATCCGCAAGGATGCCGAAGACACAACGGCCATCCGCAAGGATGCCGAAAAAGCAGCGGCCATCCGCAAGGATGCCGTTGAAACCAAAAACGAAGACCAGGTTTAGGGACGCAACCACGGTGGCTAATCCGCTCGAGCAGTTTGCAATCACGCGCTATGCCGACCTGTCGGTTGCGGGCGCCGATGCGGCGTTCACCAACGCATCGCTGTTCATGCTCATTGCGCTTGGCGTAATCCTCACCTTTTTCTGGGTGGGAACCCGAAACGCGGCGCTCGTGCCCGGTCGCTGGCAAGCGGCGCTCGAGAGCTTGACCGGCTTCATCACCGACATGGTGGACGAGAATATCGGCCCGAAGGGTCGCGCTTTCGTGCCGTTCATCTTTTCGCTGTTCATCTTCATTCTGACGGCCAACATGATCGGGCTGTTCCCGTTCAGCTTCACCGTCACCAGCCACCTCGCCGTTACCTTCGCCTTTGCAGCGTTCATATTCCTGATCTGCGTGATCGTGGGTATCGCGAAGCACGGCCTGCACTTCTTCTCGCTGTTCGTTCCCGCAAACACACCCGCGGTGCTGCTGCTGCTGATTGTGCCCATCGAGCTTATCTCCTTCCTGTCCAGGCCGCTCACGCTCAGCATTCGCCTGTTCGCGAACATGACAGCGGGCCATATCCTGCTGAAGGTGTTTGCCGGGTTCGTGATCTCGCTCGGCGCTGCCGGCGGCATCCTCACGGCAATCTCGCCACTCCCGTTCCTGATGACCGTCGCCTTCTATGGGCTCGAACTCATCGTGGCGGTAGTCCAGGCCTATGTGTTTGCCTTGCTAACCTGCATCTATTTGAACGACTCCATCAACCTGCATCATTGATTTTTCGAACCAAGGAAGGACTTTACCATGGACGCAGACGCCGCAAAGCTTCTCGGAGCCGGCATCGCCGCAATCGGCATGGGCCTCGCCGCCATCGGCGTGGGCACCCTGTTCGCTTTCTTCTTGTCGGGCGCGCTCCGCAACCCGGCAGCCGCTGACTCGCAGCGCCCGAACCTGATCTTCGGTTTTGCCGTGACCGAAGCGCTCGGCATCTTCGCGTTCCTCATCGCGCTTCTGCTGCTCTTCGCGGTCTGATCCTCAGCGGTTCGGTTTGCGAAGACATAGCGGGAGGCCAGCTTGCCCCAGTTTGATTTCAGCACGGCGCTGCCACAAATTCTGTGGCTGATCCTCGTCTTCGGGGCCTTGTACCTCATCGTTCGCGGGCTTCTGCCCAGGGTCGATCGGGTGGTGGAAAACCGTAGGGAGCACATTGCGGCTGATCTTCGCGAAGCCGAAGCCGCGCGCGATGCTGCCCAGGCGTCTGCAAGTGGTGGAAACACCGCCCTTGTCGATGCCCGGACGCGAACCCTCGCCCTAACGGGCAAGGCGCGGGATGCTGCAAACGCTGCCAATGCACGCAAGCTCGCCGAAATCGATGGCAAGTTGAAAACGCAGGGTGAAGCTGCTGCTGCGAGCCTCGAAGCGGCTCGGCTTGCCGCGCTCGCCGAACTGGATGCCGTTGCTGGCGAGGCGACCGTGGACCTTGTGCAGCGGATTGCAGGTGTCAGCGTCTCCGACAATGAAGCCGCCAGCGCCGTGAAGAAGGTTGCCGCCTGAGATGGACGAAAAATCTGAAGTCGGGATGTTGGGGCCCACGGGCACCATCGAAGAGGCGGCTGCCACGCAGACGTTTCTCGGCATGGACAGCTACGCCTGGGTCGGCCTTGCATTTGTCAGCTTTGTCCTGCTGCTGTGGAAGCTGGGAGCGTTCGCAATGATCGCCAAGGCACTCGACGGGCAGGCAGACAAGGTCCGTTCCGATCTCGCCGAGGCGGCCACCCTGAAGGCCGAAGCCGAAGCGATGAAGGCCAGGGCCGCAGCAGACGCTGCCGAGGCCGAAGCAGGGGCAAAGGCCATGCTGGCAAACGCCGAGATCGAAGCCAGGCGCATCGTGGACCAGGCCGCTATCGACGCCGATGCCGCGATTTCGCGCCGTACCAAGATCGCCGAAGACCGGATTGCGGCCGAGGCGCGGGCAACGGAAGCGGAGCTTCGGGCCCGCGCGGCCGAAATTACCGTCAAGGCGGCCCGGATGCTGCTGGCGGAACGGTCTCTCAAGGGCGAACTTGCCGATCTGACAGACGCCGCCATCGCGGGGCTCGACCGGCGCTGAGCGCCAACCCCCCCGATCACAGCATGCGACGGCCTCCCGTCGCCGTCACGGTTGCAAGCTACAACATTCGCAAGGCAGTCGGGTCCGACATGCGGCGACGCCCCGAGCGTATCCTGGCGGTGCTGGGAGAAACCGGCGCCGACATCGCGGTTATCCAGGAGGCAGACCGGCGCTTTGGGGCTCGCCACACCACCCTCCCGGCTGGCCTGCTGGCCGAACATGGCTGGCGTGCAGTCCCCTTCGATACCCACGCCGCCGCCATCGGCTGGCACGGCAACGCAGTGCTGGTGTCGGGCCGCGTTGAAATCCACAGCCACGCAACGCTGGCGCTTCCCGTGCTGGAGCCGCGCGGCGCGGTTCTCGCCGATCTGGCGGTCGATGGAGAACCCCTGCGAATCGTCGGCATGCACCTTGATCTTTCGGGCCTGTGGCGCCGCCGGCAGGCACACGCCATCCTGGAGCATATCGCGCGCCAGCCCCACCCTCTCTCGACACTGATGATGGGGGACATGAACGAGTGGCGCGCCACTGCTGGCTGCATTGCAGATTTTGCCCGAACCCACAGGCTGGTGCTGACCGGCCCGAGCTTTCCTGCAGGAATGCCGGTCGCCCGGCTCGACCGGATCTTCGCCTCGAACGAACTGGACGTTGAAGACGCCGGGGTCCACCAGAGCCCGCAAGCCAAGGTGGCGTCCGATCATCTCCCGCTTTGGGTGCGCGTCAAGCTGTGATGTGCCGGTCCAGGTGCCTCGCGACTATTCGCTGGCGCTGGTTGCGGAGTGGTGGCGGATCACCTCGTCGATGATGAAGCGAAGGAATTTCTCCGAAAATTCAGGATCCAGCTCGGCATCCGAAGCCAGCCCGCGCAACCGGGTGATCTGTTGCTCCTCGCGCCCGGGGTCTGCGGGCGGCAGGCCCGTTTCCGCCTTGTAGGCTCCCACCTTCTGGGTCACTTTGAACCGTTCGGCCAACAGGAACACCAGTGCCGCATCGATATTGTCGATCGACCGGCGATATTCCTGCAGCTTTCCCGGCGTTTGTGCACTCCGCGACATGAAGCCCCTTTCCCTTTTCCGGCCGAACCCCTAGCGCTTCATGCAAATGAGCGCCACCGTCCACGATTTCCAGCCCCAGAAGCCCAGCCTCCAGCCGCTGATGCTGCTGGTTGCGCCGGGTCTGAACGCCGTCAACCGCGTCATCCTGGATCGCATGCAAAGCCCGGTGGCCCTCATACCCGAGCTGGCCGGGCATCTGATCGCGGGCGGCGGCAAGCGCCTTCGCCCGATGCTAACGCTCGGATGCGCCGCCGCGCTTGATTATGCAGGCGATCGTCACCACAAACTCGCCGCAGCGGTCGAATTCATTCACACTGCAACACTGCTCCACGACGATGTCGTCGACGGGTCCGATCTTCGCCGCGGCCGTGCAACGGCAAACACCATCTGGGGCAATGAAGCTTCGGTGCTGGTCGGGGATTTTCTGTTCTCGCGCGCGTTTGAACTGATGGTGGAAGACGGCAGCCTGAAGGTGCTGAAAATCCTCTCCCACGCATCTGCCGTCATCGCCGAGGGTGAGGTGGCCCAGCTTACCGCCCAGCGCGTGGTCGAAACGGGCGAGGACCGATATCTGGAGATCATTCAGGCGAAAACCGCAGCGCTTTTCGCAGCCGCCTGCCAGATCGCCACCATCGTCGCCGAACGGGATCAGGCCACCGAGGATGCGCTCGAAGCCTATGGCCGGAACCTGGGTATCGCCTTCCAGCTGGTGGACGATGCGATCGACTATGTGTCCGATGCCGCAACCATGGGCAAGGACAGCGGAGATGACTTTCGCGATGGCAAGGTAACGCTTCCGGTCATCCTGGCCTATGCGCGGGGCGACGAGCAGGCCCGCAAATTCTGGCAGCGCGCCATTTCCGGCCGGGCCAATGGGGATGCTGAGCTGGCCGAGGGAACCCATCGGCTGCAAGCGACCGGTGCCATCGCAGACACCATGGCCCGCGCGCGCCTCTACGGCAGCCGCGCCATCGATTCCATCGCCCGGCTTCCGTCGAGCGCCGCCAAGTCCGCCCTAGTCGAGACCGTCGAGTTTGCGATCCAGCGCGCCTACTGAGCTTGCCGCAACGGGCCTGCCCGTGCTCGATGTGTTGCCCGCGCTCAAGAAGAGCCTTTCACAAACCTCGAATGCGGTGCTCGTCGCCCCGCCCGGCGCCGGCAAGACAACGCTCGTTGCCCCCAGCTTGCTTGATGCCGCCTGGCTGCGGGGCCAGCGGATCCTGCTCATGCTGCCGCGCAGGCTTGCCGCAAGGGCCGCCGCCGAACGCATCGCCACCCTGCTGGGCGAAGAGGTCGGCGCACAGGTCGGGTATCGCACCCGGCTGGAATCGAAGGTCGGCCCCGACGCCCGGATCGAATGCATCACCGAGGGGCTGTTCGTGAACCGCCTCATCGCCGGGCCAGACCTCAGCGGGATCGGGGCGCTGCTGTTCGATGAAGTTCACGAACGCAATCTCGAAGGCGATCTCGGCCTGGCTCTCGCGCTCGATGCCCAGCAGCTCAGGCCCGACCTGCGCATAATCGCCATGTCAGCGACACTGGATGGCGCACGCTTCGCCAGGCTCATGGGCAATGCACCCATCCTCGAATCGGCTGGGCGGCAGTTTCCCGTGCATATCCGCCATATCGGCGCAAAGGGCCCCGGCCGCGCGGACGCAAGGCCCGGCATCCGCCTGGAAGACCGCATGGCAAGCGCGATCCAGGCGGCGTTGGACGAAAGCGAGGGAAGCCTGCTCGCTTTTCTGCCCGGCGTGGGGGAAATCGAGCGGACAGCTGAGCGGCTTGTCCTTCCCGCTGGCGTTGTGCTCCACAAACTGCACGGAACAGCTGACCCGGCATCCCAGCGTGCCGCCTTGCAGCCGTCCTCCAACCGCAAATGCGTGCTGGCAACCAGCATTGCGGAAACATCGCTCACCATCGATGGAGTGCGGATCGTGATCGATTCCGGGCTCGCCCGCCGGCCGCGCTTTGATCGCGCCTCAGGCCTCACCGGGCTGGTTACAGAGCGAGTCTCGCAGGCAGCTGCTACCCAGCGCGCCGGCAGGGCAGGGCGGCAGGGCCCCGGCCTCGCAATCCGCCTGTGGGAGGAAGGCGAAACGCGCGGCCTCATCCCCTTCGATCGGCCCGAAATCCTGGAAGCCGACCTTGCGCCCCTTCTGCTGCGGCTCGCAGCTTGGGGCATCGCGGACCCGGCACAGTTGCAATGGCTGGACCCGCCACCCGTCGGCTCAGTGTTGTCTGCCCGCGCCGATCTTCAGGCACTCGGCGCATTGGACGCTGATGGTCTTCTCACCTCAAAGGGGCGCGGCATCGCCCGTCTGCCGGTCGCGCCGCGTATTGCCCATATGCTCCTCGATGGCGCCGCGCGTGGGCAAGCGGTCGAAGCAGCCACCATCGCCGTCCTTCTCGAAGAGCGCGGTCTGGGCGGACCCTCCACAGACCTGGAGGACCGACTGCGTCGCTTTCCGGGGGATCGCGGCTCCCGCGCAGCACAGTCCCGCAAGCTCGTGGAGCGATGGGCGGGCTCTGCCGTCAGGCTCCAGCGTGAAACCAAAGAGCAGCGCCTGCCATCGGCGTTGATGCTGGCCACGGCCTTTCCGGATCGTGTCGCCCGCCGTCGCCGCGCCCCCGGCCCTTCCGACCAGACGGCGGATTACATCATGTCGAACGGCCGGGGCGCGTCGCTTGAAGCCTCTGACCCTCTGGCCCAGGCCGAATGGCTGGCCGTCGCGGACGCCGGCGGAACTGGTGCCGCCGCGCGGATCCGCCTCGCCGCCGCAATCCCGCCCAACGCACTGGCGCTCTGGCTCGAAGGCCGGACGACGACAACGGATGCCCTTGCCCCCGATCCCGCCAGCGGCCGCATTGCCGCAATCCGCACAACATGGTTCGGCGCTATCGACGTTTCGCGCACCCGCGCAGCCGCGACGCCCGAAGCCATCGTCTGCGCACTGCTGGATGCGGTGCGGGAGCGCGGCCTCGCAGCCCTCCCGTGGCCGCAGCAGGAACGCGTAACACAAGCCCGCCTGCGCTTTGCTGCCGCCAACGGTCTCGCAGGCCTTCCCGGCGTCAGCGAGGAGGATCTGATGGCAACGCTGGACCAGTGGCTCATCCCGCTGCTGCCCGGGAAAAGCCGGCTGGCCGACGTGAAGCTCGATGGCGTGCTCCTCGGACTGCTGGACTGGCCTGCCGCACAGGCGCTGGAGCGTTTCGCACCCCAGCGCTTCACCAGCCCGGCCGGTACCAGTGCCGCGATCGACTACGCCGCCGAAGGTGGGCCCGAGGCGGAAATACGCGTGCAGGCCGTGTTCGGGCTTGCTACCCACCCGATGCTGGCCAATGGCCGTATCCCGCTTACGCTCGCGCTCACATCCCCCGCCGGCCGCCCGGTCGCCAAAACGCGGGATCTCCCCGCCTTCTGGAAGGGCGCCTGGAAAGATGTGCAGCGCGACATGAAGGGCCGCTACCCGCGCCACCCCTGGCCCGACGATCCCGCCGCCGCGCAAGCCACCGTGCGGACCAAGGCAGCCGACGCACGGCGCAGCCCCTGACGACCCAGCGCGTCAACGCAACCACCCGCATCGGAAAAGTGCCAGGCCGACCGCTACAGGTTGGAGACTGTAAACCTGTCCGACGCCCGAGCCTGTTGCAGGAAATGCCGTTCCACACCCACCTATCCGCGAAAAAAGCGCATCCTTGCGGCGATGGGATGGAATGCAGCCCATCCTGCCGGTTGATTTTCGCACCCCGAAGGGTTTAGTGCGCGCCATGCCCAAGGCCCGCATCTTTCAGCAGGGAACGCCTGCCACACAATCCGGCAAGGGCCGCAGCCAGACATGGATTCTCGAGCATGAGCCAGCGGAGGCAAAGCGCCCCGATCCGCTGATGGGCTGGGCCGGAAGCGGCGATACGGACCAGCAGGTCCGGCTGACCTTCCCCTCGCTGGAAGCAGCCCTGGGCTATGCAAAACGCCACGACCTGGAAACCCAGGTTGTTCCCCCGGCCCCCAAGCGGCTGATCATCCAAAGCTATGCAGAGAATTTCCGCTAGAGCGAGTCTCGTTCTGACGCAAGCAGGTCGAGATTCGCGCTGAAAGGATTTTGCGCTAAAGCGATCCCGGGAAAGCGCCCGTAGCTCAGCTGGATAGAGCATCCGCCTTCTAAGCGGAATGTCGCAGGTTCGAGTCCTGCCGGGCGCACCATCCCTTCGTTGCTGTGCCTGATACCGATGCTCGATGAGGACGGATTATCGAGCCTGGGTATCAGCCTACGCCATCCAGAAGCTCCACGTCGGGTCGGCCCGCCATCACCGCGCCCAGCACCGGTCCGGCGTCGCGGACGTGCGGCATGTCCCGGTGGGCCGCAAGGGCTGCTTCGTCGGCATAGACTTCCAGAGCCTTGTAGGTATCAGCCTCAGTGCGGCTGCGGGTCAGCTGGTACACCAGATTGCCTGGCTCGTTCGCCCGGACCTGCTTCGCCAGCAACGTGAACGCCGCCTCGAATGCAGCGCCATGCCCGGGCTTCACCCGGATCGTCGCGACAACGCCTATGCGCATATCCTGCTCCCCATATCCCTGCCCCCAATATCCTGCTGTTGCAGGATCGTCCCGCGTCGTTCTGCCCCCATTGGCTCCCCGCGTAAAGTTTTAGTGGCCCCGGCCGTGTCAGCCAGCCCAATCTCGCGCCTGCCGGATGGCCCGGCGAAAGTCGCGCGTTCCAACGGCCCCACGCACCAGGATCGGCCCTATCAGATGCCCCGGCGTTCCACCCAGCCCAAGGGAAAAGGCGTGAAAGGCATTGCGCGCAAGTTGCCCGTCGATTCGTGCGCCTTCATCAACCAGGGTCTTGCGCATCTGGCCCACATCGCCGCCCGCAGCCTCCAGCGCGGCCTCGGCAGCGGCTTCGTCGGCGCGCCCGCCCTGCATCAATGCTGCATGCATCCGGGCGTAAAGCCCCTGCCGGTCCGACGCCACGGCAGCACGCGCTGCCGCACGGGAGGCATCGCCAAAGATCGGCCAATCGAAATGGCGCACCACCACGCTGCCATCGGCGGCGACTGCGTCCATCATCTCGGTATGGGCCTTGCGGCAGGCGGCGCAGTTGTAATCCGTGAACACCGCCAGTGTCACATCCCCGCCGGCATTCCCGGCAAGTGGCCGGTCTTCCCCCAGAACGGCGCGCACCACCGGTGTCAGGCCAACCGCCACGCCCACAGGCCGAAAAGCGCGAACCACCAGCATGCCGAGCCCGCTTGCGCCCAGCAGCCCTCCCAGAACCATCAGGTCCCGCCTTGAAGCCATCACTCCCTTTGCCAACACCCATCCTTTCCTGCGGTTGACAGATGCACCCGTTTCACGAGGATTGCAGCGGGAGAATTTGCCATGCTCGATATCCTGATCCGTGATGCAACCGTGGTCGACGGCAGCGGCGCGCCTACCACCCGTGCCGATGTCGGCGTAAAGGATGGGCGTATCGCCGAAGTGGGTCGTGTCACCACGGCAGCCCACCGCACGGTGGAGGCTGGCGGCAGGCTGGTCACGCCCGGCTTTGTCGATATTCACACCCATTACGACGGCCAGGCGAGCTGGGACCCGCTACTTGCACCCACCAGCCTCAACGGCGTCACATCCATCGCGATGGGCAATTGCGGGGTCGGCTTCGCCCCCGCCCGCCCAGACCGGCACGATTGGCTGATCGCGCTTCTGGAAGGCGTGGAGGATATTCCGGGAACCGCACTTGCCGAAGGGCTCACGTGGGACTGGGAAACCTTTCCAGATTATCTCGATGCGCTCGGCCGCCGCCATTTCGCAATGGACGTCGCTGCCCATTTGCCGCACGCGGCGCTTCGCACATATGTGATGGGGGACCGCGGCGCAGACCATCTGCAGCACCCATCCCAAGGCGAAATCGCCGAAATGGCGCGCCTTACCGAACAGGCGCTGGTGGCCGGCGCACTTGGCTTCAGCACGTCGCGCACTTTTGTCCACCGGTCCCGCTCGGGCGAGAATATCGGCACGCTGGAAGCCGGTGAGGCCGAGCTGCTCGGGATTGCGCAGGCCATGCGAAAGGCCGGGAAGGGGGTGTTCCAGCTGATTTCCGACGCGTATCTTACCGCCGATGATGCGTTCGCAAATCGCGAACTCGATCTCATCGCCGCCATCGCCCGCACCTCGGGCCGCCCGATGAGCTTCACCGTCCAGCAGACGGATGAAGCGCCCGACAGGTTCCGCCACATCTTCGGCCGCGTCGCCGCCATGGTGGCCGGTGGGCTCGACGTAAAGGCGCAAGTCGCCCCGCGCCCCATCGGCGTGATCCAAGGGCTGGAGGCAACCCTGAACCCCTTCCTCTTCTGTGCCGAATGGCGCCGAATCGGCCGCCTGCCGCTGGCCGGGCAGGTTGCAGAGCTCAGGAAGCCCGAGGTCCGCGCAACCCTGCTTGCCCAGCATGCCGAAACCCGGCCCGAAGGCTTTGGCACCATGATCGCGCACGGCTTCAACCGCATGTTCCGCGTATCCGATCCGGTCGATTACGAGCCCTGCGAAGACAAGTCCGTCGCGGCCGAAGCAGCGCGCGCCGGGCGCTCCCCCGCGGATTATATGCTCGATCTGCTTGCCGAAGACGATGGCCGCCGCCTTCTCTACATGCCGCTCATCAACTATGCGCGGGGCTCTCTCGATGATGTGCACGCCATGCTGACGGCGCCCAACACCCTCTTTGGCCTCTCGGATGGCGGCGCCCATTGTGGCACCATCTGCGACGCCAGCTTCCCCACCAGCACGATTGCCATCTGGGCGCGCGGCAACAAGGCCGGGCACGCCATCCCGCTGGAAACGCTGGTGCATGGCCTCTCCCGCCGCAACGCGGTCCATGTCGGTTGGCTGGACCGCGGCCTCGTCGCACCCGGCTATCGCGCCGATCTCAACCTCATCGATCTCGATGCGCTGGCGGTTCCGCCGCCCCTGCTGATCCACGATCTTCCAGCCGGCGGCGGCCGCCTGGTGCAGAAACCACGCGGCATCGCACTCACGGTGCTGAACGGAATCGCGACCTTCCAGGACGGCGAGCCGACCGGCGAATTGCCAGGCCGCCTCCTCAGAAGCTGACGCTGCCCGGGGTCCGGCGTCTGCTCAGCTTGCGACAGCGGGGGACGTCCGCTCGCTGCGGGACATCATAAGCAACGCCAGCCCGGATAGCAGCGTTGCCAGCAGGAACGGCGCGCCCGGCGCATGAATGGCGGCATGTTCACCTGAAAACCGCACGAAGATCTGCGAGAAGATGATGGGCCCTGCGATGACCGTGAGCGAGGAGAGCGTCGCAAGCCCGCCCTGCAATTCGCCTTGCGCAGACGGGTCAGCCCGCGCTGTCATCATTGCCTGCAGCGCCGGCACGGCAAGCCCCCCAAGAGCCCCCACGATGATTGCGGCATAGGCAAGCCAGGCGGCATCCGCCAGGAAGTGCATGGCATAGCCGATGGTGCCGGCTGTCAGGCCGATCATGGCTGTCTGCCACTCGCCGAAGGTCTTCACGGATTTCTTCACCAGGAAGCCGTTCACCACCACCGCCAGCACGCCGACAAGGGTTAGCGAAAGGCCGATCCCGAACGGGGTCCACTGGTAGCGATAGGCCGCCACATAAGACCAGATGCCGTGCAGCGACTGGATTGCCATCATCCACAGGAAATAGGTAACCGCAAGGCGACGCAGTGGCCCGCCAAGCCGCGCGATCTGCTTCAGGCTGCCCACAGGGTTGGCACGTCGCCAGTCGAAGGGCCGCCGCATCGCTGCCGGCAGGCTTTCGGGAAGCAGGAAGATGCCAAGCAGCAGGTTCAGCCCGGCAAGCCCGGCTGCGGCAAAGAATGGCAGCCGCACATTTTCCGCGCCCAGCAACCCGCCCAGCGCCGGGCCGACAATGAACCCCAGCCCGAAGGCCACGCCCACCAGCCCGAAGGTTTCCGCACGTCGTTCCTGGGGGGTAACATCGGAAATATAGGCATAAGCGGTCGTATAGCTCGCCCCGGTTATGCCCGAAAGCGCCCGGCCGACAAAGAACAGCCACAACACCGGCGCAAAGGCCATGATAAGCATGTTGGCGGCAAACCCCGCCATGGAAACCAGCAACACCGGTCGCCGGCCATAGGCATCCGAAAGGCCGCCCACCACGGGCGAAAACAGGAATTGCGCCAGCGCATAGGTCATGATCAGCGTGCCGCCGATAATCGCGGCCTCGTTCAAAGGAACATTGCCCAGATCGGACACAAGGTTCGGCAACACCGGCACGATCAGACCGAAGCCCATCGTGTCCAGCAGCACGGTGAGCGTTATGAACAACAGGGGGCCGCGCTGCCCGGGCGGCCCGAACATGGATTTCAAGCGGCAGGCCCCAGCTTGCCGTGCACCCGCTCATAGCCCTTGATATCACCCGCTGCGAACAGGGCAGCCTGCGATTGCCACTGGTCCCGCTCGGGCCGCCCCTGGAAGGCGCCGAGCTGGCTGTCCACCAGCGCCAGCTGCTCCGGTGTCCACTGCGCGATCTGCGCGAAGTGGAACACCCCAAGCTCTGCCAGCCGCGCCGAAAGCTTGGGGCCGATCCCCTTGATCCGCAGGAGGTCATCCGCATCACCGGCAGGTTGCGGCAGGAAGGGGGACGGCGTCTCTGCCGGGGCGGCAGCCACCACATCGGGCTCCGCTGCCATGGTTGGCGCTACAACCGGCGGCCGGGGCTGTGCAACCCGCCTGGCCTGCCCGGCCCGCACGCGCTGGAGCACATACAGAGCGGTGAGAAGCCCCAACACGAGGAGCCCGACACTGATGAAAAGCGAAATCTGTTCGGAGGTCATGCCAAAGCCCTATGGTCAGGTTCGTTCCCCGGTCAACCGCGCCATCGGCGCAGTCCGATCCGCGCTCAGGTCGTCCGCTGCGATCGGTCCTGGCTGTTGGTCGAGCGGATGGCCTGCCCGATCATGTCCCAGTCCGCATCGTCCAGCTTGGTCAGCGCGTGAAAGTTCCCACCGCTGGTCAGCCACTGTGCCCCATCCAGCGCGATAACCTCGCCCGTCAGGTAATCGCAGCCGTCCGCCATCAGGAAGATCGCAAGGTTCGCCAGCTCGTTATGGTCCCCGAACCGCCGGAGCGGAATGTCGGATGCGCCTTCGCCGGCCCCGGTTTTCTTCGCCAGCGGTGCCGGCATCAGCCGCTCCCACGCGCCCTTGGTCGGAAATGGCCCGGGCGCAATTGCATTGGCGCGGATCCCCTTGGGGCCCCACTCAACCGCCAGGCTCTGTGTCATGGCGGCTACCCCCGCCTTCGACATCGCCGACGGCACCGTGAAGGCCGAACCCGTCCACACCCAGGTCGTCACAATGGAAATGATGCTCCCCTTGTGCCCTCCGGCTATCCAGCGCTTGCCCGCCGCCACCGTCGTGTTGAACGTGCCATGCGCCACAATGGAAGCAATCGCGTTGAAGGCATTGGCCGAAAGATCCTCGGTTCGGCTGATGAAATTGCCGGCGGCGTTGTTCACCAGCCCCGTCAGCGGTCCGGCATCGAAAATCGCCTGCATTGCCTCGTCGATGGCGGCGGCGTTGCGGATATCGACCGCCATCGTCGTAACGGAACCGCCGCCCGGTACGCGCATTTCGGCGGCCGCTTCTTCCAGAACCGGCCCACGGCGGCCCCAGATCACCACATCTGCGCCGTGCGCGGCATAGGCTGTCGCCATCGATTTCCCCAGCCCGGTGCCGCCCCCCGTCACCAGGATCTTGTGGCCTTTCAGGACGTCTTCGCGGAACATGGACATTATTTCACTCCCTTTGCTTGCCTTGCCGGGTTATGCCCGGACAGCATGGCGGCTGAACCTATCAAATCCCGTGCAACAGTCGATGCCCGCGGGCTTCGCTGCCCGCTTCCAGCGCTCCGGCTCGCGCGCGCCGTCCGCGAAGACGGCGCAGGGTGCTACACCCTCCTCGCAGACGATCCCGCAGCCCGGGCCGACATTCCGGCCTTGTGCAGCGAACGCGGCTGGGCGCTGCTGGAGTCCGGCGACGGGGTGTTCACCATCGAGGTACGGGGCGGCTAGCGCATGGTCGATCAGGTGGAATCACCTGCATCGAAAACCGATGCCGGAAGACAAGAGAATAGAGCCGCCGTTCCGATGCAATCTGAACGAGACCCGCTCTGGAAGATACCAGGCACCGGGCGCTATTCGACGATGGAACAGGCCTCGCCAGCTACGCGCATCCGCCCGCAGATATCCCGTGCCTCCATCGGATTCGCAGCCGTCGTCCGTAGCCTATACAGCGTTTTTCCGTCCTTCAGGGTTGGAACGATCAACGGGGTCAGCCCGCCCAGATAGCCGAACCGCTCCGAAAGCGACTTGAACGCAGACCGAGCCCGCGCTTCGCTGGAAAAAGCGCCCAATTGCAACATTTGTCCGTTGCCCGAAGCGGCAGGCGCCCTCGCCTGTGGTTCGGGCGCATAGATCGTCTTGGGCTGCACCGGCCTCGGCGCTTCCCTTGGCACCACGGTATCGACAGGCTTCGGCGTCACGGCCTTGGCCGGTGCCGGCTTCGGCGTTACTGCTCCGGGTCCGGGAACCTGCGGCATGGCTTGCATGGGTTCGTCCGGCGTGGCGGGCGCAGCTGCCATCAGCTCTTCATCGACGAATCCGGGCCTCGGAAGCGGGTCCTCCGGCAAGGCATTCAGGTCTATCGCCGCCTGCGTCTCCTGCCCGATCCCGGTGCCAAAGCGCACGCCGCCCTGCCCCTCGACCGGGATGCCTTCGATATCCGGCCCGGTCGGCTCGATCTTCCACGGCCCGGGCGATGCCAGAACCGGCACGGCCTCGCCTTGGCCGGGCACGTCGATCGGCCCGTTTTCGCGGTCCGAAACCAGCATGATGCCCACAACGACACCGGTCGTCAGCACTGCCAGCCCGAACAGGATGCTCCACAGCGTGGTCCGCCCTACAAGCGTGTGCGTCGGCCCATCCTCGAACTCGGCCTCATCCAGCCAGGGCGCATTCTCGTCGTCCCAGCCACGGCTGCGGCGGTCGATTCGCCCGGCACTCTGGCTGCGGTCCTGATTCCGGTCCTGATTTCGCCGTCCTGCTTCGTCCCGGGGGGAAGGCCCGCGCGCCATCAGCGCAGCTCCTCGGCAGCAGTCACGCCCACAACGCCCAGGGCCGTGCGGATCACCTGCCCCACAGCCTTTGCCAGCTGCAACCTCGCAGCGGTGATGCCAGGGTCGGCCTCCACAAGCAGCCGTTGTGCGGGGTCGTCATTTCCCCGGTTCCACAGCGTGTGGAACGCGCCCGCCAGGTCTGCCAGATAAAAGGCCACCCTGTGTGGTTCGCGCGCGGCGGCCGCCTGCCGCACCACGCGCGGCCATTGCGCGGCAATCCTCGCCAGCCCCAGTTCCGCGTCGTCCAGCCGGTCCAGCGGGGCGGGGGAAGGCAGGGTCAGCAAGGCGGCCTTGCGCAGGACCGACGATATCCGGGCGTGGGCATAATGCACATAGAACACCGGGTTCTCGCGCGATTGCTGCACCACATCGGCAAAATCGAAGTCCAGCGGCGCTTCCGGCCGCTTGGTCAGCATCATGAAGCGCACCACGTCGCGGCCCACTTCCTCCACCACATCGGCCAGTGTCACGAAGTTTCCCGACCGTTTCGACATCTTCACCGGCTCGCCACCCCGGAACAGCCGCACCATCTGCACAGTCTTCACATCCAGTGTCACGCTGCCGCCGGTCAACGCCTCGACCGCAGCCTCGATGCGCTTCACGGTGCCGGCGTGGTCCGCTCCCCATATGTTGACGAGCGCGGACGACCGACGGGCTTTTTCGGCATGATAGGCCATGTCATTGCCGAAATAGGTCCAGCTCCCATCGGACTTGCGGATCGGCCGGTCGATGTCGTCGCCATACAGGGTGGACCGGAACAGCGGCAGCTCCACCGGCTCCCAGTCCTCCGGGGTATCACCCGTCTTTTCGCCGGATTTCGGCGGCGGAAGCGTGCCGTCATACACGAGGTCCCGGCCGCGCAGCACGGCCTCGGCCGCAGCCGGCGCACCGGCCGACTGCAGCGCCGCTTCCGACGAGAAGATGTCGTGCACGATCCCCAGCAGGGCCAGGTCCGCGCGGATCATGTCCATCATCGCATCGACCGTGCGGGTGCGAAACGGTTCCAGCCACTGGCTTTCCGGCGTGGCACGATGGGCATCGCCGAATTCTGCAGCCAGCCTTACGCCCACGGGTTTCAGATAGTCGCCCGGATACAGCCCGTCCGGCACTGTGCCGATCGCCTCGCCCAGTGCCTCGCGATAGCGCAGGTGGGCAGACCGGGCGAGCACATCGACCTGCCCGCCGGCATCGTTCACATAATATTCTCGCACCACATCATGGCCGGAGAAGGCCAGCAGACTGGCCAGCGCATCGCCGACAACGGCGCCCCGGCAATGCCCCATGTGCATCGGCCCGGTGGGGTTGGCCGAAACATATTCCACGTTCACCGGCAGACGGTCGTGCCGGTCGTCGCCGCGGCCATAATCGGCTCCGGCTGCCAGAATTGCGGAAATTTCGGCCTGCCATATGCCAGGTTGCAGCTTCAGATTGATGAATCCCGGCCCCGCCACTTCGGCGGTCGCGATATCCGGGTGCCGTGCAAGGCCCATCGCGATACGCGTTGCCAGCTCGCGCGGGTTGGTCCGCGCCGCCTTTGCCAGCGCCATCGCCGCGTTGGTCGCAAGGTCCCCGTGCGAAGGGTCGCGCGGCGGTTCCAGCACAATAGCCGCATTGGCGGCATCGGCCGGCACGGTGCCATCGGCCACCAGGGCCGCCACCGCATCGGCCACGATAGTCTCAAACCTCTGGAAAACGTCCACGACTGGAACTCCGATCAAAGTTCACCGTTAGCTTGGCAGGCTCCGCGCCTCAACAGCGCTTCGTCTGCGGTAACGCTTTGGCCCACCAACCAACGTGCCTCCGCCAGAAACTGGCCCGAAATTGGATGGGCGCCGATTTTCCCACTGGACGACTGTGGGCCAATGCCTATTCTGGATCGAGCTAAAGAGGGACAATGGGGATGGAAATGATCGCGACCACCACAAACACGCATACAGAATCCCCGATCGCGGCTGGAAGCGCATCCGCTGGCTTCGGCAGAGCGCTGGGCGTAGCGGCAACCTTTGCCATGGTGGCAGCCCAGATCGCGCCCCTTCCCCTTCCCGGCCTTGCGACAATCGGGGTCGCCCCTGCCGCCGCGCAGTATAATGCCCGGCCGGTCAACATCACCTGCATGTCCCAAGGCAATTCCGCGCAGACGTGCCGCCTGCCGGAAAACACCCAGTCCGTCAGCTTCATCGGCCCGGATCGTTCGGGCCGCTGCCGTGAAGGCGAGACATGGCGTCGTCAGGGCAACAACCTCCAGGTCAGTCGCGGGTGCGGCGGCATCTTCGAGGCCATGGTCTATTACGGGGGCGGCTCCGGCGGCGGCAACTGGGGCGGCAACCAGGGCGGCAACTGGGGCGGTAACTGGGGTGGCAACCCGGGCGGCAACTGGGGGGGCTCTGGCGCCAGCAACCAGGCGTTTGCCGGCGAAATCACCTGCCGCAGCCGGGAAGGCCGCACCGAGCGCTGCTCCGCCAGCACCGGAAACCGGGTCCAGATGTTGCAGCAATATTCCAGCTCGCCCTGCATCGAGGGGCGGACATGGTCGTACACGAACAACCGGATCGAAGTTCGCAACGGCTGTCAGGCTCGCTTCGGCTATGGCTATGGAAACGCCAGTGGCGGCGGCTGGGGCGGAAGCAACCAGGGTTTCGCCAATCAGCTCGAATGCCGGTCTGACAACAATCGCTATCGCCGCTGCGCCGCCAACACGCAGGGCCGGGCCGAAATGCTTCGCCAGCTTTCATCCAGCACCTGCACCCAGGGCCGGTCGTGGGGCTATGATCGCAGCAGCATCTGGGTCGACAACGGCTGCCAGGCCCGCTTTGGCTATGGCTATGGCAATCTGGCCGGCGATACCTCGGGCAGCAATGGCGGCTCCAACACGGGCGCCGTGATCGGTGGCGTCGCACTGGCGGCCGGACTGGTCGCCCTGCTGGCTGCCGCGGGCAAAAAAAGCAGCGGCCAATCATCCAGCAACGCAGCCGCATCGATCGACGCAGATCTCGCAAAGTTCCCGTCCGATGCCCGCGTTGAAGCCCAGCTCTGCATGAACGAAGCTGCAAGGCAGGTCGGCAGCACCGGCGGCACGCGTGTCTCGCTCGTTCGGGTGGATCAGGCACAGCGCTCCGCGGGTGGCTGGCTGCTCGTCGCCCAGGTCAGTGGCACCTGGCCTGATAGTCGCCAGTCGATGACAATGGATTGCCGCGCCAATGGCAGCAAGGTAACCGCTTTCGACATCCGTTGACGCCCCGACGTGATGGAACCGGAAGATGCCGGGCCGGATCTGGAAACCCCCCCCCGGCACCCCATATGCCGGGGCGGTAGAGGCAAAGCAAAGGGATGAACGATATGGCCACCAAGGCTGCGAAAAAGCCGGCGAAAAAGGCGATGAAGTCCGTTGAACCGTCGCCAAAGGCGCTGGATATCGGCATCCCGGCAGCAAAGCTCGATGCCATCACGGGCGGGCTCTCGCGCCTCTTGGCGGATACCTACACGCTCTATCTGAAAACCCATAATTACCACTGGAACGTCACAGGGCCGCAGTTCAACACCCTGCATACCATGTTCGAAACCCAGTATACCGAACTGGCGCTCGCAGTGGACGAAATCGCCGAACGCCTCAGGGCGCTGGGTGCATGGGCACCGGGCACCTACACCGACTTCATCAGGCTCTCGACCGTGAAACAGGCCGATGGCATTCCCTCTGCCGAAGCGATGGTCGCCGATCTCGCAGCCGATCAGGCAACGATCGTGCGGACAGCGCGCTCTGTTTTCCCGCTCGCGGCAGATGCATCCGACGAGCCGACAGCCGACCTGCTGACGCAGCGCATGCAGGTTCACGAAAAGACGGCCTGGATGCTGCGGGCGATGATCGCCTGACACCCGCGTTTTGACCTGAGGGCTGAACACAAGCCCGAACACTGTGCTTCACACTGTGCTGAACAAAGACCTGAACAATGGGCCGCCGGCAGACCGCCGGCCCCGATCTCCCTGGCGCGCTTTGCAAACCGGATCGGCAGCCGGGCTGCACCGAAAAAAACGCGGCGCTCGAGCAAGGCTCAGAGCGCCGCGAAAGGGGGTCAGAGGGTCTGTCCCCTGTCTGGGGTGTGCAGCCTGTCTCCATCCTGAACAAGCTCGTCCATAGCATGCCCGTAGCGGTGGTCGGCCGCATCGAAAACCCATTCGTGAAAGCCGATGAACAAAGCGAGGCGTGCTCTATCCGGCCCGATCACTCCAGCCGGTCCGCGCGAAAACCGCGCACTTCGTTGATCCCCAGAAGCACGACCGCCAGAAGCAGCGGGACCCAGTAATAGATCACCCGATACAGGATCAACGCGGTCACAAGGGCGGGCTTTTCCACTTCGGGCAGGTTCACAAGAATCACGGCCTCGAACACGCCCAGCCCGCCCGGTGCATGGGTCACCATCGCCACCACCATCGCTACCACATAGGCTACCACGAAATCCGGATAATGGTGCCAGGCCACTTCGGGCAGCAGCACCAGCAACGCGGCGCTGGCAATCGCGATGTCGGTCGCCGCCAGCGCAAACTGCGCCAGCGCCTGCCGCGTCGTCGGCACCGGCAAGGTCCACCCAAGGATGCTGAGCGGGCCGGTCTGCCGCGCGCATGCAACGAGATACAGGCCGATCCCCGACAGGATTACGGCACCGAGGGCCGCCTGTGCGGGAAATGGCAGAACCATGTCCTGGATGCGCAGCGCACCGGGAACGGTCAGCAGGAAGACGCCCAGCATCACCATGATTCCCAGCCAGAATGTCACGCCGGCAATCACCACGATCCGCGCGATGTCCGGCCCGGTCAGGTTGGTTCCGCGATAGGCCCGCCAGCGCGCAGCCGCCCCGGTGATGGGCGCAAAGCCCAGATTGTGGCTGAAGGTATATGCCGAAAAACTGCCCAGCGCCGCCCGCCAGTAGCGCTGCGGCTTGTCGATTGCGTTCAGCGCCAGCACGTCATAGCCCGTCAGAACGAAATAGGAGAGCACGGTCAGCCCTGCCGACAGCAGGATCTGCCGCGTCGTGATGGCAGCCATCGAAGCCTCGATGTCGGCCATGCTGATGTCGTGCAGGATCCGGGCCAGCGCAACCCCGGCGATACCCAGCACCAGCAGCGCCGTTCCGGCGCTCAGCCATGTCCGATGCGCCCGCACCCAGCTGATCACGCGCTGGAGGCGGGGGTCCAGGTTCATGCCTTCGCGGTGCCGCGGTTGCTGTAGTTTGCTTCAACCCACGCCCGATAGCTGCCATCTAGAACAGCGCGCCACCACGTCTCATTGTCCAGATACCAGCGCAGGGTGGCCGCAAAGCCGGTTTCGAAACTGTGCCTGGGCTGATACCCAAGCTCGGCGATCGCCTTCGAACAATCGATGGCGTAGCGCATGTCGTGCCCGGGCCGGTCGGCGACGAAGGTTTTCAGAACCGATGTCGGCTGGCCGCGCGCCGCAGGCGCATCCGGAAACCGCCGGGCAAGCGACGGATTGCCTGAAAAGGCGCGGTCCACCGCCGCGCACAGCGTATCCACAACGGTCAGGTTCGGAAGCTCCTCGCCCCCGCCGATATTGTAGGTCTCGCCGGTGCGCCCCTTCGTGATGACCGCCGCGATCCCGCGGCAATGATCCTCCACGTGCAGCCAATCGCGAACCGCCAGACCATCGCCATAAATGGGCAGCGCCCGGCCATGCAGCGCGTTGATGATGAACAGCGGGATCAGCTTTTCGGGAAAGTGAAACGGCCCGTAGTTGTTGGAACAGTTCGATGTCGTCGTGTTCAGGCCGTAGGTGTGGTGATAGGCCCGCACGAGGTGATCCGATGCTGCCTTCGATGCCGAATAGGGCGAATTGGGCGCATAGGCTGTGGTTTCGGCAAAAGCGGGGGCGTCCGGCGCCAGCGAGCCATACACTTCGTCGGTCGAAACATGGTGGAAGCGGTGCGGCTTCCCCCCGTCCACCCACAGACGCTTTGCCACCTTCAGCAGCGCGTGGGTCCCGATGATATTGGTTTCGATGAACGCATCGGGCCCGGTAATGGAACGGTCGACATGGCTTTCGGCAGCGAAGTGAACGATCGTGTCGAGGCCCCGTCCGTCAACTAGTTCGGCCACCAGCGCTTCGTCGCGAATGTCGCCCACAACCAGTTCGGCGTTCAGCCCTTCAAGGTTGGACCGGTTGCCGGCATAGGTCAGCAGGTCCAGCACGATGATCCGGTCACCGGGGCTCTCGCGGGTCCAGTGGGCCACGAAGTTGGAACCGATGAACCCGGCGCCCCCGGTTACCAAAAGCGATGCCATCAACCGTCTTCCTTCATCCGGGCGATCACGGCCCGCAGTTCCACCCGCCAATGGGCGGCGGGGCCGGTAACGGCCCAGGTCGCCGTCTTGTCCAGCACACTCATCGCCGGCCGCCTTGCCGGGGTGGGATAATCGCTCGTGCAGATGGGAACAACCGGAACCATGCGCCCCAGCAGCCCGACAGCAAAGGCTTCCTCCTGGATCGCGACTGCAAAATCATACCAGCTGGCCACGCCCGCATCAGTCCAGTGGAAGGTGCCCGACGCGCCAGCCGCGTCGAGCGCCCAGATGGCGCGCGCAAGGCCCATGGCATGGGTCGGGGTCCCGACCTGGTCGGCAACCACCCGTACTTCGTCGCGCTCTTGCATCAGGCGGAGCATCGTTTTCACGAAATTGTTGCCCTGGGCTGCGTAAACCCAGGCTGTCCGCACGATCAATGCTCCGGGGTGTTCTGCCCTGACGGCCTCCTCACCGCGCAGCTTTGTCTCCCCATAGACACCCAAAGGCGCGGGCGCTGCATCAGGCTGGTAGGGCGTCGGCGATTGCCCATCAAAGATGAAATCGGTCGATACATGCGCAAAACGTGCGCCGACGGCCGCCGCTGCCCGTGCCAGCCGCCCGGCCGCTCCGGCATTCACGGCCGCGGCAAGGTCGCGTTCACTTTCCGCCTTGTCGACGGCGGTATAGGCCGCCGCGTTGATCAGCAGTCCGGGTTGCACAGACTGAACCAGCTCGGCAACCTGCGCCTCGTTCAGAATATCGAACGCGCTTTCGGGTGGAGCCACGATTTCGGCACCAGCCGGCGCACTGGCCTGCAATGCGCGGCCCAGCTGCCCCGCAGATCCTGCGATCAACACTTTCATGCGAACAGCTCCGCTTGCCCAAGGCCCGGTGCCACAGCATCCTTGCCCGCCAGGGATGGCTCGCCGATCCCGTCCAGCGGCCACGCAATCCCGATGTCCGGATCGTTCCACCGAAGCGACCGGTCCGATGGCTGGTTCCACAGCGTGGTGCACTTGTAGCAAAAATCCGCGACATCGCTGAGCACCAGGAAGCCATGGGCAAAGCCCGGCGGGATATACAACATCGCCTGGTTCACATCCGAAAGCTCTGCTCCAACCCATGTGCCAAAGCCGGGGGATGATCGGCGAATGTCCACAGCAACATCGAACACGGAACCCCGCGTCACCCGCACGAGCTTCCCCTGCGGCTCGACCAGCTGATAATGCAGCCCGCGCAGCACACCGCGCGCAGATCGGCTGTGGTTGTCCTGCGTCCAATCGGTCGGCAGCCCGGCCTCGCCGAACACCCGGGCGTTGAAGCTCTCCAGAAAAAAGCCGCGTTCGTCGCCGAACACGCGCGGTGTCAACAGCTTCACCTCGGGAATGGCCAGCGCTTCTACCTTCACAGCCCGTCTCCCCGACGGCCCACCAGGCCCGGCCCGCGCTCGAGTTGGGTCAGCAGATAATCTCCATAGCCGGATTTCCGCAGCGGCTCTGCCACCGCTCTCAGCCCCTCATCGTCGATGAAGCCCAGCCGCCAGGCAATCTCCTCCGGGCAGGATATCTTCAGGCCCTGCCGCTCTTCCACGATCCGCACATACAGCGCCGCATCCAGCAAGCTGCCGTGTGTGCCGGTGTCCAGCCAGGCAAAGCCACGGCCCATCAGCTCCACATTCAGGGTCCCTGCCTCCAGATACATGCGGTTGAGGTCGGTGATCTCCAGTTCCCCGCGCGCCGAAGGCTTGATGCGGGACGCATAGTCCACAGCCTTGCCGTCATAGAAGTACAGCCCGGTCACCGCGAAATTGCTCTTCGGCACGGCCGGCTTTTCCTCGATCGTTTCGGCGCGCCCCTCGGCGTCGAAGCTGACAACCCCATAAGCCTGCGGATCGTTCACGAAATAGCCGAACACGGTCGCCCCGCTGGCGCGCGCGTCCGCCCGGCGCAACAGCTCGGGCAGGCCGTGACCATAGAAGATATTGTCCCCCAGGATCAGCGCAGAAGGCCCGTCGCCCACGAAATCCGCGCCGATCTGGTAAGCCTGCGCCAGCCCCTTGGGCTCGGGCTGCACGGCATAGGAAATCTGCAGCCCCCACTGGCTGCCGTCTTCCAGCAGGCCTTGAAACGCTGCCTGATCGGATGGCGTGGTGATGATCAGGATCTCGCGGATTCCAGCCAGCATCAGCACCGACAGCGGATAGTAGATCATCGGCTTGTCATAAATCGGCATCAGCTGCTTGGAGACAGGCTTCGTAAGCGGATAGAGCCGCGTGCCGGAACCGCCGGCCAAAATGATACCTTTGCGCATCGAACCCATCTTCCTTCAGCGTTTGCCTGACAAGATGCGGCGCATCGTACCGGCACAGGATTTCGCATTCTCGAACAGCCCTGCCAGCCGCGCCGCCTCGCCGACCTTCAATCCATCCACCACCGGCCGGGGGTTGCCCGTCAGCGCCATGGCCGCCATGCGCGAGGCGGCAAGCCGCTTCCGGCGCGCCTGCGATGGCTGCATCTTGATGATCTCGCCAAGGTCCAGCGGCGCGGTTGCAAGCGCTCCGGCGGCTTCGGCTGCTTTCACCAGGGCATCGCCCCGCGCAGTCCGGCTGATCAGCAGCGACCGCCCGTCCATCTCTTCGAAGGCCGGGTAGCCGGTCTCTCCGCCATACCAGGCGTCCGCTGCCGCAACATCGGCTGCACCACCCACAGCGTCCGGGCAGATCTTGCAGCGGAATTGCACTTCCTTCGAAAGAATATCGCCCCAGCTTTCGGCATAGCTTATCCGCGCGCTGCTGCCGTCGGCCCGTGTGGCTGTGGCAAAGCCGGGCCAACCGTCGCCACGATAGCGGAAATGCGCGACCTCGGCCTTTTCCATGCCCAGCGTGCGGACAATCCGGTCCGTTCCGTCCTGGCTGGGCGTTCCGGCACAAAAGAACGACAACAGATAGGGAAACCGCTCTGCAACCACCGGATCGGCTGCCATCAACTGCCGAAGTGCGCCTGCATCGCAGGGCTTGCCGATGAACAGGATCCGGCCGGGCTCCTCAAGCTCGGCGCGGATTTCCGCCAGCGGCGCGGCTGGTGCATAGCGCGACCCCGCCGCACGCAGAATATCGTCCCGCCCGGTGGATCGCACGATTTTCGTGAACAGCGGCGCCAGTGCATCCATCCCCACATGCAGCACCCGGTCGACAGCGCCAGTCTCCAGCAAGTGCAGCGCCAACGCAGAAAGCGCACCGCCCGACGACGCCATGTGCCGAACGTCGGGGTCTGTCGCGTGGGCTGTCATCACGCGCACATAGGGGCCCCAATAGGGGTCGATGGCCCAGCTCTCGCCGCCCTCCCAGGGTGCAACGGTCGCGCCGGGGCAAGCCTGCGCCAACAGCCTGTCCGTTCCGGGCATGGCTGCTCCCAGAGCCACCGGCCGCAACCAACCCTTGGCGTCGCGCTGCATTCCGATCGCCGGGTCGAGCCCGGCGCACAGGCCGCAACCCGCACAGGTCTGCCCCGCCATCACGCGGGCCAGCGTCGGCGGAAGGGCAGGGTGCCCGCCCACCGTCAACGCGCCAACGCCCGGAACAGGCCGGCAAGATAGGCGACATAGGTTTCAAGGCCGCTTTCCACCGCGCCCGCACCTCGCGCAATGTCGGCCTTCACCTCGGCCCGCCTGTCGAATGCGTCGAGTGACTTCGTGACCGCTTCATCGGTCGTAAGTCCCTTGGCCGGTATCAGCCAGGGATAATCCAGCGCCCTGTACAAGCCTTCGAACTTCCGGCTGTAGCTGACAGGAAGCACCGGAACGCCGGACGACCAGGCTGCAATCGATGCATGCATCCGCGCCGCCACCAGAAAGTCGAGCCCGGATATCCAGGACTTGGCGGCAGACGGGGATCCGAAGTCGGGAACCCGCACAACATCGGGATAGCGCGTCTTCAGCGCATCGCAGGCTGCCCCGTCATCGTCGCGTGCATGGCTGGTCGTCACATGCGCGAACAGCTCCACTGTCACGTCGCCGCGCGCCAGAAGGGCTTCGATCAGCCGCTCGGTGAAAAGCCTGTAATCGATTGTCAGGCCATATTGGTTCGTACCGGCATAGCCGCCCGAATAGAGAAGGCCCGAAACATTGATCCCGAACCGCGTGCCCGGCCCCTTGGCGGCTGGGGTATACGGCAACGCAAACGCCACATCAATCGCCTGGTGCCGTTCGGCCCCCGGGGCCAGAACGGCAATGGCGGCATAGCTCAGCGGGTCGCGGGCAAACACGGCGCGCGCCTTTGTCATGGCATGGCCCGCAGCCTTGCTGTGCGGCTGGCGCGTGAACGGCCCGATGGTCTGTGGCGAAAGAACCAGCGGCACCCCCTTCAGCAGGCACAGCTCCTTTGTGCCCATCATGTAGGCAAAACGCTTGTCCGGGTAGATGTCGGCAAAGCTGTCTCCCGCGCCGATGTCCAGCATCAGGTCCAGCTTGCCGATATCTTTCCAGTAACCGAAGGGCGAAACCATGTAGCGCCCGGTGATGAAGTGACGGCTGACGATCCCGTCGTTGATGTAGGGCTGCTCCGGGTCACGCGGCTGAAAGATGTGGAAATCGACTGTCACGCCCGCGCGGTCCGCAGCACTGCGAACCAGCGCCATGTTGCCCGCAGTCAGGGCACCAACCCCAAGATTGCCACTTCTGTCGCTGTGCCACAGAAGGCCTAGTTTGATGTGCCGCGCCATCTGCTTGCAGACCGTTCCATAACCCTATGTTGATTGTGCTGTCGCCGCCGACAGACCTGGTCCCGATCACCCCGCACAGCATGCCAGAACACGGGCAGGGCAGCCATCGGGCTGCCCTGTGTCCATCACCCGGCCGTAGCCGGAGCCATTGCCGGAGCCGGGGCCTGAGCCGGAGCCAGCGCCGCATCGCCGGTGGCTGCAGGAGCCCCCGCAGCCCCGGTCGCGGTGCCAGGGCCCGGCAAGGCCATTTCAGGCGGCGTGGCGGCCGGAAGGCCCGGCTCGGATGGGATCTTGCCGTCAGCCCCCTTCGCGTTCGCAGGCTTGGGGGCCGGCGGTTCCCAGCCGGCCTGGAAGGTGGTCTTCGCCTTTGCGGCCTTCTGCTGCTTCTCAACTTCGGCCCCAAGTGCGGCCTGTGTCCGCTCGTTCCGCAGGAAGTTAATTGCGTAGGTGCGCGCTTCATCCCCCACGAAGGGCTGGAGCCGCGTATCCTTGACCTGGTTTACCAGAACCACCGGCGCGGGCGCGCCCTGCGGCCGGCTGGCAAACATGAACAGCTCCTGCGGGTTCTTGTCCAGTACCTTGGTAACTTCGCGGATGAAGTTAGGGTTGGCGCCCAGAGCATCGAGCGAGGCCGGCTGGCGTCGGAACGCGATCTTGTTCGTGTTCAGGATCGCCTCGATCTCGGCCATCGTCTTGGCACTTTCGAACCCGAGCTTCTGCATGGTGTCCGGGCGCAGGAACTGGATCTGGTCGAGGATGAAGAACTTCCGGTCGCGGAACATCCAGGGGTTTTCGTTGATGAACTTGTCTGCTTCATCCCTGGTCGGCGCAGCCACCTTTGTGGCGATGTCCCGCGCAAGCGCCTGCACCCTCAGCTGTTCGGCTGTCCGCCGTTCCTGCATCAGGAAATCCGGCTTCTTGGTAAGTTCACGCTCTTCAGCCGCCTTCGAAAGCATGCGCCTGGTGATGATATTGTTCAGCGCAACCTTTTCAGCGTCGCGCCGCGTCATGTTCGGCGGGATCGGCGTGCCCTGAAGCTCTGCATTTACTTCCAGAACCGTGATTTCCTGGCCATCCAGAATGGCAACCACCTGCCCGGTGGGCGCATCCGGCGTCTTGTCGCCACAGGCCGCGAGCGCAACGGCTGCGGCCGCCAGCAGAAACAGGGTCCGCGAGCGCGGGGCGAGTTGGAGTTTGATCGAAAAGATGTCCATTGTTTCGCTATCCCTTTGATACTGGCTTTGCAGGATTGTCTGTTCTTTGCAGGTCAGGTGCGCGACATTCCGAGGAGTGCGCGGGTCATTGCGACCGCCTTCTTCGGCTGCCGCCGCAGAAGCCTTCTCGCGATCAGCGACAGCCCCAGCGGATACTGGAGCGGCCACAGAAACGGGAAGTTGCGTCGATAGAATTTTAGGCGACTGCGCATCAGATAATATTCCGACGCTTCGGACCGCTCGCCCTTCTTGCCCGACGATCCGATCGATCCACCCTCCTTGTGATAGACGATGGCACCATGGGCAAAGGCGATCGCAAACCTGCCGCGGTTGCGAACCGACCAGTCCATTTCCTCGAAATAGAGAAAGTAGCTTTCCTCCATGAAGCCCACGGTTTCAAGGAACGCCCGGCTTACCGCGATCGATGCGCCAAGGACAAAATCCGTTTCACGCGCAACCTTTTTCGGATCGAACGGCCGGGTGACCGGCTGGTTTGCGCCGATCCCGCTGCTCTGGCCCGTCAGCAGCTTGAACCGCGATCCGTTGAGCTGCTGCCATGTGCCAGGGCGATGGTAGAAGCGCACCTGCGTGCCGCACATGCCCACTTTGTGCGTCGCGTCCATGCGGGCGATAATCGCGCGGGGCGCATCGGGTTCCACCACCGTGTCGTTGTTGAGGCACCAGCAATAGGCAACGCCGGGGTCTTTCAGCGCATGGCGCATCGCAAGATTGTTGCCGCCGGCAAAGCCGAGGTTTTCGGCTGACCGGATGAAGGTCAGCAGCTCGGGTCCCGGCGCCCGGGCAAGCGATTCGGCATCCGTCAGCTCCACATAGGGGATCGGCTTGGCAAGCACCGGGCGTGTAAGCCGTCCCAGAGGGCCGGATGGCGGATCATAAGGCGCCTGCCCATCAGCCCAGGCCTTCATCCGTTCAACCGAATCGTCGCTGGAAGCATTGTCGATCACCACGATCCGGACGGGTTGATCGGTTCGCATCAGCGATTCAAGGCATTCGATCGTGTCGGACCAGCGATTCCAGTTGATCATGATGATAGCCAGCCGCGGCCCGGTTTCGTCCGCAAGGGCATTGGCGCCAACCGAATCCCCAGCCTGCGGAGCGCCGGCCAGCCGGTTGCCAACTTGCCGGTTTCCAGCCTTCGAAGTGCCCGGATCGGGGTTGCCTGGCTGCAATCTGGTGACAGGGCCCTGGGGGGCTGCAGGCACCGCATGTGCCGCGTCCGTGGTCGCTCCTGAAAAGGGTGCAGACGGCCCACTCGAATTGGTCGATCCGGCCGACCCGACTCCTTCCGGGCCGGCATGATCCGTGTTTGCGGGTTCTGGCCGCGCGTCTGAAGCCGTCACGGTTGGTTTCCTCTTTTCAATATCAGCTGGGGTCATGGTGTCCGGTTCCACTGCATGGCCGTGTCTTGATGTCCTTCGCGGGCCATCTGCCGCATCTTCGTGAAACGATACCAACGATTCTGAAACAAGACGACAACTCCCCGGAACCGCGACCTGATCGAAGGCACACGTCGTGACATCAGCAATTTCGGCACATGCACAGCCGCTGACAGAATGACCGCATATGCGCGCATATGCCAGAATAATATTGGTTTACCAGCACTTGTGTGCTTGCCGAAGTCATGGGCGATCAACCGCCCCCAGCGGGCTTCCAGGTCGGCGCCGGTTATCCGCGCCGGATGAAAAACGATCATGCGGGGGATATAGCGGGTCGGATGCCCCATCGCTTTCGCCTTGCGTCCCCAGGCTGCATCCTCCGCAGTCCCGATCGGGCCGAACGGCCCCACCTTCGCAAACAGGTCCCGATCGACCATCAGGTTTCCCGTTCCCGAAAATCCCTTTCGCCTGATGTACATCTTCTGGCGAAACGAGAACACGGCTTCGAAAGCCTCGATGCCGCTGGGATCGTCAGGACTGTCGAAATCAATCCGCACATCGCCGCCATAGGGGCGGCTGGCATCGCGCTCCACGGCATTGATCCCGCGCAGCAGCCAATCTGGTGCCACCCGGATATCGGCATCGACAAACGCCAGAACCCGGCCACGCGCGCGCGCCGCGCCAAGGTTGCGTGCCGGCCCGGGGCCGGGCTCGGGCTCGCGCAGAAACGTCACACCGGTCCAGGCGGCCGCAACCACATCCAGCCGCACACGCGATCCATTGTCCACCACGATGATTTCGAACCAGCCGCGATCCAGCCGCTGGCTGGCAACCGATTGCAGGCATTTCACCAGAAGTTCCGGTGTGTTCAGATGCGGAATGATAACCGAAGCGCGCGGCGCGCCCAGGGCCGCAGAGCCCGCCCCTGTTACGGCCCTCATTGCGACTGCCGCTGCCGCCGCCGCTGTGGGATCGTTTGAAAACGCCATATCCATGTCCGGCTCAGCCCGGCTTTCCGCGAGATGCGGAAAACGGGCGGGCGGGCCCAGGGACCGGGATTGCAGGAATTTCACGCCCCACCGATCAGCGCCCGGCCCGCGCAAGGGCGGCCGACAGCCCCAGCAACTGCGCCACGCCCTGCGTGCGGAAGCGATAGCGCGAATCGCGGCCGCCAACCCCGTCCTCGCGATCGAACAGGTCGATCTCGCCGATGAAGCCGTCCAGCGTCTTCCCCACTGCACCCGCCTCAAGGCCGGATCCCTCAAGTGCGGCATCATGCACGCCGAACCAGCCGTCGGGCGTGCCCGAAGCCCGCGCCGCAGCAATCAGCACCGGCCAGGCGTTGCGCACTTCTGTCCGCTGCAACTGGGATTGCACCCGGCGCGGCAGGCCGGCATTCCACTCCGCCAGCACGGCCTCCGTCCCGGCGATCACGTCGGCATCGCCCACCGCCTGCCGGCGGTCGTCCAGCGCGCGCCCGGCCGCGCGGTTGCCCAGCAGCCGCACAAGATAGGGCGATCCGGCCGACATCTTGATGATCAGCCCGCGCGCGTCAGGCGAAAAGGCAAGGGCAGTGGCCTGTTCGGCACGCTCCAGGATTTCCCGCAATTCCGCATCGGCCATGGGGCCCACAGCCAGGCCCACGATGTTCCGGCGGATGGAGGGGGTAAAGCCGATCAGTTCATCCAGATTGGAAGCAACGCCCGTCAGCACCAGCTGCACCCGCGCCGCCCGGTCGGACAGGTTCTTGATCAATTCGGCAACATCGCGCCGGAACGCCGCATCGGCGACCCTGTCATACTCATCGAGAACGATTAGCACCCGGGTCCCCACGATCTTGGAAAACACGTCTGCCAGCTCGCGCGGATCGACAGGGCCTTCGCCGAGCAGCCCGGCCAGGCTCCGGTTGTGCTCGCCCTCGTCTGCCGTCGGGGAGATGCCGGCATGATACAGCAGCGGAATCTGCTCGGCAAACGTCCGGAACATGTCATCGAACCGGGCTTCAACGCCGCAGCTGCCATACAGCACAAGGTAACGCGCTTCCCGCGCAGTCTCCGAAAACACATGGATAAGGCTGGTCTTGCCGATCCCGCGCTCGCCATACAGCACCACATGGGCACGCTGCTGCTCGATCGCGGCGATCAACGCTGCCATCGTATCATGGCGCCCGGCAAAACGGGCCCGGCTAGTCACGGGCTGCGATGCCGAAAGCGCATCCGCCAGCGCCAGGCGGGCACGCGCCGGTGCCAGTTCGGGAAGCCCGGCGGCTGCGTCGCCGATGTCGTCGGTGGCAGCCACCGCAAATCGTGGCAGGCTTTGTTCCGAGCCGGTGGGGATTGCATTCTCGCCGCGCTTCCAGGGCGCCGCGATCCGACGATTCGGTTCGCCTTCGGGCGGCTGCTTGCCACGATCCCGATTGAAGATCATCGCGTCATCTCCCCGGCGAACATGGCAGGGCCATCGGCGCAGCGCGCAACCCGAAGGTTTTGGCGCACGGTTGGCAGCCGTTCTGCAAGATAGGCTTGCAGCCGTTCTGCCCACCGGGCGAGCCCGAAAGCGCCTGCCTGCTTCGATCCGACCATGCTGTTCGTCAAATCCCACTCTCCATCGCGCCAGGCCACGGCCATCTGCATCTGTTCGCGTGCCGCGAACCACCAATGCTCGTGGCACAGTATCGGCAGCCCTCCTGCCGGAACTGGGCCCAGACACGGCGCGAACCGGCAAATGCCATCTTCCGAGGTCCAGCCATAGCCCAGTTACGGCATCGGCAACAATGTTTAGCCTTTCATGTTGATTGTCGCTTTTGATTTGGCACGAGAGGGAGCGTATGAAGGCAACAGTCCAGCATGGGCTGCGGCCAGACCGTGAAGCAAGAAGTCTGTTCGGGGCCGTGACTTGTTGCGCGCCTGCGGTTAACGATTGGTGTAGAGGGCCAGGCGCAGCGACCGGAACGGGCAGACGAAAAAGGGCTCTTCAGGGGCCGGGGCAGTTTGAAAGGGTGGAGCACGTGAAGTCAGGGCAGCACAGGGTAGCACATGGAGAGGCGGGCGCAGCCGGCCAGCCCAACGGATCGCAACGCCCGGGCGCAATGAAGGCCGCCACCATCCTGTTTGCGCTGTTGGCGCCGGGTGCCGCGGTGGCGCAGAATCTCCCGCCGCCCCTCGCGCCCACAACCGTGGTCATCGATCAGGGGCGGGTCTTCGGAGATGACGCGCCACTGGCCGCAGGGCTCGACGTTCTTGCCGGCATCGGCCTCAGTATCTCGGCAGGCCTCGTCACCGAATTCAACGACAACATGCGCCGCGTCGAGGATGATGCCATCCTTCCTGACGGAGTGGCTCGCTCGGACTGGCGCTTCACGCCGACTGTAGCGATCAGCGGCGGTCGGCCGCTGGGGCGGCAGCAGCTTTTCTTCAACGCCGGTATCGGTCGCGATTTCTACGCCCGAGAGACCATCCGCGACAAGAACCGGGTCAATGTGGGCGGCGGTCTTGCATGGCGCCTCGGTCAACGATGCAATGGCCGCCTCCAGGGGAACTGGAGCAAGCGGGGAACCCAGTTCGCCAGCTTCGCAGAGGTGATCTCGTCCACGCAGGAATCCACGCGGCTGTTTACGTCTGCCACATGCCAGACAGCCGGGCGCCTCGTCGGGTCCGCATCCTACGCCAGGGCCAACACGAAGAACCAGACGGACGAGTCCCTGCCCGCTGTGGTGGACCGCAGCTTTGCCAACGTCGAGTCGGATAGCATCAATGCATCGCTCGCCTACGCGCTCACCCGCGGCCAGATCGGCATCTCGGGAAACTGGGGAAACTATGAATTTCCGAACCAGCTTCTCGTGTCCGGAGAGACGAACGGCAACACGATCCAGGGCTACAACCTGTTCGCGAACTACCGGATCGGGTCGTCGCTCCAGGCCAATGGCTCGATCGGCTTCAGCAAGGTCAACCCGAAATCCCTCCTGTCGCAGGATTTTTCGGGCAATGTGTGGAGCTTCGGGCTGAACTACAGCGGCCCCCGTCTTGGTGCCAGCATCGGGACCGGGCGCAGCGTCAACGGATCGAGCGGCGGCAACAGCAACTTCTCCATCGGCACCTTCTACAACATGAATGTGAGCTACCGTGCGAACGATCGCCTGTCGGCTTCCGCCGGCTATTCCAGATCGAACACGGATTATACGGGCGTCATCGTGATTCAGGGCACCCAGCCCATCGATGCCGCCATCACCGACCGCTTCTTCATCGGCACGGACTTTCGGCTCAACAGATTGTTAACATTTGGTGCCGATCTTAACCATCAGAAGCGCTCGTCGGAACCCGATACGTTCAGCTATGATGCAACCTCTGTGGTATTCAGCATCAGGGCGAATTTCTAAGCCGCCCTGCGCACCAAAAGAACTGGAGACTGGAATGACTGGACGCATTGCATCGGAAGGATTGTGGGGCTGGCTTCGGCCCATGGCCCTGTTCGGCGCCCTTCTGCTTGTCGCTCTGGGGTACCAGCCGGCCGGCGCGCAGACGCCTGCTGCCGCCTATCTGCTTGGCCCGAGCGATTCGATTACCGTGCTGGTCTACGGGCAAAGCGAATTCAATGTGCAGACCCGTGTGAAACCTGATGGTTCCATCGTCATGCCGCTCATCGGCAAGGTCCAGGCTGAAGGCAAGTCGGTCATCACACTGGCCGACGAGATCACCCGCAAGCTCACGGCCGGGAACTTCCTGAGGGACCCGATCGTCAACGTTGAAGTGAACGAATACAACAGCCGCTACGTCCGCGTGGCCGGAAAGGTCGGGGCGCCCGGCCTCGTGCCGCTCGATCGCTCCAGTCGCCTTCTCGATGTGTTGCTTCGGGCCGGCTGGGTTCAGGCCGGCGGCTCCGAGTTCATCACGATCCGTCGCGCCAACGACGGAAAGGAAGTTTCCGTCAATTCGAAGGAGCTGGCGCGCGGCGCGGTTGCCGATGTGCAGCTGTCTCCCGGAGACACCGTTTTCATCGATGATGCCGAACTGATCTATCTGACCGGCGCTGTCGCACGCCCCGGCGCCTATCCCCTCAAGATCGGCATGACGGTCACCGAACTGCTGGCGACAGCCGGCGGCGTTGGTCCCACCGGGTCCGCCAACAAGGTCGGCCTGAAGCGTGATGGCGCCAAGGAGCGGGATGTCGATACCCAGTTCGAACTCAAGGCCGGGGACATCATCAACGTCCGCGAGCGGCTATTCTAGGAGACAGGTACCATGACGATTATCCAGTTCCTGAGGATCTTGGCCGCGCGCTGGAAGATGATCTTCGGCGTGATGCTGGCCTGCATGGCCGTTGCTACCGTGGTGGCTGTTTCGCTGCCCAAGCGCTATCCGGCATCGGCCCGCGTGCTGCTGGATGTGGTCAAACCCGACCCCGTGACAGGGCAGTCGGTCGGTCGCGATGTGCGTGGTTATGTCAACACCCAGGTGCAACTCATCCGCGACATGCGGGTTGCCGGCGCCGTGGTCGACAAGCTGGGATGGGCAAACGATCCTGGCACGATCGCGTCGTATGAGGCTTCGGGTCGCACGGAAGCCGATGGCGGCATCCGTTCCTGGCTGGGCCAGCAGATCATCGATGGCACCAGCGCCGGTCTGGTGTCGGGCTCCACCATCCTCGAAATCCAGTATCAGTCGTCCGATCCGGAGCGGTCCAAGCAGGTTGTCAGCGCAATCCGCGACGCCTTCGTGACGACCGCGCTGGATTTCCGGACGGACTCCGCCGATCGCTCCAGCGTCTGGTTCCAGGAGCAGGCGGAAAAGAATCGCCTTGCGCTTGCTGCATCCGAATCAGCGCTTGCAAGATACATGCAGGAAAACAGCATCATCATGGCTGGCGGCATGGATGGGGAATCCGCCAAGCTCGCCCAGTTGCAAGCAGCGCTCCAGCAGGCCCGCGGCCAGCAGAGCACGACGGATGTCGTCGTCGCCGGGCGGCTTGCCAATGACCCCGTGACGGATCAGCTTCAACTCCAGCTCGCCACCATCGAGGATGAGCTGGCGCTCGCCGGCTCGCGCCTCGGGTCCGCGCATCCGTCGTACAAGGCGATCGAAGCCCGGCGCAACACGTTGCGAAGCCAGATCGGGCGGGCACAATCCAGTTCGCGTGCCGGTGTATCGGCCCTGTCGGGTGCCGTTCAGCAGTCGGTCAGAAAGCTGGAGAGCGATATGGAAGCGCAGTCGAAGCTGGTGCTCGAACGCAAGCCCGTCATCGATGAGCTCGTCCGGCTCAGCCGCGAAGTCGAGCTGCGCCGCCAGCAGTATGAAAGCTCGGCAGCGCGGACCGCACAGCTTCGCCTGGAAGCAGACGTCACGGAAACCGGGCTGGTCGTCCTCGGCGACCCGGTCGCCTCCAAGACGCCGTCTTACCCGAAGGTCAATCTCATCATCATCATGAGCGCGCTCTTCGGTCTCTTCCTCGGCCTTCTGGCGGCTGTCATTTCCGAGTTCATCGCCCGGCGTGTCCGGGGTGAGGAAGACCTTAGCTACGCCACAGGCGTTCCGGTGCTCGTGACAGTGGGGACATCGTCGTCCTCGCCGTTGCGGCTCCGGCTCCAGAAACTGTTCGGCCGTCGTTCAAGCGACGACGGTGACGGCGAATTGCAGGCGATCTGACATGACCGAGATTGACACGAGCCTGGCCCGCCAGACTGATACGGCCAGTTCCGACGCACTGCTCCAGACAGGAGCGTTGACAGACGAGCAAGCGCGCGTCGTCTCCGAACAGCAATCCCGCACCGGGCAGTCGTTCGACCAGACGGCGATTTCCATGGCACTCGCCACCGAAGAGGATGTCGCCGTCGCGCGCCAGGCTCTCCAGGGCAGCCTCGCCATGCAGCTGAGCCCCGCGTCTGCGGCGTCCGAGGAGCTGGTGGTCATTTCGGACCCGACCAGTCCGCGCGCCGAAGCGATGCGGTTGCTGCGCACGCAGATCATTGCCCAGCATGTCGGGGCAGGGCGCCGCGCCTTTACCGTGACCGGTGCAACCGATGGCGCCGGCGCCACCTACATTGCTGCCAATCTTGCCACTGCGCTGTCCCAGGTCGGCATCAAGACCCTGCTGGTCGACGCAAACCTGCGCAGCCCTCGGGTGGACGCCATCTTCGGGATCGACCAGAACGGCCCGGGGCTGTCGACCTACCTGTCGCTCGAGGCAAACCGGCCCGAGCGGGTTGTCTATTCCAATGTGCTGCCGAACCTTTCGGTTGTGCCGGCAGGTCCTCCGGTCGCGCGCCCGCAGGAACTGCTGTCGGGCGCCCGCTTCCGGACTGGCGTTGATATCCTGTTGCGGCAGTATGACGTAGCGATCTTCGACACGCCCGCCACGAACGAGAACGCAGATGCGCTCACGGTGGCCGGAGTTCTCGGCTATGCCCTGGTGGTCGCGCGCCGCGATCATTCCTTCATCAAGGATATCCAGTCGCTTACAACCCAGCTCACCGTGTCCCGTGCAACGGTGATCGGGTCCGTTCTCAACGAATACAACTGATGCCTGTCAAAGGCGCAGACCGGGAGCACATTGGCGAATGAACGCAGCATTGACCCTGCCCAAAGCAGGAAGAGCAGAACTCTTCGAAAAGGCAAAGCGCTATCCGGTTCTCGCCGTCGCGCTTCTGCTCACGGTGATCCCTACGTTCTTCGCCATGGCCAGCGGCAGCTGGACGGAGGAGTCGGGCGTTCACGGGCCGCTGGTGCTCGCGACGGCCGTCTGGCTCGTGTGGCGTTCGTGGGACGAAATCGTCGCCCTTGCCCGCCCAGGCAGTCTGTGGCTGGCCGTTCCGGTCGTGATTGTCGCTACCGGGATCTATGTGTTCGGCCGCGCCTTCGACTTCCTGATTCTCGAAGTGGCCGCCATGCTGCTGGCCCTGCTGGCCATTGCCTACGCGCTCGCCGGGCATCGCGTGCTGATGAAAATGTGGTTTCCCATTGTCTATATGGGGTTCCTGATTCCGCTTCCGGGCTGGTTTCTCGATAGCATCACCTTGCCGCTCAAGGTCTTTGTGTCCGATGTCGTCACCTGGTTGCTTGCGGCGGTCGGCTATCCGATCACCCAGGTAGGGGTTACACTCTACATCGCCCAATATCAGCTCTTGGTGGAAGATGCCTGCGCCGGCCTGAACTCCATCATCAGTCTCACCGCTGTGGGCCTGTTCTATATCTACCTGTTGCACAACGCATCGTGGCGCTACTCTTTGCTGCTGCTGGCCTTTGTGCTGCCGATCGCGGTTGCCGCCAATGTCGTGCGCGTCGTCATCCTAGTTCTTATCACTTACTATCTCGGCAACGAGGCGGCGCAGGGCTATCTGCATGATTTTGCCGGCATCGTGACCTTCGTGTCTGCGCTGCTGCTGATCTTCCTCCTCGATACGATCCTTGCGCCGGTCCGCCGTCGCCTCGCATCGAAAGATGCCCCCTTCGATCAGAAAGAAACCCATGCTCAGGCGGCGTGATCTTCTCCTCGGGCTGCCGCTCATCGCAGCGGCTGGCGGAGCCTTGGCGCTCACCCCCCGCAACACGTTGAACCTACTGGGCGACGGAGAGCTGGAGAAGCTCGTTCCGCTGAAAATCGGCACCTGGTCGGTCACGCCATCCAACGCCGTTATCCTGCCCGAAGCAACGGAGGGCAGCCTCGCCGATACGCTGTATGACCAGACAGTCAGCCGTCTCTATCTCTCCCAGACCGATCTCCCGATCATGATGGTCATCGCCTATGGCAGCACCCAGTCGGATCAGTTGCAGCTGCACCGGCCGGAAGTCTGCTACGCGGCCGTGGGCTTCGAAATCGGCGCGTCCAGCCGGGTCGAAGTTCCGGTTGCGCCCCCAATGGTCCTGCCGGTCCGCGAGCTGGTCGCAACCAGCAACGAGCGGACGGAGCCCATCCTCTACTGGACCCGCATCGGAGATTATCTGCCCGCCAGCGGCACCGAGCAGCGGATGATGAAGCTGCGGACGGGATTCGCAGGCTATGTCGCCGACGGCGTGCTCGTAAGGCTGTCCACCGTCGCCGATCCGACGCCCGAGACCTTCGCGACGCTCAGGCGCTTTGCAGACTCCATGCTGCATGCAACCAAGCCAGCGGGCCTTCCCGCGCTGGTCGGCCGGCCGCTCGCGAATGCAATCAAGGCAGCCGGCTGATCATGCGCGGCAGCGGCCAACAACCCGAAAGGCTGCGGGGCAACGTTCATCCCGCGCGATTGGCTGGCAATGCATCGGCTGGCAAAGCTGCGCCTGCCGCCAAGGCCGGGTCAGTCGCCCTGGTTGCCGAACGGCTTCAGGAAATACTGGACGAAGCCCAGAATGGCAGCGATGCCCGCAACGGAGACTGCGTGCAACATCATGTTGCTGTCGTCGATCGCCTTGTTGCCGACTTGGTTGATAATGGCGCACGCAACGGACGCAGCGAAATAAGGCCACATCTGGTCGCGCTCGGGCCCGACAGAGCGCTGCAGGAACAGGACGATCAGCCCGGCAAAGATGGCTACCGTGATCCAATCATACACTGTTTCCATGACGCTATTCTCCCCATCCTTGGGCATGTGGATACCCTGATTGCCCGCAACGGAGCTAGCTTCGCAGCAGCAAAGCCGCAAGAACTGAATTCGATTCGAATGTCACCAACCGTACGCGCCGGGCTCGCCGGAGCCTGTCAACAATTGCCGTCATGAACGAAATCCGGACCCAGTCAGACCTGAAAAAGGCTGTTGCGGCGCCAGAGCAGCCGCCCCGTTCGGTCGTGCCTATCGATGTCGTGATCTTCGCGATCCGGATCATCGAATTCCTGACCGTCCTCCTCGCTGGCATTGTCGCGCTCAGCCTCTGGGCCGATGTCATTCCTGCGGTCGATGTCCCGGGCTACAGCCGCACCATGCTGGGCGGCGCCCTCATCTTCGCGCTGGTTTCCGAAATCACGGGAACATACGATGTCGATTGCCAATTTTCGCTTCGCAAGGCGTGGCAACGGCTGCTCGGTTCCTGGATGGTCTCGGGCCTGTTTCTCATCACCATCGGCTTCCTCCTTCAGATCACCGAAGGCTTTTCCCGGGGTTGGGCGCTCACCTGGTTCGTCACGGCAGCTATCATGTTGGCAGGCACCCGCGCCGCAAGCACGCTGTGGATCCGCCGCCTGAAAGGGCAAGGTGTCTTCAACAGCCGCGTCGCCATTTTCGGTGCCGCGGCCCAGGGCCAGAAGCTCGCCCAGTACATCCGTGGCAACAACAAGCTCACGATCAGCCTCGTCGGCTTCTTCGATGATCGCCGCGACGGTCGTGTTCCCGTCATCGTCGATGATATTCCGGTCTTCGGCACATCTGACGATCTCGTCGCCATGATCCGCGAAGGGCTGATCGACCAGGTGATCGTGGCATTGCCATGGTCTGCTGAAACGCGCATCCGCCAGGTTGTCCAGAAGCTCGCTTTGACCCCGGTGCGCATCCGCCTTGCGCCGGATCTTGCGAACTTCGCTTTTGCCCATCGACCTCTCGTCTTGCTGGGTGATCTCCCGGTGATCACGCTGTTCGAGCGTCCGATCTCGGGCACCGACGCCATCGTCAAGCGCGCGGAGGATCTCATCCTCACGCTCATCATCCTCTTTTTCATCTGGCCGATCATGCTGCTCGTGGCGCTCGCCGTGAAACTCGAAAGCCCGGGCCCCGTCTTCTTCAAACAGCCCCGCGAAGGGTTCAACAACAGCTCGTTCAACGTGTACAAATTCCGTTCGATGGCCTCTGGCGCCTGCGAGACCGTCGGCATCCACCAGGCAACCCGCGCGGACCAGCGCATCACCCGCGTTGGCCGCATCATCCGCGCCACGTCGCTCGATGAACTGCCCCAGCTCTTCAACGTTCTGCAGGGTCATATGTCGCTGGTGGGCCCCCGCCCGCATGCGCCCTCCACCCGCGCCGGCGGCCGACCGTTCCACGAAGTCGTGCAGACCTATGCGGCCCGCCACAAGGTGAAACCGGGCATGACCGGCTGGGCACAGGTCTGTGGCTGGCGCGGTGAAACCGACACCGAGGAAAAGCTGGTGAAGCGGTTGGAGCATGATCTGCACTATATCGAGAACTGGTCCATCCCGTTCGATCTCTACATTCTCGTCCGGACCGTGTTTGCGGTCCTGTTTCCAAAGAACGCCTTCTAGCGAGTCTCGTTCTGACTGCATCAGAACGGCCGCTCCATCTCGATGTTTTTCCGCATGGGTTTCCGATTCAGCTGCTTCCACCTGATCGGAACATGCTCCAGCACGTCATCCCCGCGCTACGCCTTGAGCCCCGCATAGGCCGCCAGCGCCCGCTCCCGCGCAAACCGGTGGTCTACGATCGGCGGCGGATAGCCGTTGAACCCGCGCTCGAAAGGCCCGTGCACGGCATCGCCCTTCAGCCCCGCAAGCTCTGGCACCCAGCGGCGAACATAGTCACCCGCATCAAACTTCCGGCTTTGTGCGATCGGTGCGAAAATCCGGTAATAGGGGGCTGAATCCACCCCCGATCCCATCACCCACTGCCAACCCATCGCGTTGTTCGGCAGATCCGCATCCACCAGCGTATCCCAGAACCAGCGCTCGCCTTCCCGCCAGTCGATCAGCAGGTGCTTCACCAGAAAGCTGGCTGCAACCATCCGCACGCGGTTGTGCATCCAGCCCGTCGCCCACAGCTGCCGCATTCCGGCATCCACCAGCGGATAGCCCGTCCGACCAGTCTGCCACGCTTTCAGCAGTGCCGCGCCGACGCCATCGGCCACATCGGTCCAGGGCATGCGCTCGAACTGCGGCCGGTGCGCCCGCGTGGCGGAGTCCGGAAACTGCGCCACGGTTTCGTGTGCGAAATCCCGCCACACCAGCTGCCGCGTCCAAGGGGTCGCCGCCTCTCCAGCTGCACGCACAGCCCAATGCCAGCATGTGGCCGCCGAAATCTCCCCGAAGTGCAGATGGGCGGACAAGCTCGACGTTGCCGGTTCCGAAGGGAAATCCCGCCGCGTCTCATAGGCCTTCAGGCGCGGAACAAAGTCATCCAGGGCAGCCCGCGCTCCCGTCTTGCCCGGCGTCCAGTCGAAGCGCTGTGCCCAGTCTGGCCGGGTCGGCAACAGGCCCCAGTCCGCAAGCTCGTCCCCCGCAGGGGCGGCGGCGAACCCCACGGGCGTGGGCGTCGGCGTCGGGAAGGGCGGCGGCCCGAAGGCCGTGTGCGCCCGCCAAAAGGGTGTGAACACGCGAAACGGTCCGCCGGTCTTTGTCTTCAGCAAACCCGGCGGCACCAGTGTCATCCCGTCGTGCAACACAAGCCGCGGAACCGTCGCCTCGATCGCCGCCCACCACGGCTCCGCATGGCGCAGCGCATGGATCGCCGCTGCTCCAGTCTCGGCGGCCAGCCGTTCCAGCACGTCGGAAGCTTGCCCGCGCAACAACAACAGGCCACCGCCAAGACCCCGCAGGTCGGCATCCAGCGCTACAAGGCTATGGTGCAGCCACCAGCGGGTCGCCCCACCCATCTGCCGCACACCATCGCTGTCCTCGTCCAGAACGAACACTGCCAGCACGGGCCCGGCGGCGGCGGCGGCCCGCACGGCTGCCTGATCGGCCAAGCGAAGGTCCTGTCGGAACCAGATGATCTGCGTGCCTGCCACCAGCCATCGATACCCGCTGCATTGCGAAGCGCAACTGCGGCGCGTATTCGCGCAAACCATGCCCGCCGTCGCTTATACCAATGGCCGATACGGCCCCATCGCCGAAGCCGCCATCTCCATCGATGATCGCGGCTTTCAGTTCGCCGACAGCATCTATGAAGTTGCAGCCTTCCTGAACGGCCGCTTCCTCGATTGGGGCAAGCATCTTTGGCGGCTGCGGCGCAGCCTCGCAGCGCTCCACATAAAGGGCGTGCCGTCAGATGCGGCGCTGTCCGCCATCGCCCACCGCCTCATCGCCAGAAGCCGCGCACATGACGGCCTCCTCTACATCCAGATCAGCCGCGGGGTCGCCAGGCGGGATCACCCCTTCCCGGCGGCAAGCCGGCCAACGCTGGTGATGACAGCGCGGCGCTTCGGTTTCACCCAGCGCATCATTCAGCAAAGGACCGGCATCGCCGTCATCACGCTGCCCGATCAGCGCTGGGCGCGCTGCGATATCAAGTCCACGGGCCTGCTCCCGGCCGTTCTCGCCAAGCAGGAAGCAGCGCAAGCGCACGCGTTTGAAGCGATGTTCCATCTGCCCGATGGCACCGTCACCGAAGGTGGTTCGACCAACATGTACATGGTGGACAAGGCCGGAACCATCTTCACGCACCCCATTTCCGCGCAAATCCTGCCCGGAATCGCCCGGGATACGCTGCTGGCCATCGCAAGGACCAACCAACTCCGGGTCGAAGAGCGCGCTTTCACCATCGACGAAGCCCGCGCCGCCCCGGAACTGTTCCTGACCTCGACGACAGCCCCGATACTCCCCATCACCCGCCTCGACGATGCGGCGGTCGGCACCGGAAAGCCCGGCCCGGTTACCGCGCGGCTCGCCGCATTGCTGTGGGATGAAGTGGAGCAGCAGACAGGATGGCGTGCCGATGCAGCCCCTTTCAGCGCTTTCTGAGGCCGTCCGCCACCAGCTTGCTCGCCCGTTCGGCCACGTCGCGCAGATCGGTGTCGTGGGCTATACCGTCGGCCCCCCAAACGCCATACCGCAGCCCCAGGAACACGTTCATCCCGGCGATCGCCCAAGCTTCCACCTCGCCCACGCCGTCGCGCAGATCCCCTTTGGCGGCCCCTGCTTCCAGGCGGGCCGCAATCCGCGCGACCGTCAAACGATAGTGGCTCGAATAGGCATCGGGCGCTACGAACTCGGCCTCATCGATGATCCGGTAGATCAGCTGATGCTCGGACACGAACCCAAGATAGGATTCCAGCGCAACCCGTTCGGCCGCCAGCGCATCGGGTGCAGCTTGTACGTGCGGGCCGACATGTGCCTTTACCTGCGCTGAAAGATCGGTGACGAGCGCCCGGAAAATCGCCTCCTTGCTGGTGAAATAGGTGTAGAAACTCCCCAGCGCGACGCCTGCCCGACGGGTGATGTCAGTGATCCCGGTCGCGTGGAACCCATTGCTCCCGAACTCCTGCGCCGCGGCGTCCAGCAGCGCCCGCAACGTCTTTCGTCCACGCTCGGTGCGCGGGGCGCCCCGCGCCCCTTCGGTAATTTGGGCGCCCCGCGCCCCTTCGGTAATTTGGGCGCCCCGCGCCCCTTCGGTAATTTGGGCGCCCCGCGCCCCTTCGGTAATTTGGGCGCCCCGCG
>Ga0335395_10000157_pt1 | contig 43972 bp, 38 predicted proteins | sample MAT02_FD_205744 | JGI IMG/M metagenome (GOLD analysis project Ga0335395, IMG submission 205744) | Freshwater microbial communities from Lake Fryxell liftoff mats and glacier meltwater in Antarctica - MAT-02 (spades assembly) (version 2) ... | reverse complement strand
CGTGCTTGTCGGCGCGCTGGGCCAGGGTCGGACGGGCCGCCTTCTTCGCGGTCGGCTTCTTCCCGGGCTTCTTGTTCGCGGTCGGCTTCTTCGCGGTCGGCTTCTTCGCGGTCGGCTTCTTCGCGGTCTTCGTGGTGGTGGTCTTGTCGGCTGGCTTTTTGGGCATGTCGTTCACGCGTGGGTCAGCGCTCGGCGGCCAGGTAGGTCCACCAGATCTCTTGGTTCTCGACGTAGTCGGGCTCGTAGAACACGCCGGTGCCCTCGCCCTTGGTGTCGGTCTTCTCCCAGTAGAAGTGGACCTTCGAGAAGCCGGCCTCGAGCAGGAGGTCGCGCAGCTCGGGGGCCATCCACAGGCGCCAGTCGTAGGTATAGGCGCGGTAGATCTTCGAGCCGTCAGGGAACAGGAAGTGGATGTAACAGAGGAAGTCGTGGCTGAAAGCGTCGAACTTCGCCTGCTCCCAGCGGTAAATGAAGTCGGTGTGGTCGTTGTCGGTCGTGCCCTCGATGATCGCCTCGGTGCCGCCGAGCATGTCGAGCAGGAACACACCGTCGCGGTTGAGACCCGCGTACACGGCCCGGAAGTAGTCGAGCAGGTCAGCACGCTGCTTGAAGCAGTAGTACGAAAAATTGAGCGCGCAGGTCAGGTCGACCTTCGGACGCTTCACCTCGCGCACGTCCTCGCACAGCAAGGTGACGCGGCTGGCGACCTCGCGACCGGCGGGCACGAGGTGGTGCTCGATGCCCCAGTTCATCGTGTCCTGCGAGAGGTCGACGCCCAGCGCGATGCGCTCCGGCGAGCTGCGGGCCCACGCGGCGCACAGGGCCGCGGTGCCGCAAAAATCCTCGCGCATGCTGACGGGGTCGTGGCCGCGGATCTTGCGGTAGGTGCGGGCGAAGAATTTTACGTCGCCCTCGGGGTCCTGGACCGCCCGCTCGTAGAGCGCGTGGCGGTCGGCCTGCTGAGCGAGGGTGCGGGGAGGCTTGGTTTTCGAGGCGGCGCTGCTGCGGGGCACGGGGACCTACGCGCGGCAAAATACGCGAGGTCGGCTCGCGAGGTCCACTGCTACTGCGTGGACCGGCGACGGAACTTCATCCGCCGAGCAGCTCGGTCAGGCCGTCGTAGGCGGTGGTGATGTTGCGGGTGACCTCGGTGGCGGCCTTGTACTTCTCCGGGTCCTTGGCGAACTTGTCGGGGTGGTACTGGCCGAGCAAACGCAGGTACGACTTGCGGACCGCCTGGCGGTCGGCGCCGGCCTCGAGCTCGAGGGTCCGGTACCAGCGCAGGCGCTCGGCCTCCGGGGTCGGGCGGCCGCCCACTTGGCCGCCGCCGCGCGCCTGGGCGGCCTCGAAGGCCTTCTCCCACGCCTCCTCCGCGGCGTCCCGAAACTTGCGGGCCTTGCGTCCCGCCTTGGCGCCCACGGTGTCGGCGGTCTCATCGTCGAGACTGCGCCGCTCCTCCTCGCTGAGGCCGTCGAGCGCGTCGGGCTTGAGGGCGGAGCGAAAGTCCGTGATGTTCGAACGGGCCATGTCCCAAAAGCGCTTACCGAGGCTCACCGCCTCAATATGGCCTGTTTGGGCGACCCTGCAAAGGGGCTCAGAAGTCCTCGTACTCGTCGTCCTTGAGCGGCGGGCGTGGAGCAGCGGGCCGGGCCGGTGGCGCAGGCGAGCGCGCGGCGGGGGTCGAGGTCGAGGTCGAGGTCGATATCGAAGATGATGAAGATGATGACGATGATGATGAAGACGACGCCTGGTTACGGCGAGCCACGGCTGCGGCCGCGGCCGTGGCGGCTGCGATCGCGGCGGGGTCGAGGTCCTCGACGCTGGCGTTGAGGCCCGCGTAAGCGCCGCTCTCGGCGACCATGTCGCTGCTGCTGAGGCTGGTCGAGGCGTCGTCGGCGTCGTCCTCCTCGTCGATCTGAGCGAGCTCGTCGGGGCTGAGCTCGCGGGTGCGAAACGGCTGCTCGGTGCCGGCGCCGGCGCGCGCCCGGTACCAGTTGATGGCATCGATGACGCGAAGCTGCATGACCGCGGCGAGGTTGCTAAACGAGACGCCCATGCCGCGCGGCTCGTCCTGATGATGCACGACGCGGCCGTGGCCGTGGATGACGACCGGGTCGTCGAGCATGACCGTGAAGCGGAGGTCGACCGCGGTGCCGACCGGCAGGCGCACGCGCGTGTTGATGAACACGCCGTACTCGCTGACGTTGCTGACGTAGGTCAGGTTGGCGCCCTGGCTGACGAACTCGGGGTTGATCGGGTGGCGTTCGCCGCGTCGCCGGTCGTCCCTGTCTCGCGCCTGCATCGCCATGTCGCTGTCCTCCGCCTGGACCTAAAACGGGCTATTCGCTGTTCGGACGGCCCTTGTTCTTCGACCTTATCTCGAATTTCTCGATGTGGAAATCCTTGCGGCTCTGGACCTCGATGCCCCGCTGGATGCGCTTGACCATGTGGTCGATGGCGGCGATCTCCAGGCCGTTCATCAGGTCCGCGACCGGCGGGGCGGCCTGGATCAGGATGATGTCGCCGGTCATGTGGGGAGCCTCGCGCCGAATTTCGCGCAGGATCTCGTAGCAGACGGTGCTGGCGCTCTTGGTGTAGCCCTTGCCGTTGCACGACTCGCAGGGGGCGGTGAGCAGGCGGCCGAGGCTCTCGCGCGTCCGCTTGCGGCTCATCTCGACCAGGCCCATCTCCGAGATCTTGGTGATGTGGGCCTTGGCGCGGTCCTTGCGCAGGACGTCTTGCAGCTTGCGGTAGACCTTGCGCCGGTTGGACTCCTTGTCCATGTCGATGAAGTCGATGATCACCAGGCCGCCGAGGTTGCGCAGACGAAGCTGCTCGGCGATCTCCTCCGCCGCCTCGAGGTTGGTGTGGGTGATCGTCTCCTCGAGGGTCTTGCCCTTGGCGCCGACGAACTTGCCGGTGTTGACGTCGATCGCCGTGAGCGCCTCGCCCTGATCGAAGACCAGCGAGCCACCACTCTTGAGCGGGACCTTGCGCTCGAGCGCGCGGTTGAGCTCAATCTCGATGCCGTAGCCGTCGAAGATCGGCTCGCGCCCGCTGTACTGCTCGATCTTCTGGGCGCAGTCCGGCATGAAGGCCGAGACGAAGCGGGCCAGCTTCTCGTGCGCGAGGCGGTCGTCGACGATCACCTTGCTCAGTTCGGGCGTCAGGTTGTCGCGCACGACCCGGAGCATCAGGTTGAGGTCGCGGTAGAGGAGCACCGGAGCTCGGTGCACGCGCTCGTTGACCTTGATGTTGGCCCACAGGCGCAACAAGTAGTCCATGTCGGCCCGGATCTGGCCGTTGGTGGCGGTCTCGGCGACGGTGCGGATGACGAAGCCGGCGCCGTTGGGGCGCATCTGGTCGACGAGCCGACGCAGGCGTCGACGCTCGCGCTCACTCGAGATCCGGCGCGAGATGCCGATGTGGCTCACCGTCGGCATGAACACGACGTTGCGGCCCGGCAGCGAGATGTACGTGGTGATCCGCGCGCCCTTGCTGGAGATCGGGTCCTTGACGACCTGGACCAGGATCTCCTGACCAGGGCGGACCAGCTCGGTGATGTCAGCGTGCTTGCCGGGGCGACGCGGGACGGTCTCACCGTCGTCGTCCTCGGCGGGCGCGGGTGCGGAGGCGGAGCCGGGCGTGGCGATGTCACCGGCGTACAGGAAGGCGGCCTTCTCCTCGCCGATGTCGACGAAGGCGGCTTGCATGCCCGGCAGGACCCGCAGCACCTTGCCCTTGTAGACGTTGCCCACGGTTCCACGCTCGCGCTCGCGCTCGACGTAGAACTCGGACAAGATCCCGCTCTCAATGAGGGCGACCCGGGTCTCCGGGCCATCTGCGTTGACTACAATGACGGAATCAGACACGGCGGCCGTGCCTTCCTAGCACAACCGGGCGCGCCGATGACAAGCGATCCGAGCGATCCAAGCGATCCGAGCGATCCGGGGTGATCCGGGGTGATCCAGGCGATCCAGGCGATCCAGTGGCGAACGGGAGCAGGGAGAATGCCTCCCCTGGGGCGGGAGAAATGGTGTGGAGCCGGGGTCGGCCTCTGTGCGGGTCCGCGGCACGAACGACGCTTTGGCCTTTCCTGGGGACACGGCTTTCTGTACTGTTCGTCGCCGTATGGCCTTTCAGTACCAAGCGGGGATCTACAAGACGACGAAGTTTCTGCCCGGGCATGAAGCGACCGTCGCCCCCAACATGTTGATCCTCATCCGTACGGATGCCGAATTTGCCCCGGCTTCCGTCCTGCTGCCCGTCAACAACATCCACAACCAATGGCGCTTCCAGATGCCCGGCGTGAAGATCCCGTCGGCGTCGTTTGGCTGGGGCGAGTCGCTGGTCAAGCTGCCGCACGAGGGCTTTTACCGGCTCACCCGCGAGTTTAGCTTCGGGGACACCGGCAAGTGGCTCAAGAACGCGGTCGTGCAGCTCGGCTACACCCGCGGCGGCGACCCGATCCTGTTCATCGCCCAGCGCCGCAGCCCGCTCGTCAGCAACGACCTGTTCTTCAGCGACAAGGGCGTGAAGGTCGAGATGAACGACCTCAACAACATGCTCGAGGCGCTGACCTGGTATCAGGAGCCCGACAAGAAGGCGAACTGACCCGAGCTCGTTGAGCTGCTCCCGGGCTCCGACCGCCGCACGGCTGTCGGAGCTCGCGGCGTTTAACCGATCTCAGCCGACGCGCTGCTCGGAGATCTCCTCGCCGACCTCGATGCGGATCTTCTGTCCGCGCACGCCGCGGGCCTGGATCCGTTGCAGCAGCATGGCGCTGGCGCCGCCCATATTGATCCAGCCCTCGTCCGACTCGTCGACCACCGAGCCCCACACGACCACCCGCAAGGGCACCGGTGGGCTGACTCGCAGGCCGTTTTTTTGCCAGTAGAAGAACGGGCTGTGCCAGCAACTGTCGATGGTCTCCCACGCGTTGTCGGTCTTGAAGGTGTGGATGCTGACGTGGTCCATCGCGGCCGCGGTTTTACGTCGGTGAGGGTCGGCGGGCAAGCCGGGCGCTACAGTGGCCGCATGGACGTCGCGGTCGTTGGCGCGGGCATCGTCGGCTGCGCTCTGGCGTCGGCGCTGGCCCGTCGCGGCGATGCAGTGATCGTGCTCGAGCGAGCGGCCCGCGAGGGCACCGGCGTCACCAGCCGCAACAGCGGCGTGATCCACAGCGGGCTGTATTATCCGCCGGGTTCGCTCAAGGCGGAGACCTGTCTCCGAGGACAGGCGCTGCTGTACGCGTGGGTGACCGCGCAGGGGGTCCCGCACGCGCGCACCGGCAAGCTGGTGGTCGCGCGCGACCAGCCCGAGGAGGCCGCGCTGGCGACCCTGCACGCCAACGCGATCGCAGCGGGCGCGAGAGGCCTGCGCTGGATCGACGCGACGGAGGTCGCGCGCCGCGAGCCGGCGCTGCCGACGATGCGCGCGGCGCTGTGGTGCGAGCACAGCGGGATCGTCGACCCGCACGCGTTCGCCAGCTCGCTGCGCGCCGACGCCGAGCGCTGCGGCGCGACCTTCGTGACGCAGTGCGAGCTGCGAGCGATCTCCCCGACGGCGGCCGGTCTGCGCCTCGAGACCACGCGCGGTGAGCTCGAGGTCGGCGCGCTGGTCAACGCCGCGGGCCTCGACGCCGATCGAGTCGCCGCGCTGGCGGGGATCGCCGCGCCGCAGATCCATCCGTGTCGCGGCGACTACTTCCGGCTGCACACGCCGGGCCGCTACCGTCACCTCGTGTACCCGGTGCGCGCGCCCGGCAGCCTCGGCCTCGGCGTACACCTGACGCTCGAGCTGGACGGCGGCCTGCGGCTCGGGCCCGACGCGGAGTACGTGACCTCGCGCGAGGACTTCGGCCCGGCCGAGCACAAGCACACGGCGTTCCTGGCGGCCGCGACGGCGCTGCTCGGGCCGCTGGCGCCGGGCCAGATCAGCTACGACGGCTGTGGGATCCGGCCCAAGCTGCGCGGCCCGGGCGAGACGCAGGAGCGAGACTTCGTGATCCTCGAGGGCCCGCCTGGCTGCGTACACCTGGTCGGCATCGAGTCGCCGGGCCTGACCGCCGCGCTCGCGCTCGCGGAGCGGGTCGCCGGGATGATCTGAGAGGCCGAGGGCCCTTACGGCTTCTCGACGCGGATCAGGACGGCGGAGATGTTGTCGTTGCCGCCGGCGTCGTTGGCCGACTTGATCAGCTCGTTGCAGGCGTTATCGAGGCTGTTGCTGGCGGTCGAGATCTCGCGCATCTGCGGGTCTGTCAGCATGCCGCTCAGGCCGTCGGAGCACATGAGGTAGAGGTCGCCGACCTTGAACTCATCGTGGATGACGTCGACATGGACCTGCTCGTTGAGCCCGAGCGCGCGCACGACGACGTTCTTGTGCGGGAGGTTGATGCCCTCGTCGCTCGCCATCTCCTTCATGCGCAGGAAGTCGTTGAGGAACGAGTGGTCCTCGGTCAGCGCCTGGATGCCGCCGCCGCGGATGCGGTAGACCCGGCTGTCGCCGACGTGGCCGATGTAGAAGCGGCCCTGGCTGAAGTACATGGCGTCGACGGTGCAGCCCATGCCCTTTTTGCCGACCTCGGCGGCCGCCGTCTCGAAGATGTTGGAGTTGGCGAGCTGGATGGCGACGGCCATGCGCTGGCGCTCGACCTCGAGGTTGGGGAGCTTGAGCGGCCAGGTCGTGGGTCCGGCGCGGGCGGTATCCCTGTAGTAGTGGTCGATGGTTTCGACGGTGATGCGGCTGGCGACCTCGCCGCTGGCGTGGCCGCCCATGCCGTCGGAGACGACGGCGAGGGCCATCTCTTTGGGGACGAGGAGGTTGTCCTCGTTGAGGGCCCGGACGCGGCCGATGTCCGTCTTGCCGGCGAACCGGACGCGGTACGGTCCGACCATGAAGCTGATGCTCATGCGCCGGCACCGTAGCAGGCCCACGTCCCCGAGTGTTAGCATCTGCGCCGGATGAGCACGCCGGGCGCAACGACCCCAGGGGGCGCAACGACTCCCGGAGCCTCGGCGACGCCCGGAGCCCCGACGACCGCGGAGGTCGTCGATTTAAGGGTGCTGGGCCTACCCCGGGTCGTGTTTGCGCTCTTGCGGGCCCGGTTTAGCGGTCTGCTGACGCTGCCGCAGGTCGAGCCGGAGCCTGGCGGGCGCACGGTGTGGTTTCAGGGTGGCATGCCGATCTTCACCGACTGGGTCAGTCCGGAGGACTGGCTGGGGCAGATCCTTGTCGAGACCGGGCAGCTCTCGGAGGAGGAGCGGGACCGCGCGACCCTCGCGCTGGACAGTCTCCCGCCCGCGACGGCCCGCGAACGCTTCGGTCACTACCTGATCCGCCGGCGCCTGCTGACCACGGCGCAACTACGCAAGGCGTTGCGCATTCAGTGCGCACGCAAGCTGGTGCATTGCTTTGCCGTCCGCCGGGGGCAGGCGCAGGTCACAGGCGGCGAAGCGAGCGAGGTCGACGAGCACGCGCTCGGAGCCCAGGTCAACGCGCTGGAGCTGATCTTCGGCGGCGTCACCAAGCACTACGACCTCGGGCGGATCGCCCTCGAGATGGCGCGGCTGTTCGAGGCGCCGCTGCGCGTGCGCTCGTCGTTCGAACGCTACCGGACCCACTTCCACTTCACACCGGGCGATGAGGCCGTGATCGCTGCCTTCGCCGCGAGCGCGACGATCGCCGAGGCCGTCGCGCGCTGCGGCCAGAGTCGTCTGCGGGTCGCGCAGATCGCCTACACGCTGTGGGCCTGTCAGATGCTCAAGGGCGCCCAGGCGGCGCGCGACACCTCCGGGGCGCAGGCGGTCCCGGCGGCGAAGCCGGTCATGCGCAAGGCCAGCATCGGCGCCGGCACGGTCGAGCCCGGGCGCCTCGCCGACTTCGCGGCGGAGCTCGGTCGCCTCGAGGCTGCGGTCACCGCGGGGGCGCACGCCTTCGAGTTGATGGGCGTGCCATTGACCGCGGGGCGCGGCGAGGTGCGTCAGGCCTGGCACGGTCTGAGCCGGCGCTTTCATCCGGACGCGCTGGCGCACCAGGAGCTCGGGCACCTGCGCGAGCGATCGGCGGCGGTGTTCGCCAGCCTCAACGAGGCCTACCAGATCCTCAGCGACACCCGGCAGCGCGAGGAGCTGGCGTCGTTGGTGCAGTCCGGCGGGCGTCCGAGCGCCCGCGACACGCCGGCGCCGACGACCCAGGCGATCCTCGAGAGCGAGGCGATCGCCCGCGAGGCCGACAAGTTGCTGCGCGCCGGCAACTTCGAGCGGGCGCTCGAGCGCTACCGCAGGGCCTCCGAGCTGAGCCCGGAGGACCTCGAGCTGCACGCCGCGATCGCCTGGTGCGAGTACCTGCGCAGCGCCGACAAGCCGCCGCTGCGCGGGCCGACCGAGGTGACCCTGCGCAGCGTGCTCGCCCACCAGCCGCGCTGCGCCCGGGCGCACTACTTCCTCGGTCTCTTGTACACGCACGCGAACGACGACCAGGCCGCCCTGGCCTCCTTCACTTCGGCGCTGGAGATCGAGCCGGAGATGCTCGACGCCAAGCGGCAGATCCACGCGGTCGAGCTGCGCAAGTCGACGCCGCCGGCGACCGACCCGCGCCAGTCCGGCGTGTTTCGCCGCCGCTGAGTCGGCTGAGCCGGGCAGGTCTCTGGGCACGAACGCCCGACGCTACAGGCCGTACTTGCAGCCCTTGACGCAGGTCTCGTTGTGGCGCTCGCTGGCGGCCTTGAGCTGGTCATTATTGAAGTCGTCGTGCAGGACCTCGGCGCCGTCCCAGTCGCGGCGCAGGTACGACCTGGCGGCGAGGCCCATGAGGTCGAAGTCGAAGGTGGGCTGGGCGAGCCGGGCGTTGTCGCGGATCTCGTAGGCGCCGCGGCGCTTGCGGTCGGCGGAGGCGACGAGGGTGGTTTGGTTACCGCCCTCGCTGACGAAGCTGTAGGTGCTGGGGAACACCGCGGCCATGGTCTCGCGGTCGTGCGGGTACATGCGCGTGACGTTGTGCAGGTTGGCGACCACGACGCCCTGCGGGCTCAGGCGGGCGAGCACGGCCCGGTAAAACTCGAGGGTCTTGAGGTGGAACGGCACGAACACGCCGCGGAAGGCGTCGAGCATGATCATGTCCCATTGCGTGGTCGATCGCTCGATGAACAGGCGGGCGTCGTCGACGTGACAGCGGTAGCGCGGGTCATCCTTGGGCACGTCGAAGTAGGTCTGTGCCATGCGCACGACCTCCGGATCGATCTCGACGGCGTCGATCTCCAGGCCCGGGAGGCGGCCGTGGAGGTAGTTGCTCATGCCGCCGCCACCGAGGCCCAGCATCAGCAGGCGCGTCGGTCTCGGCTGGAGCAGGAAGCCCGCCATCATCGTGCGCGTGTAGTCGAGGTCGAGGCTCGCCGGGTAGGCCCGGTCGACCCGTGACTCGATGTACTGCATGCCGTTGTCGCCGACGAAGTACATCGTGCGCACGGTGCCGCGCTCGGACACGCGGACATGGTTGAACTGCGAGCGGGCCTCGGCGAGCACCGTCTCCGACGGACCCGCGGCGGCCGAGCGCCCGCAGGCCAGCCCGGCCGCGCCGAGCGCTGAGGCGCGGAGCAAGCCGCGACGCGACCAGTCGGCAGCGCCCGTGAGGCCATCCGGAGCGTGGGGATCTGCGGTCACCGGCGCGAGCCTATCTGGTCCATGGCGTCGGCTCAACGTGCGTCGGCACGGCGGCGCGCGTCGGGCAAGTTCGCCGCAATTTTGCGTGTGCGCGGCGATCGGCGTAGCAAGACGCGGTGCGACCTGCTGCGTGCGTCGGGCTCCTGGCCTTTGCGATCTTCTTCGGCGCCCTGGTGATCGGTCACGGGGTAGTGCTGCCTGGGCTGGCTGGTTCGCCGCTCATCGACGCCAACCTCGCCAAGGCGCTGGCTGCTCCGCTGAGTCTGCGCCTCGCGGAGATCCTCGTCGGCGCGGGCGTCGTGCTGGTGTTGACCGTTCCGGGGTGGATCTCCTCGCGGATGGCGACCACCCTGGCGCTGCTGCTCGCCGGCGCCGCCCTCGCCCATCGCCTTCTGGTCCTGCCGCACCTCGGGCGCCTGTGGGCCCGCGTCGACATCGTCGCCGGCCGACCGGTCGACACCCTCGCCGAGGCCCAGCGCTGGACGCAGCACCAGCAGTGGCTGCTGGTCATGATGGCGGTGCTGCTGGTCGTGCTCGCCGGCCTGGCGACGCGCAGCCCGGCCCGCGCCTGATCGCTGGCCGGCGCTGGTCGGCGCGGCGAGCCCGTGTTACCTCCCCGGAAGATCTGGCCCGGAACTTGCTCGGGCCTGGTATCTCGCGCTCCGTCATGTCTGCTCCTCGCCGCCCACGCGCCCGTGTCGCTCGCTCTGCCCGCTTTACGCGGCCGCTGGCGCTGCTGGTCGCGTGTCTGGCGGTTGTCATTCCGTCACGCGGCGACGCCAGTCCGGGACTCGCTGGCACGCGGCACCTGGGATTGGGCGGCGCTTCGCGGGCCAGCGCGCGGGGCACCGGGGCGATACTCGTCAACCCGGCCAACCTCGGCTTCACGCGGCAATTCGAGATCGAGCCGGCCTACCAGGCCAACATCGAGAGCAACACGCACGGCGTTGGTCTGCTGGCGATGGACTCGCTGCTCAACGAGCGGCTCGCGCTCGGGCTCGGCTACATCGCCACGGTCGGCGCGCCGCGGGTCAGCTACGAGACTGAAGCCGGCGAGACCCAGCAGATCCAGTTGTCGCACACTGGCCACGAGGTCAGCCTGCCGATCGCCGTCAACGTCGCGCTCGGCTGGCTCGCGTTCGGGGTGCGGCCCAAGTTCCAGTACAGCGCGCTGCGCTTCCAGGACATCGCTGACAAGCGCCACGACGCGCGCGCCGAGCAGACCAAGTTCGGCCTCGACCTGGCGCTCACCTTCAGCGCGCGCCAGTGGGTTAATGTCGCGGTGATCGGGCAAAACGTCGCCGGGCAGATGGTGCCGGCGACCACCCTCGACCTGGCGCCCTACAGCTTCGACCTGACCACGCTCAACCGCAGCCGGATCAGTCCGGTGTCGGACTACGCGCGGACGCTGTCGCACGGCCTCGCGGTGTTCCCGACCCGCAAGCCGACCTTCTCGATCAACTTCGACGGCGTCTACGACTTCACCTCGTACCGCATCGGCTTCGAGACCGCCGAGAAGTACACGCGCAAGCTGTTCGCCGGCGGCGTCGAGTACTCGATCCGCGACGTAATGCCGCTACGCGTGGGCGGGTTTTGGGACAGCCGGGGCCGCGGCAAGACCGACGACCGCGGCTACATCGCGGCCGGAGTCGGCTACTTCCGAGCGGCGGCCAAGGGCGCGGTCGGCTTCAACCTCGGGGTCGGCTTCTCGCGCCAGATCACCGGTCCGAGCCCGGAGACCCTGCTCGCGGTCAGCCTGGGCATCCTCGTCAATCCCTCGCGCTAGACCCTCCATCCCCTCGCACAGGGCCTCCCGCCGGCGAGCGCGATCCCGGGCGTTCTTTGCAGGTGCAGGAACCTTGTGTGCATGGGGTGGTCTGATCGAAAGTGAGTCGCGTGACCGACCCCGACCCCAGCGCGACGCCCCGCGTCGTCGACCTCGCCATGGTGAGCGAGGTGAGCGAGCTGAGCGAGGTGAGCGAGCTGAGCGAGGTGGTCGAACCCGACGAGCCCGAGCCTGCCCCGCCGGACGACAGCAGCCTGACGCCGCAGCAGCGCGAGGAGGCGGCCAAGCGCGCCGAGCAGGACCGTCGCGATCGCAGGCTCGTGCGACGGCTCAAGGAAGGCGACGAGCGGGCCTTTCAGGAGCTGGTCCAGACCTACCAGAACCGCATCTTCGGGCTCATGCTGCGCATGATCAACAACCGCCAGGAGGCCGAGGACCTCGCGCAGGAGGTGTTCATCATCGTCTATCGGGCGATCGGCAGCTACCGCGGCGAGGGGCGGTTTTATACCTGGCTGTATCGCATCGCCAGCAACACCTGCAAAAATCGGCTCAAGTATCTCAAGGGCCGCAACTTCCATCGCAGCATCGAGATCGAGGACTCGGCGCAGGCCCAACTTCCTTCGGCCGAAGGCGGCGCGGTGGTCACCTTTCAGAGCCAGGTCCCCGGGCCGGAGGCGACGGTCGAGGGCGCCCGGATGGAGCAGGTCATCCAGCGCGAGCTCGGTGCCCTCGACCCCGAGCACCGCCTGCTCATTGTTCTCCGCGACATTCAGGGTCTCTCGTATCAGGACATCATCCGCATCACCGGATTGCAGGAGGGCACGCTCAAGTCCCGCCTGCACCGGGCCCGTCTGGCGCTCAAGGAGCGCCTCAAGCCGTACCTGCGCTAGCGCAGCGTGCCAACCCGCCGTCCACCCGTTACTCTCGAGCGAGCGCCATGGCCGAGCCCAGCCCCACCGATGCCGACGCGCTGATGAGCGCCTACCTCGACAAGCAGCTCGCGCCCGAAGAGGCCGCGGAGGTCGAGAAGTTGCTCGCCGAGTCGCCGGAGGCGCGCGAGGAGCTCGATGGTCTGCAGAGCATGCTCAGGCTGGTGAAGAACCTGCCGGAGGTCATCGCGCCGCCGGACTTCTACGAGAAGGTCGCCAAGAAGGTTCGTCGCCGCCGCGGCCGGCTCGAGGTGTTGTGGATGGTGGCGCTGCCGTTCCAGGTGCTCAGCGTCGTGCTGATCTTGGTCGTCGCGGTGACGTACATGCTGCTGCACCTCGACCACGACCCGAGCGTGAAGCTCGAGCGCGACCCGAGCGCGCAGAGGTTGCCCGAGGCCGCCCCGGTCGCGCCCTAACACGGCGCCTCACTTCTGCGAGATGTCGACGACGATGCGGGCCTGATTGCCGGCGCCCGGTGTACCGGTCAGCGTGTAGGTGCCGGCCGGGCCGTGGATGTCGCCGACGAGGGTATTGCTGCCGAGGTCGAAGACCGCGTGGATCTCCCGCGGGGTGGTGCTGGCCCAGCCGCCGACGCCGTCGGGCAAGGGATTGATGTCGTAGTCGAGCTGCGCGTCGGGGCACACGCCGGCGTAGACCGGGCAGTGCTGCTGATTACCCGGGCCCGGCGTGCACGCGGCCGGCGCGTCGGCGCAGTAGGCCTGGCAGATCGCGTAAGGCCAGCCGCTCTGGCTGGTACACGCGGACTTCGGCGGCGGGTCCCGGTCCCAGAGGCGCAGCGAGATCGCCACGTTGCTGCCGGCCTGGACCTGACGCTCGACGCTCCAGCCGGCCTTGAGCAGGTTCTTGTTGCGCGTGAACGTGCGTGAGGCGCTGGCTTGCGTGTTGCCGTGGACCGCGAGGTCGACGCCGAAGTCGGCCTGCTGGTTCTCGAACTTGTCGCGATCGGGGCCGATCGCCTCGAGCTGCTTGATCGTGATCTGGACGGTCTTGCGCGGGGCCTGCGGGCGGGGGATGTCGAAGTAGAGCGTGTAGTCGCCGCCGCGCGGGTTGTGGCTCATCGCCAGCTTGTGCGAGAAGGGGCTCTGCTGCGGCGCTTGCAGGTACAACGCGTCGTACTCGGCCGGGGTCAGCAGGCGCACCTGGATCGCCCTCGAGTCCCAGGTTCGATGGTTGGCGAGGTGCAGCAGATCGAGGGTGTCCTCGAGCTCGCGCTTGAGGACCAGCATGCGATCGGGGTTGTTGTCCTCGCTGGCCTCGGACATGGCGAACGCGACCAGAAAGTTGACGTCCTCCTTGCGCTGCGCGAGGTCGCCGTTGTCCTCGATCACCGCGGTCAGGATCACCAGGCCGCTGTTCCAGCCGCCCGGCCACGACGGGCTCGACCACACCTCGCCCGCGCTGGCGCCCGAGCTCGCGCCGTTGGCCACCCCCAGCGTCCCGGTCTCGGGCAGCGTCCGCGTGACCATCTTGTACGGCTCGGACGGACCACCGGGCGTGAACACGGCGGTGAACACGACCGGCTCGTCGGTGCCGTCGGCGTCGGCCCCCTTGCTGACCTTCATGCCGCGGTACAAAAGCTCGTACTGGGCCTTGTGTTTGGCGCCGACCGGGTCGGGCGGCAGCGTGGTCTTGTTGCCGGCGGCGAGCTTGCCGGGCGCCGCCTCGGCGTGGGCGACCCGCCACTTGTCGAAGGCCGCGCGCTCGAAGCCGCGGGTCAGCAACTGGTCGGCAGCGACGCCTGGAAACACCACGCCGCGATCGTTCGCGCTCATGGCCTCATAGGCGCCGACGATCCGCTGCGCGATGGCCTTCGCGTTCGCCAGCGGGCCGAGCGTCGCGGCGACGCGCCGGTCGTAGGCGGAGTCGCCGAGCTGTCCGCTGGCGAAGCGCGCGAGGGCGGCGAGGGACTTGGCGGCGCCAGCGGGGTTGCGGGCGGCGACCAGAGCGAGCGGCCTGGTAGCGGGCTTCTCGGCGGGCTTCTCGGCGGGCGCGGCGACCTGCGCGTGGGCGGGGACTGGCAAGCTCAGCGCCATCGCCGTGACGACCAGCCCCCACCGAGATCCTCGAGTCCGCTGCGTCATCGGTCTTCTCCCTGCCGGCGTCTCAGGCGCTGAGAACGTCAGTCTCCGTTTGTCTCACAGATCGCGGCGGATCGCGCTCCGAACCTGTCCGCCAGGACCGCGCCGGGTCGCGGGCGCGCCGCCGGACTCACTTGTTGTGGAAGGTCATGACGCCGTCCCAGCCAGGCGGCGCGACCTCGCCGAGCGCAGCGAGTCGCTGAAGATAGATCGCAACCACCGGCTCGCCGGGGTTGGTGGCGGCGAAGGCCGCGAAGTCTCGGCGCGCGCCGCCGAGGTCGCCGCTGCGAAACGCTGCCAGCGCCGCGTCCCAGCGGCCGAGCTCGTGGTAACCGACGACATCACCATCAGGCCCGCCGAGCAGCTCGTGGATCGCGACCGGCTGACCCTTGCCCTTGACGCGCACCAGGTCGAGCTCGCGAAACCGGTACGCCGCCGCCGCCGCCCGCGTCTGCGGGCCCACCACGCAAAACACCCCGTACACCTTGGTCAGGCCCTCCAGCCGCGAGGCCAGGTTCACGGCGTCGCCGACCACGGTGTAGGCGAAGCGCTCGCGCGAGCCCATGTTGCCGACCACCATCTCGCCGGTGTTCACGCCGACGCCGATGCGCAGGTCGATGCCCCGCGCGCGCAGGCTCGGCTCGAGTCGCCCCAACGCGGCGTGCATCGCCGTCGCGGTCGCCAGCGCCCGGGTCGCGTGGTCGGGCTTGGGCACCGGGGCGCCGTACACCGCCATCACGGCGTCGCCGATGTACTTGTCGAGGTAGCCGCCGCGCACCAGCACCTCCTCGGTCATCGGCGTCAGGTACACGTTGAGCAGCGCGACCAGCTCCTCGGGTGACAGCCGCTCGGCGAGCCCGGTGAAGTCGCGGATGTCGGAGAACAGCACGGTGAGCTCGCGGCGCGCCCCGCCGAGGTTCATAAGGCTCGGGTCGGCGAGCAGCTCCTCGAGCACCTCGGCGCCGAGGTAGTGCGCGAAGGTGCGGCGCAGGCGGACCCGCTGGACGGCCTCGCCGACGTAGGCGATCGCCAGTCCGACGCTACCGACCAGCGCGACCGACAACAGCGGCCAGACCACGCCGTGCCAGCGGTCGGCGCCGAGGAACAGGCCCCACGCGAGGCCGATGTCGGCCGCGGCGACGGCGAGCACCCCGGCGATCCGCGCCCCGGCGCCGAGCTTGAGCGGCGCGGCGAACAACAGCGCGACCAGCAGCCCCGACAGCAGACAGGCGAGCGCCTCGACCAACGCCGAAGCGCGGACCAGCGCGTCGCCAGCGAGGATCGTGTCGATCGCGGTCGCGTGCAGCTCGACCCCGGGCACGCCGGCGCCGAAGGGCGTGCGGGTGGTGTCGTGTCCGAAGTAGGTCACCCCGATCAGCACGATCTTTCCGCGCAGCAGCGCCGGGTCCACCCGCCCGGCGAGCACGTCCGCCGCCGAGACCTGCGGGAAGCTGCCCGCCGGGCCGCGGAAGTTGAGCAGCAGGCTGTCCCACGCGCTCAGCGGCACCCGCAGGCCGCCGATCTGGACCCGCCGCGCGTCCGACACGTACGCGACCTCGGCCGCAGTGGCGCCTTGATAAAGCGCCAGCAGCGGGACCACCAGCGGCATGTACACCGCGTCGCCGACCCGCCGCGCGAACAACATCTCGCGCACGGTATGGTCGTCGTCCTCGTAGATCGTGACGACCCCGAGCGCGCGCGCTGCAGCGTTGAAGCGCGGCAGCGAGAGCACGCCCGTGCGCGCCTCGGCGGGTCGGTGCGCGCCGATCACCTCCTGACCGTAGCGCCCGCGGGCCAGCGCCGGGTCGTCGGGCAGCGGCTCGCGGTCGTCGGCGAGGTGCATCGCCAGCACCACCGTGCCGGCCGCCGCGATCTCGGCGACCAGCTTGGCGTCGCCGTTGGTCTCGGCCTCGACGCGCCGCAGCAGCGCCGTCGCTGGCTCGTCCGCACCTGACCGATCGGACAGGAAGGCACGAATGTCGGCGACGAGGTCGGGCGCGAGCAGGCGCTCCTCGGCGGTGTAGAACCCGTCGACGCCGATCGCCGCCGGCCCGTAACTGGCGACCGCAGCGATCAGGCGAGCCGCGCCCTCGCGGCGCTCGATCAGCTCCGGCGCCTCGCGCAACGTCTTGTCGTCGAGCGCGACGATCACCGCCGCAGCGCCCGGCGCGATCGGCCCGCGCCACTTGAAGCGCAGGTCGAGGGTCTCTCGCTCGAGGCTCTCGAGGAAGCGCAGTCCGCGGCCCGCCCGATGCATGGCGCACAGCGCAGCGCACAGGCAAGCCAGCAGCACCCCGATCCGGGCCGGCGAGCGGGTCCACCGGCGCAGCGCGTCACTCACGGTTTTACGGTCATCTCGAGCCAGCCGTCGGGCTGCGCGACGGTCTTGCCGATCACGCCCGGCACACACTTGCTGGCGACGCCGTTGATCTTCAGCGCGACCAGTTGCTTGCCGCGGACCTGCGCCCGGATCTTCGCGCCCGCGCCGGCGCACTTCGCCAGCTCGACGCGTACGGTTCGCAGCGGCCCGGGCAGACCGACGCTGGTGTGCTTGCCCTGGAGGTCAATGTAATCGACGGTGTTCGGCAGATCGAGGGCCGACGACGAGGACTTCTTCGTGTTCGACGGCTTGCTCGACTGTTTATCCTTCTGCTCCTCGTCCGGCTCCATCTGGTCCGCCTCCGGCTTGGGCGTCGGCGCGTCGTCCTGCGGCGGACTGGGCGGACTCGGCTTCTTGTTCTTCGACGGCTGGTCGGCCTTGATTTCATCCGGTACGCGTTGCTCGGACTTGCCGACGGGCCCGGGTGCGTCGATCGGCGGCGAACCGCGATGCGACGCACCCGGGCCGGCCTTCGCGTCTCCCGCCCCCTCCGCCGGTATCTCGATCCGTGCAGGAGCATCCTGCGCGAGCGGCGGGGGCGACTGGGCGGGCTGCGGTGCGATCGTCTGGGCGGCGTTCATGCGCGTGTTCCAGCCGGCGACCCGAGTGATCGCGCCGCGCAGCTCGACGTCGTCGCGTTCGGCTGGCGACAACGCGTCGGCGAAGCGCTGCTCGATGCCCGTGCCGGCAGGTGGATCTTCGAAGGCGGCCATGGCGTCGACGCGGAGGCTGCTGCCCTCGTTGAGCCGGACGATGTGACCGTTGTGGAGCGCGACGAGCACGAAGCTCCCGGGTCCGACCACCAGCCGATCGTCACGCAGCAACTGCAGCTCGGCGTGCGCCGGGAAGCTCGCGGCGCCGACGAAGCTGCTCGGCTCGACGCGCACGTCCCCCCGAAACGCCACGATCACCGCGGCCCGCGGCCCCTGCGATGCCTCCCCGGGGCGACCGATCGCCGGTAGCCCCGCTGCCGGCCCAGCAGCATCACAGCCGATCGTCAGCGCAGCGCCCAGCATCCACCCCGCCAGCCTCGATAAAACGCGCATGATCAAACTCCCTTGAAACCCTGAAACCTCGGACCCGGTGACCAAGTGGCTATCGAACTCCGCTGGGGCCCGAAGGTCTATCACGAAGCCGCGTGCGACCTCGCGGACCGCCAAATGGGTCCGGCGAGCCCGCCGTCACCACGCGCCAGCAGGCGCTGTCCAGCCCCACTGCCCAGGGATGCCCGCCGTCCCGCGTTCGGGCCCCCCGGTCTCCGAGCGGTGAAAAAACTGGGCCATCTCGGGCCAAAACCTGTGGTAAAACGGCCCTCGCTCCGATGCCGCGCGAAGTCATCCTGGTGGACAGTCAGCTCGGGAACCTGGACAGCGTCGAGCACGCCCTCATCCAGGTCGGTGCTTCAGTGCACATCACGAGCGACCCGGATCGGGTCGCCACCGCCCGTACGGTCGTGTTTCCCGGGCAAGGCTCGTTCGGCCCGACGACCCAGGCGATCGTCGATGGGGCCATGGGCGCGGCCCTGCGGATGGTCGTCGAGCGCGGCGACCCGTTCCTCGGCATCTGCCTCGGCATGCAAATGCTGTTCGACTCCTCGGAGGAGGCCGGCGGCCACGCGGGCCTCGGCGTGTTCTCCGGCCACGTCAAGCGCTTCCCGGGCGACATGCCGGCCGGCGACCAGCCCGGCGCCCGCAATCTGAAGATCCCCCACGTCGGCTGGAACGATGTACAGCCGACGAACGAGCACTTCTACTTCACGCACAGCTACTACGTCGTGCCCGACCAAACCGAGGATGTGATGTGGACGTGTCGCTACGGTCGCATCGAGTTCCCGGCCGCAGTGGCCCGTGGCAACGTGTTCGGCTGTCAATTCCACCCGGAGAAGTCTCAGTGGTCGGGGCTCCGCTTCCTCCGCAGCTTCATCCTCGGGGGCCGCGGTTAATGACGAGCACGGTGCGAACCCACGGGTTGACCGGGATCGTCGGCATGGCCCGGATGACCGGTATGCTCGCGATCCCGGCCATTGACCTGATGGCAGGCCAGGCCGTGCGCCTCGCGGAGGGCGACCCCGCGCGCGCCACCATCTACACCGCTGACCCGCGCGCGAAGCTGCGCGAGTTCGTCCGCGCCGGGGCCACCCGGATCCACGTCGTCGACCTCGATGGCGCGTTCGCCGGGCGCCCCGTGCAGACCGAACTGGTCAGCTCGCTGGTCGCCGAGGCCCACGCCCTCGGCGCCGAGGTCGAGGTCGGCGGCGGCCTGCGTGACCGCGCCGCCGTCGAGGCCGCACTCGCCACCGGGACCGACTATGTTGTGATCGGCACGCTCGCCGTGCGGGAGCCCGACACCGCCCACGCGCTGTGCCGGGCGCATCCCGGTCGCATCATCGTCGCGATCGACGCGCGTGACGGCTGGGTCGCGATCGCCGGCTGGCAGGAGCTCTCGCGCGTGCCCGCGGCCGCGCTGGCCCGCGCCGCCGCCTCGTGGGGCGCGGTCGCCCTGCTCTACACCGATGTCGCCCGCGACGGCCTGCAAGTCGGCGCCGCCGTCGAGTCCACCGCGGCGCTGCAGCGCGGCGTGGAGATCCCCGTGATCGCCAGCGGCGGCGTCGGCAGCCTCGCCGACCTCGACGCCCTGCGCCAGCAGAACATCCACGCCGTGATCCTGGGGCGGGCCCTGTATGAGGGCAGCTTCACGCTGGAGGAGGCCCTGGCCCGATGTTAAAGCGACGCATCATTCCCTGCCTCGACATCAAGAACGGCCGCGTCGTCAAGGGCGTGCACTTCGCCGGCCTGCGCGACACCGGCGATCCCATCGAGGCCGCCCGCGCCTATGACCTCCAGGGCGCCGACGAGATCTGCCTGCTCGACATCACCGCCACCGTCGAGGGCCGCGAGACCTTCATCGACGTCGTACACCGCGTCGCTGACCAGATCTTCACGCCATTGACCGTGGGCGGCGGGGTCCGCCGCGAGGCCGACGTGCGGCGCCTGCTCAAGGCCGGCGCCGACAAGGTCGCGATCAACTCCGCCGCGGTCGCCAACCCGCTGCTGATCCGCCAGCTCGCCGACAAGTACGGCAGCCAGTGCATCGTCATCGCCGTCGACGTCAAGCAGATGAAGGCGAAGACCGGCGACACCGAGCCGCTCTACGAGGTCGTCATCCACGGCGGCACGCGATCGACCGGCCTCGAGGCGCTGTCGTGGTGCGACCACGTGGCGGCCCTCGGCGCCGGCGAGATCCTGCTGACCAGCATGGACAAGGACGGCACCCGCGACGGCTACGACCTGTGGATCACCCGCGAGGTCAGCCACCGCGTGCCGATCCCCGTCATCGCCTCCGGCGGCGTCGGCCAGCTCGAGCACCTGCGCGAGGGCCTCGCCGTCGATCAGGGCGGCGCAGACGCGGCCCTCGCGGCCTCCATCTTCCACTTCGGCCTCTATACGATCTCGCAGGCCAAACAGTACCTGCACGAGCACGGCATCCCGGTGCGTCCGCAAGACCCTCCGCGCGGCGTCAACCTCTCGAGCAGCTTCGGCTAGGCCGTGCGAGCGATCGACCCGGCGGCCCTATGGGCCATGCTCACCACCGACGCCGCCGGCCTCGTCACCGCGGTCGTGCAAGACCACGTCGACGGCCAGGTGTTGATGGTCGGGCACATGAACGCCGACGCCCTCGCGGCGACGCTGCGCAGCGGGCGTGTGACCTTCTGGAGCCGCAGTCGCGCGTGCCTGTGGGAGAAGGGCGAGAGCTCGGGACACACGCTCGAGCTGCGCGGCCTCGCGGTCGACTGCGACCGCGACGCGTTGCTGGTCCACGCCGAGGCCCGCGGCCCGACCTGTCACACCGGCGCGCGTAGCTGCTTCTTCACGCCGGTGCTGGGCGCCTCGTCGCCGACCGTGCTGGACCAGGTGTTCGCCGAGATCTGCGAGCGAAGGGCCGGTCGCGGAGTCACCAGCGCGACCGGCAAGAGCTACGTCCGCAGCCTCATGGATGGCGGCGTCCCGGCGATCGCCGCCAAGCTGCACGAGGAGGCCGGCGAACTGGTCGAGGCGCTCTCCGGAGATGACCACGGACACGTCGCGCGTGAGGCCGCCGACCTGCTGTTCCACGCGCTCGTCGGTCTCGCCCACCGCGAGGTCGAACTCGCCGACGTACTGGCGGTGCTCGCCGCTCGCATGGGCCGCAGCGGTCTCGACGAGAAGGCCGCGCGCCCGGCTTAATATGGCCAAGCCCGCCGCCGGGCAGTTATGATCCGCGGCGTGGAACTCCCTGGCCAAAGCGTCCTCGCCTGGAGCCTCTTCGCCTACCTCGTCGCGGCGATCCCCATGGGCGTGCTCGTCGGCCTCGCGCGGGGCATCGACATCCGTCAGCTCGGCTCCGGCAATATCGGGGCCACCAACGCCGTGCGCGTGCTCGGGGCCAGGTGGGGCCTCGTCGTGTTCGTGCTCGACGTGCTCAAGGCCTACCTGCCGGTCCGCATCGCCATGGCCAACTGGGCGCTCGGCGGCTCGCCGAACCCGGAGGCCGCGCTGGCGGTCGTCGGCATGGCCGCCACGCTCGGCCACATCTTCCCCGTGTACCTCGGCTTTCGTGGCGGCAAGGGGGTCGCCTGTGCGCTCGGGGTGTTCGCGGCGCTGATGCCCGCCGGCGGCCTGTTCGCCGGCATCTTGTACTTACAAACCCTCGCGCTGACCCGCGTCTCGGCGATCGCCTCGCTGACGGCCGTCAACGCGCTGACCATTCACCTGTGGCTGTCCGGCGCCCCGGGCCCCTACCGCTGGCTGGCCGTCGCCATGGCGGCGCTGATCTGGGTCCGCCACCGCGGCAACCTGCGGGAGATCGCCCGCATGGCCGCCGAACGCAAGCGTCAGGCTCGCCACGACGCGCAATAAACCCGGTCGCCCGCGAACCCGCCGGCTTCAACCACCGCTGGCTTCAACCACCGCTGGCTTCAACCACCGCGGGCTTCAACCACCGCGGGCGATGCCCAGCAGCTTCATCTTCTTATGCAAGTGCGTGCGCTCGACGTCCAGCGCCTCGGCGGTCTTTGAGACGTTCCAGCCGTGCTCGTTGAGGCGTTGCAGGATGAACGCGCGCTCGACCGAGTCGCGAAAGCCCTTGAGCGACATGCCCGGCGGCACCGCACCCTCGCCGAACTGGACCAGCGCATCGCTGGAGTTGGCCGCCTCGTCGCTGGCATCGCCGCGGATGTCGAATGGGATGTCGTCGAGCTCGAGGTCACCGTCGGAGAGGATCGCCATCCGCTCCATCACGTTGCGCAGCTCGCGGACGTTGCCGGGCCAGGCGTAGGCGTCGAGCGCAGTCTGGGCCGCCGGTGAGATCCGCTTGGGGGTGATGCCGTTCTCGCGGCACGCGACATCGAGGTAGTGCCGACACAGCAGCGCCGGGTCGCCCTCGCGGTCGCGCAGCGGCGGCACCCAGATCGGCACCACCGCGAGGCGAAAATACAGGTCCTCGCGAAACTCGCCGCTCTGAACCTGCTCCTTGAGGTTGCGGTGGGTCGCCGCCAGCACGCGCACGTCGATCTTGATCGGCTTCTCACCGCCGACGCGCATCAGCTCGCCGCTCTGCAGCACCCGCAGCACCTTGGCCTGCGCATTGAGGTCCATGTCGCCGATCTCGTCGAGGAACAGGGTGCCATCGTGGGCCAGCTCGAACAGGCCGCGCTTCTGTCCGGTCGCGCCGGTGAAGGCCCCGCGCTCGTGGCCGAACAACTCGCTCTCGATCAGCTCGCGGGGGATCGCCGCGCAGTTGACCTTGATGAACGGTCCGCCGCGCCGCTCGCTCGCCTCGTGGATCGCACGCGCCACCAGCTCCTTGCCGGTGCCGCTCTCGCCCTCGATCAACACCCGCGCCCGCGTACTACCGACCTTGGTGATCTGCCGCTGGAGCTCGATCATCGGCTTCGAATCGCCGATCAGCTCGCGTCGCGCGCGCGCCCGCAGGCTCCTCAGCTCGGCCTCGGACGCGTGGTGGCGCAGCGCGTTGCGGACGCTGACTACCACGCGGTCGCGCGCGAGCGGCTTCTCGAAGAAGTCGAAGGCCCCGAGTCGGGTCGCCCGTACCGCGTCGGAGACGGTCGCGTGCCCGCTGATGAGGATCACCGGCAGCGGCGGCGCGCCGTCCCCCAGTTGGCTCAGCTTCTCCAGCAATTGCAGGCCGGACATGCCGGGCAGCATCACGTCGGCCATCACGACCTCGATCGCCTGCTTGCCGTCGCCGTCGATGAGCGACTGCTCGATGAGCTTGAGCCCGGCCTCGGCCGTCTCTGCGTCGAGCACCGTCGCTCCCTCACCCTCGAGCACCATCCGCAGGGTCCGGCGAATGTTGCGCTCGTCATCGATGACGAGGATCGTGCCGGCGAGCCCGTTATTCGCGTCGTCCGCCACGTGGGCCCCATCCTAACGGGCTAAACCGGCGCTGTCCTCCGGACCCGGACGAGCGATATCACATGGCCCGAAGTTCGGCGCGCCACGCAGCACCATCGGCCCGCTCAGCGCAGCGCCACCGCCACGCTGGCCGCGCTGATCGCCTGATCGATCCAGCGATCGAGGGTCGCAAGATCGTCGCATCCGTCGATCCGTCGCGCCTCGTTCGTGTCCGGCCGCAGACCACCACGCGCCAGCAAGCGCACCAGCACCTCGCGCCGTCCGAGCAAGAGCCCCTCCTCACGCCCGACTTCACGACCCTCCTGCCGACCTTCCTGCAGCGCGATGCGACGCTCGTCATCGATCAAGGCCCTGTAGCCCCACGCGAGGGCGCGGTCGACGAACTCCGGGGTGACGGACGACGGACTGGTTTGGTTGTCTTCTTCCATGACGGATGCCTCCAGTGCGGCGCGTAGCGCCTTGTCAATGCAGTCGAGGAGCACCGAACCATAACTCCGGGCCCGGGCCCTGTCCAAGGTAGTCAGACCGGCGAGCGCCGTGCGTACCAGCTCCGGGTCGTGGTCGTGGTCGGCGTGGGCCAGCGCCGAGAGGAACCCGAGCTCCGGATGCCGGCGCGCGACGTGGGGCTGCGTGATGCGAGGGATCTGTTCGGGCCCGAGGACGTGAACACGGAACGACCCGTTGCCCGGACCGAGGTCGATCGGCCGGGCAGCCCAGGCCGCCACCCGCGGGTCCGGCGTCAGGACCAGCAGACAGGCCCGCGGACACCTCTCCGTCCGCATCGTCGTCAGATAGACCGGCCAACTGATCAGCTTGGCTGGGTTGATCCTCAATTGGACCTCGATGCCCGCTGCCACCGTGCCGATGCCCGGACAGGTCACCTCGAACGCGAGGTCGACCCGGCGCTCGATCTGGTCGAGCACCGCGTCGAGCACCCGAACGGTCGCTCCCTCCATCGCAGGTCCACCCGCCACGGCGAGCAGGTGAGGCACCAAGTCCGGCGCGTGGCGCAGCAGATCGATCAGGGTCTGATGCAGGGGCGAGGGCATGTGCACGTACATCGACCCCGCGGTCGACGCCGTTGCCTGCCCCGTCGCGCAGACCTCTAGCCGCCGAGCAATCCACGCGCCGCGGGTCCGGCCGCCGCGATCGCCACCTTCACCTGTTCGCCGCTGCCGAGGTGCTTGAGCGTGACCTCCCCGGCCGCCAGCTCGGTCTCGCCGAGGATCGCCGCGAGTGGGGCCTTCACACCCGGCGTGTCGGCGTACTGGAGCTGCTTGCCGAGCTTGGCCTCCTCAGGGAACACCTCGACGCGCAGGCCCTGGGCGCGCAACTGATGGGCCACCGTCAGCACCGCTGGCTGCGGCACCCCCATCCAGCACAGCAACACCTCGGCGCCGCCGGTCAGCTCCGGGAACATGCCGCGCTCCTCCATCACCACCAGGATGCGCTCGAGCCCCAGCGAGAACCCGACCGCCGGCACCTGCTTCTTGCCGAACATGCCGACCAGGTCGTCGTAGCGCCCGCCGCCGCCGAGGCTGCCCGCCAGCCCCGGCACCGCGATCTCGAAGATCGCGCCGGTGTAGTAGCCGAGCCCGCGGGCGAGGTCGAGGCTCAGCGTCACGTGCGGCCCGGCCGGCGTCGCGTGGAGCAGCTCGACCAGTTGCTCGAGCTCACCGATCGCCGCCTGACCGGCGGGGTCCTCGAGCTGCCGGCGAACGGTCTGCAACTGAGATTTTATGCCCGGGCTCAGCGCCTTGATGCCGGGGAAGATCGAGTCGACCTGCGCGAACAGGATCATCTCCATCAGCTTGTTCGCCGCCTCGCTCGAGATCCCGCGCTCGGCCAGCTCGGCGCGCACGCCTCCCTGGTCGATCTTGTCGAGCTTGTCGACGGCGATCAGCGCGGCGGCCTCGTGGCTCAGGTCGATGCCCGCCGCGTGCATCATGCTGCGCAGCAACTGCCGGTGGTTGAGGCGGATCTTGAAGTCAGTGAAGCCGAGCGCGTGCAGCACCACGCTGACCGCCGCGCACACCTCCGCCTCGGCGATCAGGCTCTGTGTGCCCGTGATGTCGACGTCGCACTGGTAGAACTCGCGAAACCGGCCCTTGCCCGGACGGTCCGCGCGCCAGACCGGCTGGATCTGGTAGCGCTTGAAGTACTTCGGCAGCTCGTACTGCGCGACCACGCGGGCCAGCGGCACCGTCAGGTCGTAGCGCAGGCCCTCGTCGGCGAGCGCCGCCTGGGCCTGCTGCGGCGACTGCCACGCCTCCGACGGCGGCCCGATCTTCGCCAGCGCCTCCTTGAGCGCGTCGCGGCGCTCGAGCAGGCGATACAACAACTGGTCGCCCTCCTCGCCGTACTTGCCGAGCAAGGTCGAGAGGTTCTCGATCGCCGGCGTCTCGAGCGGCACGAAGCCGTGGCTGCCGTAGACCCGGCGGATCACCTCGATGACGTGATGACGGCGGGCCAGCTCGGCCGGCAAAAAGTCGCGCATGCCGCTCGGCGGCTTGGTGGAGATCTTCGGGCTGTTCATGTCGCCTCCGTCGTCGGGACCAGGCTAATCTTCAGGGGCTCGCCGTCGATGCTGTCCTCGAGGACATGTCGACCGTCCACGCCCTCGCCCGCCGGCAAGACCGCCAGCGCGCTCGCCAGCGTCTCACCGCGGATCATCTCGGCGAACTCGGGCTGACGGGCCGCCGCCGCCAGGTCGCCGTCACAATACAGCGTGATCGAGATCCGCTGGCTGACGTCGAGGTCCGCGGTCTTGCGCAGGTTCTGCACCCGGTTGACGATCTCCCGCGCCAGACCCTCGAGCTTGAGCGCCTCCGTCATCGTCGTGTCGAGCGCGACCGTCAGCGCCCCCTCGCTCGCGACCACCAGCCCTGGCTTGGGTGCGCGCACCAGCAGCACGTCTTCACCGCGCAGGACCTCGCCTTCGACCTCGAGCGTGCCGCCGGCCGCGAACGCCCGCAGGGCCTGAGGTTCGACCGCCTGCAGCGCCGTCGCTACCGCCTTGAGCTTGTTGCCGAGGCGCTTGCCGAGCAGCTTCAGGTTCGGCTTGGCGGACAGGTCGACCAGCGCCGAGTCATCGCCCGACACCGCGATCTGCTTGACGTTGAGCTCGCCGAGGATGTCGCTGCTGTCACGCCGGCGCAGGAGTTCGACGATCGCCGGCGCGTGGCTGACGACCGTCAGCGTGCCCAGCGGGCGGCGCGCGCCGATGCGTTCGCGCTCGCGTAGCGTCAATCCCAGCGCGACGATCGCCCGCGCCAGCTCCACCTCGATCTCGAGCGCTTCATCCCTCGCGAACTCCTCCGCGAGCGGAAAACTGCACAGATGCACGCTGTCTTCGCCGTCCCGCGCCAGCCCGGTGGCGACCACCAAGCGCTGGTGCAGGAACTCGCTCAGGAACGGCAGCACCGGCGCCATCGCCCGTGACAGCGTCACCAGCACCCGGTAGAGCGTCGCGTAGGCCTGGTGCTTGTCCGCGTCAGTGCCGGCCTTCGCCCGCCAGTAACGCCGCCGCCCGCGGCGGATGTACCAATTATTAAGATCGTCGCACGCGCGCAGGAACGCCGGCACCAGGTTCGACAGCTCGTAGGTCTCGTACTCGTGGGTCAGCTCGGCCAGGAACCCCCCGACCCGCGAAGAGATCCAGCGGTCGAGCGGGTTCTCGAGCGCTTGCCCCTCGAGGTCCGCCGCGCTCGGCGTCCAGCCGTCCGCGCGCGCGTAGGTGGCGAGGAAGTTGAACGCGTTCCACAGCGGCAGGATCGCCACGCGGACCGTCTCTTTCACGCACTCGCCGGTCAGGTCCTGGGCGTTCTTACCGAACTTCATCGGCTCACCGCGGACCACCGCGCTGTTGATCAGGTACACCCGCAGCGCGTCCGCGCCGTAGCTGTCGATCACCTTGGCCGGGTCCGGATAATTCTTGAGCCGCTTCGACATCTTCTTGCCGTCGGCGGCGAGGATCAGCCCGTTGACGATCACGTTCTTAAATGCCGGCCGGTCGAACAATGCGCTCGACAGCACGTGGAGCGTATAAAACCATCCACGGGTCTGGTCGAGGCCCTCGGCGATGAAGTCCGCCGGCAGATTATCCTCGACGTACGCCTTCTTCTCGAACGGATAGTGGTTCTGCGCGTACGGCATGCTGCCCGACTCGAACCAGCAGTCGAACACCTCGGAGATCCTCCGCATCGTCCCCCCGGCCTGCGATGGCCAGGTGATGCCGTCGATGCTCTCGCGGTGCAGGTCCGTCAGCGTCCCCGCCGCTAGCCCCGCCGCCGTCTCGAGCTCGCGCACCGAATGCACGCAGACCATGTCGTTCGGGTCGCGATCACAGCGCCACACCGGCAGCGGCGTGCCCCAGTAGCGGTTGCGGCTCAGGTTCCAGTCGCGCGCGTTCTCCAGCCAATTACCGAAGCGTCCGCTGCCGACGTGGTCCGGCACCCAGCGGATCTTGTGGTTGTTCTCGACCAGCCGCTCACGCATCGCCTCGACCCGCATGAACCAGGTCGACAGCGCCATGTACAGCAGCGGCTGCTCGGTGCGGTAGCAGTGCGGGTACGCGTGAAAGATCGTGTCCTGGTCGACCAGCCGCCCCTCACGCTTGAGCCGCTCGATGATCGACCTGTCCGCGTCCTTGACGAACATCCCCGCGAACTCCCCGACCCGCTCGTCGAAGATCCCGCTCAGGTTCACCGGGCAGATCAGCGGCAGACCCTCCGCCTGGCCGACCTGGAAGTCGTCCTCGCCGAAAGCCGGCGCCTGATGCACGACCCCCGTGCCGCTGTCCGTCGTCACGTAGGTCGCCGCGACCACGCGAAACGCCCAGCGGGTCGTGTCCGGGCGCGTCCGGTACTGCGCGAAGAACGGCAACAGCGGCTTGTACGGCCGACCCACCAATGCGCTGCCGGGCACCCGCGCCAACTCCTCCGTCGCACCGACGCGGCCGCGGGCCTGGTAATCCGCGAGGCGTCCCGGCTCGAGGTAGGCGATCTCCCCGGTCTCGACCACGCGGATCTTCACGTAGGTCACCTCCGGGTGGACCGCCAACGCCAAATTACTCGGCAGCGTCCACGGCGTCGTCGTCCACGCCCACAGCGCGGCGTCCTCATCCTCCAACTGAAAGCGGACCGTCAGGCTCGGGTCCTGACGCCGCTTGTGGCCCTCCTTGCGCGTGATCGGGTCGCGCTCCTGCGGACCCTGAGCCACCTCGAAGTTCGACAGCGGCGTGCCGAGCGCGGGCGACACCGGCTGGACCCGGTACCCCTCATAAATGCGGCCCCCATCCCACAACTGCCCGAACACCCACCACACGCTCTCCATGAACGAGAAGTCCATGGTCTTGTAGTCGTTGCGAAAGTCGACCCAGCGACCCATGCGCTGCACGACGCGCTCCCACTCCGCCGTAAAGCGCAGCACGCCGGCGCGACAGGCGGCGTTGAACGCCGGCACGCCATGCGCCTCGATGTCCGCCTTCCCGTGCAGCCCGAGCTCGGTCTCCACCAGGCTCTCGATCGGCAGCCCGTGACAGTCCCAGCCGAACCGCCGCTCGACCTGATAGCCGCGCATAAACCAGTAGCGCGGCACGATGTCCTTGATCGTGCCGGCGAGCAGGTGTCCGTAGTGCGGGAGCCCGGTCGCAAACGGCGGACCGTCGTAGAACACGAAGGCGGGCCGCGGCGAGCCGTCGGCGCGCGTCGTGGTCCGCAAGCTGCGACCCTCGACGTCTCCGGCGCGCCACAGTTCGAGGGTCGCCAGCTCGAGCGCGGGCAAGTCGAGCTGGGCCGGGGGAGCGGCAAAATTGGAGCTGGACATCGGGCCTCCGGGACAACGTGCATGGCCCGCCCGCCGCCCTGGGGTCAAGACCTATCCTCGGGGACAGGCCGCCCCGGTGAAACCGGACGCCGATCGGACAAGTCTCTCCAGGCGGCATCGGCGACGTTGTCGCCGGGACCCGCCCCGGATATCCTGTGCCGGACGACCCCACGGCCACCCTCAGACGTCTCCACGGAAACTCGCGATGAAAAACCTCCCCCTGGCAACTCTCCTCGGCCTGACCCTCCTCGCTGGCGCCGGGTGTCCACCAGAAACCGTCGATGCCACCGGCGCCCGCCCGCAAGAGACCAAGTGGACGACGGTCGTCAACAGCCTGCCGTTCCCGCTCGCCGGCGACGCCCCCGTCACCACGATCACGATCGGTCGCCTCGACTACAACAACAACTTCGCCAACCGCGGCGATATCGAGGTCCTCTTCGACCAGGACGCCGAGGTCATCACCGTCGAGATGCGCTACTACGACTACTCCGACGACGTCACCGCTCAGGGTGACGAGACCGTCGAGGGTACCTTCGAGCGCATGTCGCTCTGGGCCTACGTCGGCACCACGCCCGGCAAGCCCAGCGAGCAGAAGCCCGAGGACGACTGCACCGTCGACACCTGGAAGAACGGCTGTAGCATCTACGTGTACTACGACGGCCAGACCCAGCCGGTCCGCGCGGGCGCCGACATCCGCGTCCGCCTGCCGAAGGCCTACCGCGGCCAACTCAACATCGAGACCGATGACAACTACAACGAGCCGCTCTTCCCGCGCCTCGGTAACGTCACGGTCGACGGCCTGTGCAGCAGCGGCAACATCAGCATGGCGCAGGGCGAGGCCAAGATTAAGCTGTGCCGCGAGCTGACCCCCGCGCCGACCTGCACCGCCGAGCAGATCATGGACTGCGAGACCTTCGTCGACGAGGAGGGCAACGACGCCGCCTGGTCGAACCTGTGCCCCTGCCCCGCCGAGAACTTCGGCCAGTTGAAGATCGAGTCCGTCAAGCCGTGGGCCGGCAATATCACCGTCGACATCCCCAAGACCTTGTGGCTAAACGCGAACCTCTCCAACGAGGAGACCGACAAGCCGCACGAATGCAAGCCCCAGCTCGAGAGCTGCACCGACGACGTGTGCGTCCCGGCCATCAACGACAACAGCGGCTACAACATCTCGGGTCAGTTCAACTACCCCAGCCCCGCAGCGGCCTCCGGCGCCGGCTTCAACCTCACCGTCAAGTCCGCCGGCTGCAACCCCGTCACCTTCTTCCCGGACGACACGAAGTGGAACGCGAACGAGACCATGAGCACGCCGATCACCGAGGTGCACGGCCTCATCAAGGTCTGCACCGACTGCCTGTAGTTGACGCCACAGTAGTCGTCCCGCGCGACGAGCCGCCCCCCGGGCGGCTTGTCCCATGTTAAGCGACCCCGCTCAGGGCCCCGCGTTGGCCGCCCCGAAGGTCGGCTCGCAGCCCACCGTCCAGGCCCCCCCGGGCCCGTCGGGCAGCCGACAATACGACTGCGCCGCCTCGTCCGCCGCGTAGGTCACCTGGTCGACGACCTCCAGGTTCGGCATCAACAGCGTGACCGTGTCCCCGCCCGCGCCGAGCCCGAAGATGTGCTCCCCGACGCCCTTGCCCTTGGCGACCACGAGGAACTGCTTGGCCGCCAGCGTCGTCTGCGGCGCGAACACCAGCTTCTCGAGATCGGCCGCGGGGTCGTAGTCCTGGTCCACCAGGTCGTCCGTCAAGATCCACCCCGAGAGGTCGATGACCTGGTTGCCCGCGTTGTACAGCTCGATCTGGTCGTCGGTCGACTCGAGCTCGTTGAGCGCCACCGCGCTGTCCGACACGCACATCGCGGCGTCGAAGCTGCACGTCGCCGCGCACCCGAGCGTGCCTCCGGTGAACCCGAGCCCGAGACCCTCGCAGGTCTGGCCCGCGAGCGCCTCCCCGTCGCAGTCCTCGCCCTCACCGATGACACCATCCCCACAAACCACCATCGCCGCCACGTTCGCCGCCCCAAAGCTCTGCGCGCAGGTCTGCCAGGGGCCCATGCCGTCAGGCAGGCGACAGTACGAGACCACCGCGTCGACCCCCGAGAACATCACCTCATCGGCCGTCCCGCCCTGCGCGTCGACCAGCGTCAGCGTCTCCTGCTTGTCGTCGCTGACGCCGAAGGGCAACTGGCCTAGCATCGTCACGTCGTCGAACGCGACCAGCACGAGGAACGCCCCCGGCGCGAGCGTCGTACCGGGCGGGAACACGTAGGTCTTGTCGACCGGCAGGCGCGGGTCGTCCGAGAGCCGCCAGCCGCCCAGATCCGCCGCCGCACCGCCCGCGTTGTACAGCTCGATCGCGTCCCCCTGGTCGGCGTACGGGCCCGTCACTGCGCCCTTGGAGGTCACCTCGTTGACCGCCACCAGCGCGACGTTCGGATCGATCTCGCAGCCCGACGCGTCGAACGAGGCGCAGTCGTCGGCGCAGGCCAGCGCGCCGCCGACGAACGCCGCGTCGACGTCGGCGCACTGCTTGCCGCCCAGCGCCGCCCCGTCGCACACCTCGTCCCCGTCGACCTCGCCGTTGCCGCACAAGTCCCCCACACCCGTGCTCTGCGTGGCTCCCGTCGTCGTGCCTCCCGTCGTCGTGCCTCCCGTCGTCGTGCCTCCCGCCGTCGTGCCTCCCGTCGTCGGCGTCGTGGTCTCACCCGGCCCCGTGTCGTCGGCGGCGGTCGAGCCCGCGTCGCCAGCGTCGCCGCCGGTGGCTCCGCTGCAGCCGGCGAGACAGGCGATGGACAGGATCATGGTCGGGAACAGCGAACGTATGGACATGCAAAGAACCTCGTGATCACAGCACCCGAAACAGCCCCTGCGCGGTGAGCTGCAGCATGAAGCGGTGGGTGTTGGCCGCCTCCGGCGCGCCGGGCACTGGCCCGGCGGCGGGGCCGTAGCCCTCGTACTGATAACCGGCGTACAGGCGGACCCGCCGACGGTTGCGAAATTGGTAGCCGAACACGTCCGAGAACACCGCCGCGGTGGCCACGTGCGCCTGGCTGCCGGTCGTCGCCAGATCCTGACGAACGAAGTCGTACTTCGCCGTCAGACCGACCCAGGGCTGCAGCGCGTACGCGCTGGCCCACGCGCCGACCGTGTCGCTGACCAGGTCCGGCCGGGCGCTCAACCCGAAGGCCCGCACGTACTCGACCCCGCCGAACGCCCACGGGCTCTGAAAACTGATCGCCCCGCCGGCCCGGTGGTTGCGTCCCGGCCCGACCCCGTCGACCGCCACCCCGATCGACCCATCGCGGTACATGCCGTGCAGCGCCAGCCCGATCGGCCCCCTCGCGTGGCGCGTCCGCCACGGCCGCACCGTCGCGATCAGCGTCGTGTTCTTGCCGTGGTTGAGCTCCTGCTGGGCCCGCCCCTCGCCGTTGGTGAACGCCGCGTCGAGGTCGAAGCGCCCCTTCCAGCCGCTCAGCGTCAACGAGGCCCCGAGGTCCGCGCGGTCGAACATCCCGACCCGCTCCGACGCCAGCGCCACCACCCCGCGCGTGTCGTAGCCCTTCTCCAACTCCTCGATCCACCGCTCGGGGATCTGGCCGAAGCGCACGCCGAGGTCGATCGGCCCGAGGTGCACCGCCCCGTGCCCGTAGGCCTGTCCCAGGCGCATCACCAGCGAGTTACCGTCGATGCCGATCAGGCTCTGCGGACCCGCCGAGCGCACCGCCTCGACCCGCAGCGCCACCCCCGTGTCGAACCTCCAGTGCGGCTTCCACCACAACTGCGTGCCCAGCTCTGCCCGGTCGAGCGTGAACTCCGAGAACTTGCGACCACCCCCCAGCACGCTGTGGCGAAACCCCGCGAACAGCTCGCTGTCCATCGTCATACACACATCCTTGCCCCGCGGGTCCAGGTTGCAGTACGGCGTCGACGGCCACTGATTTTGCAGCACCTCCCCCGGGTCCAGCAGCAGCTCGCGCCGCGCCGCCCGACGCAGCGCCGCCCGCTCGCCCGCCGTCAGCGACTCCGCCACCGCCACCGGCGCGGCGCGCTGCGCCGGGACAGCCAGCGCCGCCTCCCGTACCGGCTCCGCGACCACAGCTCCGACCGGCTCCCCCGGCTCGACCACCGCCTCCGTCGGCTCCTCCGCCGCGACCTCCGGCGCCTGGAGGGGCTCCGCGGGGCCCGGCGGGCTCTGAAGGACGAATGCGAGGAACAGCGTCATCCCGTCATCCCGTCATCCCGGCTCACGGTCGCCGAAGGTAGCCGAGCGACGGCCCGTCGGCGGCCAGCGCCGCCAGGAAGCGGTCATGGTCCGCGGCCAGCACTGGCGCATACTCGCCGACGAAGTCGACGGTCTCCTCGACCAGCCCCGCCGGGTCGCTCGCCACAGCCGCCGCGATCGCCGACAGCCCCCGCGCCCCGCTCTGCCGCCGCGCCACCGCGTGGCAGCGGGCCAACAGGTGCCCGGCACGGTCCGCCAGGACCTCGAGGTCCTCCTCGTCAAAGTCACCCTCCGCCAGCTTCTCGGCGATCTTCGCCAGATCCACGCCGCGCTGGAATTTACTCCGGTCGCGGATCCGGTAGCTCGCCCCGCCGACGCTCGCGTGGCCGAGCAGCCGGTCGTCCTGCTCCGTCGTCTGCAGCGCCCGCTGCTGCGCCACCACCCGGGCCCCGTTGTCCGCGAACGGCCGACCTGGCAGGCGCGTCACGCCCGGCAGCGGCGCCGGATCGTACACCTGCTTGATCTCCAGCAGCAGGTCGTCCTCGAGCGCCGGCGTCGGGCCCTCGAGCAACGCGTAGAAGCGCGGCGCCGCGTAGCTGGCGATCCCCGCCCCGAACCGGCGCGACGCGCCCTTGAGCACACCTGCCCCCGGGGACATGACCGAAGGGTCATGTAGGCTCGCTGGCCAGGCCGCCAGCACCTGCGCGACCCGGGCCAGCTCGGCCGGCGTCGGCGCCTCGACCTCGTCGGCCGCCAGCATCATCGCGTGCTCGCCCGCCTGCCACGCCACCCCCGGCTCGACCTCGCCGAAGAACACCTCGCGGCGGTCCGCGGCGATCCGCGTGTAGTCGGTCAGCTCTTCGCGCAGCCCCCCGTCCTCGGCCGCCTTGCGCAGCGTATAGTTCAAGATCTCGCCGTGGTCGCCGCCTGCGGCCATCACCGTGCCGGTCCCGCCGGCCTCGGCCAGCGCGAGGATCTCGGCGACATAACCGGCCGCGGCCGCCTCGACCAGCGCCTCGGGGTCGCCCAGCTCGAGCACCACTCCGGCCGTGTGCATGCCCAGCGCCAGGCGCCGCAGGTCGAAGGTATAGGGCCCGTAGGTCGCCGCGTCGAAGTCGTTGAAGTCGATCACCAGCGCCCCGTCCGCCCCGCGAAAGCTGCCGATGTTCTCCGGGTGAGGATCGCCGATCAGGGCGATGTCCGCGGTCGCGGCCGTCACGAAGCGGCTGGCAGCCCGCCCCGCCCCGCCGCCCTCTCCCAGGTCACGGGCGAACTGCGGCAGCGTCCCGCGAAAATACGCGTAGCGGTCGAGGCTCATGCGGGCGAACTTCGCGTGGGCCTGAACCGGGTCGGTGTCCAGGAACACCTGATTGTCGAGCACCAGCGTCGTCTGCAGCCACGCCGCGCGCCCGTCCGCTGGCGCATCACAGGCGACCAGTGATAACAACAGGCCGAGGGCGGGGCGCGACATCGGGCGACCCTACGCAGCCTCCGTTACAGCGAAGTGACTTACTGCGCACCGGCTCGCGACGTTATCGGTAGGGGTCCTCGGACCCGCGAGCCAGCGCCCGCTCGACCAACTCGAGCTCTTCGGCCATCGCCGCCACCCGCGAGCACGTCGCCTCGACCTCGGCGACTTCGAAGGGCTCGAGCGCCCGGGCGCGCACCGTCGTGCGGCGTAGGGTGCGACCGGCTCGGACACGGGCTCGGCCACCCGCATCGGCAGCGAGTTAATGTCGAGTGCGACCTGCACAAGCACGGCTATCATGCGCTCCGGTGTCGGCGGTGCAGTTTGCTCCCCGCCTCGCCGGCCGTTACCCTCGCTCGATGTCCCGCGCTTTGCGCCTCGGCGCCATCTTGCTCTTCGCCCTCACGCCCGGGGGGTGTGCAGAGCGCCCGCTCGATGACGACGTTCGCAACGCATGCGTGGACACCTGCGCGCAGGCCCGACGGTGCGACCTGGCCCCCGAGGACACCAGGACCCAGGACGAGTGCGTGCAAGACTGCATCCCTTCTTTTCAAGACCATCGGGATAAGTGTGAGAGCGCCCTCAAGTTCTTGGCCTGCGTCGCCGCGCTGTCCTGCGAGGATCAGAGGAGATACGAAGCTGTCATCATGGGCGGAGACCTCGAGCAGATCTTCGAAGGTGATTACCCGTGCAATGAAGATGCCGTGGCCGATCAAGATGACTGCTTTTAACCCCCGCGACCCCTCGCATCGCGCTCGTGGACACACGTCAGGCATCCCCATGCATAGATTTCACAAGCTGTTTCACATGGTCGTAACGACAGCGCTTTGTGCATCGTCCTCGACTTCATGCATCCTGCCAGAGAAGTGCATCTTCATTTACAAGACGGGGCACAAATGGACAGGCAGAGTGGCTGGCACCGCGATACGCATTAACTCCGAGACCCCGAATCTCATCGACGGAAATTTACAGACTGCAAGCCCGATGACGAGCATGAGCTCCTCGCTGCGGGCGACGTGAATGACCCGCAATACATCGCGTTGCGCAACGAATTATTGGCCGACGCAGCCCTCGACTGCGCTAAACAGGCCGGCCCAAACGAATACCAGCCCGGCCTCCGTCAAGTGCGACCCGTTCTCGCAGAAGTACACGCTGACCACGACCGTCGAGCCGGGCGGCACATGCACGCTGTTCTCGGAGACGGTGCTGGTCAAGGGCAGCCGCGAGGAGTGCATCGGCCCCGAGTCGAGCGTCGCCACGTCAAGTTCGGGCGCTGGTCCCACTGTCCCGACCACTGGCCCGTGACATCTCCCCGACCGGCGTGGCACCAGGCGATCCTACACCCGCCCCGTCACAGCCCGGAGACCGGCCGCCGAAGAGATCGCTACGTGACGTTATCGGTAGGGGTCCTCGGACCCGCGAGCCAGCGCCCGCTCGACCAACTCGAGCTCTTCGGCCATCGCCGCCACCCGCGAGCACGTCGCCTCGACCTCGGCGACCTCGAAGGGCTCGAGCGCCCGGGCGCGCACCGTCGTGCGCACGCACCCGTGCAACCACGCGTGATGATCGAGGAACCCGCGCGACGTATAGCCGGCGCGCTCGAGGCACACGCGGTCCTCGTCGCCCAGCGCCTCGAGCGTCCGCAACCACGCGCACGCGGCCGTCCACGCCCTCGCCACCGCGAGGCGATACTGGAAGTCCCGCACACAGCCCAGCGGCACATCCGGGTCCGTGATCAGCACGGTGGCGATCGTCCGCGTGCTCGCCATCAGCTCGACCCGACCGTCGAAGTTGCGGTCGAGCAGCACCCCGAGCCCCGCGCTCAAGTGCGGCGGCCGTGACGTCCGCCGGGGACCCACCGGCAACTGGTCACGCAGCAGCATCAGCCGCACCTGCCCGCGGACCCACAGCGCGCAGCGCATCGCTACGTAGCCGAACATGCAGGCGAAGACGATCCACGACACCGGACCTCAACACTCGCACGCGTCGCCGTCTACCGCCACCCCCTGCGCCATCGGCGACACGCGCGCGCTGCGAGCGACCCCCAGGCTATCGACCGCGCCGCCGCGCGGGTATAGTGCCGCGCCGATGCCCCTGCAAAACGAGACCTTCTTGCAAGCGTGCCGCGGCGAGCGACCGGCGCGCACACCGATCTGGCTCATGCGCCAGGCTGGTCGTTACATGCCCGAGTACCGCGCGGTGCGCAGCCGGGTCTCCTTCAACGAGCTCTGCCGCAACCCCGACCTGTGCGCCGAGGTCACGCTCCAGCCGATCGACCGCCTCGGCGTCGACGCAGCGATCCTCTTCTCGGACATCCTCGTGGTGTTCGACGCGCTCGGCATCGAGGTCCGCTTCGAGCCCTCACCGGTGATCTCCACCCCCGTCCGCACCGAGGCCGAGGCCCTCGCGCTGCGCTGGGGCGACCCGCACCAGCACCTCGGCTACGTATTCGACGCCGTGCGCGCCTGCAAGCGGGCGCTCGCCGACCGCGTCCCCCTGATCGGCTTCTGCGGCGCCCCCTTCACCACCCTCAGCTACCTCGTCGAGGGCCAGACCAGCCGCGACTTCGAGCGCATCAAAGGCATGATCTTCTCCGCCCCAAAAGTGTTCGCCGGGCTGATGGAGAACATGACCTCGCTACTGTGCGAGTACCTGCGCGGCCAGGTGCTCGCCGGCGTCGACGCCCTCCAGGTGTTCGATAGCTGGGCCGGCGCCCTCTCGCCCGCCGACTACCGCGAGCACGTGCTCCCCCACCTCGCCCGTCTGGTCCACTTCACCAGCGGCCTCGGCGTCCCGCTGATCCTGTTCGTCCGCGGCAACGCCAACTTGCTCGCGCAGGCCGCCGAATTGCCCGCGCAGGTCATCGGCATCGACTGGTCCATCGACATGGACCAGGCGATCGCCGTCACCGGACCCAACCGCGTGGTCCAGGGCAACCTCGATCCCATGCTCCTGCTCGGACCCGCCGCGCTCGTCGAAGCCAAGGCCCGCGCCGTCGTCGCGGCCGGACGCGCCGCCAAGGCCCACATCTTCAACCTCGGTCACGGCATCTCCCGCCACACCGACCCCGGCATCGCCCGCCACCTCGTCGAGGTCGTCCACTCCGCATGACCCGCCCCGGCTCGCCACCGGCCGCGTCTGCGCGATCCCCCGCCGACGCGCACCCACTCACCCGTGCGCCGCGGCGACCGTCTCGCCTGCCCGCCCTCGCACGCCTGACCTCCCTGGCTTCTCTCGCATGCCTGGCCTCTCTCGCATGCCAGACCGCGCCGAGCCGCCCCGGCCCCTCCGACCCCGAGCCGCCCGCGCCGCTCCCCGACCCCGTGCACGCCCCGGTCAACCGCGAGACCGGCGAGTTGCTCGAGGCCACCGTCCCGCTCCTCGACGGCGACGGCCTCAACCTTAACCGCCTGCGCGGCCGCGTCGTCGTGCTCGAATTGACCGCCACCTGGGCAGATCGCTGGGCCGAGGCCTACCCGTTTTATACCCGACTGTTGCAGCAGCACGGTCCCGAGCAGCTCGCCGTGATCGTCGTCGCCATGGACAGCGAACGCGCGACCCTGAGCCCCGAGCCCGGCCTACGCGGCCCTGGCTTCGACCTCGGCTGGGACCCACAAGGCGCGCTCGCTGCCCGCCTGCAAGCCGCCGCGCTGCCGACCGTCGTCATCCTCGACCGCCAGGGTCGCGTCGCCTTCGTGCAGGCCGGCGCCCCCGCAGGCGCGACCCGGGCGATCGAGGACGGCGTCCGCCAGGCCCTGTCCACACCTCCCATCACGACCCTCGCGGGACCCTGAGCCACCTCCCGCTCTTGTCCGCCCGCGACCCGGTGGGCATCCTGTGACCCCCCGCGCATGCTCATCGAACGCCTCAACGCGGTCACCACCGACCCCAAGCTACAGGCGACGATCGTCCTGCTCGCGTCCTTCGTGATCGCCTTCGCCACCGAGGTGTTGTTTCGCGGCGTCCTCCTGATCTTCGTCCAAAACACGAAGACCCACCTCGACGACATCATCGTCGCCAACGTGCGCCGCCCGCTGTTCCTCAGCGTGCTGTTCCTCGGCTTCTCGCTCGCGGCTTCGCTGCTCGACCCGCGCGCCTGGGTAGTGTTCGTCCTCAACGCTTCGCTGCTCAGCGTGGCGATCTTACTGTGGACCGGCGCCCTGATCCGGATCTGCAGCGCTGTCCTCAACCACGTCGGCGACCGCCCCAACGCCACTGGCGTGCTGCAGCCGCGCACCTTGCCGCTGTTCGACATGCTGGCCAAGATCTTCCTCGCCGGCGCCGCGGTCTACATGATGATGATCGCCTGGAGCCTCGACCTCACCGGCTGGCTCGCCTCCGCCGGCATCGTCGGCATCGCCGTCGGCTTCGCCGCCAAGGACTCGCTCGCCAACCTGTTCGCCGGCATCTTCATCATCGCCGACGCCCCCTACAAGCTCGGCGACTTCATCATGTTCGAGGACGGCCTGCGCGGCCGCGTCACCGAGATCGGCCTGCGCGCCACCCGGATCCTCACCGCCGACGACATCGAGATCAACATCCCCAACCAGTTGATCGGCAACTCCCGCGTCGTCAACGAGTCCGCCGGTCGCCACGAGAAGGAGCGCATCCGTGTCCCCGTCTCGGCCGCCTACGGCAGCGACATCGACATCGTCCGTCAGGTCCTGCTCGAGTGTCCCAAGGGCCAGCCCAGCATCTGCGAAGAGCCGCGCCCGCACGTCCAGTTTCACAACTTCGGCGCCTCCGGCCTCGAGTTCAACCTCTGCGTGTGGATCCAAAACCCACGCTTCAGGGACGACGTCGTCGACAACCTCAACAGCCGCATCTACAAGGCCTTCGCCGCCGCCAAGCTCGAGATCCCCTTCTCCAAGCACGACGTGTACATCAAGGACCTCCCCGCCGTGCACGCCCTGCTCGCCTCGCATCCAGACCCCGGCTCCGCCCCCACCGCCGACGCCATCGACGCCATCGCCATCGCGTCCGTCCCCGCAAACCCCACCGGCCCGCTGTCACCCCACACCGCCGCCGCCCAGGTCGCCCACGCCCTCGCCGCCACCTCCACCCTCGCGTCGCTCCCGATCAGCGCGCTCTCCCAGACGCCCTCGCTGCTGACCACGCCGCGCCGCTACAGCTCCGGCTCGCCGGGTTGAATCGTTCGCGCGTCAGAGCTCACGCGCTGCCAGCCCGGGACCCGGCGCCGACACGCTACACTGCGCCGCGCCCATGCCCGCCGACGCACCGCCCCGGTCCTCGCGCGACCAGCTCTGGACCGTCTCCGATCTCCTGCAGTGGACCTGCGATCGCTTCACCCGCGAGCGCCTCGACGAGCCCCGCGCCGACGCCCTCCACCTGCTCGCCCAGGCTCTCGGCTGCGAGCGCATGCAGATCTATCTCCGCTTCGATCAGCCCGTCGACGAGCCCGCCCGCGCCACCCTGCGTGACCTCATCCGCCGCCGCCTCACCCGCGAGCCCGTCGCCTACATCGCCGGGCGCCGGGGCTTCCACGCGCTCGGCCTCGACCTCGGCGTCGACCGCCGCGTCCTCATCCCGCGCCCCGAGACCGAGCACCTCGTCGACTGGCTGCTCGAGGGCCTGCCCTTCGCACCCAGCCCCGTGCAACTCCTCGACGTCGGCACCGGCTCCGGCGCGATCGCCCTCGCTGTCAAGCACGCCCGCCGCGACGTGATCGTCACCGCCTGCGACCGCTCCGACGACGCCCTCGCCGTCGCCCACGACAACGCCGTGCGCCTCGGCCTCGACCTCACCCTGCACCGCTCAGACCTGCTAAACGACCTCCAGCGCCCCGAATTCGGCTGGGACGCCGTCGCCGCCAACTTGCCCTACATCCCCACCGGGGACCTCGGCGGCCTCCAGCCCGAGGTCCGCTTCGAGCCCCAGCTCGCCCTCGACGGCGGCCCCGACGGCCTCGACCTCGTGCGCCGCCTCGTCGACACCAGCCCCGAAGTGCTCGCCCCCGGCGGCCGGCTCATCCTCGAGATCGGCATCGGCCAGGCCGATGCGACCCGCGCTGTCCTCGCACGCCGCGGCTTCGTCGAGATCGCCACCCGTCGCGACCTCGCCGGCATCGAGCGGGTCGTCGCCGGCACATGGCGGTAGATCCAGGCCTGCCCCCCTCGATGCGCCGCTCGGCCCAGCGCCGGCGAGACCGTCCGAATCGCCCCTCCCGGCGCCCTCGTCTATGCTGGCCTCGCATGTCCCGCCCACGCTCACGCCGGCTCGCGACCCTCGTCATCGGGCTCGCACTCTCCCAGTTCGCCTGCGCCAACGGGGCCCAGAGGCTCGTCAAGAGCGGCGTACAGGGCGGTCTGGAGGGCACCCTCGAGGCCCTCAACGACCCCCACAACAAGAAGCTGCTGCGCCAGCTCCTGCAAGACAAGGACATCAAGGACGCCGCGCACGACCTCACCGAGGCCATCACCGGCGGCGCCCTCGAGGGCCTGACCGAGCCTCAGCGTCAGGCCGAGCTGCGCTCCGCCACTGACAAGTTCATCCGCACCGTCGCCGACTCCGTCGGCAAGGCGCTCGACGAGGACATCTCGCCCTCGGTCACCAGGACCGTCGAGAGCGTCGTCGGCGGCGCGGTCGCCTCGGCCCTGCGCCCGGAGAACAAGCAGCTCGCCAGCAAGTTCATCGACAGCGTCACGCGCAGCACCATCACCGCGTTCACCCAGTCGACCGCCCGGGGCATGCGCGACGACCTCGGCCCCGCGATGAACAAGATGATCGCCGACGACCTCGGCCCCGCCCTCAACAAGGTCATCGCCCAGGACCTCGGCCCCGCGATGAAGAAGTTGATCGAGGAGGACCTCGGTCCCGCGATGAACAAGGTCATCACCCAGGACCTCAAGCCTGCCATGCAGGAGGCCCTCGGCGGCGCCAACGGCGACATGGTCGGCGCCCTCTCGCGTCACATCACCAAGGAGATCGTGCTCGGCGTCAACGACGGCATGAAGGAGCTCGGCATCTCCCTAAACCCGCGTGACGGTCAGAGCGGCCTCGGCATCCTCGGCTGGGCCGCGATCTTCCTCGCGCTCATCGCCCTCATCCTCGGCATCCTCCTCACCCGCATCATCCTCACCCGCCGCAGCCTCGAGCAAGAGCGCGCCCGCAGCGAACGCATGCTGCTAAACGTGCTCCGGTCGATCCACGTCGACGGTCAGGCCCAGCCCATCGATGTCGACGCGCTCGTCGCCCGCGCCCGCGGCGAGGACGCTGGCGACCCCAACAACGAGTCCTGGATCGCCTCGCTGCTCACCCGCGCCAAGTCGCCCTACCAGGCGCCGACCAAGCCCGGAGCCAAGCCCCTCACGCCTCCACGCGCCTGAGCGCACCCTGCGCGGTCAACCGCCCGCCGCGACCCCTCTCGGGCCCGAGCCCGCGCACCGACATACCTGTAATCCAGCTTACAGTTCCTGGCGCTCCTATACCGCCGTCGGCCCGCCGTGATCCTGACATAGCGCATAGCCCCGCCAGTTTGTGTATTCCAGTTCACACAATCTGACGCCCGAGTAAAATCCTCGAATATTGCCCTGGCAGCTCGCCAGGCCGCGTGACAGTCCCATCGGCACTGGTCACGATGGATGCAAACTCTTCGCAGCCGCGTCGCGGTCTCCTGCCTCGCCTCATGCCTCGTCTGCTCGGCTCGACCGGCGGCGGCGAGCTAGACGCCGTGTTGCAGAACCTCCGCCTGCTGTTCAACACCCGCGCTGGCGACTCCGCGGCCGCCCCCGACTTCGGCGTGCCCGACCTCGCCGACTTACTACATCAGTTCCCGGCCGCCAGCGCCGCGCTGCAGCAGTCGCTCCGCGCCGCGATCGCCCGTCACGAGCCGCGTCTGCGCGGCATCCACGTGCAAGCCGGCCCCGACCACACCCTCGAGATCCACGCCCAGTTGCACGGCACCCCGCTGCGCCTGCGCGCCTCCCTGACCCCCAGCGGCCGCATCGACCTGCGCTGATAACCCAACGGAAACCCCATGGACCACCTCGATCTCTACAAGCGCGAGCTCCAACACTTTCGCGGCGCCGCCAAGAGCTTCGCTGAGCGCCACCCCGGCGTCGCCGGCCAGCTCGGCTCCGGCGGCGACGACCCCGACCTCCTGCGTCTCATCGAGGCCCACGCCTTCCTCACCGCCGGTGTCCACGCCCGCCTCGACGCCGCCGCCCCGGCCTTCGTCGAGGGCCTCACCGACCTGCTGCTCCCGCACGTGCTCCGCGGCGTCCCGGCCGCGACGATCGTCGAGTTCACCCCCAACCTCGCCGCCCTGCGCGCGCGCCAGCGGATCGCCCGTCACCGCCCGCTGCTCGCCCGCACGATCGACGGAACCGCCTGCCGCTTCCGTACCTGCTTCGACCTCGACCTCCTGCCCCTCGAGCTCGTCGCGGCGCGCCTCGACGACCGGATCGCCGCCCACCCGCAGATCCGCCTGACCCTGCGCACCCGCGACGCCTGCAGCACCATCTTCGCCGAGCTCGATCGCCTCCGCTTCTACATCCACCACGCCGTCCCGGCCCAGGCCGCCACCCTCATGCAGTGGTTTTGTCGCCATTGCAGCGGCGTCGCCCTCATGAACGGCGACGTCGAGCACGCTCGCCTCTCGCCCGCCGCGATCGACCCCATCGGTCTCCGCGGAGATCCTCCCGTCTACCCCTGGCCCGACACCGCCCCGCCCGCGCATCGCCTCCTGCTCGAGCGCTTCACCTTGCCCGAGCGCGCCCACTTCCTCGACATCGTCGGCCTGCACACCGTCGCGCAGCAAACTACCGAGCTCACCCTCGTATTCTCCTTCGACCGCCCGCCGCCGCTCCCCGCGACCGTCGACGCCGGGACCTTCCGCCTGCACTGCACGCCCGCGATCAACCTGTTCGAGACCACCGCCGCTGCGATCCATCACACCCCGCTGACCCGCGAGCACCTGCTGCGCCCCGACGACCTCGACCCGCGTCACACCGAAGTCCACGCCGTCACCCGCGTCCTCGGACACGAGCGCGCCCGCGGCACCCGCCGCTGTTACAGTCCGATGTACGACCTGTCCCCCGAGCCAGGTTCTCCCCGCTACGCCCTCCGCTGCGCCCCCGCCGTCGACGGCGGCGTCGACACCTTCCTGCTCCCGCGCGAGGCCCCCGGCAGCGCCGGCTTCCCCGACGAGCTGCTCAGCGTCGACCTCGT
>Ga0335395_10000156_pt1 | contig 44074 bp, 42 predicted proteins | sample MAT02_FD_205744 | JGI IMG/M metagenome (GOLD analysis project Ga0335395, IMG submission 205744) | Freshwater microbial communities from Lake Fryxell liftoff mats and glacier meltwater in Antarctica - MAT-02 (spades assembly) (version 2) ... | reverse complement strand
TAAGCCCAGCCAAATGTTGTCATTGGCCAGCCCAAAAATCATCGCTGCGATCAACCCCAGCGTCAGCACTGATCCCGACTTCTCAGGAGTCGTTTGTTCCGGGTGCGGCGGCAATAAAACCTTGCGGGTTGGAGGAGGTGGCTGCAGCGGTTTTTCCGGTTCAGCAGTAGCGACGATTGTCGCTGATTCTGGCTGCACAGTAGGGTTTGCGCCGTTCAGACTTTCTACAGCCACGTTCGACTGAGGAGGATTGGGTTGAGAAGAGTTGGATTCTGGTGTCATGCGTTGAGGCAAATTCTAATTTTGGGCGATCGCTAAAACGATTTTAACGAACGAAGCACGATTCTAGATAGCATTACAATAGAAATATCCACTAATTACAATCAAAGAGGTAAAATAATATGACTTTGGTACTCCCCAATCTTCAAGGCAAACAAATGGGTCAAGTAATCACTACAATCACCGTCACGAATCACATCGATCTAGTTATGGCCGAACGAGGATTCATTGCTGCTGAGGAAGTTCGCTCTGTCACCCTGGATAACGTTGTTGTCGATACCGGAGCCACTCTGCTTTCCTTGCCCGCTCATATTATTAGCCAACTAGGTTTAAGACAAGTAGGAGAAAGAGATGTAGAAACATCCGCTGGTATCAACAAAGGTCGAATTTTCGCAGTCGCTCAAATTATTGTAGAGGGCAGAGAAGGCAGATTTGATTGTTTAGAATTGCCCGAAGGCGTTTCCGCTGTTTTGCTGGGCGTGATTCCAATGGAAGAACTCGGCTTAGAACCCGATTTGAGAAATCGACGGTTGCGAGTATTGCCGATGAACGATGAGCAAACATATCTGATGGCTTAATCCCAAGGTTCGATCGTTCGGACTTCAGTCCTCAGATGGATGCGGACTAAAGCCCTCACTACAAACCGGGTTTATCTGAAAATTTTTACCTACACCTAGCGCGCCAAATAAGCCCTCACAAAATACACGCCAACCGTTGCAAATATCAAAAGAATTATCCCAAAAACCAACTCTATACTAAACCTTTGAGCATTGCCCAAAGCCACAATAATTTGCTGCCGCACTATAAAAGCAAACAGCCAGCAAATCTCCGCCTTCAGCCAAACCAAAAGGCTTCGCCCCAAGAGATATTGTCGGCGCGCATTTTGCTCAGTAATCCGTACCGGATAGTTAAAAGTATGCGGATAGCGCGATACCGCAGTTAAAACCACAAAAATAATAGCAGCCACTGCTGGTAGCATCCAAATCATCACCTTGTCGCCCAAAGCATCAGGCTGTCCCCCCAAGCCGAAGTGAATCGGAATTCGATCGGGCAAAACCGCCCAAAATTGTACGATCGGCAAAATCGACACTAAAATGGCGATCGCCGCGAGCTCTACCGCCAAATCAGCAGGCGAAAGCCCCAGAGAAATAACAGGCCGTTGGTTTGGTGTTTTTCCAGTCATGGCTACCTGAAATTAGACTAATATTGAAAATAATAGTATTGGTTCCAATTTGATCTCCAGCAGCTTTTGTTGGGGGATTTCCAAACATCCGCGAGGTTTTATGACGGTTCAGGTTTTGGTGGAAAAGAAAAAGTTAGAAAAACCGCCTCTAACAATACACACTTTAGGCGATCGCGTCCTGCGGCAGCCAGCAAAGCGCGTTAGTAGCGTCGATGCAGAAATTCGGCAGCTAGTCCGAGAAATGCTGCAAACCATGTACAGTGCCGAAGGCATCGGTTTGGCAGCCCCCCAAGTCGGAGTACACAAACAAGTAATTGTAATCGACTGCGACCCGGAAAATCTGGCCACACCGCCAATGGTTTTAATCAACCCCACCATCAAAAGTAGCAGCAGCGCGCTCTGCCTCTTGCAAGAAGGGTGTTTGAGCATTCCGGGAGTCTATTTTGATGTCAAACGCCCAGAAGTGATTGAAGTGTCATATCGCGACGAATTCGGCCGCCCGCAAACCCTGAAAGCGACTGAGTTACTGTCGAGAGTAATTCAGCACGAAATGGATCACCTCAACGGAGTGCTGTTTGTTGACAGAGTAGAAAACAAGCTGGCATTGAATGAAGAATTAGTCAAGAACAAATTTTCGCCCAAGGCAGTGAAATCAGTATGATGGCAGGAACTCCGAAAAGTGGTTTATTATTAGCTCTTTGTTGCATCACTGCGATCGCGGCAGTCGGCTCGATCTTTGAGCTATCTTCGGGAAACGCTCAACTCGGCAATTTAGTCACCGGCATCATTCTTGCCCTCAGCGTACCGCTCACAGGCATATTTTTCTATGCAGCCGTTCAGGATGCTAGAGCAAATCTATAAGCAGAGTGATTAGTCAGTAGTCATTAGCCAGTAGTCATTAGTCAGTAGTTATTTTGTTGGTTGTTAGTTGTTGGTTGTTAGTTATTAGTTATTAGTTATTAGTGGTTAGTTGTTAGTTGTTAGTAATAATAATCAATGCCCAATAATCAATGCCCAATAACCAATAACCAATAACCAATAACCAATAACCAATAACCAATAACCAATAAGATGGGATTTCTGCGACAAGTGCCAGTTCAAGGTGCTGTGGGCGCGACAGCATCCAAGTACCAACTTTCGGAAATTATGGAAGTGGCGATAGGACGCGATCAAAGCTGTCAAATAGCCTTGGAGTCGATCGCCTACGGTATGGTTTCCCGTCGCCACGCCACAGTCCGTCCCCTAACTAAAGGAAATTTTCCGAGATGGGAAATTTGCGACCTCAACAGCGCTAACGGAACTTATCTAAACGGTACAAAGCTGCAAGGCTGTCAAACTTTAGAAACAGGCGATCGTATCAGTCTCGGTATTGACGGCCCTGAATTTATATTTGAAACTCCCCTAAACAAAAGCCAAAATCAGCCACGGTTCCCGACAGCAAATCAGAGCTTTTCTAACGCGGGCGAACCAGAATCTCTCACTTTCACTCAATTATTTCCGATCGCCTCGACAGGAAAACAATTAAGCCAAAAAGCTTACTTATATCCCGGCATTGCTACAGTTATTTTTGTAGTATCAATGTTTTTAGCAGTAGGAAATTCCGCAGCTTTCAATTTTCTGCTGGCTGCTTATCTTTCCGGTGCAGCTTACTATTTCATATATCAACTGTGCGGTAAACACAAGCCTTGGTGGATATTATTTTGTTCTGCCTTAGCAACAGTCCTGATTTTGCTCAGCCCATTATTGATTGGCTTTATAGTAGTATTTAGAGAAATTTTGCCCGGCCGCTTGCCAGCAGAAGGTGAACAAATCAGTTTTTTGGCTTTTTTGATCAGAATGTTTTTCGGGGCAGGGCTGATGGAAGAATTGCTGAAAGCCTTGCCAGTTTTGGGAGCGATGGTGCTGGGTAATTTGCTGCGAAATCCGTGGCGCGATCGCATCGGTGTTTGGGAACCTTTAGACGGAATTTTGTTAGGAAGTGCCTCGGCGGTTGGATTTACGCTGTTAGAAACTCTGGGACAGTACGTTCCTCACATTATTCAAAATGTCACTCTACAAGCAGGGCCAGAGGCCGGACAATTGGTAGGATTGCAGTTGCTAATTCCCCGAATTTTAGGCTCCGTCGCCGGACACATGGCTTACAGTGGCTATTTGGGATATTTTATCGGTTTGAGCGCCCTCAAACCCAAGAAGCGCTGGCAAATTTTGGGTGTAGGTTATCTCAGCGCTTCGGCACTTCACGCTTTGTGGAATGCGTCGGGAAGTGCCAGCGTACTGTTGCTGGCTGTGGTGGGAGTTTTGTCCTACGCGTTTTTGGTAGCCGCGATTTTGAAGGCTAGGGCTTTGTCTCCAAATCGATCGCAAAATTTTGCAACTCGCATATTCTCTGAAAAGTGAAGTTCGGCAACGGATTTTGTAACGGATGTAACGGATGTAACGGATGGAAAGAAGAAGGAAGAAAAGAAACTATGCCCCATGCCCTATGCCCAATTCCCAATTCCCAATTCCCCATGATGATTCAAGTCAAACCGGGTTATCGTCCCCAAGCCTCAGATAATAGCATTGAAGCCGATGTCTATTTATTTGACAAACTGCGGCAGTTATCTCTCAAACAGCGGTTAGAACAAGCAGCAATGCTCGATCGCACAGTCAAAAAACTTTCTCTGATCGGCATCAAATCGAGGTTGAAAAAAGCAGCCATTACTGAAATTAGAGAGCATTTTTGCCGTGCAGTCTTGGCAGAAAATTTTTCTCCAGATTTTCAACCTATTGGAACTGATGAAATGATGTGGATTCAAGACTCTATTGCTCTGGCTCAACAACTTCACGCCCTCCTAGAATCAATTAATATCCCCTACTATGTTGGTGGAGGTGTTGCTAGTTCCATTCACGGAGAAGCTCGATCGACCCGCGATTTGGATTTGGCAATTCAAATTCCCAGACAAGAAATTGATGGGTTGGTAAAAATTCTAGAAAACGCTGGATTTTATTGTCCGGCTGGGGCCGTAGAAGAGTTGAAACAATCTCGCAGTCAGCTCCTCAATATAACTCATACTGTGACAATAGCTAATGCAGATATCTATATCGCGGACAACACCCCTTTTGCCCTGTCTCAAATGTCTCGCAGACAATTGATCGAGGTTGAGGGAACAGCTAATTTTTGGATTGCATCCCCGGAAGATACGATCGTCCAAAAGTTGTTTTGGGCAAAAAATAGTCAGTCTGAAAAACAGTGGCGCGACGTTTTGGGGATACTGAAACTGCAAGGCGTTAATCTCGATCGCGACTATTTGCAACAGTGGGCCCGCCGTTTGGAAGTTCTTGATGCTTTAACTCAAGCTATGACTGAGGCCGGGATATAGCTGTTTTGGGTAAATTACAGCAGATTGCTGGTTTATAGGTACTATCAATATCCCCGTAGGGACACTCCAAGAGCCGTGTCCCTACAAGAACTCCTTCCTGGGCATTGGACACTGGGCGTTGGGTATTGGTGCTTTCTTTTCCTTCCACCTTGTCTTAGAATTTCTTCACAAACAGATCCGCTGTGGTACTATCTGGATGGCTGTGAGTAACTGAGGGAAGCCAAAAGGCTTGATTCCTGTGGTGGAGGAGAATCCAGGAGTGCTAGATAGGATGTCATTAGGATACGCAAACGTTTTCGGCCAGCGAGGTCAACCTGAACCCCTTCGCATTGGGGTGATTGGGGTTGGCAATATGGGCCAACATCACACGCGAGTTTTGAGCTTGTTAAAAGATATCGAGCTCGTGGGTGTTGCAGATATAAATGTAGAGCGGGGAATTGATGTAGCCAGCAAATACCGGGTTCGCTTCTTTGAAGACTACCGTGATTTGCTCGCCCACGTAGATGCTGTTTGCGTCGCCGTTCCAACTCGCCTGCACCACCCTGTGGGGATGTCTTGTCTCCAAGCGGGTGTTCACGTTTTAATTGAAAAGCCGATCGCGGCTAGTATTGCTGAAGCCGAATCTTTGGTCAACGCAGCTGCCGAATCCCACCGGATTTTGCAAGTGGGCCACATCGAGCGCTTCAATCCAGCTTTTCAGGAACTAGGCAAAGTGCTGAAAACTGAAGAGTTACTGGCATTGGAAGCTCACCGGATGAGTCCCTATTCCGATCGGGCTAATGATGTATCGGTAGTTTTGGATTTAATGATCCACGACATCGACTTGCTGTTGGAATTGGCATCTTCCCCAGTGGTGAAGTTGACCGCTAGCGGCAGTAGAGCATCGAATTCTGGTTATTTAGACTATGTAACAGCTACTTTAAACTTTGCTAACGGCATTGTGGCTACCCTAACTGCTAGTAAGGTGACGCACCGCAAACTCCGTTCCATAGTTGCTCACTGCAAAAATTCTCTGACAGAGGCAGATTTTCTCAATAACGAAATCTTGATTCACCGACAAACAACCGCCAATTATGTGACGGATTACGGTCAGGTGCTTTATCGTCAAGATGGGTTGATTGAGAAAGTTTACACCAGCAATATTGAACCGCTCCACGCAGAATTGGAGCATTTTATTAATTGCGTGCGGGGTGGAAATCAGCCTTCTGTGGGTGGAGAACAAGCTCTCAAAGCTCTGCGGCTGGCAAGTTCGATCGAGCAAATGGCTCTCGATGGTCAAGCTTGGTATCCCAAAGAGCTAGAGTCTACTTTGCAAGTTAGTTAGATCGAGAAAAATCCTGTCGTTTCCGGGTGCTTGTACAGTTTGGGTTTGTTGTTTTTTTTATTGGGTAACTGTGTCCTTGCAACCGGATTCGATGTCAGTCAATTTTAGATTTGAGATTTTAAATTTTAGATTGACTCCACAGATTAATCTGGGGGTTTGAACTAAGGTTTAAATTTTTTTGATTCTGCGTCCTAATTCGGGAGATTGTCTCCCTATTGAGCCTAAAAAAGAGTGACTATTTGACGAGTAATAGTTTGGCTAACTAACTGATTTCCTTGAGGGCTTAGGTGAATGCTGTCTCGATAAAAAGTTGGAGGTTTTGCCGCTGAATTGAAAATGGGCAGAAAATCTATGTAAGTAATTTTTTCGGTGGCGACGAGTTCGGCAAGACGCAATCGAGCCTTGACTTCCCATTCGCGAGAACCCCTCTGGTCTAATTCGTGCCGTTTCGGTGTCAGGGCTAGTATAAAGTCAATGTTGGCAAGGGTTGCTGCTGTCTTGATTTGGCGAATAGCTTCTAAATTGCAGCCAACTGTATCCTCATTTTTTGCCGAAGATGTTATTAATTTGCCTGTAGGCACTTTGGGCGACAGGTAGCGATTTAACAGTTCGACGATCGCCATTAAAGGTTTACGATCGGGATAAGCTCGATCGCGTCCCACCACCCCAGCGCAGGGAGCTGATGTAAACAAGTCATCCGTATTGAGCAACAACACCAGCGCCAAAGCCCCAAAAAGACCAAACCGCTTGATGTAAGCCAGTTGATTTCTAGGCCCCCAAGAATTTGCTGAGCAGTTCAGAACTTCAACGTTAAAATAGTTGACTTTTGAATGAAATTGTGCATTGGTCGCCAGATTGTGAATTTGCAGCCTCAACTGCCGAGCCATAATTTCGGGTATAGTATCTGTCTGATGAGTCCACCAACCGCCGTTAGCGACAGAATCTCCCAACAGTATGAGGCGCAGGGATTCAGTTGCCGGAAGCGGGGCGATCGAACCAGTACGCATCGAATACTCGTTAATCTCAATCCGGTTCCCCAAGCGACGCACCCTCTGGTTAGGGGCCAACAAATAGCCACACTCTGCATCGGGAATGTAAATCAAAGGATTGCCAAAACCCAACAGCACCCGCAGCAGCACTTCTATTGCTACCAAAAATGCTGCGGTGACAGCCAAAATTATCAGAGCCAGTTTCACCAATTATTCTCTAACCTCTAACCTCGATCGAGAACGAAAAGCTGGTGATTACAAGACAAGTAGAGCAGATATACCAACATTTCGAGTCATGCGATCGCCCTTGTGGATATAGAATTCTAAAATATGCCGTCAAAATCCGCCATCAGCCGTAGCGTCAACTTGGTGGTTTCAGGAAAACCCGTGGACTTAAAACAAATATTCAAAACGCCGAATCCCATAATCGGTGTCGTACATTTACAGCCTCTACCAACTTCTCCCCGCTGGGGGGGAAATCTCAAAGCGATTATCGGCAGAGCCGAGCAAGAGGCTACAGCACTGGCTTCTGGTGGCGCAAACGGTATCATAGTCGAGAACTTTTTCGATGCTCCTTTTGCCAAAGACAAAGTAGACCCAGCCGTGGTGAGCGCCATGACGCTGATCGTCGAGAGGCTGACCAATCTGGTGACATTGCCGATCGGCATCAATGTGCTGCGAAACGATGCCCACAGCGCGATCGCCATCGCCTCCTGTACGGGAGCTCAATTCATCCGCGTCAACGTCCTCAACGGCACTATGGCTACAGACCAAGGCTTAATTGAAGGCCAAGCTCACCAGCTACTGCGCTATCGGCGGGAATTGGGCAGCGATGTCAAAATATTAGCAGACGTGTTAGTCAAGCATGGGCAACCCCTAGGCAGCCCATGCTTGACCACAGCCATCCAAGAGACAATCGGACGCGCCTTAGCAGACGCTGTGATTCTCTCCGGGCCGACGACTGGTAGCCCTCCCAACCTAGCAGAATTAGAACTCGCGACTATAGCAGCAGCGGGAATTCCAGTTTTCATCGGTAGCGGGGCTTCGTGGGAAAACATTTCCACACTCATGTCGGCGGCTGATGGCGTAATTGTCTCAAGTTCCTTGAAACGAAATGGGCGCATTGATGCGCCCATAGATCCGATTCGTGTCAGTCAGTTTGTAGAAGCCGCCCGTCGCAGCTTGTCAGAAAAAGAGTACAAACAAGAAAACAGCGAGGCTAATGGCTCTCGCGGGCTGGCATCGGAACTGGGTAAAGTTAAAAGTAAAATCTAAGATGGGAATGGGTAATTGGGAATGGGGTAATGGGTCATGGTAATTGGTAATGGGCCATAACTGAAAACTAAGAACTCACAGTGAAAAAAGCACCAATTCCCAATTCCCAATTACCCATTACCCATTACCAATCATCCATTACCAAATCGAAAAATGATTCGCCGACGTTCAACCCCTTGGATTCATAGCTGGTCGAGGACTGTGATGGCTGCGATCGCAGCTATCGGCGTTCTAGAAACTGCTTATCTGACGATCGCTAAATTCACGACAGGCTCAGTCATTTGTCCCACCAGTGGCTGTGACAAAGTTCTCAACAGTCCCTACGCCACAGCCTTTGGCGTAGTGCCTTTAAGTTTATTAGGTTGTTTAGCTTACCTGAGCATAGCAATCCTGGCCTTAGCTCCCAAATCTGTCAATCCTGACACCAATAAAGGACTGTACTCTCAACTAGAAAACAGGACTTGGCAAGGGCTATTTGTCATCACTGCTGCGATGGTAATTTTCAGCAGCTACTTGATGTATTTGATGGCTTTTGAAATTCAGGAACTCTGCATTTATTGCATCAGTTCCGCTATATTTTCCCTATCGTTGTTCGCGATCGTGCTCGTGGGCCACGAGTGGGAAGATCTTGGTCAACTGGTGTTTACAGGCCTTTTGGTGGCAATGGTGAGTTCGATCGGCGCCTTGGGACTTTACAACAGTGTCAAAGCACCTGTCACTGTCTCCACGCCCGGTATCATGCCCCCTCTGGTAACTACAACATCAGGCCCAGCAGAAATTGCTTTAGCCCGCTACCTCACACAAATCGGCGCTAAAGAATATGGCGCTTACTGGTGTCCCCACTGCCACGACCAAAAAATGCTGTTTGGTAAGGAAGCGGCAAAATTAATCAATTATTTTGAATGCGATCCCGAAGGACAAAATTCTCGCGCTGAAATTTGCCAAGCTGCTGCTGCTAATCTCAAAGGTTTCCCTACTTGGGAGATTAAAGGTCAGTTTTATTCGGGGACGCAATCTTTAGAAAAACTCGCAGAATTCTCAGGTTACACTGGCCCACGCGATTTTATCAAATGACAGTGATCATAGGTGTCAACTTAAGGACTGTCTAGGGGTGCGATCGCCACGCGTCCCTACAATTAATCTGGCGTAGTCCAAGGGCACTGCCGTGTCCGAATTTCTGGTTCAAATTTGTTCCAAATATTTGAGTAAGTCTGCCATTTCTTGGGGACTTGGCTGAAACTGGGGCATTGGCGGGGTTTGTCCGCTGGTGACTTGGCGGATCAAATCGAATTCGGATTTGCGTTGGGACACTAAGTGTAAGTTTGGCCCGACTTGAGTGTCGGAAAGGGATGTGTGACACCCGGCACAGTTCATTTGAAAGATGGCGGAACCCTGAATGGGGTCTCCTGTCAACGACAGTACGCTGCTGACGTAGGGATCTGCGACCTGAAATTGGTGTATTGCTAAAGTGGATAACACGATCGCCAGCAAGGACGCTACCACAAATATGGCAATTTGCTCGATCGGGTTTTCAGTTTCATTTCTGGCAAATTGGTTATTCAAAGGAGTTCAATAAAAAAAAGTAATCTACAAGAAAATTTATTTCTCATAACATAGCTTAATCCTTCCCAGCCCGGAGATCAAGCTCTGAGACCCCCTAAAGGACGATGAATCGGAAAATTCATCCGTCTAAGTGCTGGTAAGATTAAAAATAGGTTGTTAAATCTTAACGATAAGGAGCTCTCATGGTAGAACCGTTGCTTTCAGGTATTGTTCTGGGTCTAATCTTTGTTACTCTGTCAGGGCTGTTTTTTGCTGCTTATCAGCAGTACAAGCGCGGCGATCAGTTGGGCATCAACAAGTAAGGGTACACATTGCCTAACTGAGACTGTCAGGGGGAGTGGGAATTGGACATGGGGCATGGGGCATGGGGCTTTTAATCAGCCTACTGACTTCTTCCCTCTTCCTTCTGCCCTCTTCCTTGTTCCATCCGTTACATCCGTTACCGAATCCGTTGCCGAACTTCCCTCTTCCATCCTTTAAATCCGTTACAAAATCCGTTGCCGAACTTCCTTCGTTAAATATATCGATCGAGAATAGCAGCAGTTTCCCGGCCTGTTTTTTCCCAGCTAAATTCTTTTGCTCTCGCCAAACCGAGTGCCCGTAAGTGCGATCGCACTTCAGTATCCCCTCCAACCTGTTGCATAGCAGCGCTAATTTCCTCAACGCTGTAAGGATTGACCAACAATGCGCCGTCCCCCGCCACCTCTACCATCGAAGACAGGTTAGATGTGATGACAGGAGTACCACAAGCCATTGCTTCGAGCACGGGGAGGCCGAATCCTTCCCAAAGACTAGGAAAAACCAGGGCGATCGCCTGATTGATGACTTTGGGTAAATCACCAGCAGGAATGTAGTCTAAGAATTTTACGCGATCGACTAAACCCAATTCTTCCACCTGCGCTTTCAGCAGTGGCGTATAGCGTTTGTCTTCCGATCCAGCTATCCACAATTCATACTCGCAACTACTCGGTAAAGCAGCAAATCCTGCTACAACTCGCTGCAAGTTTTTATGAGGATTGTGACGCCCAAGGTAAAGAAAATAATTGCTAGTCGGCAAATCTAGAAACCTGAAAAAACTGGTATCGTATCCAGGGGAAATTGACGTAATTAAATTAGTAGGAACCTTACAAAAATCAGCGATATCCTTAGCAGTTGCTTCCGAATCGCAAATGATATGTTCAGCCTGTCGCAACACTTGAGGAATGTAGTAGCGGTGGTATGGTGTCAGCGGATCGAAACGGCGGGGAAATCGCAAGGCAATTAGATCGTGTACTGTAATTATATAGCGACAACCTGCAAATACCGGAGCTTCTGGAATCGGTGAAAATATTAAGTTAGATTTTAACTGTTTGTAAATTTTTGGAAGCTGGGTTTGGGTCCACAGCAAGCGGTTGATGTGTCCTTTGGTTCCTTGTTCTGGAGTTAAGTTGGATGGGATTTGATAGCAGGTGTAGTTTGGTATTTCGGCGGCGGTTAGTAATGTTGGGTTGAGGGATTTTAGGTGCGGAAATAAATTTTTGGCGTAGATTGATAAGCCAGTTGGTTTGGAAATTAGGAAGGAAAGGTTGATTAGTAAGTTGGATGGGGAATTTGGCATGGGATAGTATGTAGATTGCGGTTTTTTAGTAAGATTTTTTTTGTTAACCGCAGAGGGCGCAGAGGGCGCAGAGAGGAGTAAGGAAGAGAGTGAAGATTTAAAGGTATTGTTGTAAGATTTTAGCAGTTGCTGTTCCGGTTTTACTCCAGCTAAATTGCTCGGCTCTAGTTAAACTAGCAGTCTTTAAGTTCGATCGCAATTGTGAATCCCTAGCCACGGTTTGCATCGCTTCGGCGATTTCTCCAACGCTATAAGGATTTACCAATAATGCCGCATCTCCGGCTACTTCTGGCATTGATGACAGGTTGGAAGTAATGACAGGAGTGCCACAAGCCATTGCTTCTAAAATTGGTAAGCCGAATCCTTCCCAAAGTGTGGGGAAAATAAGTGCGATCGCCTGATTCATTAGTATAGGCAATCGATCGTAAGGAACATAACCCAAAAATTTGATTGAAGATTCTAGTCCTAATTCTGCAACTTGTGCTATCAACTTCGGTGTATAAGCATTGGGAGGCCCAGATAGCCAAAGTTCGTAGTTGGCGCGATCGACTAAACTCGCAAATGCAGTAATTAATCTTTCCAAGTTTTTGTAAGGATCGTGTCTACCTGTATAAAGAAAATAATTTTGAGCAGGCAAGTTGAGATATCTAAAATTAATACTATCGCAAGCTAGGGGAATTGCCGTCATTTTATTCGCGGAAATCCCAAAAAAATTAGCAACATCCTCAGCCGTAGCTTGAGAATCACAAATAATGTGTTCGGCTTGCCGTAAAACCTGTGGTATGTAGTAGCGGAAATAAGCTGTCAAACGAGAAAACCGTTGGGCAAATCGCAAAGGGATTAAATCATGAACTGTGACTATATAGCGACAGCCGGAATACAAAGGTGCTTCGGGAATCGGGGAAAATATCAGGCTTGATTGTAATTTTTTATAAATTTTAGGTAAGTTGAATTGAGTCCAGAGGATTCTGTTGATTTGTCCTTTGCTTCCGCTATTCGGTGTAAGATTTTGGGGAATTTCATAGCAAGTATAATTCTCAATTTGTTGAGAAGTAAGTAATGTTGGTTCTAGCTTTTGAAGTTGGGGAAAAAGATTTGCTGCATAGGTCCCGATTCCCGTCGGTTCGGGTGTTAAAAAGGACAAATTGATTAACAGTGAATTAGACATGATTTTAGAGAACAGAATTTATCCAAATTGTCGGGGCGGGTTTTACCAACAATAATTGCCGAAAACCCATAATCTCCTAAACCCGCCCTACCTAATTTATCGATCGCGATCGACATCAACCATTTGAGCTACATCTGCCGGATTTGGCAGACGAATTGTAGCATATTCTTGGCGAATTATCTCAAAAAAATGCTTGACTTTTTCCTCGAAATGTGCAACTCTAAAATACTGACTCCGCTGCTCAACAAGCCCTTGAAATTCTGCTAACAAATCAGGATTAACAATGAGTTGATGCGACTGCTGACACAGTTCCTCAACAGTATTGAACAAAAAGCCCGATCGCCCATTTTCGACAATTTCCGGTTGGCCACCACCATTAAACACAATCGGAACACAACGATTTTGCATTGCTTCGACAGTCGCCATCCCAAAATGTTCAAATCTTTGGGGATTGACTTCACCCAAACCACAGCCGTGCCAAAATATACTGGCTTTAGCATAAAGCGATTTTACCTCATCCAAGTCAGCATTCACCTTAAGTTCGATCGCCCTTGCATCTTGCTTCAATAAATTTTGAACAGTCTTTAAATAAGGATTCCGGGGAACACTGCTTCCCACCAAAACCAGCCGCCATCCCTCAAGTTGTTCAGGATAATTCCCTCGCAAACTGTGGAAAGCTTTAATTAATTCAATTTGCTTTTTTGTTCCCCCAGCTTCAAACTGTCCCACAGCTAAAATTATCTTTTCTTTTTTGACTTCAGCAGTTGCCATTTCCACAGGCGGATAAAGTAAAAAAGTGGGTTTTAGGTTCCAGCGTTTGTCCAACCACTTGACCGTAAATTGACTATTAGCAATCATGAAAGTGTAGTCGTCAACCGCAAAATGACGGTTGCGGAAAGTATTCGGAAAGTGGCAGAAAAATACTGAAATAGGCGACAGCGGTTGCACTTTTTCGAGTTGGTTCGCGTTGACAAAAATATCGTAATTTTTGCTTTCTTTCGCAATTTCATCAAAAGGATTTTCCAAGTCATCCGTAATCATGCTGGAATCAATACACTGCATTCCGCGCTTCTCGTAAAACTGCAACGGAATAACTTTTATTTTGCATTCGGAAAGGTTCAAACCATACCATGCTTCTAAGTCAGAAATAGCAACTGGTTTGTTAGCAATAAAAGTGATGTCAAATTGATTTTGCAGCAACGAAGCCATCGTAGCCACGTATTTTTGTCCGCCACCAATGAAATGTAGTCCGTGATCGTAAATTGCGATCGACATTTGGCGATCGCCTCGAACCACCTGTAACCGCGACAAAATGCGATCGACTTTCACCCGACTGTAAATCACCGTCAACTTTTCTGACAATTGCGACAATACAGTTTCCACTATTTCCGGCTTCTGATACTCTAGCAATTTTTTAATCGCTACAAATATACTCTCGAACAACAAATCATACTGTTTATTAGTAAAAAAATCGGAAGTATGAATGGCCGAAACTAATTGCAAAGGTTCATGTTTTGCCAAATACAAAAAACGATTACGATTGCAGAAATACTCTGTGAGTTTGCTTCCCCGACTCGAACCCCGGTATTCGTGATGTGCAATTGCTGCGGGACTATAAACCATTTCCCAACCCCGTTTTTGACAGCGTTTAGCAAACTCAACATCCTCAAAATACATCACAAAATCTTCGTCTATCTCCCCAACATCTGCCAGACATTCCCTGCGAAAAAGCACCGTAGCCCAACAAAGACCTTCTACTGTGCGTTCCCTATCATATTGTCCTGCATCTTTCTCGCCAAAGCCGACATCTTGCCAATAAAAATTAGGTAATTGCTGAATTCCTACACTATTAATACGCCCATCTTTGAACAACAATTTGCCACTCGCTGCACCAACTTTCGGGTTTGTTTCTAGAAGCTTAACCAAGCTTTCTAACCAGCGACTGTCAAGGGTAGCATCGTTATTCAGAAATGCGATATACTTTCCTGTAGATTGGCTGATACCCAAGTTGAGAGCTTTCGCAAAGTTGTTAACGGAATTCACAAAAATGCGAACTTTGGGAAAGAGTTCGCGCAAACATTTAACTGAATCGTCTTGAGAACAGTTATCAATTAAAATTAAATCTAGTTGTTGTTCTGGATACGCAAGTTTTTGTAGAGATTTTAAGCAATCTTTCGTTTGGCGAAAACCGTTATAGTTGACTATAATTATTGAGCATATTGGTAGTGTCGTCATCAAATTTTAGATTTTAGATTTTAGATTTTAGATTACTGTCGCGGATCAATCTGGGGGTTTCTCGAACGAAAATTGGTTGGGGTCATTTTTGATGTTTTATTGCGATCTATCGAGCAATTGAGCCCTAATTTCTTCTAACATAGCAGTATGCTGCTCCTGTACAGCTTTTATTTGCTCTATTTCAGATTGCAGTGCCGTTATAGCTTCTTGTTGAACCTGAATTTTGGCTGTAAATTCAGGAGACTGGTTGCTAAATTCCAATTTAATCTTTTTCTCTAGGGTTCGCTGATTCTCCTGCAATTTTTGCAACTGATTGCTCAATGTTTGAACGACGCGAGTATTGGCAAAATTGTAAATTACTTGTCTTTCCAATACTGGCCTGAGCAATTTTCGGACGATTTTTCTAACTGCAATAACTGCCGAACCAAGCCGCCTTTGATAAGAGGTTATTGGGATATTGTAAATATCAAAACCCGTTTTTAGTAAAGCAATATCTTCGTCTTCTTCAAAGGCGATCGCACTTTTTTCCATTCCAGACAAAGGCGGCACAGCAATACCAATTCGCGGTTCCAAAGTTTGTCGCAATTTATCGATTATTTGTTGAGTTGGTATTTCTTCAGACTGCAAACTTTCACCTCCTTTGAATAATATCAATTCCGGTTGCACTCCTCATGACTGTTGACTGTTGACTGTTTGGACATTTGAACAATACCGATGCAACCGGAAACGATATAACTTAGTATTAATTATTGTAGAGACACGGCAGTGCCGTGTCTTGCTGCGGTGTCTGCCGTATCTGTAGGGACACGGCACTGCCGTGTCCTTGCTTTCGATAGTGGCAATATCAGAATTTAAACTAACTCGATTTGACTGTCATCACCAATCATAAACCTGAGTGCTTTAGGACGAATTGGAGCATTAGTTAATTGAGCTCGCTGCCCGATTACACTGTCCACAATCCGCTGCTGAATACCAGATATTCTAGCAGCTTCCAATATTACACTGTGTTCGATATCCGCATCAATCATCGTGACTCGATCGGCAATACTGCTGTAAGGCCCGATAAAGCAATTTTCGATGTGGCAATTTTCACCGATCACCACCGGGCCGCGAACTGTAGAATTAATTATCTCACTTCCTTTGCCAATTTGCACTCGCCCGATAATTTGACTTTTGGCATCTACTTTTAATTCGGTTGAAGCTACAATACGGCTATCGAGAATAATTTGGTTTGCACTCAGCAAATCATCTTTTTTCCCCGTATCCAACCACCAACCCTCTAAATTGGAGGCTTCTACTTTTTTTTGTTGATCGATCAACTGTTGAATAGCATCGGTAATTTCGAGTTCGCCGCGGGCCGATGGTTGAATTTGATCGATCGCCTCGTGAATCGTAGGAGCAAAAAAATAAACCCCGACCAGTGCTAAATTAGAAGGCGGGACTTTCGGTTTTTCTACTAGCTGCAATACTCGCCCTTTTTCATCAACTGTCGCCACACCGAAAGCACTAGGGTTGCTAACCTCCCGCAGCATAATCAAAGCATCAAGTTGGTTTTTGTTAAAAGTATCTAAAAATGGATGCAGTTGACTTTCAATTAAGTTATCTCCTAAGTACATGATAAACGGAGAATCACCCAAAAATGGTTTAGCAATTTTAACCGCATGAGCCAGTCCCGCCGGCTTATCTTGCAAAATATAAGTAATTTGTGCACCAAAGCGATCGCCATTTCCGGTTTTCGCCTTCACCTCTTCCCCCGTTTCGGGACTAATCACAATTCCAATATCAGTAATCCCAGCCTCCACAATTAGCTCAATTCCGTACCACAGTATGGGCTTATTTGCCACAGGAACCAACTGCTTCGCACCCGTATAGGTGAGGGGACGCAAGCGTGTTCCTTTGCCGCCAGAGAGGATTAATGCTTTCATTTGGTGAACTCTGAGTTATCCTTTAGGGTTTGCCGTGCTGACTGGATTGGCCTGCACCTGTTCGCTCTCGTTAATCTTAAAGCACCATTCCTCTGCTGGCAAGAGGCTCCGTCTATAACCTTTTTCAGATAGATGAGGTACTGGTTCAGATTTTAGATTTTAGATTTTAGATTTTAGATTGGGGAATTATTGCTTCTTCCTTCTTCCTGAATTTCCCCCCTTGGGGGGGGCAGGGGGGGGTTGACTTCTTCCTTCTTCCTTCTTCCTTCTTTCAACAGCGGCCGTATCGGGCCACAAATTGGTGATTCTCCTGTTGTTGACTCATCGACCAAGCCCACATCTGATCCCCCAAGGAAAAATGCCACCACTCATTAGGATGCTGTCGAAAACCAGCAGCAACCATCACATCTTTCAATATTTGCCTGCGACAGTGAAACTCTTGTTCTGCTGGCTCATTACTGTTAGCAAAATAATCGGGATAAGAACGTTTTGATATTTCGTCTATCGGAGAACCCATATCAATTTGCCCGTTTTGCCGATCGACTAAACTCACATCTAACGCTCCACCGGTACTGTGAGGGGGTGGTGTAGCGCGATCGAGACTCGGCACCGCCCAGAATTGATATACTTGCTCTAGAATTAGTTGCCTTCTATCTTCGGAAACTAGCAATTCACAGCCTTGAGCCTTGGCAATTTCAGCAAAAGTAAAATCCACCATAAACTGCTGCACTTCCACCGGTCTATAAGCATCAAATATCAGAATTGTCCAATCTGGGTAATCTTGCTGTAATTGCTTTTGAGCAACAATCAAACTATCTATCACACCTTGGCGTAGATAGTAAGGAGAATCAACTGCGCTGTCGTGATAAGGAGCACCCAATTTTTGATAAGGATGCGGCCGCTCCAAAGCAAATAATTCAGCAGGAATCTCAACTAAAGCTTCGCCGCATTCGTGAATAGCTATTTGCTGATAGGGTTTCATATCAAGACTTTCCCATACTTTATAATTACTGACATCAAATCCTCTCTTCATCGGAATAGTAAATTCTAGCTAACTGTTAACCGTTAACAGTCAACAGTCAACAGTCAACAGTCAACATCACCTGACGGTGCAACCGGAGTTGATATGACTTTATGTTTTGAATAAGCAGATTTTCGTTCACTCTTTTTTGGGAGCTAATTTAGGCATACTAGAAGGCACTGGCGAAAAATTCAAATATTCATTTTTATCTCCCACAATTGCTGATTTTGATGGCTGATACTTTTTGTTTTTACCCATATGATTCGCAACTGTTCCCAAGCACGGGATGCCAAAATTTTCTAATTGATCGAAAACCTTCTTGACTACAGAATACTTGACATTGCGAATTGATACCACCATCAGTATTCCATCTGTACGTGCTGCCAAAAAATTAGCGTCTTTACTCTCAACAAGCGGGGGCGTATCGTAGATCACCAAGTCAAATATGGCATTAAATTCTGCCATTAAATACTGCATTTGAGATGAAGCAAGCCGTCTGGAAGTACCCGGTAGAGGAATCCCAGCAGTTAGTACAAACAGATTATCCGCTATGGGCGATCGCTGGATCGCTTCGTTGAATTCAATTTTATTTTCAAGCAGGTTGCTCAATCCCTTTAAATTCGGCAATTCCAACAGCAAGTCAAGACTAGGTGAATGCAAATTCGCGTCTACTAACAGCACTCGCTGACCTGCCAGCGCTGCAACGTGAGCCAAGTTTAAAGCGATGGTAGATTTGCCTTCCCCCGCTGTAGCCGAACCGATTACCAAAGAGGCGATCGGTCGATGGGAAGAAAGAAAGCGAATGTTAGTATAAAGAGAATCAAAAGATTCTATAAATTCCGCAGCATTTTTTTTATACTTCTGCTCATTTTTTTCAAGCACCTCATAAGCATTCGCAATAGAAGGATAAGATTTTTGAGCATTTTTGTTAACCGGAACTGAACCGAGCAAAGGTGCTGCAACGGCATCTTTAACATCGTCAGCACAGTAAAATATATTGCGTATTTTTTCTATTAAAATTGCCAGTCCCAGACCCACAACTAGCCCCCCAATAACTCCCATCATTAATTTGTTTGTATTTTTAGAAGCAACAGGAATCCTCTTACCATCAGGGTCTCGCAGTATGTGGGGTTCAGAAATTATTTCCCAAGGTATTTGGCTTTGAGCAGCTTGTACCCGCAGCATTTCCCGCTGAGTCAAAAGTTGATCCCGCGTGCGGGCTGCTATATCTAGCTGTTGTTGCAATTCGTTATAGCGTCGCGCTACGCTAGGAAATTCTCTTGCTTGTCGATTCAAATTATTCTTGGTCTTCGTGATTGCTTCATTACGAGCCTCTAAAACTTGAACTTGGTTAGCAGTATCAACCAACTGTTTAATCAAGCCGAGGCGAATTGAGTTTTGAAAATTCTTAACTTTAGAATTCGCTTGCGCACCTACTAAATTTTGACCCAAAATTCGCTCAGTTTGCTTATTTAGTAACCCAATTAAATTAGCCCGCTTACGTTCTAAAGCTTCCACTATAGGATTAGCAGATTTAAACCGGGCTGTTTCTATAGCAATCTGACCTTCTACTTCCTTAACCTTTGTCAGCAACTCTTTGTATTGAGGCTCTTCACTTAAAGCCGATGCAGCAATAGCTTCATTTGGCGTAAAATCCAATTGTTTTTGCAAATTAGCGTAAAGCGTTTTCTGCTCCTGTAAAAGCCTTTGAGTGTCCGACTCTAAAGTTTCTATAGTACGAGCTTGCAGGATCAATTGTGTTCCTTGTTCTCTAGGATCAGCAATCCTTTGCTCCTGTTGTATAACCTGCAACTCTGACTTCAAATCATTGACGCGCTTGTTGAGTCCAGGAAGCTGGTCTTCAATAAAATTAACACCTTCACCAATGCGACTTTTCCGTTCGTCTAAGCTATATTTTAAATATTTCTTTTTAGTTTCTTGTAAAACAAACTCAACTAATTCAGGGTCTTGACCCAAGAATCGAACTTCCAAAATTTTAGTTTTATTTACTTCAGTTTCTCCAAGGCGCAACACGAGCAATCCTTTTTTCAGAATGTCTTCAGTAAATTTTTTATCTCGCTTTTGAACTTGTTTTGTAATCGCTGACAGCATCTGAGGGCTCTGGAGAATTTCCAGTTGAGTTGCGTAATCGAGACTAAAAAAGTCTCGATTAGGCACTCCGCCTTCGCGATTGGCTAAAGCAGAGGGATCGGCAATCCTGGCTTCGGTTGTCACCGGTTCCACTAACATCCGAAAATCACCTTGATAGGTTTTCTTGCCACCTTTGATCTGATACACTATTCCACCGCCCGCCATGCCTACAATCGCAATAATAATTAAGGCTTTTCGCTGAAAAGTCCTCAATAGCGGGGCCATATTCAATGCTTTTTGAGGCTTTTCGCCTGACTCTTCTCCTTCCTCAGCGGAGAATTGCTGTACCTGTCTGCTTTGGCTGCTAACTGCTACGAGATTAGGGTCTTGTTCTGTTTCCATGTTGACCTCTTTCTAATTTTCGGCTAAAATATAATCTCTTCTGTGGCTCTTCTGATGGACACTTTCACCCTTCACCTAACGATATCACAGGAGATTCTTGGTTTGCCAATGCAACTGAGGCATTTTGGGAGAGGTATTGAGATAATGTCAAGCTATATTGCTGTTTTTAGAGCAGGCATTTCGCCTGCCCCATTCACAGTTTAGTTTGGTCGCAAGAGTGCAAAAGCTGAACCTCAAGGGCCTAACTTTGGCGGTAAGCAACTACAGCATAAAACGGATCGCCACTTCCTATTCCCAGCATTTGCATAAAAGTCGGCAAGCTGGACTGTTTAGAAATTATTTCCGGCTTGCTAAATCCGGGTATATTCGCTGCTTTGACAGAATCAAAGTAACGCTTTACCAATTCTACCCGATCGCCCTCCGAGCCTTCTCGCCAAGCAGCTATCGCTTTTTGAGAAAACATCCGGTTAGAAAAGCTGATAATTGCTACGCCGCCTGGTTTCAAAATTCGGTGTATTTCGGAAAAAATCCCATCGGGATGTTGCAAATACTGTACTGAAACGCAGTTGACAACCGCATCAAACTCGGCATCTGGCAACGGCAATTTGGGATTTGCGTTCAAATTCTGGACAAAATAATGGTTCAGTCTCGAATTTTTTGCCAACTCTTCTTCATTCATGCCGTGCCCCTCGACATGGGCAAACTCCATTTCATCCGGCAAATGAGAAACCCAACTACTCATCATATCGAAGATCCGAGTATGCGGTTTCAGTCGTTCCCGATACAAATCGGTTAATTGCTGAATGAATCCCTCGTCTACATGAGTCACAAACCGGGGATAAGCATAGAACAAGTTGTCGTCAGTGTCGTCTAACTTGGTGCGTCGATCGGCTGGAAGTAACATAAATTCAGATACCAGAGTAGATTTACCTTTCTAGTTTAAGAAAAATTAATAAATGTGAACAAATCGGGCTGGAGAACTACAAAAGCATGAGTCAGCTTTTGGAAAAAAAAATCTTGGCTTGGTTTGCGCTCATTTCACCCAAGCCCGATGAGCCATCAAAGCCGAAAACGGCTGCACGCCCCGCAACTGATTGGACAGTGGCAAATGCCCCCTAGGTGCGCTCAAATCCCAAATAAACTCTTGCGGATACCGCGTCCAATTATTCCCCTTCTTCCAGCCAATTAGCGGCCACAACTTATCCCAATTCTTCCCCGAACTCAGCCAGATTTCCCGCTGCACCGAAAAGCCAAATTTGCCTTCGGAATGAACCTTCCACAGCGTATTAATTGTTTGCAAATCTGCCACGGGCAAACTCTCAACTTGCGTAAAATACAACCACTTTCTCACGATCGCGGTTTCGCCAGCCAATTCACAAAGTTTATCTAAAGTCAAGCGATCGGCTTCTTGAAATTCCTGTAGGGCTAATAATTGTTGCAGCGGAGTGTAGTCAATATTCGAGTCCGATCGCAATGGGACAATGCCTGTAGGAAAATGCGCTTGCAAAAACTCCGTCGCTTTCGGAGAATCAGCATGATACAAAATTTGATAAGCCTTACCCATCACCGCCGTCGGTTCATCCGACTTACGCTCTAATAAAAATTCCATCAACACATCCCAACTGGAATCTGCCATCTGTTGCAGAAATTGCAGTTGAGTTTTTTCCGAACCCGACCTCAACTGAGAGCGGAGTTCGGCTGTATCGGCCGCTGAGTCTAATGGAGAAGTAGAAATCGAGTCAGTCATGAGAAACAATCAGCTATCAGCATCAGCCATTAGCTGAAGCCCTGGTTTTCTGCCATTGTACAACGGTACTGACTCCGATTCAGATCAATTCCGGTTGCACTCCTTATGATATAGAGGAGACGGCAATGCCGTGTCCCTACCGAAAATAATATTGTAGGGAGACGGCATTGCCGCGTCCTAAATTTCTAAATTGCCGTGTCCCTACCGAAAATAATATTGTAGGGAGACGGCATTGCCGTGTCCTAATTTCTAAATTGCCGTGTCCCTACCGAAAATAATATTGTAGGGAGACGGCATTGCCGTGTCCTAAATTTCTAATCGTCCACGAGGGAAACCCATGCAGAGAAGGAAGGGGGAAAATAGTTGATGTCATATCCCGAAAGTTCCCACTCTTTCACCCACAGAGGTACCACACCTGGACACGCAGTTGCCGAAAATTTGCGTTCCTTAACCTCGATCGAGTGAAATAGCTGTTTCAAAGTATCTCCTCGATCCAAAGCTTCGCTAAGGATATCATCCAAATCGGGATCGACCCGCTTGACCCGGTTTTTGTCCTCTTCCGACCACAGAAGTTTCAAAGACTTCAAATCCCTCGGACTGAGAATGCTCTTGTAGTAGACGCGCTTCAGGGTAGCTACAGGCTCCAAACTGCGTTCGATCCGGCGAATTTGCTGAACTCGCAGGTAGTGCCATTCGGCTAAAAGCTTCCGTTCCGATGGCGCTATCGCCCCCTTACCGCTGGCGTGTTTGTCGTCATACTTCACCAAACTGCAAGCCATATTCGCCAGCAGGTGAATTAGCTCTTTTTCTTTAGGTGTCGCTTGACGGCGTTCCTGAGTTCTTGTCAATACCCGCTGTCTGCGAGTAGTCACGAGTGTGTTGTCCATTGGGTTTTTATGAAATTAAATAGGATGAAAGCCAAATCTGATTGGCCAGAAAATCAGAAACTCAAGAGTTTGAGAAATAGGGAAACTCCACTCACAGACTCGCCCTCACTTTTTTATTTTCCCATTCACACCCGTAATTTAGGTAGACTGTTGGGAGGATGAAGTTTTAACCACCCCTATCGGACGCAGGACAAGGACAACAGCTAGAACTTCATCACCAAGTATTTCCTACCCTTTTCCTGTTTTGACCTCTTCCTGCTCCCCATCCTCATTCGTTCCAGTGTACTGGAAGTCGGGACAGCTCTCCAAAGCCCCACCAGTGCTAGCAAATTTTGCTTGCGGAGCAAAAGCAGTTGCACTGGCGCTACCTAGATCGAATACGCCTAAAACTAAGATGCTGTATTTCATGTTCGATGACCCTGATTTGCGTAGATTGACACTTGTTGGCAAATCCAATCTGTCAGAAGTGGGCTGATGCAATAGCCCACTTGTCTTCTGAGAAATATGCCTGCCATAATCAATTCAGACAGGCACACCCTGAGCGATCGGAAGCGCCGGAAGTGACGTGTTAGTAGTATCCACGATCATCCACCAACCCGAATATTTTGGGTTGTGGAGCGACAGCCATCAGGGCGTCGATCTATCAGGGAGTTATGCCATCAGGGTGTTCATCCATCGGGTAGTTAATCCATCAGGGCGCATCTTCTACCAGCATGAAATTTCATGCGATCTAAGTCAACTAAAAAAAACGCAGATTAACGATATCTCCCACTCAAGCAGTCCTCAGCAAAAAGCTGGGGTTTTTTATTTGGAACAATAGCTGAGCCAGTCTTTTCCCAAGAAAGGCTGGTGCTCAAGCAGAAACTTAAAGGTGATGAGTTTCCCTCACAACATCATACCACCGAGTGAATTTTAAAGTATTATTGTAAAAAAATGTAAACACAAAGGCATTTTGGTATTCTCGATCGCGTAAAACTCAAAATCAACATACTGATGATGTAAACCAGTATAAATGACAACAAAGAATCTGAGTACGCTGGCGCGATCGGAAGATTGAGCATTGCAAAGATACAGTAAAGATTGAGAAAAATAAGGATAATTAGTAGACAATAGAGAAAGAAGAACAAAAATTTTCACCAACATTAAGTGACCAGCAATTGAAATTTGTAAACCTTCGATCGGACAATATAGAGGTGAAGTGTTTTGATAAATCCGCAGGTAGCATCCGAAGTAAACTCTAGTTACGAATATCAAGTCGGAGGATATCTCCCAGTCAGTGCCCCCACCTATGTTAAGCGGCCCGCAGACGAAGAACTATACCAAGAACTCCAAGGCGGGAAATATTGCTATGTGTTGAGTCCGCCACAAACCGGAAAATCCAGCCTAGTGGTGCAAACGGCGAAAAGACTGAAAGCAGAAGGCACATTAATTGCTGGGATTAACTTGAAAAGCATCAGCACTCCAAATATCACCCCCCAAAAGTGGTATGGAGCAATCATGTACCGCATAGCAAACAGTTTTAACCTCACCAATAGGTTTGATGCTTTCAAATGGTGGAACGATCGCGAACTGCTGTCGCCGGTGCAGCGATTGGAGCTGTTTATCGAAAAAGTTCTGCTCAAATCAATACGACAAAATATAGTAATTTTTATAGATGAGATTGACAGTACCAAAAACTTAAATTTCAGTGCTAAAGATTTTTTTGCTTTGATTCAAGATTGTCATTCCAAACGGACCGATCGACCGGAATACGCTCGCATTACTTTTGCCTTGATCGGAGTAGCAGTACCCTCAGAATTAATCGAATCCCCAAGCTGCAACCCTTTTAACATAGCACGGAAGATTAATTTAGATCGATTGGAACTGCACGAAAGTTTGCCCCTAGCAAAAGGATTAGCACTCAAAGCTTTTCGACCTCAAAAAGTTCTCAAAGAAATATTAGCTTGGACTGGGGGTCAACCGTTTTTGACTCAAAATCTTTGTTACTTGGTACTTGAATATGGAGCTTTTATTGGCAGAAATCGCGAAGCCCAGGAGATTGAAAAATTAGCAAAAATCAGAATTATTAAAAACTGGGAAGATTGGGATAATCGTGGACATTTGAGTAGAATCCGCGATCGTCTTTTCCAGAGCGGCCGCGATGGGGGCAGATTGTTAGGGCTGTACCAGCAAATTTTGCAAGCAGCCGAACCTGAAAAATTAGGGGCAACAGCGGGAGTAGCTGCGGATTCATCTCTTGAACAAATCGAGTTACAAGAATTAGGATTAGTTGTCAAGAATTCACAGAATAAATTAATATTAGCAAACCGTATTTATGCATCTGTTTTAAATATTTTTTGGGTGGAAAAAGAGTTAGGAAATCTGGCTCCTTACAAAGAGGCACTAACAGCTTGGCTGGCATCAGAACGCCAAGATAAGTCGCAGTTATTGACCGGAAAAAATTTGCAAGAAGCCTTAGATTGGGCAGCTAACAAAAAACTAAGTCAAGAACATTATTGGTTTTTGAATCCCGATCGAGATTTGCCCCAAAAACCAGAAGTTGTTTTGGCACCAGTTGTAGAAACGAGTACAGATAGCAGTATTGTGAACCCAGCACTGTTAGAGATGATTCCCGCTAGCCGCGAGGAGCAGAAGTTGTACAACCACATAGTCTCTTGCGTACAAACAGAATCGCCGGTACAGGTGATAGAGCGTTTCCGGCAGCTATTTATTGATGGTATGGGCTATCCCGATCGCGAAATTGAAGCAACTTTGTACAGTATAGTGTCTCTCAAGCGATCGGAACAGGAGTTTAAATACATCCTCCACCGCTGCTGCTACATCCCGATCAACCGCTGGCAATTGAATTCGCAACACAAATTTGCGATCGGCAATTTGGTAGATTTATTTAAGCATACTTCTCCCAGATTTGGGATGGAATTTTACATAGTTAAGCGCTTGCAGCATCAAATAGATTTATTTATTAAAAGTGCAGAATTTGTTACTTTGGAGCGATTGGTAAAAGCTGTAGAGCAAGGCTCTCAACCTGAACAACAAGAGTCTAATTGTGCCTTGGGCGAATTGATTTCTCGATATCCTTATTTATACGGCTATTCTTTGCTGAGCAAGGACAGCATTGAAGAAGACCAACAAACAATCAAACGCCTGCAATCTCAAAGAGAAAAACAATTTGAAAGTAATTTATCTCAATATTTAAATTACTTAGTAGAGCCGAGAAATACAGAGATCGGAGTTGTGCAACGTGCAAGCAACCCCACACTTTTGAACGATGCGGAACTACACTTGGCTGTCAGGGAATTTGCCGGAAAAGTAACAGCCGATCAAACTTATAAGGAGTCGGCTCAATTTTTCTTGAGAGATGTCAGACATACTCCATCTTACCAATCGTTTAAAGTTGATTTGTATGAATATTTAATATCTGCGGTGGAACCAGAATACGGCGGGAGGCAATTTAGCGCTCGTTTGTACAAGTACATCAAAAATACACTGCCTGAAAATGACTCTGTGAAGTTAAATAATGTGTTGTTGGCTCGGACTTGTCATCAATTGTTCAATTTTTTAGTTATTGAAAATGCTCAACATCCCAGCCACTATGTTTTTTATGACTTAGTTTACAACCTCGGCCCCAGCCGAACAATGGGTTTACTGCTCAAACTGGTACTGCTTTCGGGCAAAGTTAAACCGGAGTTGGAAAAGCGATTTTCTATTTTGTTCAATCATTATGAAGGTAAAGCGGCTGATGAAATTATGTGGTTTATCAAATCTTTGGAAAACTTAAATGTGGCTTTTGTGGTGAATTTTGGGAATGCGGATTTGTCTATGGTTAAACGGAATTTGATTTTGACTTGAAAAGAGATCAATTAAACTACCAGTAGTAGGTTGGGTTGAGGGACAAAACCCAACATCCAATTAATGAGTGTTGGGTTTCGCTATCGCTTAACCCAACCTACGGAATAACTACGGAATAACTACGGAATAACAAGTAGCAGCGTTATAGAATAGTATTAACTCAGTGTGAAAAAATTAAGGAACAACACATGAAAGCCTTGGAAGTCACAGGAACGATCGACGAAAAAGGTCAGTTATTACTCGATCGACCTTTAACCGCAGAAACTCCCGGCCCCGTGCGAATTATTGTCCTTCTTCCCGAATCTATAGATGAAGCTAAAGAAGATCCAGATGATACTCCAGTTGCAGAAATAAAAGCCAGTCTCAGAAAAGCATTCCAGGAAGCTAAAACCGGACAGCGCATACCTCTTTCTGAAATGTGGGAGAGAATCGATGCCGAAAAAGGTCAGTTATTGCTCGATCGACCTTTAACACTCGATATTCCGGGTTTCCTGCGAATCATTCTACTTCTTTCCGAACCGATAGATGAAGCTGAAGAAGATCCAGACGACACTCCAGTTGCAGAAATAAAAGCCAGTCTCACAAGAGCATTAAAGCAAGCCAAAGCCGGACAAACCAGACCAATCTCTGAACTGTGGGAGAGAATCGATGCCGAATGAAGCTGAAGCAATCACTATCAGATTTGCGGATGACTTTGAAGAAAATTTGTATGCCCTATCGAAAAGATATCGTAGTATCCGCAATGATGTCCAGCCAGTGATTGAGCAACTACAGGCTGGCAATTTTATTGGCGATCGCATTTCGGGAATGGGCCAAGATTACTTCATCTTAAAAGTTAGAGTGAAAAACAGCAATATTGAAAAAGGGAAAAGTGCTGGCTATCGAATGATTTATCAAGTAGAATCGCCATTGAGCGTACTTTTGTTAACCATTTATTCAAAATCTAATCGCGCAGATATCAGTCCCAACGAAATCCGCAGGATCATCGCGGAGTTGGATGAGGCCGAATAGCGGTATATTATTATTTTTATGATTAGCTATCTCAAAGGCACTGTCGCCGATATCGCCAAAGGCAGCAACCGCGTCATCCTGACTCTCGAAGTCAATCAAATTGGTTATGAAATCCAAATTTTACGGCGCGTCACCGGTCAATTGCCACCTACCGGCGAAATTGCCCAAATCTTTACTCATCAGCAAGTTAAGGAAGACCAAATCGTATTGTACGGTTTTGGCAGCACTGCCGAACGGGATTTATTTCGCCAGTTAACCAGTGTTAGCGGTGTTGGGGCTCAATTGGCGATCGCACTTTTGGATACTCTAGGATTGGCAGATTTAGTCCAAGCCATCGTCGGCGGTAATACCCGCATCCTCGCCAAAACCCCTGGTGTCGGCACCAAAACCGCAGAACGTTTAGCCCTCGAACTTAAAAGTAAACTCTCAGAATGGCGACAGCAGGAAGGTTTGACCACCTCAGTCGCCGCCGGAGTCCCCGCAGCTATTCAAGAAGAAGTCGAGATGGTTTTGCTAGCGATGGGTTACACCGGGGCCGAAGTCCTGCAAGCGCTGCAAACCCTGAGTCAAGACAGCAATTTGGCAAATAAAAGTAATGCAGATGATTGGATCAAAGAGGCGATTACTTATTTGAGTCGTTGATCTGGCTGCTAATCTACCAATATGGGGCTTAGGCATAAATCTCAAGAAACCGGGTTTTTGATCAGTATTTAAGGCTGGGCGTGTAGTATTTTCGTAAAAAAACCCGGTTTCTGCCTCGATGACTAATCTTTGAAGTGCGATCGCAAAATTGATCGTTCACAGTTCCCCTGTGATATACTCGTGGATTGTGAGATAGTACAAAAAAACCTAAAATCAATTTATGGCTCTTACACAAGAACGCAAACAAGAAATCATGGGCGACTACCAAACCCATGAAACCGACACCGGATCGCCAGATGTCCAAGTTGCAATGCTGACCGACCGCATCAGCAAACTCAGCGCCCACCTGAAAATCAACCAAAAAGACTTTGCTTCAAGGCGTGGTTTGATGATGATGATCAGTCGCCGCAAGCGCTTGCTGGCCTACCTGCAAAAGGAAAATGTCGATCGCTACAAAGCATTGATTGCCCGTCTAGGCATTCGCGGCTAAACACCAAAGCCAAAATTTGCGACAATATTCATTAGCCATCTCGATAAAAGTCAGTCAAGGGCAGGCCCCATGCCTACCCCACAAGAGTTTTGGGAGATGCCTATTGAATAAATGTCCGAGATTTCAGATTAAACATAAAATATGTCCTCCGAACCACCCCGCCAGCGCCTGCCCTTTGAACCGGCAAAAAATCGTAAAAAAACGCCTAAAAAGCCCACAGAACCTGAAACAGCAAACGTTACAGTAGAACCCAAGTCTACCGACAAGCAGCCCAAAGCAAATAAAATCGGAAAAACAACAAACGCAGCATTAGAACCAAAGTCTGCCGACAAGCAGTCCAAAGCCAGAAAAACCGGGAAACAGGATCAATCGATCCCAGAAGTTGTCAGCAAACGCATGATATCCCGCATAGCGGTATTCTGTGGTCTACCGACAATCCTGGGAATCTCAACATTTTTCGTGAGCTATTTGATAGTCAGCAAAGGCTTGTTTGACTTACCCAACACGGCTGTATTGTTAGTGAGTATGGGCTGTTTTGGTTTAGGTGTACTGGGATTGAGTTACGGAGTTCTGTCCGCTTCCTGGGATGAAGAAATTTCTGGGAGTATTTTGGGGTGGGAAGAATTTAATATTAATTTTGGACGGATGCGAGAAGGATGGCGATCGGCTAAACCAAAAAGTTAGTTATTAGTCATTGGTCAGTAGTCATTGGTCAGTAGTCATTGGTCAGTAGTTAACAGTTAACAGTTAACAGTTAACAGTTAACAGTTAACAGTTAACAGTTAACAGTCAACAGCCAACAGTCAATCCGTGTGATAATGCGTGTTTAGCCCAAGAGAGAAGGCAAAAGAAATATGATTATTGTAATGAAAGCCGGCACTCCAGAAGCCGAGATCGATCGCCTAGACCAAGAACTCCGCACTAGCTGGGGTTTGGAACCAGAAAAAATAGTCGGACGCTACAAAGTTGTCATGGGTTTGGTAGGCGATACCGCCGAGCTCGAACCGATGCAGCTTCGCGAAATGAGTACATGGATTGAGGAAGTGTTGCGAGTGGAAAAACCCTACAAGCGCGCTTGCTTGGAGTACCGCCAAGGAGAACCAAGCGCCGTAGAAGTTGCTACTCCTCTGGGAATTGTGACGATCGGCTTGAATCACCCGATCGCGATCGTAGCAGGCCCTTGCTCCGTCGAAAACGAAGAAATGATTGTCGAAACGGCAATGCGCGTCAAAGCTGCTGGTGCTCATTTTCTGCGGGGTGGAGCCTATAAACCGAGAACGTCTCCTTACGCTTTCCAAGGACACGGCGAGAGTGCTTTGGCATTGCTAGCAGCGGCGCGGAAAGCTAGCGGTTTGGGGATTATTACCGAAGTTATGGATGCTGAGGACTTAAGTGCGATCGTGGAAGTAGCTGATGTAGTTCAAGTCGGGGCCAGAAATATGCAGAATTTCTCGCTGTTGAAGAAAGTCGGAGCTCAAGACAAACCAGTTTTGTTGAAGCGTGGTATTTCCGCAACCATTGAAGAATGGTTGATGGCTGCTGAGTATATCATGGCTGCTGGTAATCCGAACGTGATTTTGTGCGAGCGCGGCATTCGCGGGTATGACAGGCAGTATACGCGGAATACGCTAGATTTGTCGGCGATTCCTGTGTTGCGAACTCTGACTCACTTACCAATTATGGTTGACCCCAGTCATGGCACCGGTTGGTCTCAGTTTGTGCCTTCAATGGCCTTTGCTTCGATCGCATCTGGTACTGATTCCCTGATGATTGAAGTGCACCCGAATCCGAAAAAAGCGTTGTCTGACGGGCCACAATCTTTGACACCGGATCAGTTCGACAAGTTGATGGGAGAATTGGCAGTAATTGGCAAAGTCATGGGACGTTGGCCGCAAGTACCTGCTTTAGTGTAGGTTTCTGGGAATTGCCCACAGGCTAAGAAACCCGGTTTCTGAGAGGATTTAGGTTGAGATACGAAATATCTCGAAAGAAACCGGGTTTCTGAGATAATTTAGGTTGGGATACGAAATATCTCGAAAGAAACCCGGTTTCTGAAATAATCTCGGTTGGGATACGAAATATCTCGAAAAGAAACCGGGTTTCTGGGAATTACCCACAGACTAATATCAGGAATTTATTTTTTTTATAAACTAAACAAGTCTATGGTATAATTGAAGATTGTGAATATTAATCAAAAGTAAAGTAACAAGCCGGGAGAAATCAAAATGACACAGCAAACCCTGCACGGAACCAGCCGTAAAAGAAAAAGAACCTCCGGTTTTCGCGCCAGAATGCGTACCGCAACTGGTCGATTGGTAATCAAGGCCCGCCGCAGCAAAGGTCGCCACCGTCTCGCAGTCTAGCACTGCGTTCAGAGACCCGATCGCGCCCGCAGCCATGTTGCCCGAAACAAACAGACTCAAGCACCGAAAAGACTTCAGCGCCGTTTACCGCAAAGGAATGCGCCGTAATTCCGCTCATCTCAGCTTAAGAGCTCTGCGGAAACCAAAAAGCGTGACCTTAGCCCAACCGACAGCCGAAAAATCCTTGCAGCCCACTCGCACAGGCATTTCTATCAGCCTGAAAGTGAGCAAACGTGCTGTAGTCCGCAACCGGATTAAGCGCCAGATTCGTGCTGCTTTGCGACACCTATTGCCCCGATTAAAATTTGGCTGGGATTTAGTAATTGTGGTGCGCCCGATCGCACAAGAGTGCAATTATGCAGAAATTCTGCAAGAATTAGAGCAGTTGTTGGTAGAAGCCGAGGTACTAGATGGGAATTCGAGAGGAAGTATATTATGAAGGCGGCCCCGCGCCCGGTGACTTGATCATTAACTTACTCCTGGCCCTGACTGTAGTGGGAATTCCCCTCGCAGTTGGAGCAATTGTCCGGGCTCTGTGGCTGCGCTATCGGATCACCAGCCGTCGCGTGTCAATCACTAGCGGTTGGATGGGTGGCGATCGCACTGATGTAATCTATTCAGATATAGTCAAAATTGTGACAGTCCCGCGTGGTTTTGGTAGCTATGGAGACATGGTGCTCACGCTGAAAAGTGGGAGTCGTTTGGAACTGAGAGCTATGCCGAAATTCCGATCGGTCTATGATTACATTAACGAAAAACTGCCCGCCGCAGCTCAAAAAACCAACGCTACTCAAGCTAAATAACAGCTTTACCCTCTCTCAAACAAGGGTTAAGTTAGTGCGAGTATTGGAAAATCCATTATCAGAAAACCGCTAACGGGCGATCGATCGATGGCCAATGTCCTAAGATAGAGACAAAAGTCTAAAAGTTGAGGCGGCCCGTATCCAGCGGTGACCAATAGTTCTCAACGGTAAACATAGAGCACCTAAATTAACTCAAAGCGAATGGATTTTGGTATCTCATTTCTCTCCAGCAACCTCATGCTGCCGATCCTGGATTTTTTCTACGGGATCGTGCCAAGCTATGGTTTAGCGATCGTAGCTCTGACGCTTGTGATTCGCTTTGCTCTTTATCCTCTGAATGCAGGCTCTCTTCGCAATATGCGGCGCATGAAAGTAGCGCAGCCGTTGATGAAAGAACGAGTAGATCAAATTCAAAAACTCTATAAAGACAATCCTACTAAACAGCAGGAGGAAATGAGCCAAGTCTACAAAGAATTTGGTAATCCTCTAGCAGGATGTTTCCCGTTAGTGCTGCAAATGCCAGTGCTGTTTGCGCTGTTTGCGACGCTGAGGGGTTCGCCATTTTCTGACATAAATTACACCGTTAACGTCCAAATCTTGCCCAAAGAACAAATCGAAGCTGTTCAACCGCAAGCCTTTGCTACGCCACCGCAAAATATTTATGTCACAGGTACTTTTCACGCTCCAATTATTGGCGTAATTCCAGGCGGCGACAAACTCGCAGTCGGTGACAAAACCAAGATTGCATTTCAAACCCCAGAGGGCAAACCTCTCAGCGCTGTAGCGACAGAAAACAAGAGCGAAACAGACTTTGTACCCCGGTGGACAATCACCAAAGGCGAAGAACTGGCAAAGATAGATGAACAGGGCAACATCGTAGCCATAGCAGCCGGTGATGTCACAGTTCAAGGCACAATCCCCGGATTGGCCACTAACAAAGGATTCTTGTTTATCGAAGCTCTAGGCCGCGTTGGTGCGATCGACCCAGATGGTACAATCCACTGGGATATTTTGGTCATGATCCTCGGCTTCGGCATCAGCTTGTATATCAACCAAACCCTTTCTGGACAAGCCCAAGGACCAAATGACAATCCTCAGCAGGCTACAGTTAACAAACTGACACCTGTAATATTTTCGGGGATGTTTTTGTTCTTCCCCTTGCCCGCAGGCGTATTGATGTATATGCTGATTGCTAACATCTTCCAAACAGTTCAATCGTTCATTTTGTCGCGAGAACCACTGCCGGAAAACTTGCAAAAAATAGTGGATGAGGCAGAGGCGAAAACTAAAAAAGAGCAGGGATTAGATGCAATTCCCTTTGAGCCTAAGCGTTCCAAGAAAAAAGCTTGATGTTAACAATGAAAGACTCTCAAATGCAGCGCGGACAGCAATGGTTAGAAGAATTTCTCACGCTGTCCGCCATTCCTTCAAAAGTGGTATGTGAACAGCAAGCAGATTGCTATTGGATGACTATAGATGAAAGCAATCTGACTCCCGAACAAATTGCAATTTTGGTAGGGCCAAACGGTGATGTACTAGATGCCATTCAGTACATCTGCAACACAGTTTTGAATATAGCTCACGAAGTAGAAGAGCCAATTGCTTATACAGTTGAACTCAATGGCTATCGAATTCGTCGCCAAGAAGAACTGCGCTCAATGGCAGAATACTCAGCACAGCAAGCCCGGATGACTGGAGTTGAAGTTGAACTGAAATCGCTCTCTTCGTCAGAACGCCGTCAAGTACACGGCTTTTTGAGCGAATCTGAGGATATAGAAACTTACAGTCAAGGACAAGAACCCGATCGACGTTTGGTAGTTCGGTTACGCTGAGGATAAGAAGGAAGAAGGAAGAAGTTAAAAATTAACTATTCCTTTTGACCTTTTAATTCCATAGTTTAAAAAGGCGGAGGATGATTATGGAGACAATTTATATCCCTCGTATACTCTCAAAGTCAGAGCAGACAGAGGTAATTAATTTTGATGAATTTATTCCTGATTTAGCATCTTTGACTCCGGTGCGAGGACGATTGCAAGTTACTCACCAAGGGACTTATCTGGAGGTGAAAGCGAAAGCAGAAACAATTGTTACTCTCACTTGTCATAGATGTCTGAAACAATACAATCACCGCTTGGTGCTAAATTCATCGGAATTGATTTGGCTCGATAAAACGGCGGATCGCCTAGAGACAAATCCGATAGAAATGAAGGTTGATTTTGAAGATTTGGCGGAAACTTTGTCGCCAACCGGCTCATTCTCTCCAAGTGATTGGCTATACGAGCAAATGTGTCTGGCAGAACCACACAAACAGATATGTGATGCTAAATGTGTGGGAATCATCGTAAATGATGATGATGCCAATACAGAAAGTTCAGAAACTATATCTGATAGTCGTTGGGCATCTCTGGCGGCACTGAAACAACAATTGCCTTAGATAAGTCGGCGGTTGAAACCGCTACTACACGAACAAAGTCCGCCTCCGCGGACTAAGAAATAAGAGCGATATTTAAGTAAATGAGGTACATAGCAGAGGTAGGGACACGGCAGTGCCGTGTCCCTACTCTAATAACAAATAACAAATAACAAATAACAAATGACTAATAACAAATGACTAATTTTAGTGATGAGTTTGAACTGCTGCTACGATCGCGCTATCCCCTAATCTACATTCCCACACGGGAGGAAGAACGGGTTGAAGTGGCGATCGCCCAAAGTGCCAAAAAACAGGGTGCTCGCGCCGTCTACACCTGGGATTTTGTTGATGGCTACCAAGGTAATCCCAACGATGCGGGTTTTGGTAAACGCAACCCCCTACAAGCTTTGGAATTTCTCGAAAAACTGCCAACATCCGCACCGGCAATCTTTATTCTGCGAGACTTTCAAAGGTTTTTAGAAGATGTCGCAATTTCCCGGAAGCTGCGGAATTTGGCGAGACTCCTCAAATCTCAACCTAAAAATATTGTCATCGTATCTCCCATCATTTCCATCCCCGAAGACCTCAGCGAAGTGATGACTGTTTTGGAGTTTCCTCTGCCTGCGGCGGCGGAAATCAAAATTGAGGTGGAAAAGCTGTTAGGGGCGATCGGACAAGCCATAGAAGGGCGTTTGCTGGATGAAATGGTGCGCTCCTGTCAAGGGTTGTCGATCGAACGAATTCGGCGAGTTCTAGCAAAAGCGATCGCCACTAGAGGCGAACTCCATGCCGACGACGCAGAACTGATTTTAGAAGAAAAACGCCAAACTATCCGCCAAACTCAAATTCTTGACTTTTACCCAGCCCGCGAAAATATCTCCGATATCGGCGGTTTGGACAATCTCAAAGAATGGCTGTTGCGGCGCGGTGGTGCTTTTTCCGATCGCGCGCGCCAATACGGTTTACCCCATCCCAGAGGTTTGTTGTTAGTCGGAATTCAAGGCACCGGCAAATCTTTGACTGCAAAGGCGATCGCCCATCACTGGCATTTACCCCTACTTCGGTTGGATGTCGGCCGCTTATTTGCCGGATTAGTCGGGGAATCGGAATCTCGCACCAGACAAATGATTCAACTAGCAGAAGCTTTAGCGCCTTGCGTGCTCTGGATTGACGAGATTGACAAGGGTTTTGGGGGATTGGACGGTAAAGGCGATTCTGGAACCACTAGCCGGGTGTTCGGGACTTTTATCACTTGGTTAGCCGAAAAAACTTCCCCGGTATTTGTCGTCGCAACAGCCAACAATATCCAGTCTTTGCCGCCGGAAATGCTCAGAAAAGGTCGGTTTGACGAAATATTTTTTGTGGGTTTGCCCAGTCAGGAGGAACGGCGGGCGATTTTTGAGGTACATTTATTGCGACTGCGATCGCACAACATCAAAAATTACGATATGGAGCGCTTGGCTTACGAAACTCCCGATTTTTCAGGGGCAGAAATCGAGCAAACTTTAATTGAGGCGATGCACATTGGGTTTAGTCAAAATCGAGATTTCACTACAGATGATATTTTAGAATCAGCTAGTCAAATGGTCCCCTTGGCGAGAACTGCTCAAGAACAAATTCAGTTTCTCCAAGATTGGGCGGCTGCGGGGAAAGCTCGTCTTGCTTCTCGATACGGCAGTCTAAGTCGCCGAATTCAAGGATAGGTTTTTGAAGTCAGTTAACAGTCAACAGTCAACAATGAGCAGTGTATATAGTGTTTTCAAATTTTTAGTAGGTGTTCTGTTAGCGATCGTGCTGATGGCCGGTGCTAGCGTGGCTGCTGCACTTTACTTTGCTGCCAAGTTAACTACAGTACCTGAAAGACCTGTTTTTCCTAACGACAAAACACCAGTTCAGATTGCTGGCGCCAAGCCGCAGTCAACAGTGAAAGCTAGCCCTGTCTCTGACTTTAGCGATGCCCCGTCACCAAAGCCACTGGAACCTGGAGCCTACCGAGCTCTGATTACTCAGCCGATCGGCTTGATTCTTCGAGATAGTGCTAACCGAGACGCTAACCGCATTGGGGGTGTTGGTTACAAGGAAAAAGTAGTGGTTTTGGAAGATTCGCCCGACAAAGAGTGGCAGCGCATTCGGGTTGAGGATGGTAATCGCGAAGGTTGGGTCAAGGGTGGTAATACTGAAAAAGCTGAAGGCGAATAAATCAATTTGGGCATCGGGTATTCGGCTCCGCCCAGAGATCGGGCATTGTCAGGCGCAACCAATCACCAATCACCAATAACCACTGACTTCTTGGATATATTAAGAAACATAGCTAAATTTTAAGCTTAGTTGCAAAACTGAGAGGATTGCCATCCCATAAACAGTGAGAGTGGTAGCTTTAGATGACAAGATGTCAGTTTTTCACATTCAAAGCTATCTAGGATAAAAAATATGTACGATAAACGTCCCGATCGAGATTGGGCTACTGCTGCTGTAACTGCGGCTTTGGGAGCAGGAGTTGTCACGTCTTTTGCTGTCAGCAGAGGCCAAAATCCGCTGGTAGCTTTAGGAATTACTGTTTTTGCAGCGGGAGTAGCTTTACTTTGCGATCGGTTCGGCTTAATTTAACAAATAGTTAACATACCGCCAAATCCCCCGCCTATTTGCAATTAGCAAAGGTGGGGATTTTTAATTGTTTGTCCATCTGTCCGCTATCAAGGTTAAGATGTGCCTGAAAAGTTTTTTCGGACGATCGCGTCCGTAGAAACAGTGATGCTATCTTGGTTGTTACCTGCAACTATGTTTTGGCTGTAATTTTTTTTGACAAACAGGGTGCTGCACGCAAACAGGTAAAAATTACCCTCGATAGATTGAGTCACAGCCCAAAATTGAGCTTTGGCAGTTTGCCCAATTACCCTAACCACAATTTCACAATAAAAAGTTATGGAATCTTTTGCCTACCTCGAACTTGCTCTTGCTTGTGAAGCACCTACAGAGTGTAAAATTTCAGAGGGAATAAAGTGGAAACACTTATCCAGCCAGACTTATGTCCGTTTATTATCTTTGGCTTTAATTCTGTCGGTTTTGAGTGCCCATTCTGCTTTTGCTCAAATAGATCCACGAAGCCCAAATTTGCGCTCGGTTCAAGACCGATTGCGACAGTTGGGCTATTTTAACAGAACTTCCACCGGTCAACTCGGCCCAGTAACTCAAAACGCTTTGACCAACTTTCAGCGAGACTATCAGCTATCCCTGACCGGAAGGCCCGATCGCGATACAGTCTCAGCACTCAATAGTTTAGCCTTTAGAACTCAACCTTATAAAACTGTTAATACAAATTATAGGCAGTTACGTTTTGGAGACAAGGGTGAAGATGTTTTAGTTCTCCAGCGGGAGTTGCAGCAATTGGGCTATTTTACAGCCAATCCAACTGGTACTTTTGGCAGAATTACTCAGGAAGCTGTCAGAAGTTTCCAGCAAATTAACCGACTTTCGGTGAGTGGAGTTGCTGACAGTCAAACTTTAGCTTTGTTGTTAGGGGCAAAAACACCCCTTCCACCGATTCCTGGCGTTGTTTCAGGAAATGGCGGTTGCAGAGGGTTGCGGTTTGGAGACAGAGGAGCGACGGTAGACTTGATGCAGCGACAGTTAAAGGATTTGGGCTATTTTGAAGGGCGTGTTGACGGCAAGTTTCGGGAACGCACTCTCTACGCTGTAACTCGTTTTCAGCAAGATAATTATCTGGTTTCTGACGGCTGCGCTGACTCTGCTACTTTGACCGCCATAGATGCCAGGAGGGCGGAGCTTGAAACTACCTTCCCTCTTGGGGAATCTGTCCCGCAGAATTTTGCCGTGAATTTTCTGGGGCTTGGTGACACTGGCCGACAAGTCGAAATTGTGCAGCAGCGACTGCAAGCATTGCGCTATTATACCGGCCCAATTAATGGTTTGTTTGATCGAGCTACAGAGGCAGCCGTGATTCGCTTTCAGACAACTAACCGGCTCTCAGGGACTGGAGTTGTCGATCGCCAAACTCAGGCGGCTTTGCAGTCAGGCCAAAGGCAGACTGCACAGACACCGCCCCCTAGGGGTGTGGGTCTGCGACAGGGCGATCGAGCTTCTGCTGTTCCCATTAGCAGCAGTTCTCGATCGAGCATCTACCAGTTACAAAGACGACTGCGAGACCTCAGCTTTTACAATGGCCCGATTAGTGGAGTTTTGGATGCTCCGACAAAAGCGGCCCTCGACCAAGCTCAGCGCAGTTACGGGGTGAGCAGTGACGATTTGTTGAGCCAAACTTTCTAGCCGTGGCGCTACCAGGTTTTGTTGCAATTTGTGACAAGTTGTACTTGAAACGCGAAAATAGGTGTATAATCACTGGCTTAAATCCGGGGCGTTGCTATTTTCGGCGATCGACCTCGGACAAGACCAATTACTAGAAACCAAAGACGGCCATCCCATTCTCAAAGCTTCGTGACAAACAGTATGAATGGTGAGCTGGCAGTCTAACAGGTGCAATCCTGACTTTTCAGCTTGCTTCATCCCAATTTTCAAGATCGAATCGTTGTTAAATTCGATCGTCCTGTTGCACTGAACACAGACTAAGTGGTGGTGGTGGTGCGGGTAAGGCTGGTTTATTTCATAGTGTTTGTGACCTTCTGCTAGTTCGAGTTCTCGGAGCAAACTCATCCTTGCCATCAACTTCAAAGTTCGGTAAATGGTGGACAAGCTAATGTTTTCGCCGCGATTTTTCAACAAAGTGTACAAATCCTCCGCACTCAGGTGATTACCTTTGGGGAGGTTCTGAAAAACGTGCAAGATGGTTTCCCGTTGGGGGGTCATCCGCCAGCCTTTGTCATTGAGTTCGGATTTGAACGAGGAAGCTGTATAAAGTGCCATAGTGACCCTCTCAAGAAAGTCTGCCTATTGACAATCATACACAACGATCGGGATATTTTTCAAATATCGAAGCTTATTGAAAAAAAAATTTAGAAAAAAATTGGTAGTTAATATTATCTGAATAAAACAAATCCCTAACTTTTTTAAGAAGTTGGGGATATACAGCAGATTCCAGGTAAGTAGGGACACGGCAGTGCCCATAGGTGTCAACTTAAGCCTGAAAGCCTTGGTATCTCTCGCTTTTACCTGAGTCCAGATCCCCCTAAATCCCCCTTAAGAAGGGGGACTTTGAGAAGACTCTTGTCCCCCCCTTATACTCCCCCCTTGGGGGGGGGGCGGGGGGGGTTGGGGGCTAGGGGGGTGGAAGGGCCTCATAGTCAAACAACAGTCTCTGACTGGGTTTGACCTTAAGTTGACACTAATGGGCGAAGCGTAGCGGAGGGAGTGCCGTGTCCCTACGGCACGAGCGATGGCGGGGTGTACTTCATAAACCTGGAATCTGCTGTAAAATCAGAGCATTCTAAATTCGACAACTTTAACCCAGAGATTCCAGATAGTCGCGCACGCGGTTGCGACGCTTGGGCTGTCGCAGCTTTTGCAAAGCTTTAGCTTCGATTTGGCGGACTCGCTCGCGGGATAAGTCCAGAGCACGACCAATTTCTGCCAGTGAGTAGGGGTGTCCGTCACCCAGACCGAACCGCATCAGAATCACATCTCGCTCCCGGCTGCTCAAATCTGCCAACAGTTGCTGCAAGTCCCGGTGCAAAGCTTCTCGCATCAACATTTCTTCAGGCGATACGCAGTCAGTTTCGAGCAAGTCGCCCAACTCCGTATCTTTCTCGTTGCCAACTTTAGTTTCTAGGGACACAGAACGGGGTACTCTCAGCAAAACTTCCCGCACTTGGATTGGAGTCATATCCAACTCAACAGCGATGTCTTCTATAGTGGCTGTCCGACCTTTTTCTTGAGAAATTTTGCGCTGGGCTTTTTTAATTTTGTTGAGTTTTTCAGTAATGTGAACCGGGAGGCGGATGGTACGGCTTTGAGTCGCTATAGCGCGTGTAATTCCCTGACGAATCCACCAGTAGGCGTAAGTGCTAAACCGATAGCCCCGCGTCGGATCGAACTTTTCTACAGCTCGTTCCAGTCCGAGAGTACCTTCTTGTATTAAATCCAACAGTTCTAAACCGCGATTTTGATATTTTTTGGCCACCGAAACTACCAAGCGCAGATTAGCCTTAATCATGTGGTCTTTAGCTTCGACGCCTTCAGCCTGCATTCTTTCGAGCGTCTCCACTGTCATCTCTGCTAACTCTGCCCAGTGGCGCTTACCTTCGCTCATAATCCGCTTGATTTCCGACACATCACCAACACCGGCGGTTGTAGCCCAGCGTTCCAGAGAAGGTTTGTGTCCCAATTTTGCGGCCAAGCGATCGCGCACCCCGATTAAATGCACGAAGCCCTGAATTTTTCCTTCCTCCTGCGAGGCGGCAGTGTTTCGCAATTCTAACAATTTGATATAGCGCTGAACTTTTTGAGCTTCAGAAACTTCCTCATCTCGACCTAACAAACGAACTCGTCCTATTTCTTGGAGGTATAGGCGCACCAAATCCGTAGTGCGGCGACTTGCATTTTTTTGCAATTTTGCGTCACGGTCTGCATCCCCAGTCTCTGTTGCGTCTTGGTCGATGAGTTCGTCTCCAGCTTCTTCAGCATCCTCGTCCAACACATCATCTTGCAAGGGATTGACTCGCAGTCGTTCGTCGAATTCAGCTTCAGCGTAAAAAGAGGTGGCTGGCATAGTGATTTTCTCAATTGCTCCGGGTGAAAAGATGCTACGCTTGGCGGCTATTTATATTTATGATGCCCATTTTGTTAAGACGAAGCATCACCGCTTTTTGTTTATTTACTAACTTTCCTGAGTTTTCTGCTGTTGTCCGATCGAACTCTGGCTACCTTTTTTGTTTTACCAACATTCAGGAAAATGCCAAGAACTTTCTGATGTAACAGGTTGAAGGCCCGGAAAGTGCGTTGTACTTCTTTGTTTATGTAGCTAGTATAGGTAATCTCTGGCTATAAACAAGTGACTCTCGTCAGAAGTTAAGTTAATCTTCATCACCAATCTACTGGTTCCTGATCACTTCTAAAAATTCCTGGTTTTTTTAATAAAACTTTATATAACTCCTCGAAACTATAGAGATAAAAGCAATACACCCTTAACCTACGTTAGATACCGCAGTTTAAGAGATGTTAACTTTTTAGCGATTCCCAGGCGACGGATGGGTAGTTGACGAAAATTAAAAATTAGTGGCGTGGGTAAAGTTTCATCAGTTCCCTCACCTGTTCGGCGTGATAAGAACTGCGAGTTAAAGGAGAAGCAACAACTTGCAAAAATCCCAAAGATTCGCCAAACTCTCTCCAAGCATCAAACTGTTCTGGTGGCACAAAGTTTTCCACATTCAAGTGCTTTTGAGTTGGTTGCAGGTACTGTCCAACCGTCAAAATATCGCAGCCCACAGCCCGCAAGTCCTGCATCACTTCCCTTACTTCCTCGTCTGTTTCTCCCAGTCCCACCATGATGCCAGACTTGGTGTAAACATCTGGTGCGATGGCACGGCTTCGCTGCAAAAGTTCCAGGGTGCGATCGTACTTTCCTTGTGGCCGCACCCGACGGTAAAGCCGCTTGACGGTTTCAGTGTTGTGGTTGAGAACCTCCGGCCGAGCTGCGAGAATAATTTCTAAAGCTTGCCAGTTGCCGCACAAGTCGGGAATCAAAACCTCTATAGTTGTCTGTGGCATCACCGATCGCACCGCTTGAATACACTGCACAAACTGGGATGCACCCCCATCGGGCAAGTCGTCACGGTTGACAGAGGTAATCACGACATGGTTGAGTTTGAGTCGCTCTACTGCTTGCGCCAATCTTTCCGGCTCAGTCGGATCTAGAGGTTGAGGCTTTTTCTCAAAATCAATGTCGCAGTAAGGACAGGCGCGGGTACAAGCAGGCCCCATAATCAAAAATGTGGCAGTACCGGCACTGAAGCACTCACCGATGTTGGGACACGATGCCTCTTCACACACGGTATTTAGTGCTAAATCCCGCAAAATTTCTTTGACGTTGCCGACGCGCTCCCACTGGGGGGCTTTAACTCGCAACCACTGTGGCTTAACTGTCACGCCTGTCTCCGCCTGAGTAATACTTTACAACTTATTATATACGAGCCTGTTTAATTTTGATTCTTATGTGATAACTTAAAAAAAATAATGACTAAATTCGGGATGTAGCGCAGCTTGGTAGCGCACCTCGTTCGGGACGAGGGGGGCGCAGGTTCAAATCCTGTCATCCCGATCGAATTCTACTCTTTACAGCTAATGGGTTTCAGGTTTGATACCCTCTTAATAATTCTGTTTTCCGCTCACTTTCGGCTGATCCTAGCCTGAGTGGAATCCTGTCATCCCGACTTGATAAATCAGGTCGGAAATTGCTCAGAAACTGGATTTCTTTGATGCGATGCTTTGGCTGTAAATATTTTATAGGGGCGAGAAATCGATCGCGCGGGCGATCGCAACTCCCGTCAATCCACATTTCCCAAAAATCAACTGTAGCCGCTATTTTTACATCTTCCTTCTTCCTTCTTCCTTCTTTCTTCGGCCATAACCCATGTTAGAAACCAGATTTAATTAAAAATACTGTATTTTTTTACTATAACTTTTTAAACCTTTACATCTTGAGATATATTTATTGATAGCTGAATTAGCTTACAATCAGATATTGCTACCCATTTTAAAATCAACAGAAAAATAGGAGGATATTCTTGTGCATAGAAGTGGCAAAGCCTTCGGTTCCTGCTCTCGCTGCGAAACAGTACCCGACAAAATAGAGGGCAGCGGAGGTCTATACCTATGGTTTCCAGTATCGCACACGCTGAATAAGATTATTGCTGCACTGGCAAAGGCGCGACTTGAATACCTGCTTCTAGAAGACGGGAAGTGTTTGTACATTCTCATTGACTCGAGGGGAACGGAAAGGTTTAACAAGACAGCATTATCGACCCTAACAACTCAAGAGTTAAAAGAAACAAAAGTCTTGTGGATGCGGGGAATTGAACAGCCGAAACTCTGCGATTTCTCTCGCATCACTTCCTTAGACAGTTTTATTAACTTCAGTAATTCAGATTGGCTGTTAGATTTATTGTCCGAGGAGCGCCTCACGACTCATTTTCAGCCAATTGTTTATGCCTCAGACACGTCTAAAATTTTTGCACAAGAAGCGCTGCTGCGAGGAATTGACGAGCAGGGCAACTTAATTCCTCCGGGTCGCATTTTTGCCCAGGCAGAATCGGCGGGAATAATTTTTCAACTAGATGCTTTAGCCCGGACTCGCGCTATTCGAGAAGCCAAGGTATACGAGATGAAGGAACTACTTTTTATTAATTTTTCGCCTACTTCGGTTTACGATCCGGCTACGTGTTTGCGAATGACGGTGGAGGCTATTGATGAATCGGGAATTCCTCACAGCAATATTGTTTTTGAAGTAGCAGAATCTCGGCATCCTCCAGATATGTCTCACTTGATGA
>Ga0335395_10000155_pt1 | contig 44199 bp, 35 predicted proteins | sample MAT02_FD_205744 | JGI IMG/M metagenome (GOLD analysis project Ga0335395, IMG submission 205744) | Freshwater microbial communities from Lake Fryxell liftoff mats and glacier meltwater in Antarctica - MAT-02 (spades assembly) (version 2) ... | reverse complement strand
CCCTCTATAGCGAAGAATTAGAAGTAGATGGCGCGGTACAATATTCTGAAGAGGAAAGTCTTTGGGTTGCAGTAATTGATTGGAAGCTTTTTAGACAGGTAGACGATATTATTCTGAGCAATTCTAGTTTACCTGAGAGTGGCATAGCTCTACCAATATCCTGACCAGCCAAATTAGGTGCGTTTAATCAGTGCTCGTTTAGCCACCCGACAGGAGATAAGAAACTATGAGTCAGGAATCTGAAGAAACAGTCAATGACGAGATGAAACCTGAATATGATTTTTCAGGCGGTGTCCGTGGCAAATACTATGAAGCTTATACACAATCCAGTAATGTGGTGATTCTCGATCCAGATGTAACAGAGATATTTCGAGACTCAGCTTCTGTAAATGAAGCGTTGCGATTACTTGCGAAAATTGCCAAGTCTGTTACGGTCTAATTAACTATTTTAAAATTCTGTTGATGAATCTGGTGACTGACATTTATGGCGATCGCCCTTTCCTACATATTCCATTAACCCTCGTGTCACCCCAACCCCTATTTCCATTCACAATCCGATCCATTTCCACCATCTCAAAAGGTGATGTTTGCACCCTTAGCGTGAAGCGTAGCTATCCATAGGGCGATCGCCCCAGCAAACAAAGGGCGAGATCCTTTTTCTGCCTCAATCGCCTATAAAACTATCTTGACGATAATAGTGTTGATTGAGAAAAATAGGATCTATGATAGATTTAAGCAATTATTCTCAAAAACCTATGGAATACAATCAAATCATCACAATTGAACCTGGAAAACGCAGCGGCAAGCCGTGTATTCGGGGAATGCGAATTACTGTGTACGATATCCTAGAGTATCTAGCTGGTGGTATGACAGAGGCAGAAGTTTTAGAAGATTTTTCGGAACTCACTTCCCAAGATATCAAAGCTTGTCTTGCCTTTGCTGCTGACCGTGAGAAAAAACTATTTGTGGCATCTTTGTGAGACTACTACTGGACGAAAACCTGTCCGACATAATTGTTCGCAGGATTATCGATTTGTATCCCGACTCCGCTCATGTCAAAACTTTGGCACTTACGAATACTGATGATTCAATTATTTGGGAATATGCAAAGACGAATAATTTCGTGATTGTTTCCAAGGATTCTGATTTTCATCAACGGAGCTTGCTCGCTCGGTCATCCACCAAAATTTATCTACCTTCGCATTGGTAACAGTCCAACGTCCAAAATTGTTCAGATATTAAGAGATAATTTTGACATTATAATTAAATTTTGGAATAGCGAAGTAGAAAGTATCTTGGTATTGGCTGAGTGCGTTCCCGTTGCCCGCAAAAGGCATCTCTCATCTTCCATATTCGCTTAACCCTCATGTCACCCCAACCCCTGTTTCCACTGACAATCCGATCCATTTCCACCCTCTCAAAGGGTGATGTTTGCACTCAATGGCGTGAAGCGTAGCTATCCATAGGGCGATCGCCCCAGCGAAAAAAGAAAGGGCGTGATCCTACAGAAATATAGAATATTGCCTAACTGAGTGTTTGTAGCGCCGAATTACTTGTAAGATTCGCATCAACTGTAGCTAATTTTAACCCATAGTAAATGGCTGTGGCGACAATAAATCGGTCTCCGGGGTCTTGATGAGGTAGTGCAATCTGGCGACTTAAAATGGCAATAGCGTGATTCATTGGGGCTTCACGAGTTTCCAAGGTTTTCAAAGCTAAGTTAACCCATGTAACCGGATCGGGCTGTAAAGATATCCTTCCTTTTTCTGCAAGAATGAGCGTCTCCCAAATGCTAATTGGACTTAGCCAAAGTTCAGTATTAATATCTGCGATCGCCGTTTGAAGTTGGAGCGATAGGCGTTGGTCGCCGAGTAAATACCAAAGCCAAATGTGGGTATCGAGTAAAAGTTTCATTCTAAAACTTCCCACAGTTCGGCGACAGGAGTAATTAAATCTCCTAATATTTCACCGCTTCCTTTCATTGTGCCAAATCCTGGGCGTAGGGTTTGGGTAGTTGCAGGATAGATAATCACTAATGGTTTTCCTTCATGGATGATTGTGAGGGGAGTTTTTGTACGTTCGACTTCTATAAATAGAGTCTGGAGAGTTTCGGGTAATTCACTCGTGGTAATTTGTGTCATTTTTTGAGAGTAAAGAGTTTTTGATAGTTGATATCTGAGTCTGAGCAATCAGCAACCGTTATTTTAAAGGATTTAAATCTCTGATAATCCTCCCGATCGGCGTATTATACAAGTTAGCTGCTTTGTCAATACTTTATACTATAACTCGCTCTGACGGGTGTAAGCGAAGCAGGCCGAAGGTATCGCCCCATCCTACATATTCCATTAACCCTCGTGTCACCCAACCTCTGTTTCCACCGACAATTTTATCCATTTCCACCATTTCAAAGTGCGATGATTGCACTCAAGGGCGTGAAGCGTAGCTATCCCGTAGGGCGATCGCCCTATCAAAACTATATTCCAATAGGGTTTACTTAAGACGATCCAGGCGGTAAAAAATTATCAAAAATAAATACTGCGATTGCTTCGTTCCTCGCAATGACAATCTTAAGTGAACCGTATTGAACGATATTCACCCAGTAGCCGTAACCACGAATTGTAATTACACTTAAATAGAGTGTAGCTGTAAATCAATTATATAATTTGAAGGGGATGAAACAAAGCGTCTTGCCAATCTCCGCAATCACGGGATAGACTTTGTTTACCTGACCGCAGAAACACTCTTAATAGGCGATCGCACAAATTCAAGCTACCTCTTTAGAACGGCTAAAAAATTAAGAATAATTTGAGAATCTCCCAGTTAAAAACCGGGAGATTCTCAAATTATAACTTAATGAACTAGCTCGATCGCCCTTTTAGTCAACGCCTCAGCAGTCAACCCATTAAACGCCATCAACTGACCCGCACTAGCAGTAGTTTCCCCCCGCTTCCAAGCGAAAGTATCACGCGGGCAATTGCTGCGGAGCATCACCGGCTCCAACATCCCAGAAGCACCGCCTGTTACGCCAATCAAGGCATCTCCGCCAAACATTTTGGCAAAATTCTCATCGCTCAAAAAGCCGCCGTCAGCTTCCGAACAAGTATCCCAAGCAACATCGCTTGGACGGTACAAGCGGCGGGGATTCACAACAGAAACAATCCGCACTCCAATCCCTTCTGTTTCCAAAAATGCCGCCGCTTCAAACACTGGCATTAAAGTCATGTCGCCCACAACAGCAAACACAACTTTCTTACTTCCCCCTTGATTTTGGGATGCTTGGGGAGAAGCGACTTCGTGCAGCACAATTGCACCGTCTTCCAAACCTTGGCGAGTCTGTTCAAAAGTAGTGCGAATTGGCAGCGGCGACTTGCTCGCAGTAATCACAACTCCCTTATTTCTGGCATTCAAAGCCCACTCGTAACAAGCTTGAATGCTGTTAGCATCCGGTGGGAACAAAGGAAACACATTTCCATTCCGCATCATCGCCGCAAAATAAGCCTCAATTTCCGGGCGTTGGTGCGTCCAACCATTGCGGCCTTGCTCTAAAGCACCTGCCGTAAATAAGGTGACAGTAGCCGGAGTTGGGCGGCGCAATTCTGCCATTGCTTGCGTTACAGTTTGCCAAATTGGTAAACCGTTGATGGCAAAAGATTCGTAGGAACACCACAAACTCCGCGCGCCAAATAGCGACAAACCTACGGCTAAACCCGCGCAAGCATCTTCGCTCAAAGGTTCGTAAACTTGACCGTTGGGCGATTGATTGTACAAGTCATCCGTCGTCGGGTGAATGATTTTCAGAGCTTGGTTGATGTTGGCAATTGCCGATGCTTCATTACCGTCAGCATTGGTGACAAGAAAAGTCCGATCGCACTCGCCGACTTTCGCTACCAAACGTCCCATTGCTGTTGTCGAAATCTTCGAGTCTCCACCAACCGCAAATTCTTCTAAAGGCAATTCGCCCAAATCTGCCAGCGGCAATGTAAACTCAGTAACAACGGTTTTCGCAGCAGGCCCGCCACCAGCGCGCTCGCAATTTGTCCGCACCAACTGCCACGCCTCAGCAGTCAAAGCGCGCTGTTTTAAAGCGCTGATAATGTGCGGAGCATCGAGGGTATCTTTTGGATAAAGATTGTGAGATTTTGCGCCCAATGCGTGCACGCCAGCACCTTTTAACTGTTTGATGATAAACACAGTTAATTTGCCGCCCAGAGCAGATTTTGCTGCTTTGTCAACTCCTTGTAAAACAGCTTTGGTAAATGCCATGCGCTGTTCGAGTGAAAAAGCAGTGCTGTCAACATAAGCTTCCGGTTGATTTTTATCGTCAAATTCCTTAGCATCAACTAAGATAATTTCTTCAAAACCGTTACCTTGCCAATAAGCAATCATTTCAGCATTGGTTTTAGTCGAAACCATGCTGTGATGTTCTTGGGAATATCCGTTCCAAACTAACACGGGTAAAAAGTTAGTAGCCTTGGGATAAGCAGTGTGGAAATGCCCCATGCTGCTCATCGGATAGGGTTCGCCCATGCCGCCGTCGCCCATTGTGAAAGGGAACAGTTTGTCTGGGTGCAAAAGCGCGCCCGCCATTGCGAAATGCTGCCCTTGTCCGAGGGGGCCAGCAGGTGCTAAAAGGCCGGGAATGAAACCGGAAAGATGTCCTAATAAACCGTCTTTTTCGCGGAATTTATCGCGCACTTGCTGCACGTTGACAATTCCCATGTCTTCTAAAGATCGATCGAGAAACATGGCACTATAAAATCCTGGCGCGTGGTGCCCGACTTCGGTGACAATGTTTTTGTGTCCGAGCATCACCAAAGCGGCATAAGCCTCAGCTTGGCTGGCAAAACCGCCGGGATGTCCCGATGCCTTGCTGGCGGTGACTTGCAGCGTCAGGTAGCGCAGGGCATCTGCTCCCAGCATTGTTTGAAAGACGGCGGCGGGATCTGCCGCATCGGCGATCGACTTGCTTCCCTGGGCGATCGCGGGTGCTTTCCCGTAAGTCTCAAAACCCGGCACTGTTTCGGAGAAATACTGGATTCCTTCGCAAAAACTGGGGATGGCTGACGTTGCCTTCGACGTAGTTGCAGTCATGCTTGATACCTGAAAAATTTGGATTAGATTAATTTAATAGTAATTTTATAACTTATTTGTTGCAAAAGATCGTTATTTCTGTTATTGCCAATTATAAATCAAATCATGTCCGATCGACGCTCGTAACAAAAAAGGTTCGTAGTGCGGACTAAAGTCCGCTCCCGGAGTGCGGACTTTAGTCCGCACTACGAACCAACCTTTTTTATATCGCTCAATTTACCGGACACGATATCACTCAAATATCTCAATTTTCCCGATGAGTACGCCCGGAATTTTTATCAGCAAATCAGCACGATTTTGCCCCAAAAAATATTGCCGAACAGATTTTTTTGACAAGTCTTGGAGGGAGCATCTGGTGTTTTGCAAAAAGCATTTTTTTATTATAGTGCGAGCGTCCCCGCTCGCGTATTGTACAACTCGCGAGCGGGGACGCTCGCACTGTAAAAAAAATACTTATTGCAAAACACCAGATGCACCCAATGCAACACAAATAAACGCAGATATTTTTTTGAATAGTTTATGATTTTTGCAATAAATTTAGTACAAATTATGGTTCGCCAACATCTAACCCCAGCCGTTCCCCAACATTAATATAAACGGCACTGCTGCTTTCAAAAAGAGAAGGTCTAGCCTTCTGATTCCCCAACCACACAAAGAAACTGCTAAGTGCAGGAGCCGGATCTTGATCGCGGCGCAGCGTGTAGATCAAACCTTCGCAAGGCCCGTTAACTCGGCTGCTGGTGCAAATCGCTTTTTGATTGTTGACTATGCCGACAGTGACATAATTTAGCTGTTTGTTGCGGCTGTAATTTTCCAGGCGCTGAGTCACTTGTTTGCAGCGAGTCAGAGGATCGTAGCCAGAATCCGAAAAGAAATTAGAATTCCAACGAATCCAAGGTTCCCTAAACCCTTGCGGATTTTGATAAACCGTCATCGGTTCGCCGGTGGAGGTATCGCAGACAAAGCCTCCTGGCCCCAGATTCGATCGACTTTGGCTGTAGCCGCGCTGGATCGAAATATTGCTGAGAATATCAAACCCGTTAGGTAAGGTTTGCGATCGCAACGACATCAAAGAATCGATCGGGATTGCTGCATTCAACCCAGTTTTAATTTCCTCAATTTGACCGTTCCACTGGCTGATCACCGTACCCACAGTATCACCCTGACCGTGAATTCCCACAACAGTGCCATCAGCATCAAATACAGGCCCGCCGCTCATGCCGCGCCTGGTGACGGCTTGATACCGCAGTCCGTACCCCGATGATGCGCGATCGAGACGAGAAGAAACAATACCAGCAGTAAACTCCAGTTTTCTTTCATACCAAGAAGCGATGGGCAGTGGATAGCCAGCAACGTAAATAGTAGAACCGACTACAGCACGTTTTGATTCGCCAATTGGCGCTACTGGATAATTTTCTCGGCTGTAAAACTGGATCAGAGCTAAGTCTATATCGCGGTCGCTTTTCGGCAGCCGCTGTATTCTGATTGCTCTATAATTTTTTTCTAAATGAGTGCGAATGCTGTATTCTTGGGCGAGGCTGGCAACAACGTGATTCGCCGTCAGAACCGTGTAAATATTGCCTTGTTTTGCAATAATTACTCCCGAACCGCTAGTAGCAAAACCCAGCGTATTGTTAACTTCTACGGTGCTCAACATTGCTACCTGGGCAATTTCTTCCGCTGTTTTGGCACAAGCAGCAGATTGTTGGCCGACAATTGCTGTCGCCGTTATTGCACCGGTCAAGATGATTGTCAGCGCATCAAACCGCGAACTCCACAAATTCATCGCTAACTCCCCAGACATGACGAGACGAACTGCAAATATATACCGATCGGCATTCCCCAACTGGATTTAACCATTTTTTCCAATCATTCTCGCGTCGGCGCGCTTCCATCTTCAAAAGTATAGACCTCAAAACCGGGATGTCGATCGCGGCCCCGATCGTTAATTGCAACCAAGAAACCTTTGCCATTAAAAATCCGGCTACGGCTCATGGCAATTTTAACGTTATTTGTATACCGCAAGCTATAGCCTTGACAAAAAGATTTTGGCAGCAGCAACTCTAGAAAACCCCGCGCTACTGCCCACACCTCAGCACCGGCAGGGAATCCGGCGGCGGTGACTGTCCCACCGCCCTGCGTAACCCAACATCGCCCAGCCTCCTGGCAATTCCCAGCGGTTGCTGTAGGAACTGCTGTCGATCTGTTAACCGTAGATTTCATAAAGTAGCGCTAGATATGACCCCCCCAACCCCCCCTTATTAAGGGGGGGCTAAGACTTCATCGATAGCACATCTTTAGAAAAATGGTATTAACCGCAGATTTCAAGCAGATAAACATCGATCGACACAGATGCATTCAACATTGAAAATTGCCCAACCATTAAGCAAGGCTGGAGGATGGCGACAAAATCGGCTATTGCGCCCCATCATCCGTGCTTTCCCCTAGTTTTTGTCTCACGTCAATGTAAGGAATGTTACGGGTTTCATCAAAAGACGGCATCCCGACATATCCTTGACGCCAAGCTAATAAATTATATAAAGAGCCGATCGGGTCTTGGCCTGGTCTGAGAGTATAAATCAAATTTTGACACAAACCGTTCACTTGATTCGCCGTGCAGATGACATTTTGGCCGTTCATCCGGCCTGCTGTAATGTACTTGAGCACCCGGTTGCGGCGATAGATTTCGAGGCGCTGGCTGACTAATTGGCACCGAGTTTGTGGATTGTAGCCAGAACCGGAAAAATAATCTGAACTCCACTCAATCCAAGGCTCTACCGCACCTTGAGAGTTTTGGTACACCGTCACCGGTGCGCCCCTGACGGCGCTGCACGAAAATCCCTTTTCCCTGGATGAACTCCAGCCGTAACTAGGCTCAAAAGGCACTGTCACGCTGCTGAGGGCGATCGCGCTTGCCGCCAAAACCTTCGTCAATAATTGCTGTTTCATGATGATGTTCTCACTATTTTTGATGGAATTCGGTAGAAAAATCACCAAATATTGCGATCGCACCCTGAATGCGCCAGAGGCTGGCTGCTAAATTATGTTGTTCGCGACTTGCACGTTTGCAATACCAAATCCGGCTTAAATACCCGCTTTATTTCTTAGTCCGTCTCGGCGGAGGAAAGCTTGTACAGTCGAGGTTTCAATCACCGACTCATCAGGGATTTTTAATGCGGATTTTGTTCTGTAACTGCACCGAAAGCCCAGTTATGCCACTCCGAAGCCCTCGTAAAATGCGCGCAACCGTCGAAAATATGTCCTCATTACTACTAATCAAGGTCAAGGTTTCGCCAACCGGAAAAAAGCTGTTTAAATCAGACGCGATCGAGCGATTTGCAACGCTACATCACACCGCTGATAGGTTATTCGATCTGACTGGCAATCTAGCGTTATACCATTTTTCTAAAGATATGCTATGGATGAAATCTTAGCCCCCCCGAACTCGCGGGGGGGTTGGGGGGGTAATATCTAGCGCTACTTTATGAAATTGGTATTACGAGCTTAATCTGATGAGATACCGAGCCTGCAGCAGCGTTGCACGCATAAAGTGCCTTACCCGTTTACGTGATACCACACTAAAAGCCAGGTATTAATCATAACTCTTAACTTTTTTTCATCTCCGTATATCTCTTGCACTGATTCACAAATTCTCTGAAATTATCTGCTCTAGAGTGTGTTTATCTGCTTTTCATCTGCGGTTTATGTATCGATCGAGAACTTATCCAAGAAGTCTCGTATTGCGGATGCCGGGAAATACTCATAAGTGAGTGTAATCAGGGAGTAAGTGCTTTCTACCAGCAAAATTCACCCTCCACACACAGACGTTTAGTTGAGTATTAAAAACTATGAACAGTATCTGCAAACAGTTCGGGTATTTAGCCGCTGGATTAATTTTGATGGGCAGTAGCAGTTGTTCCAGCTATGATGCAGCGAACTTAACCGCAAACCAGAGCCAATCGCAAACTAGCACCGGTCAATTCGGAGACCTACAGCTAACGGGAAATCAACTTCAGACTCGATCGACTCAAGCAGCGCCGCCTTCTAACTTTATTTCTCCTGTTTTAGACAGTGGAGTAGCATCACAAAATACAGTCACCGTTAAAGTTTATAAGGTAAACAATCTCTGTCAAACTCTGAACCCGGAAACAGTAACAGGCACCGACAATCAGTTAATGTCATCCGTCGTTAATGAAGTGTTAAAGCAGCAGATTTTCGATAGTCTTGGTTTGGTTGGCTATCGGCTCACGATCGATCGCGACCTCGGAATAGCGACCCTCGATCTGCGGGCCTTCGGGAATTCCCGGCAGAAATTGCAAAATCTGTCGAGCTGTCAAATGCTAGGTTTGTTTGGAGGCGTGCGCCAAACTTTAACCAGTTATGCTCCTTGGCAAATCAAAACAGTGCGTTTTACAGAGCTGGGACAGGACATTGTAAGCACCGTTCGAGAATAATCGATTAACATAATTAAAGATGGGACTTCTATAGTCTTTCTCAACTCCTCATCTATCTGAGAAAGACTATATCCCTTGACTTTGCCTAACTCCTGCCAGACAACGCAATTGATATGACACTACCTGACGGCCCCAAAACCCCCCGCTTCGTGCAGCTAATTCAATGGATTGGCGACCCGTTGACATACATGGATGTCAGCGCCAAAAAGTACGGGGAGATTTTCACAACTCGATGGGGGAACCTCAAACCATTCGTGATGATCCACAACCCGCAAGGGATCCAGGAAATGCTCAACAGCAAAGCGCTTGAGGCTCCAGGCGATATCAACGGTATTCTCAAACCCTTGCTGGGAGAACAATCGATGATTGTGATCTCGGGAGAAAAGCACAAACGCCAGCGCCAATTATTGATGCCGCCCTTTCACGGGGAACGGATGCGAAACTACGGCCAGCAAATTTGCGATATTACTCAAGATGTTGCCAGCAAGTTGACGGTCGATCGACCTTTTGTCGCCCGCACCGCCATGCAGGAAATCACCATGCGGGTAATTTTGCAAGTAGTCTTCGGACTGGATGAAGGGCCGCGGTTGCAGCAACTGTCCCCGCTGCTGGCTTCAATTATCGATACCACCAGCTCTCCGCTGCGATCGAGTATGCTATTTCTGCCTTGGATGCAGCAAGATTGGGGCGCTTGGAGTCCTTGGGGACGGATGAAACAGCAGCAGCGGAAAATTCAGGAACTGATGGACGCGGAAATTGCAGAACGCAGACAGCAACCAGACAGCAACCGCACCGACATTCTCAGCTTAATGATGGCCGCCCGCGACGAAAACGGCGAACCGATGACGAATGAAGAATTGCGCGACGAGTTGATGACGCTGTTGTTTGCAGGCCACGAAACCACAGCAACGGCCCTAGCTTGGGCATTTTACTGGATTTACAGTTTGCCCTCAGTGCGCCAGAAACTGCTGCAAGAATTGGACAGTTTGGGCGAAAATCCAGACCCGATGGAGATTTCCCGGTTGCCTTACCTGAGTGCGGTTTGTCAAGAGACACTTAGAATTTATCCCGTGGGAATGCTGACGTTTCCGCGAGTGGTGCGAGAGCCCGTGGAACTGATGGGACATCAACTCGAACCGGGTACGGTGGTTTTCGGCTCGATTTATTTAACCCACAGGCGCGAGGATTTGTATCCAGAACCGCTGCAATTTAAGCCGGAACGGTTTTTGGAGAGGCAATTCTCGCCTTACGAGTATTTGCCCTTTGGAGGCGGCAGCCGCCGCTGTATCGGCTTGGCGCTGGCGCAGTTGGAGATGAAACTGGTGCTGGCAACCATTTTGCGCGATTTCGACTTGGTATTGGCCGAGAAAAAGCCGGTACAGGCTAAACGCCGAGGGGTGACTTTAGGGCCGGCGGGCGGTGTGCGGATGGCTCTGCTGGGGCGGCGGATGCGGCAGCAGATGCCTGAAGCAGTTGCTAGTGGGGTGTGAAGTTGTAGCGGCAAAGAATTAGGGAAGAATGGGCGATACCTTCGGGAGCATCTCAGTTTTGCATTATAGTGCGATCGTCCCCGAAGAGCGAGTTATACAATACGCGAGCTCTTAAGCTCGCACTATGATAAAAAAAATGCTTTTTGCAAAACTGAGATGCTCCCATACCTTCGGCCTGCTTCGCTTACGACCGGCAAGCGCCCATTTTTTGTAGCACCCGCTACATAAAAACAGCTAGAATCCTTAACCTGTAACCATCACCCGCTCTCAAGTTTCAAATTTTAAGTCTAAAATGGTATGAGCCTTGCAAACACAACCTGAAAGCAAAAGTGGGTGATTGCAATAGCCCTCTTGATATCTCGAAAGCTTCCCTGCCATACTTTAAAAACATATGCATACCCTGTTATTCAGCAAGGTCGGAAGCGTGTTGGCATTGCCTGCAATCTTCCGGCCTCTTTATTTTTTGGGCTACTTTAGACCTTCGGCTTTCTGATGCAGAAGGCAAGGCAAGAGTATATATTCTCCCTATCTTCTCATCTCCCCTCTCTTCAATTAGAGTGGTTTCTCCTCCAATTGAAAAAGCATCCGCCACCAAGTTTAATAAATTACTGTGGGTGATTGCAATAGTCCTCTTGATATCTCGAAAGCTTCCCTGCCATACTATAAAAACATATGCATACCCTGTTATTCAGCAAAGGTCGGAAGCGTGTTGGCATTGCCCGCAATCTTCCGGCCTCTTTATTTTTTGGGGTTGGAAGACTTGCGGCTAGAGATGCAGAAAGCAAGACAAAAGTATACATTCTTCCCTCTCCCCATCTGCCCCTCTCCTCAATTAGAGTGGTTTTGTATTCAATTGAAATAGAATCCGGCAGCAAGTTTAAGGAATTACCAAGGAATAATTAATAACTTGTTAAACGCTCTCCTTCTGGCCCCTTCTCAATCTTCTGTTTTCAGAAATTCCGAGACAGAAACCGACTTCGGGAGACTCTCGATATCTTGAATTTCGCTTTCGTGGGCAAAAAACTCGACTTCTTTGTCGTCAATCTGGATCTGATAGCTAGCGGTAGCAGTCACAATCCGCCGCTTTTTTTTATCTTCTATTAAAACCCAACACACGACAGGTCTTACCCACCTCTCAACGTGCTGGCTTTGCTTTGTACTCCCAAAGGCATACCAGCCTTTAGCTTCAATAATTTGCAGGACTTTAAAATCGTTACTTGCCATAAATATCTCGATCGCGTTAACTTCACTATTATTCTTAGATAGAACGGCACGCTGGCTAAGCAGGACAAAGCTTAGGAAATTATCATCTGGGCTGGAAAACTAGATATTTAGTCTAAAATCTGCGGTGTTCCAGGGCATTGTCTGGGTGGTTTCCCGCTAAATTTAGTGCGATGTTTTTGTACTCTCCTACAATTACAGTCAAGTATTTATCCCGCAACTCAAAAAATAGTTTTGCAGTAGCCTCAAAAGCAGCCAGCTAGACCTGGGCTAAGTGCATTTAAGTGGATGCCAACTGCTTCTAACGCCTGGTTGTTGAGAGCGATCGGCATACAAGACTGTTCAAAATTTTTGCTGCAATCAACAGTCATGTTTGCCCGATCGGGTAAAACGTAACTAGAGATTGCCGTTTTCAATTCTAGGCCTCGGCGTACCTAATTCCAAATTAATTGTATGGTTTAGTTGATAATTGCCAAACAGTCGATCGCACAAAACAGCCGTGTCTAATTCTTCGATTACCGTCACCGTTAAACTGTTCGCCGCCTTCGGTGAAGCCTACGGCGTTTCCTTCCTTACTGTAGAACTCCCTCCCGAAACTCCAGTGTCTCAAGTGCTCGAAAACTCGATCGCCCAATATCCTCAATTAGAACAGTGGCGCTCACGCACCCGCTTCGGCGTCAACCTAGAATTCGTCTCTCCCGACACCATCCTCCAAGACGGCGACGAAGTTGTACTCATCCCCCCCGTCAGCGGTGGATAAGCAGAGGGGGAGAGGGGGAGAGGGGGAGAGGGGGAAGCCTATATTCTCGTTAGTAAACCCCAAATTTCGTAGACGCGCTGACCTCCAGAAACCGGGTTTCTTCCTATATTCTCGTTACTAAACACAAAATCTCGTAGAAACCCGGTTTCTCGCCCGTGCGGTTACTTCAGAAACCGGGTTTCTGGCGATATTCTAGTGAATCAACCCAAAATCTCGTAGAAACCCGGTTTCTTGGCCCGCAAAAGCCCGCTGAGCTCAGAAACCGGGTTTCTTGCTACATTTCTCGTGACTCTGCAGAAAATCTCGTAGAAACCCGGTTTCTCGGCCCCCATGCAAAAGCCCGCGCGGTGAGTTCAGAAACCGGGTTTCTGGCTATATTTCTCGTGACTCTACAGAAAATCTCGTAGAAACCCGGTTTCTCGGCCCCATGCAAAAAAAACTTTATAAAGTTTTGAAATTAGTTTTTCCGGCAAATCATTCTTGAGTTCGGTTAAACAAGAGATTTCCCCTCTGAACCAACACTGTTATGCAGAGCCTAGAAACTGCTCTGAGAAAGAGATTGAGGACTATCCAAGTACCTGCATTTTCGGACAAAATACTGCTGCAAAATCAATCCCGACTAAAAAAGTCGGGTATGGTTGACGGGGTAAATCCACCGTGCTAATCTGTCCTTAAGAATTAGAAAACATCGCAAAACTAGAGAGTTGAGCTATGACCCAAGCAACCAGAACACAATCCACAGCAGCAACCTTCACAGCCCTCAAATGTAAAGAATGCGGCGAAGAGTACGAACTCCAAGCCAAGCACGTTTGCGATTGCTGTTTTGGCCCGCTAGAAGTCAAGTACGACTACGAAGCAATCCGCCGCCGCGTCACTCGCCAAACTATCCAAGCAGGCCCCAACTCGATCTGGCGCTACCGCGAATTTTTACCAGTCGCTACAGATAACGTCATCGATGTCGGCACCGGCATGACTCCTTTAGTAAAATCCCACCGATTGGCCCGCCGCCTCGGTCTAAAAAATCTTTATATTAAAAACGATGCCGTCAATATGCCCACTCTCAGCTTTAAGGACAGAGTGGTGTCAGTCGCCCTCAGCAGAGCGAGAGAATTGGGTTTCACAACGGTATCCTGTGCCAGCACTGGCAACTTAGCTAACTCCACCGCTGCGATCGCCGCCCACGCCGGTCTCGATTGCGTAGTTTTCATCCCCTCCGACTTAGAAGCAGGCAAAGTCCTCGGCACTCTGATTTACAATCCAACTGTCATGGCAGTTCACGGCAACTACGACCAAGTTAACCGCTTGTGCTGCGAAGTCGCCAATACACACGGCTGGGGATTTGTCAACATTAACTTGCGTCCCTACTATTCCGAAGGCTCGAAAACCCTAGGCTACGAAGTTGCCGAACAGCTAGGCTGGCAGTTGCCCGATCACATCGTCGCCCCCCTCGCTTCCGGCTCTTTGTTCACAAAAATCTACAAAGGCTTTAATGAATTCATCGAAGTCGGTTTGGTTGATGAGAAGAAAGTTCGGTTCAGCGGCGCTCAAGCTGACGGGTGTTCGCCGATCGCCCAAGCATTCCGCGAAGGCCGCGATTTTGTAACGCCAGTCAAACCGAATACTATTGCTAAATCGATCGCGATCGGCAATCCAGCAGACGGTATGTACGCCTTGGAAATCGCCCGCAAAACTAACGGCAACATAGAATCCGTCAGCGATACCGAAATCATCGAAGGCATGAAACTGCTAGCAGAAACCGAAGGCATTTTCACCGAAACCGCAGGCGGCACGACGATCGCAGTCTTGAAGAAACTCGTAGAAGCAGGTAAAATCAATCCCGATGAAACCACCGTCGCCTACATCACCGGCAACGGTTTGAAGACTCAGGAAGCCGTCCAAGGCTACATCGGCGAACCCATCACCCTCGAACCCAAACTAGATGCCTTCGAGCGCGCCCTAGAGCGCGCCCGCACCCTCGAACGCTTAGAATGGCAACAAGTTTCGGTTTAATAGTTATTGGTCATTAGTTATCAAGCTGTTAACTGTTGACTGTTAACTGTTGACTGTTAACTGTTAACTGCTGACTACTGACTACTGACTAAGGACTACTGACTACTGACTACTGACCAAGGACTCAAAAAAATGACTGTTAAAGTTTTAATTCCCACACCACTGCAAAAATTCACTAACAATCAAGCCACCATCGAATGCGGCGGCGGCAACATTTCCGAATTGATTGAATCCCTCGAATCAAATTGTCCCGGTATCAAAAAAAGCTTGTGCGATGAAAAGGGAGAACCCCGCAGGTTTTTGAATTTCTACGTCAATAGCGAAGATATCCGCTTTTTGGACGGTTCAAAAACTGCTCTCCAAGATGGCGATGAAGTGAGCATTGTTCCAGCAGTTGCTGGTGGTTGATTAACACATAATTAAATCTTAAAACATAGATGAACGCAGGTAGATTTTAATTAATTACTATCTGCGTTCGCTATTTGTTCCGGTACGAATGACAAAATCGGTCTTACCGTTGCATTCGTTCTCGAACTCGCGTCCACAGATTTCGTTTCAATTCAGGTTCTTCCACAGGCATTGTTTCTGTGGGGGGGTCTATTTGTGTTCTCTCGGCTGACCCAGGGAACTGGTATTCCCCGTATTCCAGAAGGTTTTCGAGATATTCCCCGGCGTAGCCGATCTCTCCAGGAACAGTCTCGTATCGTTTAAGAACCTGCTGTATCAGCTCCTTGTCGAGACTGTAATCGCCTAGCACAAGGCGCACAGCAAGCGCTTCTCGGTGTATGCGGCATTTCTCTGCCTGGTGCGGGAGCATCTCGTCAAAGAGCAAGGCATCACCAACACACATATTCTCTATCTTGCAGCCTGACTCCAGTTCATGGTTGAGAAACTTCAGGATGGAGTGTTCGTTAGAGATGCTATTGCCCGTGTGTCGCACCTGACAATTCAACAGATCGTCTATCTGGCTAATGTACTTGCCGTTATAAAGCTTTAGCCGTCCTCCCGTGTCCTCATTGAGATCCTGAAGGGGAATCCACAATGTCATAGCCGATCCTCTCACACCAAAGTAGAGGCTATGTCCTGTATGCCACTCCCCATGAGAGTCTTGCTTGGGGTTAGTAGGCTCGCTACAAAAAAAATTGCTCCCTATAATGTGGAGGTGGTCAAAAAGCTGAGGAAGTAGTGCGACTAAGGATGGTAATCGATCTAGATAGACGTACATCTTATTGCTACCGCTTCGACTATACACACCTTTCTGCTGGGGTAGCGATGCAGCGACAGCCCGAGCCTCCGCTATAACCGCCTCATCAAGGATGCCACGCAGGGCGTAGTAGTTGTAGGACGACGAGCCGCGACCGATATGTAGAAGTGACATATTGGACTTCCTTTTTCGCTATTTTTAAGCATGATTATAATAGGCACAAAATTGTATGGGTAGATAGTGTAACAAAAATTTATCTAAAACTTCCTAAATCTGTGGGTCGTACGACCAGACATGATATTACTAAATAAACCCGTGTTCTGGTGACAACTCCGGTGTAATGCCTCTCGAACAGTTAATAACCGGAGTTTCTTCCCAATCTTCAGGAAGCAGTTTAGAGCCGCTGCGGAGGAATTTCGCTACGTATTTGCTTAAAATATCTGCTTCTAAATTAACCAAACTTCCCGGCTGCAAATAGCGAAGGTTAGCTTCAGAAAAACTGTGGGGAATCACAGCAACTTCAAACCAATTACCGTCAGCATCGCAATCTGCCACCATTGGTGACAACTTAAGCTAGAGAGAGAAGCATTTGTCAATCAGCAATTATGCTCGTTTTTTAGTCTGATTTTGGGTGAAAAACTGAGATTGGGGCGCGAGTGCGATCGTGACGGAACGCCATATTTATACTTACTCATCCCCAAATCGCGAATTTTCCACTCCTAAAAAGCAATTTTTTGAGTAATATTACTGATTGACAAATGCAACTAAATCTCAACTTTTCACCAATGGGTAAAGCCAGGGATTGTTAATTCTAGGAGACAGTGGAAGCGACTTGGGCAGCAGTCCGGGGGCGACGACGACCTGTTACTTTATTCACAGGAACCGGTGCTGGTGTTGGCGCAGGTGTGGATGATGAGCCTAATAGCTTAGGTGCTTCTAGAGAACCTGGTATTACTTCTGCTGGTTCCCGTCGCACAAATGATGCTCCTTCGGGAATTTGCATCAGGAATACTAGCATGGGATTGCTTTGAAGTTCCCGGCGCAGCACTCGTCCAATTGCTCGTTCTATTTGCGTTTGCACTCCGGCCCAGTCTACGTCAACTCCTGATTCGGTAGTTGCAGAAGGCATGACGAATTCTGACCAACGATCGCTCAAAACTGTGTCTATCGTTTGAGCGATCGACTGTTGTAGCAGTTCGCGATCGGCTGATGTGACCACACCTTTCAAGTGTATTTGCGGCGTAGCAACCAATTTGCCTTCTGCATTTAACGCCGCAGCTACTGTCACCGCGCCATCTCCAGCCAACTGTTGACGTTCTTTGAGCACGTTCGCTTTGACAACGCCCGATCGAGAAGAGTCTACTAATTCAATTCCCGAAGGTACTGTACCAGCAACTCGCATCGAATTTTCTGTTAATTCTACGACATCGCCGTTGTCAATAATCACCATATTGCTCGCGGGAATGCCCATGCTTTGAGCTGTCTTGGAGTGCTGAATCAGCATCCGGTGTTCTCCGTGTACCGGCAAGAAGAACTTGGGACGGGTCATGTTGATCATTAACTTTTGGTCTTCCTGACACCCGTGCCCGGAAACGTGAATGCCTTTGTCGCGGCCGTAAACTACGTTTGCTCCCAACATCATCAGTTTGTCGATCGTGTTTACCACTGCGATCGTATTTCCCGGAATCGGATTAGCTGAGAAAATGACTGTATCGCCTTTTCTGATTTTCAGTTCGTGATGTTCGCCGTTAGCAATCCGAGTCATCGCCGCCATCGGTTCGCCTTGGGAACCTGTAGTCAAAATCAAAACCTTGTCATCTGGCAAATTGCGGATTTCTTTGAGCGGTTTGAACAGACTGTCTTCGCATTTGATGTAGCCGAGATTGCGGCAGTGAGCGATGACGTTCAACATCGATCGACCAACCACTCCCACAAACCGATTGTTTTTCTTAGCCAATTCTAAAACAATTTGCAATCGGTGTACCGACGAAGCAAAAGTCGTCAGCAGTACCCGTCCCGTTGCTTGAGCGATAATTCTGTCTAAATTCGGAGCGACAGAACGTTCTGAAGCGGTAAAACCGGGAACTTCCGAGTTAGTAGAATCGCTGATCAAGCACAGCACGCCTCTCTCGCCGTATTCCGCCAGCTTTTGCAAATCGAAATGCTCGCCGTCTACAGGAGTGTGGTCAATTTTAAAGTCTCCGGTGTGGATGATAATTCCGACTGGAGTGTGAATCGCCACCGTAAAGCTGTCGGCCATTGAGTGAGTGTTGCGGATGTATTCGACTAAGAAATTCTTGCCAATTCTCACCGTATCCCGCGGTCTAACTGTCCTTAATTCTGTGCGGTGAGATACTCCCGCTTCTTCCAATTTTCCGGCGAGCAAAGCCATCGCCAAACGCGGGCCGTAAATGACGGGAATTTCAAATTGTTTGAGGTGATAAGGGATGCCGCCGATGTGGTCTTCGTGACCGTGAGTCACGATCATACCTTTAATTTTGTGGCTGTTTTCCCGCAGGTAAGTCATGTCTGGGAGGACAATATTTACACCGTGCATTCCATCTGTCGGGAATGCTAAACCTGCATCTAAAAGAATTATTTCGTCACCGTACTCGAACACGCAAGTGTTTTTTCCAATTTCGTGCAGCCCGCCGAGGGGAATAACTTTTAGAGCCGATGCAGTTGTATTTTTGATCATGCGTATCCTTTGTTAGTTATTTTTGTTATTTGTCTGTTGTCTGTGGAAGCATCTCAGTTTTGCATTTATAGTAGTGCGAGCGTCCCCGCTCGCGGATTATACTCGCGAGCGGGGACGCTCGCACTATAATAAAAAAAATGCTTTTTGCAAAACTGATATGCTCCCGTTGTCTGTTGTCTGTTGTCTGTTGTCTGTCGTCTGTCGTTCGTTGGTAGGGCGATTTTTTTCCACATATTTATGATGGAAAAAGCCCCGGCGGGTTTTACTATACCCGTGTAGTCAGTTGTCTTTTGCCTTCAGTCTTTCATCCTCTGTCTTGGGTCTATCACTATTAGCTAATTGCTAACAGTTAATGACTGATGACTGATGACTAATGACTAATGACTCATTACAACTAATATTCAGTTGTCTGAAAACTCGTTCTCACCTATCTAGCTAGTAGATATTGCTGCTAGCTTATCCAGTACGTCCTTTAACTTTTGAGTTACCTCAACGGGCGGATCGCACAGGGGCGGACGGGTGGAACCTACATCCCAGCCTTGAAGTTTGAGAGCTGCTTTGACGGGAATGGGATTTGTGGTGAGAAAGAGAGCTTTAAACAAGTCAAAAAGTTGCAAGTGAATCTGGGTAGCGACTTGAACTTGACCGGTCTCGAAAGCTTCGATCATCTGTTGCAGTTGCTCTCCTACCAGGTGGCTGGCTACGCTAACTACACCAGATCCTCCTACCGCCAACATGGGCAAGGTTAGGGAATCATCTCCAGCATATATGGCAAATTCAGGTGGTGTCAAGCGTCGAATTTGGCTGGCTTGATCCAAGTTGCCACTTGCTTCTTTTACTGCCACAATGTTGGGGATTTCTGCCAGTCGAGCTACTGTTTCCGGCAACATATTTTGGCCTGTGCGACCGGGGATGTTATATAACATTATAGGCAATTCTGGAGCAGATTGCGCGATCGCCCGAAAATGATTGTACAAACCTTCTTGCGGCGGCTTGTTGTAATAAGGAACCACCTGCAAGCACCCGTCCAATCCTAGTTTAGCTGCTTTTTTCGTAGCTGCCACTGCTTCTGAAGTAGAATTCGATCCGGCTCCTGCTATTACCAAGGCTTTACCGGCTACTGCCTTTTGCACCACCTGAAATAATTCGTACTCTTCATCCCAGCTCATAGTGGGAGACTCGCCTGTAGTTCCGCACACTACCAAGCTGTCCGTACCGCGATCGGCTAAATGAACTGCCAACCGTTCTGCTACTGCATAGTTAACGCTGCCGTCTTCCTTAAACGGCGTAATCATTGCAGTCAGAACCCGTCCAAACTTTACCACACTTTCTCCGATTTTAGACTGTTGATTTTTGATGTTAACTTTTTGATTTTAGATCGAAGGTTTATCTAAAGTCGCCATTTCTCTTGCCAAATTGCCAGCCTCAGCCTCAGTCGATTTGAGATTTGAGATTTGAGATTTACTTGCTGCAGATTTATCTGGGAGCTTAACTCGATCCTAAAATTTTTGGTTCTTTACGACTTAAGTAGGAAGCTTGTCTCCGTTTTTTTTTGCCGAGTCCAGCTTAATTATAAGCAGCGGCTGCTTTGATTCGCAACAAATCTTTTTCGGCTAGCAACTCAGCTATCTGCACCGCATTTAAAGCCGCCCCTTTGCGAATTTGATCGCCGCACAGCCACATCTCCAACCCGCAGGGGTGAGAAATATCTTGGCGAATCCTGCCGACTAACACCTCATCCTTACCGCTGGCCTCTACAGGCATCGGGAAATAATTAGCTTGCCAGTCTTCTACCAGCTTAACCCCGATCGCCCGCTTTAAGATTTCCCTGGCCTCGATCGGACTAAAAGGCTCTGCAAACTCTAGATTAATCGCTTCGGAATGGGCGCGAAGTACGGGAACCCGCACGCAAGTTGCAGTAATTCTGATTTTGTCCGTACCGAAAATCTTCCGAGTTTCGTTTAGCATTTTCATCTCTTCCTCACAATACCCCAAATCGTTAATCGGCGTATTGTGCGGAAACAAATTAAAAGCTAAGGGGTAAGGAAATATCTCGGTTTTGGGAGTTTCCCCAGCCAAAATTGCTCTGGCTTGAGCTTTCGTTTCCTCCATTGCTCTGGCTCCCGCGCCGCTAGCAGACTGGTAAGTCGCTACAACTATGCGCTGCACAGGCCTAACTTTGTGAAGCGGCCAAACGGCAACTGCCATCAAAATCGTCGTGCAGTTGGGATTAGCAATTATACCTCGGTGAGCTGCCACCGCTTCGGGATTGACTTCGGGAACCACTAGCGGCACCGTCGCATCCATGCGGAAAGCGCTGGAATTGTCGATTACCACTGCCCCAGCGGCCACGGCTTTCGGAGCCCATAGTTTAGAAGTAGAACCGCCTGCGGAGGCTAGCACTAGATCTACATTATCGAACGATCGCTCCGAAACTGCTTCGACCGTCAGCATCTCGCCGCCAAAGGGCACTTTTGTGCCTGCTGAGCGCTCCGAAGCCAACAGCTTCAATTCAGAAATCGGAAATTTCCGGCTGTACAGGAGTTCTAGCAACTCGGCACCGACTGCGCCGGTGGCTCCTAATATGGCAACTCGGTAGGATTGAGACAAATTAGTTTCCTCCAAAAATTATAGTTTCTGCGATCGAAATCAAAAATTTAAATAACCGCGCCGCAAGCTGTTGCGCCTGAGAGATTGTGTATGGCGAATCAGGGGGAGAGAGTCCGAGAGTCCGAGAGTCCGAGAGTCCGAGAGTCCGAGGGGGAGAGGATTTTTAAGCTGTTCTGGAAATATACAATTTAAATTTACAATAGCTTATCAAACTTAATTAATTTTAGGCGACATCAGGGCGCGAGCCGATGGTAGAGGTGCAGTTAACCGCAGCGGTCGATCGCACTCAATCCCAGTTTAGCATCTTTCGTCGTTAGCGAAGCTTGCAGAAGAGGATCGTCCGCGTCCAATTGGGAGCATCTCAGTTTTGCAAAAAGGATTTTTTTATGATAGTGCGAGCGTCCCCGCTCGCGAGTTGTACAATACGCGAGCGTCCCCGCTCGCACGATGAATGCAAAACTGAGATGCTCCCGTCCAATTCGCATCCGGTTAGCTTTTGGGATCTACCTGCATTTTAGCAGGCGCATCCTTTGATGGCAGCGCCGATCGTCCCGGCCACATTGACATCAGAGGGCGATTTGTGCTATTGTGCATCGGCGATTGGTGGATTTAACATCCACATTCCTAGCAACAAAAGCTAGTATCCTCAAACTAAAGCTATTTGGCAAGATCCCAAAAAGTAGCCGGAAACTACTTGTAGTCTCATCCGGTAGAGGTGTTTGTAGCTGTACAGCTACAATTGAAAGCGTAGAAACTTAAAATGCAGGCAAAGTCAGATTTGTATGTATTTTAGAACTATTGTTTAATATCAAAAAAAGCCGATGAAAGTAACCCAGGAAAAACTTCCAGCCAGCCAAATTGGTCTGGAAATCGAAATTCCATCAGAAAAATCAAAACAAGCTTACGAGCAGGTAATTAAACAGTTCGCTCGCGAAGTGAATATTCCTGGGTTCCGCAAAGGCAAAGTTCCCCGCCAAATTTTGCTGCAGCGCCTGGGCCAGACTCGCTTGAAGGCGACGGCTTTGGAAAATTTGATTAACGACTCGCTACAAAAAGCCCTCGAACAAGAAAAAATTCAGGCGATTGGCAGTTTTGAACTGCGTACCGAGTTTGAAGAATTGCTAGAAAAGTTCGATCCCGAACAGCCTCTGACTTTTTCGGCTAAGGTTGACGTACAACCAGAAGTGAAAATGAATCAGTACACCGGCTTACAGATTCAAGCAGAAGAAGTTAAGTATGATGAAGCTCAGGTGGATGAGGTACTGGCAAAATATCGATCGGACAAAGCAACTTTAATCCCCGTAGAAGGCCGGCCCGCTCAGTTGGGAGACGTGGCTTTGGTTGACTTCGCCGGTAGATTTGCTGAAGCACCAGAAGGCGAAACTCCCGCCGAAATTCCCGGTGGCGATGCAGAAGACTTTCAAGTAGAACTGTCGGAAGATCAGTTTGTACCGGGTTTTATCCAAGGCATGATCGGGATGAATCCTGGAGAAATAAGAGAAGTTTCTGTGCAGTTTCCAGATGAGTACAGCAGTGAAGAATTAGCCGGAAAACCCGCAGTTTTTACGATTACTCTGAAAGAACTTAAGGAAAAAGAATTGCCGGAGTTGGACGACGACTTCGCTCAAGAAGTTAGCGAGTTTGAAACTTTAGCCGAACTGCGCGAATCCCTAGAAACTCGGTTTAAAACAGAGCAAGAAAACAAGTTATCAGCTAATAAGGAAAAAGCCATATCAGCAGCAATCGTGCAGCTAATTGAAGTGGAAATTCCCGCAACAATGGTCGATCGCGAAATCGATTATTTGCTGAACCAACAAGCGCTGCAATTGAAAAATTACGGCATAGATATCAACCTACTGTTTACCGAAGAAAATATGGGGCCGATGCGGGAACGCTCGCGCCCGGAAGCAATAGAGAAGCTGAAGCAGTCTCTAGCTCTGGCAGAAGTTGCCAAGCTCGAATCCTTGTCTGTGGAAGACTCTGAAGTAGCAGCAGAAGTCGCAAAAGTCAGAAAGCAGTTTCCTAAAGGAAATTTTGACCCTGAAAAGTTGCGGGAATTTGTAGGAGAAGACTTGCTCAAACAAAAAACTCTGAAATGGTTGGAGGAAAAAGGTACGATCGAACTCGTACCTGAAGGCTCTCTAAATCCTGCTGCAGACGAAGAATCAGAAGCAGAAGACGCTGAAGTTTCTGGAGAAGAAGCAGCCACGAGCGTTGTTGATGTGGAAGTCGTAGGCCAAGAATAAAACCTTCTACTTTTTGGCTTTGCCAAAAATTACCAGCCTAGAGTGCAGCGAACTTACCCGCAGGGGGCTAGAAACCCGGTTTCTATGTAGATGGTAACTGACGCATTCGATCGCAAAGAAACCGGGTTTTTACCGAATCTGCAGCCTGCAACGAAAGCTTTTGGTAAAAAAACCGGGTTTCTGAACACTCGTGCCTCCAGGAGTATAGATGCCTCGTCGCCCAAGGCTGATGTTTCTTTGAAAGGTTTCTGTTGAGCTAAGTTCTATACGAACTCTGGGCGCACACTAGAAACGAGAAACTAGAAACAGCGACGATCGATCGGTAATACCATTTTTCTAAAGATGTGCTGAGGAAGTCTTAGCCCCCCTTGGTAAGGGGGGGGTTGGGGGGGTAAAATCTAGCGCTACTTTATGAAATTGGTATAAGTATTTCAACTCATTCACCCCGCAGTCGTGGGAAGTCGCCTCAGCGTTGCGCTTCGCTGCTGAAAGCAATTTGCCAACTCAAAACTCCTGATTCCCCCCCATGTCGGTTCAGAAAAGGCATAATAGTTAAAAGCTGGCGGCTTAATTTCAAGCTTTCATCAGCAGCAAATTGTCTAGTATCCTTGACTGGTGTCTTATGGTTGTATCTCAATCTTCCAATTACCTAATTACAAGCTATAACGATTTTGATGTCAGCTCTAGTCCCAGCAATGTAGTGCCGATGGTACTAGAACAGTCGGGGATGGGCGAGCGGGCATTTGACATTTACTCGCGCTTGCTGCGGGAGCGAATCGTGTTTTTAGGAACTCCCGTAACCGATGAAGTGGCTGACTCGATCGTAGCTCAGCTATTGTATCTAGATGCCGAAGACCCAGAAAAAGATGTCCAAATGTACATCAATTCCCCCGGCGGCTCGGTGACGGCGGGTATGGCAATTTATGACACAATGCAGCAAATCCGCCCGGATGTGGTGACGATTTGTTACGGCTTGGCCGCGAGTATGGGCGCTTTTCTACTGACAGCAGGAGCCCACGGGAAGCGGATGTCTCTTCCGAACTCCCGGATTATGATTCACCAGCCGCTTGGAGGCGCTCAAGGTCAGGCAGTTGATATTGAGATTCAAGCTAAAGAAATCCTTTATCATAAGCGTAAGCTGAATGAACTGTTAGCGCACCACACAGGTCAACCACTCGACAAATTAGAGGCTGATACTGAGCGCGACTTTTTTATGTCAGCCGAGGAAGCCAAAAATTACGGTTTGGTCGATCGAGTTATCGAAAAGGAAAATCTTCCGACGGCGGGAGAAAATGTCACTGCACTGAATTAAGAGGCTGTTATGTCTAAGTACGACTCCCATCTAAAATGTTCGTTTTGTGGCAAGTCTCAAGAGCAGGTACGCAAGTTGATCGCAGGCCCTGGGGTATATATCTGTGACGAATGCGTTGACTTGTGCAATGAAATTTTAGATGAGGAGTTGTTTGATTCGAGTGCAGTGCCCGCGGCGGCGGCGGTTCCGAAGCAGGAAACAACCCAAAAACGCCGCGCTACCTCGGGCAAAAGTATCTCGCTGAGCCAAATTCCCAAGCCGAGGGAAATTAAAAATTATCTCGACGAAAATGCGATCGGTCAAAATGAAGCGAAAAAAGTGCTCTCGGTGGCCGTTTACAACCACTACAAGCGACTGAGTTTTATCCATACCAAAAATAGCGGCAAGCACCCGCCGGAAGAAGTAGAACTGCAAAAATCAAATATTTTGTTGATCGGGCCTACGGGCTGCGGGAAAACTCTGCTGGCTCAGACTTTGGCGGATATGTTGGACGTGCCGTTTGCGGTGGCTGACGCGACGACTCTGACGGAAGCGGGCTATGTCGGGGAAGATGTGGAAAATATTTTGCTGCGGCTGCTGCAAGTGGCAGATATGGATGTGGAAGAGGCGCAGCGCGGAATTATTTATATTGATGAAATTGACAAAATTGCCCGGAAGAGTGAAAATCCTTCGATTACGCGGGATGTCTCTGGAGAAGGGGTGCAGCAGGCGCTGCTGAAAATGCTTGAGGGGACGATCGCCAATGTACCTCCCCAAGGCGGCCGCAAGCATCCCTACCAAGACTGCATCCAAATTGATACCAGCAATATCATGTTTATCTGCGGCGGTGCTTTTGTCGGTCTAGAGAAAGTGATAGAGCAGAGAACTGGCAAAAAGTCAATGGGTTTTATTCAGCCCGGAGAGGCTCAGCCCAAGGAAAAGCGGGCTGCTGATGTACTCAAGCAACTGGAACCTGATGATTTGGTGAAGTTTGGGATGATTCCTGAGTTTATTGGGCGGGTGCCTGTGGCGGCGGTGTTGGAACCGTTGGATGAGGAAACGCTGATGGCGATTTTGACTGAGCCGCGCAATGCTTTGGTTAAGCAGTATCAAAAGCTGCTAAAAATGGATAATGTGCAGTTGGACTTTAAGCCGGATGCGATTCGGGCGATCGCCCAGGAAGCCTACCGCCGCAAAACTGGAGCGCGGGCGCTGCGGGGAATTGTTGAAGAATTGATGTTGGATGTGATGTACGAGTTGCCGTCGCGCAAGGATGTTGCCCGGTGTATGATTACTAAGGAAATGGTCGAGAAGCGATCGACTGCTGAGTTGTTAGTGCTTCCGTCTTCGCTACCAAAACCAGAGTCAGCTTAAAAACCAGATTTTCAGTATGAGTAGCCGTAGGGTGCGTCGCCATCAACAATGCTCAAGAAAGAGCGACAATCTCATAGCGACGCACCAGGCAAACAGGGTTGATCAAACAAGCCTCCGTTACAATCCGCCAAACACTTCTGTTGTAGCAAGCTTTTTTATAAATGGTATAATACCAAGTTGAAAAATTGTTGCTACAACACAACTTTTGGGCTGAGTGAGCGTCCGGGTTGTTTACTCACATATTGTCGGTGCGTCGCTATGAGATTGTAGATATTTTTTGGGGATTATCGATGGCGACACACCCTACAAATACGGCTTTGCATGAATTTTGGAAATTGGTATAAGGTGCGTCGCCACTCGAAAAGTTGATAGAATTTAGGGATTAAAGAATGGCGATCCACCCTACAAATACGGCTTTGCATCATTTTTCATTATTGCCATAAAAACCCTTCGATTACCAACCCATAAAATCATCCCCATCAACCTCAGCAGATAACTCAGGAAAATCCGGTTCAGATTCCAATCTAAAAGTTTCCGAGTCCCAAATCTCTAAATCATCCGACAAATCGGGTACTTGCCCCTCAAATATATGAGCCAACTCCCTAGCTAAATTTGCCACATCTCGCGCGTCATTTCGCACCGCTACAGCCTGAGCTTTAGAGTCATTCTGAGAGTCTGTAAGGTTGTTTTTATCCCGCAGAGGTTCAGAAATATTTGGCAGTTTGGCGGCGGTATTTTCAGCATCCCAAGAGTGTTTTGGCTCTTCTCCTTCATCCCTATAAAAATCATCTGGAATTTCAGAACCCGCCGAGTTCTGCACCTGTTGCTTCCCATCGCCCGCCGGATGAGAATTCCTAAAATTTTCGGCAACCAGTCCGTTAGAAGCTGGCAAATCCTTGATGCTGGAACTATTAGTTTCAGCAGGATTGGCAACTCCCAATTTTACTGTTACTTGACGGTTAAAAATTTGCACAAAAGCTTCTTCAAGATTAGCTACTTTGTCTTTAACCATCTTGAGCAACGGTTGCGAACTAATCTTAACATAAGCACTATCATTGCTAAAAATTAGTAGCTGTCCGTGTTGGCGGAGCAGCGATTGAGTGCCGGGGGGTCGCACGCGATCAAGTACCTGTTCCCACACTCTATCTAAATCAATTTCGCTACCTGAATTAGTTGGTGAATAATTTGTTGGATTCGTTTCAGCAGTTGGTATAGGTGCGGGAATCGCAGCAGGAGGTGTGCTTTCTATTCTATTAGCCACAGGCGGCGACTGAGGCGGAGGATTTTGCGAATTGGGAACTGAAGATTGTTCAATATGAGATGTCTGACTCCCCCCCTTAGCAAGGGGGGGTTGGGGGGGGTGAATTTGGGATTGAGCAATATTTCTACCTGGTTCGGCTGTTGGTTGCTGCTGAGTTCTAATTGCTGAGGGCAATAATCCCAATAGGGTTACTTCCAGCCACAATCGCGGCTGAGTGCTGTTTTTAATTTGCACTTCCTGGGTTTGCAATTGTTTCTGACTTGCTAAAATTAACTCGGTATCCCAGTTGCGAGCAAAATCGCAAAGTTTTTCCCAAGTCGCGGCTGTTAAAGCTACTAAATCTGAGCGTTTGGGTGCTGTTTTGGCTATTAACAAATCTCGGTAAAAGCTGGCGAGACTTTGCAGCACTATTAGCGGTTCCCGACCCCGATCCATGAGGTGACGGGTCATGTCTATTAATGCTGTAGGGTTATCTTTTTCAATTGCTTGCAGCAGTTCCATTAAGTCGTTTTCGGGGACTGCGCCGACTAAATCCCAAACTTTTTCGACTGTGATTTGGTCGGGGAATAAGCTGAGTTGGTCGAGCAAACTTTCGGCATCTCGCAGTCCTCCTTGGGCGATTTGAGCAACCATTTGTACTGCATCGCTGGCAATGTTGATGTTTTCTAATTGGGCGATTTTGTGCAGGTGGGCGGTCATTGAGTCGAGGGGAATCCGGCGGAAGTCGAATTTTTGACAGCGAGAAATAATGGTTGGTAAGACTCTTTGAGGGTCTGTTGTTGCAAGAACGAATACGACGCGATCGGGCGGTTCTTCTAAGGTTTTTAATAAGGCATTAAATGCCTGGTTGCTGAGCATATGAACTTCGTCGATTACATATACTTTATAGCGACACTGTACGGGGGCAAATTGGGCTCGTTCGATCAAGTCCCGGATGTTATCTACTCCGGTGTTGCTGGCGGCGTCGATTTCGATGACGTCTAGTGTGGAACCTCTGGCAATTTCTTGGCAAACGTTGCATTTGCCGCAGGGTGTTGGGGTGGGAACACCGGTAGAAATACAGTTGAGGGATTTGGCGAAAATTCTGGCGCTGGAGGTTTTGCCGGTGCCTCTGGGGCCGGTAAATAGATATGCTGGTGCTATGCGCTGTTGTAGGATGGCGCTGGTTAGGGTTTGGGCGATCGCCTCTTGACCGACTAATTCGGCAAATGTCTGAGGGCGATATTTGTGATGGAGGGGTTCGTAGGTCACGATCGAATATTGGTGGTATTAGCTGTAATCTTAGCTAAGGACACGTTGTTCGATCGCGCCGCTAGCTATCATCTCAAACCAAATCACTCGCTATACCAGGCGACGGGAGCGAGGGAGCGCGTAGCAATTAGCACCCTCCGGGTATGTGCCCGGGCGATCTCCGGGCGATCGGTTGTTCTGCAGAACTGTTTTGGGCGATCGCTCCCAGAGTTACTATTAATTTATGTATGTTTTCTTTTCTTTTCCTAGAAACGGAGCCCGCCGAACCAACTTTTTTTTACCTGTACTGGTATAATATAACACAGAAGATCTACCATTTCTTTTTCCCATTGCCCGATCGCAATTTTCCGATATTTCGGGAACCAGCTTGCAGTTAAAGATAGAGTATTAATTAGAGGGTGCCTGTTCGAGTTGTAGAAATCCGGTTGTAGACAGATAGTGATAGAAAGAGATCGATGTTAGTCGATCGAGTTGCACTGCCAGCTCTACTCTGGAGTCCTGTAGAAATATAGTGCCAAATTTTACCCTTTAAAAGCCCATGTCAACCAAAATAATCCTTGTAGAATCAAGGTTGGCAGTAGCCTCTCCCAAGCCCAAACAGGCTAAACCAGCAGGTTTAGCCTCCGATCAACTCTTGATGGGAGCATCCGGGGCACTGTTGTTATTGCTTATCGGTTTAGCGGTGTTTACCAAGCTAAAACTCAAGGATTTGAGCAAGAAGCTCAAATTTGAAGAGTTTAGAAATCGAGAACTCCAGAAAAAATACAAAATGGCTCTGGAAACCCTGACAAAGATGGAAAAAAATCCCGACCTCATCCACTCGCGAGACTTTAATTTAGACTACCTGAGAATGCGGATGGCGGAAGAGGTTTTTCACTTTGCCATTGTGAACCAAATTAAGGTAAAAGTCAAAGACAAAATTAGTATTGCCCTGCGTCCGACTCAGGGTGCTGTCGGAGAGAAAAACGGAGCTGCAGGCAGCGGCAGACAAGTGGATTCGATGTTTGATATCGAATACGAAACTGGCGATCCGGCAGTAAAAATAGAAAAGCGAGTGCTGTTTCGGATTCAAATTAAGCTGATGAAACTGCCGACTCAGGCAACATCGGCGACAATTAATCAAATTATTGATTGTTTGGAAACTTACCTGAGTCCTTCCGACGATCACGACAGTTGGCAGCCGACAATTCAAGGCCGCATCGTTCACATTGAGTGGGATCAAAAAGCAAAGCCAACGCCGATGTTGGTGCTGGAACAGTCAAATGAAGGGGTGAATGTTACCTTTAGGACTACGAGAACGGCTGCAGGCAGACTTGCGAATGAAATCCCAAGTCAGGCTGCCTCTGTTAAAAGTTCAAAAGGAACAAAAGGTACGACCAAAATCCCAAGTAAAACTCCATCTAAAAGTTCTACCAAGACTGGAGCGAAGCGCCCTAGTTCCCGCAAATAAGTGGACTTTAATTAAGTTTATTTGCTGGAAAGAGCGCCGATGGTGGCGGTTGTGGCGGTGTCTTGTGCGAGGTAGCCGTCTTCCATGTGAATAATGCGATCGGCTATGTCTAAAATTCGGTTGTCGTGGGTGACAAGCAATATTGTACTGTGCTGTTCTTTGGCTAAACTTCGCATGATTTCTACCACATCTCTACCAGATTTGCTGTCTAGGGCTGCGGTGGGTTCGTCTGCTAATATTAATTTTGGTTGACTGACTAATGCGCGGGCGATCGCAACTCTTTGTTTTTGTCCGCCCGAAAGACTGTCCGGGTAATATTCTATTCTTTCTCCCAACCCTACAGCTTCCAGCATTTGCTCTATTTTATCGTTAGTTTCTTGGCTAGAAAGATGGCTGTGCAGTTCCAGAGACATTTGCACGTTTTGCCTTGCTGTCAAGCATTTGAGCAAATTGTGAGCTTGGAAAATATAACCGATGTCGCGGCGGAGTTGAACTAATTTATTTTTCTTGGTTCCCCGCAATTCTTTGTCGAGAATTTTGAGACTGCCTTCTTGGATCGATCGCAAAGCTCCAATCAAGGTTAACAATGTTGTTTTGCCTGACCCGGAAGGCCCGGTCATCAGCACGATTTCGCCCGGATAAATTTCGAGGTTGATGTCAAATAATGTTTGTTTGCGAAGTTGTCCTTCGCCGAAGGAATGATTGAGATTTTTAATGGAAACAACTGGTGTAGCGTTCATAATTAATTGACTGTCGCTCCTGGTTTTGGCATTATTTAATCAAATCAACCCGTAATACAAATTTAATGGGTCGTTGCACATATCTCGATCCCCCTAAATCCCCCCTAAGAAGGGGGACTTTGATCGGAATCTTGTCCCCCCCTTATTAAGGGGGAGTAGGGGGCAAGCTAAGGGGGGATCGGATTCTATGCAGCCTCATAAAAAATTGGTATAAGCTTCAAAATAATCATAGAAAAACTCGGTAAGTGGGAAACTCAGTGGCTTGAGCCAAGAGAGGGAAACGGCTCGGCGGTTTGAACCGCCTTGAATCTTTCCATTACACGGGGATTGCTTGACTCGGTGTACTGTTGTGGTGTACTTTCACTCTTGACAATTACCATCTCAAATCTCGCAATCCTGTACGCATAATGTTTGGCATTTCTGCCTCTCCCTTGCGGGGGTTAAGTTTACTTCGCCAATGTTTTAAGAGCTTTTTAGACTTGCAGCACTGTTTCAGTGACTTTAAAACTGTTTAACTGCAAATGACAGGGCAGGGGACTAGCACGATCCCAGGGTGTCGTGACTCAAAAAACGTAGTCAGTTAAGACGATAGCTGGTCAGAATAGCTTGCTTCAACTTTCGTCTTACAAGCTCAGTGGCTTTAGCCCTGAGTTCCTGACACAAGGCTCAAATGAGATCGGGATCGATTCCCTGCGATCGCAAATAAGCAACCAATCGCTCTTTTTGTTCTCGTTCAGCATCGGCGCGTTGGCTTTCAGCATCGGCGCGTTGGCTTTCAGCATCGGCGCGTTGCCGTTCCTGTTCGGCGCGTTGCCGTTCCTGTTCCGCGTGGAGGCTCTCCAGTCTAGCTCGCTCGCTTCCCGTCAGCAACAAATTTCCCTCGCGATCCCACCAGCGCAACCAATGTTGTGTCTGATTTTGATAGCTACCAGACCACACGCCTAACTCTACACCCATCAGGTCGATCGAGTAATGTCCGCGATCGTTCGGTTCCAAACGCCGATATCTAGTATTCACACAGTTGTAGACTTCTAATTCATTGGTTTGAATCTTGTAAATAGCGTAGTAGGGAATTCTGATAATCCGCTCGTATACCCAAAACTTTCCCGGTTTCTGGTTTCCCCCGGATGGCAAAGCAGATAAAGGAGTATTGTCGAGTTCTTCTGAACCATCACCGCTAGCAAATTCGATCGCGATCGACGGCACCATATACTCGCGCCACAACACGTAGGAACGCCGATATTGCCCGTCTAAGCGGGGAGGCACGTTAGGGACGTAGAACCAGTCAGGTGCTTCGGCTCCGCGTTCGGGAGGCTCGGTTTCGCGCCAGTAGATGCCACAATCTTGCCCGATCGCATACTGTCCGTCGGGATGCAGGTTTTGCAGTGTAATTTCTAGGGAGTCGGTGAGCAGGATGCTCTGAGGATGTTCTTGAAAGTTCTTCACAAACGTGCCGTCAGATTCTGGAAGTTGGGTGTGATCGGGAAAGGCGGGAGGCAACGCTGTGGGGTTGAAGCTTTGGGTCATAGCGTAGAACCGAGGGAGAGTGCGATCGAGAGGGATGCTCTTTTACAGCATAACGTTCGATCGGCAAAGCTTTTTTTCTTCTTTCTGATAATTTTCAATGAGATAAACCTGTAAAATTCAAAATAATCACACCGATGATGATTAGGGAAATAGCCGTAACTCTAAAAATTGTGATGGGGTCTTTAAAAAAGAAAATGCCTCCAATAGTAACAAGAGCAATTCCCAACCCGGAGAAAATTGAATAAGCTACACCCACATCTAGTTTTTTAATCGCTAAATTTAAAAAGACAAAACTAATTCCATAAAAAATTAGCATCAAAATCGAGGGAACCACTTTTGTGAAACCCTCAGAGAATTTCATATAAATAGTACCTGCTGCTTCTAAAATAACGGCAAGCATTAGATAAATCCAGCTTACAGAATAATGTGGCTTTGGTATCGGCATTTTTGTTCCTCAATAACTTTTCTTGTTTTTCTTGTTACCTGGATAATTTAAGGGTTTTAAATTTCCACTTCAGGATATAAGGCGTTTTTTATAGTGCAGTGCTGTCCCCGAAGAGCGAGTACAATACGCGAGCGGGGACGCTCGCACTATAAAATGCAAAACTGAGTTAGGAATGAAAATTTAATAACTTAAGCGATTGCTCGTTACTTTCGCTATGCCTGGTAATGCAGATCCGGAGGCTCTGCCTCCTTTTATCTCACAACTTACAGGAGAGACGACTGTAGGAAGTGCTTAAGTTATTAAGTTTTCGATCCTATTAGCAGAACAGCCGTAGTTAAAAAATATCTGCCGGATCTGCCGCCTGCAACTTCCGAACTGCGATCGCCCCCGACAGACAACACATCACAACTGTCATTACAAACACAGTTACAGCCTTCCCCACCGTCATGTACATCGGCAAACTCGTAGCACTTCTCCCTAAATTGTACAGCACCACAGAAACCCCAAACCCAGGCAAATAGCCAAGAATTGCTAATATTAAAGCCTCTTGAAACACCACCCCCAAAAAGTAAAAATCCTTATATCCCATCGCCTTTAGCGTAGCGTATTCCGGCAAGTGATCGTTAACATCAGTATAAAGAATTTGGTAAACAATCACTATCCCGACAATAAATCCCATTGCCGCGCCGAGAGTGAAAATAAATCCGATAGCCGTGCCTTCTTCCCAATACTTTTTCTCAAAAGCCACAAACTCTTCTTTAGAATCAATTCGCACATCTGAAGGCAAAGTTGCCCTCATTTGTTCGACAACAGCCTTAACATCCGTTCCCGGCTGCAAGTAAACAATACCTATATCAATTAAACCTTTTGTTCTCCGAGTCGCAAAAATTCGCAGAAAGTTCAAATCGCTAGTAACAATATTTCCATCTGCACCGAAAGATGCCCCTAAAGTAAATAAACCCTCTACCTTAACGCGGCGGTTGTCAACTTCAGTTTCAACAGTTTTTCCCCCATCGAAATATTCAGCTACTGGCCCGAATTCCGGGCGGGAAGCTCGGTCAAATAAAACCACATCCGACATCTTAATTTTGTCCAAATTATTTGCGATTTCTGGCATATCAAAAATCGGATGAGTGGGGTCAAAACCGATGACCATCAATTGGCGGGTATTGCTCTGGTTGGGATCGGGATTTTTCCACAAACCAAAGCCTAGATATACCGGGCTGATTGCTTTAACGCTGTTAAAACTCAAAGCTTGATACAAGCGCCGCTGGGGGAAGCTTTTCATGGCTATTAAAGCCGTAGATTGGCTGCTGGTGATGAAAATATCCCCTTGTAACTGTGAGTGGAAGCTGACGGAACTTTCAAACAGCGCGTCTCTAAATCCGAACTGCATAAACATCAGTAAATCGGCAAATCCAATGCCTGCTAGCGCGATGACTAAGCGCATTTTTTCGCGGGTTAACTGTGCCCAAGCTAGGGGTATTTTTGCCATATCTAATTAAGGAAGAAGGAAGAAGGAAGAAGGAAGAAGGAAGAAGGAAGAAGGAAGAAAGAAGAAGGAAGAAGGAAGAAGGAAGAAGGAAGAAGGAAGAAGGAAGAAGGAAGGAGCAAGAAACAAACAAGCAAAAACAAGGGGTTTTGATTTAAAAATACTATTATTTAGAGAGCTATTTTGACTTGAACCTGCAAGTTTGTGAGCGATGCAACTTTCTTGCTCGATTCGGGATCTAGGCGAATTCTGACTTCGATAACTCTCGCGTCGGTGTCGGCGGCGGGGTCAGTATTGAGGACATCTTTTTTGCCGATTTGTTGGCCGATTCGAGTGACTGTTCCTTCTAAATTGCCTGCAAATACGGAGCTGCTGACGGTAGCGCGCTGGCCGTTTCGGACTTGGGCGATGTCGGTTTCGTAAACTTCGGCTATGGCGTACATTTGATCGGTGCGGCCTAGTTCTACTATGCCGTCTTGGGCGTTGATGCGTTCTCCTTGTCTGGTGTTAACTTTGAGGATGGAACCGGATACGGGTGCTTTGACGTAGCTTAAGTTTAAGTCTACTTGGGCTTTTTGTTTGGTGGCGATCGCACTTTCGATGGCGGCTTGGGCGGCTTGGACGTCTTCGGAACGGACTTCGGCTATTTGGTCTAGATTTGCTCTGGCTTGATTGATTTGTGCTTCGCCGGTTTCTGCTTTTTGTTTCAGCATTGCTTCGGCTTGATTGATTTGTTCTCGGCCTGTTTCTATCTTTTGATTTAAAGTGGCTCGGGCTTGGTTAATTTCCTGCCGCCCTGTTTCTAATTTGCGTTTGAGATTGGCGCGGGATTGGTTGATTTCTTGTTGGCCTGTTTCTAATATTTGTTGGAGGGTAGCTTGAGTTTCAATTATTTCCTGTTGCACAGTTGCGACGGTTTTTTTTAAGATAGCTTGTGCTTCTCTAACTTTTTGTTTGGCTGTAGCTACTGTTAAGCGTTTGGTGTCGTAGGTGGAAGCGGAAATTGCGCCTGTTTCGGAGAGTTCTTTATTGCGTTGTTCCTCGGCTTCGGCGTTGGTTAATTCGGCTTTTAGTCGATCGACTGTAGCGTTTTGAGAGGCAATTTCGCCGCGCAATTGAGCTTCCAGTCTCGCGAGTTTAGCTTGCTGCGCTTGAGTTTCTCTTTGCAGTTGCGCTTCAAATTTGGCAAGATTGGCTTGTTCGGCTTCGGTTTCTCTTTGCAGTTGAGCTTCAAATTTGGCTACGTTTGCTTGTTGGGCTTCGGTTTCTCTTTGCAGTTGAGCTTCTAGGCGGGCGACATTGGCTGCTTCGCCTTCAGTTTCTCTTTGACGTTGAACTTCTGACTTGGAAACTTCGGCTTTTTGGGCGACGATTTCCCCGGTTTTTGCGCCTGCTTGAATTTTGGCTAATTCTGCTTGTTTGACTTGAACTTCTTTTTCGGTTTGTTGGAGGATGGCTTGGAGCCGATCGCGCGTATCGAGAACTGCTATGATTTGTCCTTGAGTGACGCGATCGCCCTCTTCCACCCGCAACTCTTCAATTCTCGCTCCCTCCGACGCTGAAGGGGCGGACAATTTGATGACTTCCCCCTGGGGAGTCAACCTACCCAAAGCTGTCACGTTGGTGCGGGTGGATGCTGGAGTTGCAGCAGCAGCAGCCACCTTTAACTCTTCGGCTTTTCTAATTTGAGATACTTGCCAAAAACCTACTACTGTGGTAATGACTGTAGCGGCGATCGCTAAACCGATGACTCCTCGCCCCGGGGGTTTTAAAAATGATTTATCCTTGACCCGCGATTCCTTTCCCATGACTTATCATCAAATAGGTGATTTCTTGATTAAGTTTTTTCACACCTATTGTTAAGTATTTTAAACTGATTTCAGCTATTTAGGGAAATCAAAAAGCACCTGAGTCATGTAATTTTCTGCCCAATCTTGACCGAAAGCTTTTTCTAGGACGCGGCGGGTTTTGTCGTTTTGCTGCTGCTGGGTGCAGTAGTAAATTTGAGCGTCTATAATTTTCGATTCTTCGGCCGCAGAGACTGGTTCGGCCGCGACTGCGAGTTGGCAGTGAATTTCAACGTAGGATTCAACTATGTCCAGAAATCTGGTTTCTTCTTCCGGTGAATCGGGCCGGACAAACAGGCAAAATTCTGAGAAAATATCTCCCCAGTCGGGAATTTGGCGGGGACAGGAAAATTGGTTGACCGGCAAAGTTTGCAGTTGGGCTTGGTAGTTTTCCGACAAAGTGCGGCTCTGATTGAGGGGAGAAAGGTCTGCGATCGCGGCGCTAATTTTGCCTTTGCCTGCTACGATATCGGTACCGAACATCGGCAAAGCGTAATTTGGTCTGGGAAACATCACGCAGTGCAGAATATCCAGCAGCGGCCCGACTTTAGCGAGTTCGAGGTGTATTTTGCGGAACTGGGGCGTTTGATAGCAGCGGTTTTCCACGATCAGTTTTTCTCCCTCCAAGCGCCCTTCTATATATCCCAACTCAGCGGGGAGGTGGTAGGGTTCGAGGTCGAGATAGCGGTGCCATACTGCTTCCATCCGTTGTGCTAGTTCGCGGATGAGGTAGTGCTGTTGCTCGCGCAGGGAAGGCTGGGAGATTTCTAACATTCCTATTTATCGGGCGATCGCTTAATAAAACTTGATTCTACTGTTGCAGGATGCAGGAAAAAAGGTAGATACTTTTAAGGATACCAGCAGATTGACTTGCGATCGAGCAAGTTTTAGAGGAGATTTTGTATGTTTGGTCTGGGATTGCCCGAAATGGGCATTATTGCGGTAGTCGCTATTCTAATTTTTGGCCCTAAAAAAATTCCTGAGTTGGGAAATGCTTTGGGTAAAACGCTGCGGAGTTTTAAGGAAGGGGTCGGTCTAGGTGATGACGAATCGGCCCTAGAGGAGAAGGAGAAGGAGAAGAAGAAAGAGGAAGAGGCTGGGCCGAAGGTATAAGTTAGGGGAGCATCTGGGGCGCTCCAAGGGGAGCATCTGGTGTTTTGAATTTATAGTGCGAGCGTCCCCGCTCGCTCCTGCCTACAATACGCGAGCGGGGACGCTCGCACTGTAAAAAAATAACTGTAAAAAAAATACTTATTGCAAAACACCAGATGCACCCTAAATGAGGTTTGTAGCAAGTCCAAATCCGGGCTAGAAATCCCCGATGGTCGTCGGCGGTTTCAACCGCGACTATACAACAATACGGTTCACTTAACATATTTATGCCCCGGAGATCCCCCTAAATCCCCCTTAAGAAGGGGGACTTTGAGGGAATTCTTGTCCCCCCCTTAAAAAGGGGGGTTAGGGGGGATCTGTCTTAAGTGAACCGTATTGGACTATACAAAGGAAGTCCGTAAGCGGACGAAGAAACCAAGGAGGACTTGCATTCCTGACTGCGAATCTATTCGGGAAATTTTCGTTCTCTAACTTCTAGGCAATAATCTTTGACAGCCCGAGTAATTGTTTCTCGCAAATTGGCGTAAGCTTTGGCAAAAGGCGGTTGTTTTTCCGAAAGTCCCAACAAATCGGAAGTAACTAAAACTTGTCCGTCGCAGTGCGGGCCGGCCCCGATACCAATGGTGGGAACAGTTAATTTTTGAGTAATTTGAGCAGCTAAGTCTGGGGGAATGTGTTCTAGGACGATCGCAAAAACACCGGCTTCTTCAAGTGCGATCGACTCTGCTATGATGCGATCGGCAGATTCCGCTGTTTTGCCTTGTTTTTTGTAGCCTAGTTGGTGTACCGACTGCGGAGTTAAACCGACGTGTCCCATCACCGGAATTCCGGCGGATGTTAGCTGCGAAACCGTAGCAGCCACGGCTGGATATCCGCCCTCCAATTTTACAGCTTGAGCGCCAGTTTCTTTCAAAACTCTCCCTGCCGAGTGCATCGCTTGCTGCGGACTTTCCTGGTAAGTCAAAAACGGCAAATCGACCACAATTAATGCTTGTTTGACTCCGCGACGCACTGCTTTAGCGTGGTGCAGCATTTCATCGAGGGTTAGGGGCAGTGTTGTTTCGTAGCCTAAGACTGTCATTGCTAGGGAATCGCCGACTAAGATGATATCTACGCCTGCTTGATCGATGAGTTGGGCGATCGCACAATCATAACCTGTCAGCGCGACAATTGCACGTCCTTGCTGTTTCCACTGAATAAGTTGGTGTGTAGTTACTGCCATTTATTGCAAATATATATTGACATTTTGGGTTTAAACAGTCTTGAACCCACGCATTCTATTGTAGGGTGCGCCGCAGCACACCTTACCGCTATGATTAGCGCGTAAAAGCAATCACTTTTTAGCCTTAGTCCTGACCGTTAAAACTACACCCGAATATAGCTTTGATTGCCTTCGTTTGGTAAAACAATTAACCGTTGATTTTTCAAATCAGGTTCTAAGCCTAAATCTTCCAAAGGAATTAAGCCTATTAAAGGTTCTTGTCCTGCGGGTAGTTCCACGCAATCATACCTTCCTTCTCTTCCCGCTAAGGCAAGAGTCACATCTTTGAAAATCCGAAATTTTCTGGTTCCGATGACTGTCTCTCCGTCGATTTCGCCTAGCATTGGCAAACCCAACTGACTGATAATATCTGCTGGCAAACAGAGTCTAGTTGCGCCTGTATCAACCAATACGTTATCGATAGTGATTGAACGTACTTGGTCTGTTGGTATAAACCCTCTTTCTGCCAGAATCTCATCGATGTGGTTGGTGACGGCGATTGTTGCAGTAACTCTGCCCATGTTTTTACCCTTCTGTTATGCTAGATAGTGCGATCGCGCATTTCTCAATAATATTTTTGTGTTCCTGCTGGACGGCCATCTTACATTTTAGCAAAATATGTAGCTAAAAGGGCGATCGCCAAAGCTAAATATCGCTCTGACTTACGCATCAACCAGGTAATTTTGTCATGATTCGCTGCCGTTGCCAATCTCCAACCCTTAGTCGATAGTTAAACTGTTGTGCATTTAAATTGTCTGTCAAAAAAACATCAAACTATGAATGTGGCCGCCACTCTTAGCCCGCCCCCAAAATCCAAAATCAATCCACCACAGCTTAACAGTTTGCAAATACAAATGAATGCGTGTAATTACGCAATCATCTATTATCCCAACTACTTGCTAAAGCAGATTTATGTTAAAAGTTGTCGTAGGTCATAGCAACGATCCTGACTCTTTAGAGGCAATAACAGAAGTCCTAGAACAATGTCATCATTCCCTATCAGGTGACATTCCTCAAGCAGGCATCTTGTTTGCTGCCATTGATTTCGACCATCTCCTAATTTTGCAGCAAATTAATCAGACATATCCCGAAATTCAACTGATTGGCGGCACAACGGATGGAGAAATGTCTTCTGTTTTAGGATTTGAACAAGATTCAGTTAGCCTCATGCTATTTTGTTCAGATCGAATTACTATCCGTGCCGGCATTGGACGAGGCATTTCTCAGGACTTGCAGGCGGCGGTTCAAACTGCTATTGTTCAAGCAAAAATCGGCCATCAAGAACCGATTAAACTTTGTATTACCTTCCCAGAAAGTCTAACCGCAAGTGCCGTCTTGATTTTAGATAGCTTGAATCAAGCTTTAGAAAAAAAAGTCCCGATTTTTGGCGGACTCTCGGCGGATCAGTGGCGGTTCCAGCAAACCTATCAATTCTTCGGTACAGAAGTTTGTAGCGATGCGATTCCCATTCTTTTAATTTCTGGAGACATTTTATTTTCTCATGGTGTGGCTAGTGGCTGGAAACCAGTAGGGAAAAAGGGTACAGTCACCAAAGCTTCTCAAAATATCCTGTACGAAATCGATCGCAAACCCGCTCTAGAATTTTATCATCACTATTTGGGGAAATTGCCGCCTTCTTCAGAATATCCCCTGGCCGTGTTTGATATAGACGAAAGTCATTACTATATGCGAGCACCCAGTGGAGTTTGCGATGGGGTACTCGGAAGCGTAACCTTTTTTGGGGACATTCCCGAAGGGGCGATCGTTCAAATTACCGAAACCACCCACGATCGTATTCTGACTGCATCTCAAAGATCGATGATCCAAGCCTTAGAAAATTATCCGGGTAAAGTACCTGCTGCTGCTATGTATTTTTCCTGTGCTGGTCGGCGACAAATTTTAGGTAGTCGGACTAAAGAAGAATATGCGCTAACTCAAGCCTGCTTAACCCAGGCATTACCGAGTTGTGGGTTTTACACCAATGGCGAAATTTCTCCTTTCAAGCATCAGAAAATCTCCTGTTTTCATAATGAGACATTTATTACTTTGCTACTGGGAGGAGAATAGGACTGTGGAATCAGAAAAAACAGATGATTTAACAACTCAGCAGCTAGAAAAAGAAAACCGAATTTTGCAAAAAAAATTAGAGCGTTCCCAAAAAAACTGTTTGGAACTAGAACAAACCAATCAAAAAAAGGAGTCTTTGCTCCGACAAATCATCCACGATCTAGAAGATTCACAGAGGGAAGTCAAGGAAAAGCGTCAGTTAGAAGAGACATTGCGCGAACTCAAACAAACTCAAGCTCAACTTGTTCATGCTGAAAAAATGTCTAGCTTAGGACAGCTTGTAGCGGGTGTAGCCCATGAAATTAATAACCCCGTTAACTTTATCCACGGCAACCTCACATATATTCAGGAATATTCGCAAAAGCTGCTGGAATTAGTGCAACTATACCAGCAGCACTATTCAAATCCAGTCGCTGAAATTCAAGCCAAACAAAATGAAATAGAGCTGGATTTTGTGCAGGTAGACTTACTCCAAATTCTGAAATCTATGAAAATTGGGACTGAGCGTATCAGTCAAATTGTGTTGTCGTTACGGAATTTTTCGCGCATGGATGAAGCCGAGTTCAAGTCAGTAGATATTCACGAAGGGATAGATAGTACATTGGTGATTTTGCAGCACCGTCTGAAGGATAATCGAGGAGGCTCAGAGATTGAGGTGATTCGCAATTATGGCAAGTTACCGTTGGTGGAGTGTTATGCTGGACAATTAAATCAGGTGTTTATGAACATTCTGGCAAACGCTATTGATGCGATCGATCGCGTGAATGCTGAAAAAACTCAAGAAGAAACAAAAGAAAATCTCAGTCAAATTACTATTTCTACATCGGTGATTGATTTAGACTGGGTGGAAATTGCGATCGCCGACAGTGGCGCCGGAATTCCCGAATCAATCAAAAAACAGATATTTAATCCATTTTTCACCACAAAGCCTGTTGGTAAGGGAATTGGAATGGGAATGGCGATTTGTTACCACATCATCACTCAAAAACATGGCGGTGAGCTAATATGTGTTTCAAGTCCGGGTAGGGGGGCGGAGTTTGTGATTCGTATTCCTGTCCGCAAAAAGTCTGCAATATCTCCCTGACTCTTAGCATAAATCGGGAGCATCTCATGTTTGCATTTATAGTGCGAGCGTCCCCGCTCGCGAGTATTATATCGCGAGCGGGGACGCTCGCACTATAAAAAAAATAACTGTAAAAAAATACTTATTGTAAAACTGAGATGCACCCCATAAATCTGCCTCAAGCGCGATCGAACATGAAGCATTTATTGCATTGAAAAAAGCGTTTTTTATTATAGTCCTGTCCGTGCTGGCACGACAAAAGCAAAAATGAGATGGTTACTCAAAAAATTGACTCGCCGTTGCGATCGCATCTGTACAAACTTCTCGACAGTTAAACGATTATTTCAGTTTTTCTTTGATTTTGACCGGTTCAATAATCCCAATTAAAAAAATACGATGCTTTTGCACAACTAATGGAGACGTGCTGTATATTGCAATACGGTTCACTTAAGACAGATCCCCCCTAATACCAATTTCATAAAGTAGCGCTAGATATTACCCCCCCCAACCCCCCCGCGAGTAAGGGGGGGCTAAGACTTGATCAATAGCACATCTTTATAAAAATGGTATAACTCCCCTTAAAAAGGGTGGGACAAGAAACCTCTCAAAGTGGGTCTTTTTAAGGGAGATTTAGGGGGATCTCCGGGCAATAAATAGTGTTAAGTGAACCGTATTGCTGTATATTGTACCCAGAAAATAGTGACTCAAGAATATCGTAAAATCTAGCCACCATAATATCGGATAATTGTGAAGCAACCAACCAAGCCAACAGCATGAGTATTGACCAATTAAACACAGACTACGGCATTGCAGACCACCTCACCTTCGTTAGCGGAAACGGTGGTTTCCCGATGATTCACATCGACAACGGCCAAGCCAAAGCCGTGATTTCTGTGTACGCGGGCCAAGTGCTCTCCTTCCAACCAGCCACCGAAACCGCAGACGTGATGTTTTTGAGCGAAAAGGCTTACTACGCCGAAGGAAAAGCCATCAAAGGCGGTATACCCATTTGTTGGCCCTGGTTTGGCCCAGATCCCGAAGGCTTGGGCCGCCCCAGTCACGGGTTTGTGCGGAATCGCCTGTGGAATGTGGTAGAAACCGCCACCACCCCAGAGGGCGCAACCAAAGTCACTCTAGGACTTCAGGATACCGAAGAAACTAGAGAAATTTGGCCTCAAGCCTTTGAACTGGCGATCGGCATTACCGTTGGCACCAGCCTCACTGTAGAATTAATCACCCGCAATCTGGGCGACAAAGCATTTCCCCTCACCCAAGCTTTGCACACCTACTTCCAAGTCGGCGACATCAACCGCGTGCAGGTTTTGGGTTTAGAAAATAGCCCGTATCTTGATAAAGTTGATGGTGGTGTAGAAAAAACTCAAGTAGGTGCAGTTGTAGCAGTCGGTGAGGTCGATCGCATTTATCTCGATGTCACCAATCAATTAGTAATTGACGATAGCGCCCTCAACCGTCGAATTCGCATTCAATCCTCTGGCAGTAAATCCGCCGTTGTGTGGAATCCCTGGGTGACAATTTCTGCAAACATGGCCGACCTCGACGATACAGATTATCAGCGCTTAATCTGCGTAGAAACGACCAATGCGGCTACAGATATTGTGGAAGTCCCGGCGCATGGTGAATTCTGCTTGCAAGCAATTTACAGCGTTGAGCGCGATTAAATAATGAGAGATTAATAAGCTGTTGCACGAGTTTTTGATTGATATAGCAACCGCAGATCCAAGGCAGATTAACGCAGATTAACGCAGATAATTTCAAGATGGTTGTCTATTTTTGTAATATCGTGTCTGGTCGATTAGCACAACAATAAGATTGGTTCGTAGTGTGGACTTTAGTCCGCAATCCAAGAGCGGACTAAAGTCCACACTACGCGTATTGTACAACTCGCGAGCGGGGACGCTCGCACTATAATAAAAAAATGCTTTTTGCCAAACCCAGATGCTCCCCTCTGAATATGTGTCTGTCTTCTTCCTTCTTCCTTCTTCCTTCTTCCTTCTTCCTTCTTCCTTCTTCCTTCTTCCTTCTTCCTCCTAATTACCATCAATAATTATGCAAAATTTCAACTGGACAAAACTTCAAAATGGCTCCGACATTCGCGGTATCGCCCTCGAAGGCGTTCCCAATGAAAAAGTCAACCTCACCCCGGAAAATGTCACAATTTTAGGTCAGTCTTTTGTCAGTTGGCTGGTGAAAAAAGTCCACAAACCCGCTGCAG